>Ga0209201_1000764_pt1 | contig 41699 bp, 26 predicted proteins | sample AD_UKC055_MetaG_FD_184411 | JGI IMG/M metagenome (GOLD analysis project Ga0209201, IMG submission 184411) | Active sludge microbial communities of municipal wastewater-treating anaerobic digesters from USA - AD_UKC055_MetaG (SPAdes) (version 2) | ecosystem: Engineered > Bioreactor > Anaerobic >... | reverse complement strand
TGAGCAGATAGTTGTCCCCGGGCAGTTGCACCTTGGGGCGGCGGTCGTTTAGCTCCTTCATGTTGCGGTTTCTCCTGATTGAAATGCTTTGTAAGCCTGCAACTGCTCCGTGTAGCTACGGCGGCTGTCATAGACCGCCCACGGGTCATCTTCGACCAGCGCGGCCTCCGGTAGTCCAACTGGCGGAAAGTCCTCATTGTTTAGCTCATCCGTGATAGACGCGAATAGCTTGGCTGAGTCCTTCTGCAATGCAGACAAAGCCTTTCGGATTGTCCCGTATTGCTCTTTGACTGAGTCCAGTTCCTCCCGGTGGCGTTCATAGACCGATTCATTTATTCTCTGGACTGCGGTGGCCAGTTCGGACTCGGCTTCGGATATTGCCTCTTTTAGGCTGTCATCGTAATAGACCTGCATCGCATTACCGACGATCTCTGCTAGGCTGCCGGGATGGATAGCTTCGAGAGCATCTAATTCGGTCGCGCCTGTGCCGTGAATCGCCTCAAAGCCTTCCTTGCGCCGTTCGGATTCTTTGATGGGGATGCGGGGCAGTTCATACTCGGCGCATTGTTCGGCTGTCAGTGCGACGGGGAACAGGCGGACGTCTAAGTCTCTCCGGCTGGTTCGGATGAAGAATTCAATCTTGCGAGCGGCTGACACTGGCATGCATTGGCCTGCCGGATCAAAGTCGCTGACGTAGAATATCCTCAGCGGGTGATCCCGTTGGCAGCGGCTTAATAGCTTGCTAATAGCGGTGGTGCTTAGTTCCCCGGCCCCGGTCACAAGGTTAGCTCCGTAGCGCTCGCAAAGCGGGACTAGAACGTCATTCATGGTGGTTTTCTCGCACCATACTTCTAGGTGATAACGCTGGATTGTGGGTAATGGCGGGGCGGTCAGGGCTGGCACTTCCAATGCGCGGGGCAGGACGAAAGACTCGTTGTGCCACCCACTGATCCAAATGCTGCCAACCTCCTCCTGGTATGGCCTGCGGATAATCGGCGGCGGGTTCTTCCGGTCATCAAAGGCTTCGTGATCCACTAACCCCAGGTATCGAGCGGATTTTGAGGCAGCGCACAGGAAGAGCCAGCATTCCTCTGTATTGGTGTATGGCTTGCCATTAGGCATCTTGGGCGGCTCTGCGGCGCTGGCGGCTGCGTAGTGAATGCGCCGAATGTGAACGCCTCGCTGGAAACCCAGGTCATTCCAGACCTTGGCAAACCACTGGCCGTTTATGAGGCTGGTGGGTGCGCCAGCATAGAAAGGATCATTCTGCGGGGCGAGGACCAGCAATTCCTTTACCGGGACAGCGTGGTCCTTGGCGTATGCTTTCAGCCCATTGTAATCACAGGCTTGGTTCGAAATCTCGTCCGGGTGGATGATGGGAAGGGCCTGTTCACTGGTCATGATGACCTCCCTCCCGCAACGGGGCTCGTTCTGGCTTTCGATGGGCCAACACCTCGCCATAGCTGCGCCCCGGTTGCCAGCCCCGTCGAATCAGCCTCGAAACCTTCTGCCTGTCGCTGCCACTGGCCTTGCTCGCCCTGAGATAAAAACGGTGGCGGGCCATAGTCATGAGAGGGCCTGGGCGCGGCGGGTGAAGGTTCCTGCCTTGCTTCTTTGCGCTGGCTGAGACGGGCTCAATCCCGATGCTGCGTGAACCTCGCCCCGCAGTATTCGCTCCACCTGGGCTGCGGGGTAGGCCACGCTGCGGCAGTTAAGTTTAATGGGGGTGAGAATTCCCAACGCCTCCCAACGGGCGAGGGTTCGCGGCGTGCGGTTGAACAACTCCGCCGTTTTACTGCGCTTGATGATCCCGGTTGTGCCAGTCGTAATGTGCATACGACCTGACAATACCGTTCATCACATAATGGTCACTGGATTGGGACAGCCGGTGTCCCCAACTCGCCTAATCAGGTCGGGAGACTCTGGGCGCTGGTCCCGTTTTCCCTCCAACCAGGCCGAGCCGCTCCCTCCGCTTTTTTATCGCTCCGGGGGAGTAGCGTTTGCCTGTCTGCTCGAACACGTAATTTGATAGTGCCTCTGCGGTTGGCGGGGTGGGGCTGGTGGCGTATGCCTTCACGATCAAGTAATCAGCCAACTCAATTTCTCGCGGCGGGAGTTGTGACTCGTGGTGTAGAAACTGCGTGGCGGCGGTGTCGTTGCCGGCGCGGATGGCTTCGACAGTGGCGGGGAGTTGCCGCTCCAACACCTTCAGCCGGGCACTAAGCAGGTCTGCCTCTCGGCAGGTCTGCGCCCTGGGGCGAGGTGCTGCTGTCTTGGCCTTGCTGGCTTGAACACGGATTCGCTCTTTGTATTGCGCGAGGGTGAGACAGCCGTGCCTCTTGAACTCTCGCGCCTTGGATTCCCACGCCTTCAAGTAATCCGATTTCTTTGCGTGCGTGGTGTTGGCGTCATAGTAAATTGCCTCCCAAGGAACCGAGGATATTTTCTCGTGCGTGTCGGGGTGAACCAGCCAATGCACGATCACCCACTTGGTTTTGATTCCTTGATGCTTCTGAACCTCTGGAAGCTCGACGAGTTCAAGCTGGCTCAATGTGCCCGGCGGAATGCTGGCGCGGTCCGGCGTTCGGCAGGGCTGAACCTCGGTTCGGTGAATCGTTACTCGGTTGGTTAACCCGAAGTGCGGATTGTTGAGCCCGGCGACGCCAAAGTCGCCAGTGCCGAATGCGACAATGCAAGTTGCTGAATAGCGTGGTGTGCTCATGCTCAAGCCTGGCTCTGGGTTTTCATTAGCTGCCCCAGGTCGAGGGCGATTCGCTCTTTCTTATCTACGTATGCCTCGCGGGTGATGGTGATATTCGAGTGACGCAAGGCGGCGCTCGCGGCGAAGATTCCGAATTGCTGATTGATGAGGCTGCCAAATTCCTTCCTGAGAGTGTGCAGCGGGTTTCTGGCATCAACGCCTTTCTGCCGCAGCCAATTCAGCAGGGCCTTGAAGTGTCCATCGCATCTATACCGGTTCCAGTGAGGGGCTGCGGTGGGGGCAGCCTTGGACGCAATTACAAACTCGCTCTTGCTGGCTGCCATTGCCTGCTTGAAGTAACTGAGCAGGTCTTTGCCAACGTCTATCTCATCGGCGCTCGACTCCGTTTTAACTGTGCCGTATTCGCTCGACTCGACCGTGATGGTGCCTTGCCGCCAGTTGAATTGCTTCCAGGTCAGGCGGTCTATCTCGCTGCGACGCATTCCCGCCCCAAAGGCCAGCAAGAAAATCTTGAACTGCTCCGGCTCTGCTTCTTTTAACTCTTGGTGTGCGAGCGTAGCAAGGAGCGGGGCGTTGACCTTGGACTTGTAACGGGTGCGGGGGCGCTTCCCCAGGTCAACACCATCGAAGGGCAGGGGAGAGGGCAGGGTGATACCGAGGTGGCGAATCAGCTTTGGCGAGAATAGAGCCTTGGCGCTGCGGATGATGCTGGCGGCGGTCTGCTGTGCTGAACCTCGCTTGATCGGGTTGTGGTCGTTCCGGGCAATGTACGAGGTGCGCCACTGTTTGATTTTGTCCGGGGTCAGTTCGGCCAACGGGAAGCGCTCTACCTGCTCGCGCCACCGTGCCGCACCTCCATGCACGTAATCATGACGGCGGCGGGTGCCGCGCACCTTGGCGACCTGCGAGACAAGAAATCGGAGCTTCCGCTCGTAGGTGGTGAAGGTGGTGGGGCGGACTACCGCAACAGCCTTCACCGCACTAATGAAGTCGCCAACCGTAACATCGGCCTTGCTCTCTGGTGCCACGGTCCACGGTTTGAACTTGGCCTCCGTAGCCGCCAAACCGTGTGTCTGGAGTGAAAGCCAAATCTCTCGCGCCTTGGCGGCGGCCTGCTCCGCATTGGCGGTCTTTAGTGGCCACGTCCCGGGAACACCGGCAAAGCAGATGCGCACATGATATTCGTCGCCGCCACGGGTAATGAGCTTCTCGCGCCAGTGGCGCACGTCTGTTTTCGGATAGTGCTCTTTATGTTCATGTACCAACTTTGTACCAAAACAACTGTCCAGTCAAGTCCGTATCTGTCAGGACAGCAGAATAGAGATTCCCCCTGTAAATAAAGGGCGGAAGTGGCTTTCAGCCAATGGTATCAAGACAAGGAGAGGGTGCGGAGTAGCAAGACGGAAAATCCTTGTGGCGGCGGTTCAATTCCGCCCCCAGCCACCACATTCCGGCCAGAAGTCTCTCAACATTCACAGGAAGGTCGTCATGGCGTCAACTACCAACCCCAAAGAGATTCTGCGCGGGACTATTGCTTCCCTCCACCCGTCCGGATGGCGGGGCGCTGGTGATCAAGCCTTAGGCGGGCCTTTCATAAACGGCGCGAATAAGTCAATTGGAATAGGCACGAAGGTGGTGGTGTTGTGCTCGCTGGAGATTTCGCGCATGGTCTGAAGGAAGCGCAGTTGCAGGGCGATCGGCTCCTTGCTGATCATCGCGGCGGCTTGGACCATTTTCTCGGCGGCCTGGTACTCGCCTTCGGCATTGACGATCTTGGCGCGGCGCTCGCGTTCGGCTTCGGCCTGTTTGGCCATCGCGCGCTTCATGCTGTCCGGCAAGGCGACGTCCTTGACTTCAACGGCGGTGACTTTGACGCCCCACGGTTCGGTCTGGCGGTCAATAATCTCTTGTAGCTTTAGGTTGATGGCCTCGCGTTGGGAAAGTAGATCGTCCAAGGGGGACTGGCCAAGCACGCTGCGGAGCGTGGTTTGCGCAATGAGCGAGGTGGCCTTGTAGAAATTCTCGACTTTAACCACCGCGTCAACGGGCTGCACGATGCGGAAATAGACGACGGCATCCACGGTTACCGGGACGTTGTCGCGGGTCATGACTTCCTGCTTGGCGACGTCAATCGTGACCACGCGCAGGTCCATCTTTACTATTCGGTCAACGATTGGGATGAGGAAGATCAGGCCCGGCCCCTTGGCGCCGCGGGCATGCAGCTTGCCGAGGCGGAAGATGACGCCCCGTTCGTATTCACGGAGGACACGGACGGCTTGGGGCAGGACAATAGCGGCCAGGATGATGATGGGGATGATCCAGGACGTGAGGTTGAACATGCGAGCGATGATTTCTTCCATAGGATACTCTAGTTACTAGGATGTTTAGGTGATAGGAGGTTGCTTGGGGGTTACCTTCAGAGTCAGGCCGTTAACAGCGATAATCTCCACCGGGTGCCCGGGCTCGATGGGCACTTCGCTTACCGCGTTCCAGTACTCGCCCTCGACGAACACCCGGCCGCCGGTCGCATCTATGCGTTCCTGGGCAGGGACGGTCCGGCCCAGGAGGGCTTCGCGGCCAACGCGCACGGGCAGCAATTGCGCGCGAAGGCCCGACCCCACAACGAAGGTGAAGAATGCCGCCGTCACCAGGGTGGCGGGAATGATATACGCCAGTGACAGCCGGAAGACCGGGTCGGCGCGGTTGAAGAGCATCAGCGCGCCCAGGAGGAACGCGACAATGCCGCCGAGCGTCAGCACGCCGTGCGAAGGGGCGAAGACGTCCACGACAAACAGGACGATGGCGAGGCCAATGAGCGCCAGTCCCGCCGTGTTGATGGGGAGTATCGTCGCCATGTAGAGCACGAGGATGAGGGCAATCGCGCCCACCACGCCAGGCAGGATGGCGCCGGGATTGCTCAATTCGCCGATGATGCCGTAGATTGCCACCAGCATCAGGATCATCATCAACTCGGGATGAGAGAGCAGTTGTAGCAGCCGTTCCTGGGTGGTTTGTGGAATCTCTACGACGTTTGCGTTGGCCGTCTCAAGGGCCTTGCCATTCACCTCCCGGGCATCGAGTTGAGTGAGCAGATCGGGCAGATCCTTGGCGATCAGATCAATGACCCCAAGTTCGAGTGCCTGGTCGGCCGTGATGGCTTTGCTGTCGATCACCGAAGCCCTGGCCCAATCGGCGTTGCGCCCTCGCCGCTTGGCAATCCCCTCGATGAAACTGCCGGTGATCTGTTCCTGCTTTTCCTTCATTACTTCGCTGGTCTTTTCCTCGCCCTCAGGTCCAATTGACACCGGGTGCGCGGCGCCGATGCTGGTGGCTGGGGCCATTGCGGCAATATCCGCTGCCAGCGTGATGAAGCAACCTGCGCTTCCGGCCCAGGCCCCTTCCGGGGCGACATACACTACAATTGGGATTGGCGACGCGTAAAACGTCTGCACAATCCGTTTGGTGGATTCGAGCGAGCCGCCCGGGGTATCCAATTCGATGATTAAGCAGCTATCCTCACGAGCGGCTGCCGCTTGAATGGCCCGGGCGGTGTAGCTGGCTGTGGCCGGGCCAATTGCACCACTGATCTTGATGAGTCCAACATCCGCGCCCTGCAGCCCCTCCACGGTTACGCAGGCTAGCCCACCCACCAACATTAGCAGCAAACGCTTCATAGCACCCTCGACATGCTTCAAAATACCAGAATTGAGCGGGGATGCAATCGCGATTCATAGGCCTTCGGTATGGCGCTTTGACAGCTACTTCGGTGCTTGCCGGTCCCGTCCAAGCTGATAAAGGAAGCTCGAAAGCCCGTCCCCTGGCATTCAGAGAATACCCTCTGACGGTGCCTCACGGTGGTTGGTAAGACCCAGGACCAATCTTCCATCGCATGGGTGACGGCGCTGCGAACATCCGGCAGTCCTGAGTTGCTATAGCCGCTGGCTATGCGTAGCTTAGCATGGATTTGAAATATGAAGATCTATATAGACGGCAAATTCTTCAGTGAGCGGGACGCCAGGATTTCGGTGTTCGACCATGGTCTGCTTTACGGGGACGGCCTTTTCGAGGGGATCCGCGCTTACAACGGCAGGGTCTTTATGCTGAAGGAGCATATTGACCGGCTGTTTTGCTCGGCCAAGTCAATCCTGCTTAGAGTTCCAATGAGCCATCGAGAACTGGCAGCCGCGATTGTCGCGACCTGTCGCTTGAACCGGTTGCGCGATGCCTACATCCGTTTGGTGGTGACTCGTGGCGTCGGCACCTTGGGCCTGAACCCAAACCGGTGCAAGAACCCGTCAGTCATCATTATTGCGGGGAACATTACCCTCTACCCGTCAGAGTTGTACGAGCGGGGGATGGAAATCATCACCGTGCCGACGACGCGTAACCTGCATAGCGCGCTGAACCCGGCCATCAAGTCCTTGAACTACCTTAACAATATTCTCGCCAAGATCGAGGCGAACAACGCTGGCTGCGAAGAGGCTATCATGCTGAACTCGGAGGGCTTTGTGGCGGAATGCACCGGTGACAATTTGTTCATCGTCAAGGAAGGTCAGTTGTTGACTCCGCCGCTCTCGGCTGGCGCCCTCTACGGCATCACCCGCCGAGCGGTCATGGAACTGGCCGCGGAAGCGGGATTGAAGGTGGCCGAGCCAAACCTGACACGTTATGATCTGTTCAATGCCGATGAGTGTTTCCTGACCGGGACCGCGGCTGAGGTGGTGCCGGTGGTCAGGATTGATGGCCGGGTTATCGGGAACGGCAAGCCGGGACGGGTTACGAAGAGCCTGGTGGCACAGTATCACGCCTTGACGAAAGTTTCTGGCGAGCCGATATACGGTTGAAGAGCCTATGTTGTGCAGCATTTGCCAGGAAAGGGAAGCGACGGTCCACCTGACCAATATCACCGGGGACAAGGTGCAGAAGGTGGACCTGTGCGAGGAATGCGCAAAGAGCAAGGGGATGAACGATCCCGCGGGTTTCAGCTTTGCGGACGAGCTGCTGGGGCTGGGGGCTTCACAGGAGATCGAGCAAGCCGGCGGTGAGAAGGGGCTGCAATGTCCGGTGTGTGGGTTTGCACAGTCAGATTTCAAGAAGGCAGGCCGCCTGGGCTGCGCGGAATGTTACCAGACATTTGCGGAGCCGATGAAAGGACTGCTCAAAACGATGCACAAACGCGCGCGGCACGTCGGCAAGGTTCCCGAATCGCTGCGCCAGAGCTGCGACTTGTCTGTCGAACTGAAGCAACTCCAGCAGAAGCTGGCAAAGGCCATCGCACTGGAGAACTTTGAAGAGGCGGCCGTCCTGCGGGATGAAATCAAGCAAACCACGGCCCAACTGAGCCAGCGCGCAGCGAATCGGCCTGTATGAATCTCGACGACTTCCTGATCCCTCCAGCAGAAACTGCGCGGCGCAAAGGACCGCATGACAAGATCGTAATGTCCAGCCGGGTCCGCCTGGCGCGCAATATTCGCAACGCCGCGTTCCCGGGCTGGGCCAAGAAAGCGGAGAGAATCCGCGTGCTCGAACTCATCCACCCCGCTATAGAAGCGCTGCCGGAGATGACCGACGTCTTCTTCGGGACCATGGATCGTTTGTCCGCCCTGGATAAGCAGATTCTGGTGGAACGCCACCTCATCAGCCGTGAACATGCGGCCAAGACTGCCGGCAGCGGGCTGGTCATGAACCGCCAGGAGACGCTGTGCTTCATGATCAACGAGGAAGATCACTTGCGAATGCAAGCCCTTTGTCCGGGGCTGCAACTGCGCCGGGCCTGGGCAACCATTGACGGGGCAGATTCCGGGTTGGAGAAGAAGCTCGATTACGCGTTCAGTCCGGAACTTGGGTACTTGACCGCTTGCCCGACCAATTTGGGTACCGGCATTCGGGTTAGCGCTATGCTGCACCTACCGGGGTTGGTGCTGTCGGAACAAATCAATCCGATCATTCAGTCGGTCAACAAGCTCGGCTTGGCCGTTCGCGGCCTTTACGGTGAGGGCACCGAAGCGTTGGGCAATATCTTCCAGGTCTCCAACCAGATGACACTTGGCGAATCCGAGAGCGCTATCGTCGAGCGTCTGGAGAAGGTCCTCAACCAGATTATCGAACATGAGGAAAACGCTCGCGCCAGCCTTCTGGAAAGGAAGCCCAAGCTGGTTTACAACCATGTCGGGCGCGCGTACGGGATCCTGGCCAATGCCCACAGCATTTCCTCCAAGGAAACGATGAACCTGCTGTCCCTGATGCGCCTGGGGGCAGACGCGGGGTTGTTCCCCGACCTGGAACGCTCCCTGGTGGATGAGTTGTTTGTTCTAACCCAGCCGGCCCACCTGCAGAAACAGCATTCAGAAAAGCTCTCTGCCGAGGAACGAGACGTGCTCCGCGCCGACATGTTGCGCGAACGCCTGCGGCCCATCAGCCGCCCCGTTACCCGGCCGCCCCCGGCGCCGCAGGCTGGATTGGACAAACCGGAGGATTAGCTGCATTTTGATGATATGAGCGATCAGGAAGCCATGAACAACTTTACCCCGCGCGCCCAGCAAGTGCTGGCGCTGGCGCGCAAGGAGGCCGACCGGTTTAACCACAACGTCATCGGCACCGAACACCTCTTGCTTGGGCTCATCAAGTTGGGGCAGGGCGTGGCTGTGAACGTGCTGCAGAAGCTCGGCCTCGACCTCGACACGGTGCGCCTCGAAGTGGAAAAGCAGGTTGGCACGGGCCCCGATCAGAAGATGATGGGGAACATCCCCTACACGCCCAGGGTAAAGAAGGTGCTCGCCCTCGCTCAAAAGGAGGCCAAGGCCCTCAACCATACCTACGTCGGCACCGAGCACATTCTGCTGGGCCTGCTCCGTGAAGGGGACGGCGTCGCAGCGCGCGTTCTCAAGAATCTTGATGTGGACATCGAACAGACCCGCAAGGAGATTCTGAAGGAACTGGATCCTAATTTCGCCGCGCAGGACGATTCGGCCCCAGGCGAAGCGATGCCGGGAAAGGCGACCTCCGAGAAGAAGGGCGAAATCAAGACGCCTGCGCTTAAGGCTTTTGGCCGCGATCTGACTGAAATCGCACGCAAAGGCGAAATGGATCCCGTCATTGGCCGCAAGAGCGAAATCGAGCGCGTCATTCAAATCCTCTGCCGCCGTACGAAGAACAACCCGGTGCTCCTGGGCGAGGCTGGCGTCGGCAAGACAGCTATTGTCGAGGGCCTGGCGCAGGAAATTGCCGCCGGCAACGTCCCGGAGCTGCTCCGTGACCGGCGCGTTATTACACTGGATTTGGCCTTGATGGTCGCCGGCACCAAGTACCGCGGCCAGTTCGAGGAGCGCATCAAAGCCGTCATGGACGAGATTCGTCGCTCCAAGAACATCATCCTGTTCATTGACGAGCTCCATACCATCGTCGGCGCGGGCTCCGCCGAGGGCACGATGGATGCCTCGAACATCATCAAGCCGGCTCTCAGCCGGGGCGAACTGCAGTGCATCGGCGCCACCACCCTTAACGAGTATCGCAAGTACATCGAAAAGGACGCGGCCTTGGAGCGCCGTTTTCAATCGGTCAAAGTCGAGGCTCCTTCTGTCGCGGAGGCCGTTTTGATTCTGAAGGGCCTTCGCCCGAAGTACGAAGACCACCACAAAGCCGAGTTTACCGATAAAGCGATTGAAGCGTCGGTTAAACTCTCGGATCGCTATATCACCGACCGCTTCCTGCCTGACAAAGCCATTGACGTAATGGACGAAGCAGGCTCACGTGCCCGAATTGGCACCATGACGCGACCGCCAGAGGTTAAGGAAATGGAGTCCGGAATTGAGGACATCAAGGCCCAGAAGGAGCGGGCGATAAAGAACCAGGACTTCGAGGGCGCCGCCTCCATGCGCGACAAGGAAAAGCAGGCCAAGGAGAAGCTGGAGGCCCGGTTGAAGGAATGGCGCACCGCGCGAGAAGAAAAGCGTGTCAGAGTGGATGAGGAGGACATCTTGCAGGTGGTCTCCAAATGGACGGGCATTCCGCTGCAACGCATGGAGCAGGGCGAAATGCAGCGGTTGCTCCAGGTTGAAGCAGAAATGAGCAAAGTCGTCATTGGCCAGCGCGAAGCTGTTTCGTCTCTGTGCAAAGCGCTGCGCCGTTCCCGCGCGGATCTCAAAGATCCGCGCCGTCCCATCGGCACGTTTGCGTTGCTGGGACCTACCGGCGTCGGCAAGACGTTGCTCGCCAAGACCCTTGCAGAACAGTTGTTTGGGGACGCCAAAGCGCTGATCCAGCTCGACATGAGCGAGTACATGGAGAAGTTCAATGTCTCCCGGCTGATCGGCTCTCCGCCCGGTTATGTCGGCTATGAGGAGGGCGGCCAGCTAACGGAACAGGTGCGCCGCAAGCCCTACTCTGTGGTGCTTTTCGATGAGATCGAAAAGGCGCATCCGGATGTGTGGAACATGCTGTTGCAGATCCTTGAGGAAGGCAAACTTACTGACAACGTCGGCCGCGTGGTCAATTTCCGCAACACGATCATCCTGATGACGTCGAACGTCGGCTCAGACACCATTCGCAAGCAATCCACGCTCGGTTTTTCCCCGATCACCGACGAGAACAGCTACGAGAAGATGCGTGAGAAGATTCTGGATGAGGCTAAGAAGACGTTTCGGCCCGAGTTTCTGAATCGGCTGGACGACATTGTTGTTTTCCGCGCGTTGACCAAGCCCGACCTGGTGCAAATCCTGGACTTGGAAATCACGAAGGTGATGCAGCGACTCAAGGCCAAGAACATCGTCCTGCAGTTGGATGACAAGGCCAAGGAATTCCTCGTAAACAAGGGCTACGACCCTCTTTACGGTGCGCGTCCGATGCGCCGTGCCGTCGAGCGTTCCCTCGAAGATCCGTTGGCCGAAGAAATCCTCCGGGGCGCGTTTCAGGAAGGGGAGCCGATCCTCGTAACGGCGGAGGGCGACCACCTGGTCTTCTCGCAGAAGACCACCTCGCAAGGAGCGCTCTCCAGTTGATTCCGCCCGGCCCTGTGTTTCACAACATCGCCTTGTCACGCGGGCTCATAGCCGAAATGTCCTTGTCATGTTTGAAGAAGGCGAGGTTCGCCTGTCCCAATTGCTCTGGTGTAGCTTAGAATGGCAAAGGGCACTGCTGTGCTGCCGCGTCCATTTAGGCGCTTCAGCGGCCCAGGAAGCAGATAGAGTATGACCTACGAAGAAACAGCGATCATGGAGTTTCTCCGAGGCAGTCCCGATGCCTACGTTGCGCGGAAGGAAATTGCGCGGAAGGCCCTCAAACGGACTGTTTTTGAAGAGAACCCTCACTGGGTGGACGCGCCCCTGGCTTCCCTGCTTGGCCGGCGTTTCGTCGAACAAGACGAACTCGGTCATTACAGGATCAAGAAGCACGAAGAGTAGTCGCCCACCGTTCCCTGGCGTGAGTCTGGCTTTGGGCAACAAGCTGACCCTGAGAATTACCGACATTGCCTTCGGCGGCGAAGGCGTGGCGCGAATGGGAGACTTTGTGGTCTTCGTCCCGTTCGTTGCTTTGGGTGAGGAAGTGGAAGCGGAAGTAACGGAGCTGAAGAAGCGATATGCCCGCGCCAGGCTTCTCCGCGTGGTTGCCCCTTCGGCGGAGCGGACCGAACCTGCCTGCCGGTACTTCGGGGAGTGCGGCGGTTGTCAGTATCAGCACCTGGCCTACTCCGCTCAGCTTCAGCTCAAACATAAGCAGATCGGGGATTTATTCGAGCGCATAGGCCGATTTGATCGCACACTCGTTGCGCCGGTCATTCCCTGCCCGCAGCCCTACGGCTATCGGAACCGCATCATGATTCGCAGCCAGTGGGACAAGTTCAAGCAGGGCCTGAACATCGGCTTCATCCGTGCTGACAGCCGGCTGGTGGTGGATGTGGAAGAGTGCCTGATCGCCGAGCCGGCACTCAACGAGCAGATCAAGCATGTGCGCGCGCATCCGCCGCCTAAAGGTGGGATTAAGGTTGTTCTACGCACCCAACCGCAGGGGTGGGAAGTGCCCCCCGATTCCTTTTTCCAGAACAATCCTCTCCTGTTGCCCAGGCTGGTCGAAGCCGTGCGCGACTGTCTAAGACAGGCTGAAACCAGGCATCTCCTGGACGTTTATTGCGGTGTTGGGTTCTTCAGCGTCGAGCTCGGCCACTTGGTTGACTCCTTTGTTGGGGTAGAGCTGGACCGCCTGGCAATTCAGGCGGCGCGGAAGAACGCCGCTGCCCGCGGCCTCACCAACGGCGAGTTTGTTGCTGGAGCGGCAGAAGACCTGTTGCCGGCGATAATGTCGCGTTTCCCCGCCCAGAACACAACAGTGCTGCTTGACCCGCCGCGCAAGGGATGTCAACAGGAGACCCTGCAGATGCTGCGCCGCGTGCGACCGGCCCAGCTCATTTGCGTCTCCTGCCACCCGGCAACAATGGCACGCGACCTGAAGGTCTTGTGTGACGAAGGTGGCTTTGAATTGGCCCAAGTCGTCCCGTTGGACATGTTCCCGAACACTCAGCATGTGGAATGTGTGGGGGACTTGCGCGGCAAGACGGCCGCGGCCGGGGCGAAACTAAGCTTGCCAACCTCGCGAGCTTAGATTCAACTTTGACCTGCCGCATGACATCGGAACGTGAAGTCAGTCCGGAGAGAAGTTTTGTTCGCGCATTTCTACCTTGGCTTGTAGCTGCGGGTGCTTTGGCCATTTACCTTGTGACGCTCAATCCCTGGGTGTCGTTGAGCAGTCTTCCGCAAGTCGCCAGGGTATCCGGCTGGACGTGGCAGCCTGAGCTGCACGGCCCGCTTTTCTGGCTTGTCACCTGGCCGTTTCGCTTGCTGCCGCCGCAGGCAATTCCCCTCGCACTCAACCTTTTTGCGGCGGTGTGCGCGGCTCTGACTCTCGCCCTGCTGGCCCGCTCAGTAGCATTGCTGCCGCATGATCGCACCCAGGAGCAGCGCCAGAAGCAGAAAGACAAGGCTTCCGTTCTCTCCATTCCCGCTGCCTGGCTGCCGCCGGTCCTGGCGGCGCTGGTTTGCGGCCTGCAACTGACCTTCTGGGAACATGCCACCGCCGGCTCCTCGCCCGCGCCGCCCATGGGTTCCGGCTGTGAGATGCTCGACTTGCTGGTTTTCGCCTACGTGATTCGCTGCCTGCTCGAGTTCCGCCTTTCAGATCGCGATTCCTGGCTGATGCGTGCCTCCTTCGTCTTCGGCCTGGGGATTACAAATAACTGGGCCATGATTGGCTTCTTCCCGGCCTTTGTGATGGCGCTGGTTTGGATGAAAGGCCTTGGCTTCTTTAGCATGCGCTTTCTCGGGCGCATGTCTCTGTGCGGCCTGGTTGGACTGTTGCTCTATCTGCTGCTGCCCCTTCTGCAAGGCATCGGGGACACGTCCTCGGTGGGGTTCTGGCCCGCCTTAAAGGCGAACCTCAACGCGCAGAGGAGCATTCTCATGTTATACTACAAGTTCGGCAGGCAGGAGGTAGCCTTGCTGGCGCTAACCTCGCTGGTGCCGATCTTCATCTTCTCGATTCGTTGGGCGTCGTACTTTGGCGACAGCAGCAGGCTGGGGGCCACCCTAGCCACCATTATGTTCCATGTGGTGCATGCCCTGTTTCTCATGGCCTGCATCTGGGTAGCGCTCGACCCGCCGTTTAGTCCGCGCAACCGTGGATTCGGCTCTCCCTTCCTTACCTTCTACTACCTCGGCGCTTTGAGTATCGGCTATTGCAGCGGCTATTTCCTGCTCTTGTTTGGGACCCCCTCCGATCGCCCCCGCCGAGTGCCGTCTCATTTGCGCCTGGCCAACACTGTCATCACCAGTTTCATCTGGCTCCTGTTGCTGGTGACACCGCTGGCCCTGATTGCCAGAAACTGGGCGCAGATCCGCACGACTAATGGCCCGATGCTCAAGCGCTACGTCGCGGCGCTCGCGGAATCCCTGCCATCCAAACGCTCCGTGCTGCTGGCCGACGACTTTCGCCGGGCATACCTGCTCCAGGCCTACGCCGCGAAAAGCGGTCAGAATAACAATCACCTGTTTCTGGAGACCGCGTCGCTCTCATGGCCGGATTATCACCGATTCCTGCACAGGAGACATCCTCAGGTTTGGGAAAGCAATCCTCCCAGGGAGACCACGCAACACGCTGCACCACTCATGCTGGTTCAGTTGGTTTCCCGTTTGGCGCAAACAAACAGCCTCTACTACCTGCATCCCAGCTTCGGGTATTACTTTGAGTTCTTTCACCTGGAACCCCATGGCCTGGCTTACAAGCTCAATCCGTATCCGACCAACTACCTCTTTGCGCCGCCGGTCAATACCAACCTGGTCGTCGAGAATGAAGCCTTCTGGGCAAAAGTGAATGCAGAGGCGCTTCCTCCGGTGTTGGCCACGATCACTCGCCCGGATTCAACCCGGAAACCCGGCCTGATGAACTGGCTGGCGAAGAAGGCGCATCTTGTTCAGGAGTCCAATGATGACGCCGCCACCGTCGCGGGATTCTACTCCCGCGCGCTCAACCACTGGGGAGTCGAGGTCCAGAAGGTCGGCCTCCTCACAAATGCCGCCGCGCATTTCGAGCGCGCTCTCGAGTTGAATCCCGACAACATCGTGGCGCAGGTCAACCTCGAGTGCAACCGGAACCTGCGAACCGGCCGCAGCGCCTCAGTCCAGGTTTCCAGGACCATTGAGGATGAATTCGGCAAGTACCGTAATTGGGACCAGGTGATTGGGGACAATGGGCCATTCGACGAGCCGAATTTCTGCTTTGAGCAGGGCCGCGTGTTCGTGCGCAACACCCAGTACCGCCAGGCCGCGGCGCAGTTCAACCGCGTGAAGTCGCTGGCCCCCGACAATCTCGTCGCGCGCATCTGGCTCGGCCAGTTGTATGTCGTTAGCGCCATGCCGGCGGAGGCGCTCAAGATCGTCAATGAAATTCGCGCGCAACCCGACCTGCTTGCGGTCGGCGGCACCAACCGAACCGAACTGCTCTTTGTCGAAGCCTCCGCGCACCTGGGGCAGAACGACCCAGCTGGCGCGGAAGCGGCCGTCCAGGCCGCCATGGCACAATATCCTCGCGATGCGGATATGCTGGCAACGGCGACGCAAGTTTACCTCAAGTACGGGCTTTTCTCCAATGCGCTCAGCATCATCGAACAGGAATTGAGCATTGCCCCCACCAACATGAGCGCGCTCATTAACAAAGGCTACACCTGCATTCAGGTCGGCGCTTTTGAAGAGGCCATCCCCGCCCTCACGCAGGTGCTGGCCGTGGAGACCAACAATCATTCCGCGCTGCTGAACCGCGCCATCGCCTATCTGCGCGCGAACAAGCTGGAAGAATCCAAGACCGATTACGAGCGCCTGCAGAAGGTCTTTCCGTCTGCCTCCCAGATTTTCTATGGCTTGGCCGAAATTGCCTGGCGCAAGCGGGACACCAACGCAGCGATCAGGAACTACGAGCTCTATCTGGCCAATGCTCCGACCAACACGGTGGAAGCCAAGAGCGTCATCGCGCGCCTCAAAGAACTGAAACCCGGCGCGCGTTGACCGCACCGGATGCGGGTTCTACACGTCATCACGCGGTTGATCGTTGGGGGCGCCCAGGAAAACACGGTCGCCTCAGTGCTGGGACTTAGAGCGAAGCCGGGGTTGGACGTCGTTCTGATTGCCGGGCCATCGGTCGGCCCCGAAGGCGCCCTCACCAGCACCCTTGTTGATGGGGCCCTCCCGGTTACTATTGTCCCGCACCTCGTCCGTCCGCTTCACCCATGGAAAGACTGTCTGGCCTGGCGGGAACTCGTGAGGTTGTTCCGGGCCCACGCGCCTCACATCGTTCACACCCATAGCAGCAAAGCTGGCGTCCTGGGGCGGTTGGCCGCCGCCCGGGCGCATGTCCCAATAATTATCCACACCATCCACGGCCCGTCATTCGGTCCCTTTCAAGGCCGGGTCGCCAACTCCCTCTTTCGGACGGCTGAGCTTTGCGCCGCCCGGGTCACAACCCACTTCGTCGTCGTAGCCGAGGCCATGAAGCAGCAATACCTCGCTGCGGGCATTGGCTCTCCGGATCAGTACACGACAATCCTCAGCGGGTTTGCGCTCGCTCCCTTCCTTGCCGCAACCAACGACCCCCAGCTCCGCGCCACCCTCGGCCTGGCGCCTGACGATATCGTCATTGGCAAGATTGCCCGTCTCTTCAAACTCAAGGGCCACGACGACCTGCTGACCGTGGCGCCGGAGCTTGTGCGCAGTTGTCCTCGAGTCAAGTTCCTGTTCGTGGGCGACGGCCCCTGGCGCGGGCGCTTCGAGAACCGGGTGCGCGCGCTGGGCCTTGCGAGGCACGTGGTGTTCAGAGGGCTTGTCCCGCCGGACGCCGTTCCATTTCTAGTGGGGGTCATGGATCTTGTTGTCCACCTGTCGTTGCGCGAGGGCTTGCCCCGCGCGTTAGCCCAGGCATTGGCCGGGGCCCGGCCGGTTGTGGCTTACGACGCCGACGGCGCCCGTGAGGTTTGCCTGAATAATGAAACCGGGTTCTTGTTGCGGCCGGGGGATCTGGGCGGCTTGCGTCAACGCCTCCTTCAGTTGGTCCAAGACCCCGAGTTACGTGAGCGTCTGGGCCGGCGCGGCCAGCAGTTTGTTCGGCAGCGCTTCAGCGTCGAGCGCATGGTGGACGACTTGTATCAACTGTATTTGCGCCTGCGCAGTCGCCCGGCATGAGATTCCCCTTCAACGTTTATCTCCTGGCCGTTGTGAGCGCGTGCGTCACAGTGCTGGCCGCCTTGCCGCTCTGGCGCCAATGGTGTCTGCGCACTGGACTCGTGGACGATCCCGGTCACCGCAAGATTCACGATCAGCCGATCCCCCTGGCCGGCGGGCTGGCCGTTATGACCGGCCTGCTCCTTCCAACGCTGCTGGCTTGCCTTGTGCTCTGGTGGCACAGACCTGGCGGCGTTGCCGGCGCGGTTCCCCCTGCCGACAGCTCAGGCGCGGGCAACGCGGGCCCGATGGCATTGCTGGATCCGGACTCTGCCTTCCTGCTTCAGTATGGTTTGGGCCGCCGCGCGCTCGAACTGGCTGGCATATTCTTCGGTGCTCTCGGCATGCTGTTGGTGGGATGGCTGGACGACAAACACGAGTTGCGCCCGCGCGCCAAGTTTGCAGGCCAGTTTCTCGTCGCCGCGCTGGTCGCGGCCAGCGGCACGCGCGTCACCCTGTTTGTGCCAAACATCCTTTTCAGCTACGCCATCACGATCCTGTGGATTCTCACTGTGGTTAACGCCTTCAACTTCATGGATAACATGAACGGCCTGTGCGCCGGGCTTGGGGCCATCGGCGCCTGGCACTTTGCAATGTTCGCTGCCGCGGACAACCAGTATCTGGTGGGCCTAATCGCCTTCCTGACGTTCGGCACCTTGCTCGGCTTTCTGCCCTACAACTTCCCCCGTGCCCGTGCCTTTCTTGGCGACGCCGGCAGCCATCTCGTCGGGTATTTGTTGGCGGTGCTGGCCATCCTGCCGCACTTCTACACGATGCGCCACCCGCAGCGATGGGCGGTCGTTATCCCGCTATTGGTTCTCGCCATTCCATTGGCGGACCTGATCTGGGTAGTGCTGCTGCGGTGGCACATCGGCCAGCCGTTCTATCAGGGTGATACCAACCATCTGTCGCATCGCCTGGTCCGCCGAGGCCTCACGCCGACGCAGGCGGTGATCGTGATCTGGGCCGTAGCGGAAGCGTTGGCCCTTCTAAGTCATCTTTGCTGAAGGGCAGGGGAAGGCCCCTAAGGTGGCCTTCTTACCATTGGCGGCTGGCGCGGCGCTATTCCCGGGTCAGGCTTCTGCCCGGCTGCTCGCTGCGATTGCCTCAGAGAACAAGCGCAGCACTTGCGCCCTGGGCAGCGCTCCAACCACGCGGTTCTCCTTGAGCGTGTTCACCACAGGGATGTTTCGCTGTTCGCTTGTCAGCACCACTGGCAAGACATCAACCAGGCGCTGATTGGGCGTCACACACGGCGGCGGCGGCCGCATTACGTCGTACGCGATAATCCCGCGAAATTCTTCCTCCGCCCCCAGGTATTCCTTTAGGTCCTGCAGCGCAACCATGCCGACCAATTGGTTCTTTGCATCCACTACCGGCAGGAAGTTGTTGGCCCCGGTCAAAAACCGGGCGGCGATTTCCCGCAGCGCCGCCGTTTCCCGCACCGGGGTTACTGGCGCCTGCATCAGATCCCCGACCGTGCGTTCCGCGGCGGCTTCCGACGCGGTGGGCTCCTGCGGCACGATCAACCCCTTGCGCCGCAATGGCTCCGTGTAGATTGAATCCGGATGGAGCCGGCGCGCCACGAGCATGGACAGCACGCACGCCAGCATAAGCGCCGGCATCAGCGAGTAATCCAGCGAGATTTCAAACACCATGATCATGGCCAGCAGCGGCGAGCGCGTGGTGGCCGACAACATGCTTCCCATCCCGACCACGGCGAAGGCCGCCACCGGAAAGTCCTCGCCCGATCCCAATTGCTGCAGCACCAGCGCGAACGTCGCCCCTATTCCCGCCCCGAGAAATAAGGTCGGCGTGAACACCCCCCCCACCGCGCCCGAGCCCACGGTAACCAGCGTTGCCAGCAGCTTGGCCAGCACCAGGCCGGCCAATACCAGCAGCCCCGTCGTCGCTGCCTCTCGCCAATGCGCGCGTGACATCTCCCCCGGATACGCCTCCAGCAACAGCCTGCAGTTCAGCCGCACCAGGTCCAACCCATGAACCTCTCGCTCCAGCATGCGCCTGGTCTTGACCGAAAGCGTCACGTTGGTGAATCGGTGCGCCTCGTAGATCGGCCCGCTCCGGACAATGCGGTTCAGATCCGCCGCCAGCGCCCGGGCCAGCCGCTCGTCTCCGCCCGCCTGGTAATCGCCCAGCAGCACTGTGGTTTCGGGCGCCAGCAGCGCCCCCAAATAGGCCGAAATGCCGTTCTCCCGGGCGGGCTTCTTCAACCTGTTTGCCAGCGATTCCAGCCCCGCGATATCCCGGGCCGTGAAGGCCGGTGCGCCATACTCGCCTTGCAGAATTCGGTTGGTGACCACGTAACCATTGCCCCACACCTCGGGAAAACGTACCGCGATCAGCCCCACCAACAGCCCGCCCAGCGCCAGCCGAATGTAGATCGGCGCCGGCAGCTTCCTGAAGGCGGCGCTGGCCGCATTCAGCAGCTTCATAAAAACCGCCCCCATCGCTCCAACCACAAGCCCGAGACAAACAAACCAGGGCAACTGCGTCACACTCGTCAGCGCAAACGGCGGCACGCTGTACCAGGGCTCGATGCCGAAGAAGCTCCGCGACACCATCGTCGCCACCACTGACGCGCAGACCAGCGGGCCAAACAGGCTCATCGAGAAGTTCCCCATCACGATCAGCGCCGCGAACACCGCCCCGGATATCGGGGCATTATAGGCCGCCGCAATCCCGGACGCAGCCCCGCACCCCACCAGCAACCGCAACCGGTAAGGTTGCCACTTCATCAACTGCCCCCATTTCGAGGCAAACGTCGCCGATAATTGCGTGATGCCCCCCTCCCGGCCAATAGACCCTCCGGAACCGATGGTTAGCAGCGACGAAAGGAATTTCACAAGGCCGCTGCGCAGCGGCAGTCGCCCATCTCCCGCCACAATGACCTCCAGCAGATTGCTCGAACGCAGCGGGCCCGCCATGCGCAGGCCCCAGTAGAGCACCAATCCCGCGCACAGCCCGCCCAGTGTCGGCGTCACCACCCGCTGCCAAGGCGCCATTCGTTCCGCAACCTCCACCAACTCGCCCGGCTGCCGCAGGAACAGCACCCGCACCGATTGAGTGGCGTAGTAGAATAGGATATTGACCAGCCCGCCGATCACCCCTACCCCGGCGGCCATCAGCAGGTTAAACGCCTCCTCGCTGAAGCGCACCCGCCCTCGGACCCGCAGCAAGTGCTGCCAGTGCCGCAGGAAGAAGGCATGCGCCTCTTCAACAAGCTTCCTATACTTCAAAAACGGCACAAACTGATCCTGCTCCAACAACGTTAGTCAACGCTACCCAAAGGGCTGAACGCGCGCGTCGCCAACCGACCATGCCAGATCCGTCCGGCCTCGGGCAGCCGAGCGCATGCCGCACGATCCGGAGGCCGATGCTCCATGCAAGAGCGCGAACCGTCCTGCGTCAAGTCTGCCGAGCTTGATAGCCCAACCCGGCTTGATGGGCAAACATATTGTCCATGCCCGTTCTTGCGTTTTGGCACCGCATAGGCAAGCTGGGGCGGGTGACACATTTCTGGGCCAGCCCTTTATTGCGGAGTCGTTACCTGCTGGCAGTCCTCGCCGGACTCCTGCTGGCGGCTTCCTTTCCCAGGACCGGCATTGCCGGCTTGGCCTGGGTGGCTCCCGCCCTGATGCTGGCCGCCGCCCTGGGCAAGAGCGGCTGGGAGAGCTTTCGCATCGGCTACGTGGGTGGCCTCGCCTATTACCTCGCCTCGCTCTACTGGCTGCTGCTAATCCCTTACCGCTGGCATTCGATCCCGCTGGGCCCCGCCCTCGGCTGGCTATCCCTCAGCGCCTACGTCGCCCTCTACCCGGCCACATGGGTCTGGCTACTGAACATGAACCTGACGGGCAGGTCGAGAGTCCCCGCAAGCCCTGACTCTTCGGGCAGTCTGCCGAGGATAGCCCGCATATTTCACACCCAAAGCCGCGTGAGGACACGCAACCTACAGGCAAACGGGGCAACGCCTGTTCCTCATTCCGCACTCCGCACTCCGCATTCCGCACTCACTTGGGGCCGGCGCACCCTCTGGGCTATATGGGGCGCTGCCCTCTGGGTCGCCCTGGAAATGCTCAGGGCCCGCCTTTTCACCGGCTTCCCCTGGAATCCGCTCGGCGCCTCCCAATACCAGCTAACCCCGCTCACTCAGATCGTCTCTGTCACCGGCGTCTACGGCTTGTCGTTCCTCATCATCTGGGCCTCGCTCTCGCTGCTGTCCGCAGGCCTGATGGTGGTGCTGCGCCCAACCACCCGTTCAAGCTGGGCGGGCGAAATCCTGCTCCCGGTAATCGCCATTGCCGGTGTCCTGCATTTCGGCTTTCGCCAGCTCGCGTTCGAGCCTGCCCCCAGCCGCTCTCTGAAGGTCACGCTCATCCAGCCCAGCATCCCCCAAACCCTCATCTGGGACACGAGCCGCGACCTCGAACGCTTCCGCGACGTCCTCCAGCTATCCGAGAATGCCCTCACCAACCGCACGGACCTGCTCATCTGGCCCGAATCCGCCATTCCCAGCTATGCACGGTGGGATACCAACATCTACCACGCCCTCACCAACCTCGTCCGACGGCACAACGTCTGGCTCATTATAGGCTCGGATGATGCCGGCGCCCCATCGCACCCCACCTCCGACAACGATCTCGAGTACTACAACGCCAGTTTCCTCATCAACCCCGAAGGCGAATTCGTTGCCCGCTACATAAAGCGCAACCTGGTCGTCTTCGGCGAATACATCCCGTTGGTCCGCTGGCTGCCGTTCCTCAAGTGGTTCACCCCGATCGGCAGCGGCTTCACCCCTGGCAATTGCGCCGTCCCCTTTGCTCTGACCGCGCCGAAGGCGAAGACCTCGACGCTTATCTGCTTCGAGGACATCTTCCCGACCCTCGCCCGCACAGCCGTTGATGAAGACACCGACTTCCTGGTCAATCTCACCAACAACGGCTGGTTTGGCGAAAGCGCCGCCCAATGGCAACATGCCGCCGCCGCCGTATTTCGGGCGATCGAAAACCGCCTGCCCCTTATCCGCTGCTCGAACAACGGCCTCACTGGCTGGGTGGACGCCCATGGCCGCTTGCGCCAGGTCTTCTACGACGCCCAGGGTACCATCTATGGTCCAGGATTCCTGACCGCGGACATCCCGCTCCTTGCTCCCGGCGAGGCCCGTCCACCAACCCCCTACCGCCGATACGGCGACCGCTTCGGCTGGACTTGCGTAAGTCTGACCGTCCTGGTCCTCATCATCCGGCTCGTTCGCCGCTCGCGCACCTCCAACCGCTCAATCATACCCGCATAACCTGCTGCCAGCCCGCCCACGGGCCGTCCTTTCCCCGGGAAACAGCCCCTGCGACCCATTTTGCCCGTAACCCATTGTATTCATAAGCTTTACCACCCTAACCAGTGCCTCCCCGTCCGCCGTGTACAAGGGGTGTACAACGGGTGCACAAGGGATGCACACCAGCCAGCCTCTTGTGCATCCCTTGTGCACCCGTTGTACACCCCTTGTACACGGCGGGGCGCAATGGGAAAACACCCCCGGTGGGAGGGGACGACTGACCTGGCTATTCGGGTGCTGGGGCGGGGGGCAGGGCGGGTTGGCAGGGTAACCCTGACTGGGTCATTTGACGTCCGTGCCGGGGCTCGGACCTTCGGATTGCCCTGGAGCGGATCGCGGCACGAGGCGCGAAATGATGACCAAGAGTGCCACTACAACCATCGCCAGGATTCCCCAGAATACCACGCCGCCCTTGCCGGGTTGCGAGCCTTCTCCCCATGACTTCTTGAGCTGCTCTTCGGCGGCCAGGCCGGCGTCAGCTTGATCGGCGGCCAGAAGCTGGCCGGCAACCAGGCTCAGATCGTAGCGCGGGGCGGATGCTTGGGGATTGCCGTAATAGAGCAGGAGCTCGTCCGCTGGTTGCGCTTTGAATAGCACGCGCGTGGCGGGGTAGAAGACCTGGAACTTCTCCAACTCCACGGCGGGATTGTCGCCGTTATGCGTTTCCAGCACCAGGGTGTCGCTTCGAGGCGACGAATGAAACCCCAGGATGAACTCACGGCTGGTTCGCTCCGGGGTTTGCGTCCAGGAGGCGCTTGCCAGTGTGTGGCGATACTTGTCGCCCCGGTCATCGGTGGGTTCCTCGTAAAGACTTACGTCCCGCTGGAACAAGGGCGTCCGCGTGGTGCAGTGGAGACGCGTCACCGGCAGGCCCGGGCGTGGCAGCTTGATGATCCAGCGGCTGATGCGGGGGTCTTTCTTGTCGGCGGCGGCGGTGACGGTCGGAGTGAGCGAACGGCTGATCGAAGTCGGCGCCAGGACATAGGGCAACTGCTTGCCGGCGGATACCAGGCGCAAATCGCCGAAGCCGGGCTGGGCATGGGCCAGCACGTCCAGGTCCAGCTCGATGCGCTGCGCCCCGGCACGGCTCAGCTTGACCGGCTTGCGGTATTTCCAGGCCGCTACGTCCAGCGCCGTGCCTCCGTTCTGGACGCCCGCCAGCACTTCCGGCGCGCGGTAAGCCGGATTGACAGCCAGCGACGAGAGCTGCTGGGGCGACGCGGCGACATTCTTGAGATTGGCGCCCAGGGCGGCCAGGTCGTAGCTCGGCGCGGGGCAGCGCGGATTGCCGGTCAGCAAGTGGTATGGCCCCGCGGCGCGCGCCCAAAAGACCAAATAGACGGGGCGCCGCTCGATACGCACCGCGGTGACCGGCAGGGGCGGACTGTCCTGATTCCTGATGAGGAGGAGTAATTCCCGGGAGTGAATTGCTCCGTCCACCTGCACGGTCAGGTTGCTGCAAGCGGGCTGGCCCTCGATGGCCACGCGGTAGATCACCCCTTGAGCCACCGGCACCTCGCGGATCGCATCCTCGGCAACCTGCGGCACGGCCAGCGTGACTTGCCGGGTGAAAAGCGGTTCGGCGGTCTCAATCTGGATGCTGGCCACGTCCAGGTTTGCCGCGCCGAGCTTAAGCGTGAGGCGGCTCGCGCCGGGATTCTCGTCCCGGCCCGCGAGGCTGAGCGCCTTGACCTCGGCAGGGACGGATTCCACAGCCGACGCGTGAACGCGCGCGCCCGTGAACGGGATGGGCTGCGAGCGCCGGTCATCCACGGTCAGCCGCAACCACGGCCAGGCACCAGTCGGCACAGCCAGGCGCATCTGGCTGGCGCCGTTCGACTGGCGGAAGATCGGCTGCCCTTGGGCAAGCATCTGCCAGTGCTCGCCATCAGTCGAGCCCTCGATCCGCACGGCCTTGAGGAAGCTGGTGGCCGGGGTCTCCAGCGTAATGCCGTCCAGCGGTTGCGCTAGGCCGGTCTCCAGGGTTAGAACGGTGGTGGCGGCGTTGACTGTGACTTGAAATGTCTTGGCGTCACGCACGGGTTTGGGAGCCGGCTTTGGACGCTCGACCAGGTAGGGCACTTCCTGGCCGGCGTCGTCATAAAGCCGCAGGTCTTCGAGCGCCGGGCGCGCGGCATCAAGCGTGGCCGTCGGCAGACTGAGCTTTACGAGGCCGGGCGCGGCCACCTCAAGCTGCTGCGCGTGCTGCCAGTCGGATGGGAGCGGAGCGGCGTTGCTGGAGGCGGCGCGCGCCAACACAAGCGCGCCAAACGCCATCCCCAACACAACAACGCACTGATAGGCGAAAGCTCTTGGTTCCGTCATGCAACGCATAAATCTCACCTTGTCCCTTCCAGGTTCAACTGCCCGGCAGCGGCGGGGGCTGGCCTGATTCTTTGACGCTCGCCGCGTAGAACCGCTGGTAGGCGAAGGAAGCCAGCATCGCGATGACCGCCACGGCCACAAACGCTCCGATGCGGTAGAGCTGATCCAGCCGCGCCAGGTCGTGGAAGAACAGCTTGAGAATAGTCACGCCCAGCAAGGCGAGCCCGGCATAGCGCGGTGCACGCGCGCGCCGCATGATGCCGGCGACCAGTAACACCAGCGCAAACACCGACCAGGCGATGGAATAGGTCATGTCGCGGGCGAAGTTGCCGCTGAACTGGAAGGTGAGCGTGGAGCCGGGCTCGCTGAAGTAGTCCGCAATCTCAATATTCACCAGCAGAAACGCCAGCACTGTGCCCAGACCAATCAGGATGGGCGGGGCATTCGCGCGTAGGACCTCATGCCGCGGCGGGGCCAGCAGCCAGGCGCCGGCAAACAGGCAGACCGTCACAATTCCGTAGGCGTATAAATACCAGTTGAAGATGGGTGTGGCACTGCGCTCGTGATACTCCAGCACGGCGGGGTTCAACGCCAACCGGACAAAGGCGGCGACCAGCAGGCCGACGCCGACCAGGCGCAGGCCCTTATGCGGCACCCGGTGGAACAACCAGAGCAGCGCAACGCCTTCCAGCGCCCAGCCGATGGTGATCCATTGGCGGTCGAACTGGATCGGGAAGATTAGAGTGATAAAGAACAGTCCCACCCCGCCAAACCAGGCGAGTTGTGTCATCCGGGCTGGGTTGGCGGCGAGGGTCTTCTTCACCACCACCACAAGACTCAGCAGCGGCGGCAGGGCGAAGACCGCGGGGAGCAGGCCCATAAACTCGTTGGGCCAAACGGCTTTGACCAAGCGGTGCACGAGCAGGAACTGGAGCGGCCCGGCCAGGGCTGCTGCGGCCCACGGAACCACTTTCCCGGCAAAGGTGCGCAGGAACAGGAACGGATAGAGCGAGAATACAGCCAGAAACACCAGGTACCACGTCAAGGACGGGACCGGGTCGGCCGGGTTAAAGCGCTGGAAATGCCAAGTGGCTTCGAGCGCGCCCACGCACGCGAGCCCCACTGCCGGCATCCAGTCCAGCGAAAAGAGCTTCGTCACGCCGAGCATCATGACCACCAGCAACAGCGCCAACCCGAAGACGGGCGATGGATTCGTCAGCGGCAGCCGCAGCGTGGCCATGATCAGCAGCAGAAATGGCAGCACGGCAGAGAGAATGGGCAGTTGGGCGGTAAGGTTATCCGGCAGGGTGAGGTCCTCACCCCAGGGAGTCCTGCCCGCCAGCGCTTCCGGCCTGAACTTCCGCGCCAGCCACACCCCGGCCGCCACGAAGAACACCGAGAAGACGCCGAGGAGGAAGAACGAGGTGGGCAAGCCGGTCAGCGTCGCGGGAATCTTGAAGATGAGGGCGCCCGTGGCGGCGAGCGTGAGGACGAGCACGGCCAATACCGACAGCAGGGAGCTTGTTGCCACCGCCAGGCCGATTGCCAGCAAGTCCACCAGCAGTACGACCGGCCAGACCGCGAACGAGATTTCCGCCAGCCGGAGGATGGGAATGAGCACCAGCACCAGCGACAACGGGGGGAAGACCTGGCTGGCCCAGGGAACGGTCTTCACGCCGCGCTGCCGTTGCAGCCACACCGGAAAGACCGCGTGGAAGATGGCCAGGATCAGGTAGAAGGTCAGGCCGGCATTAAGCAACTCCGGGGTGAGCGAATGGCCGGTCCACAACGCCAGCAAGCCGAATACCGCCAGACCGGCAAGCGGCTGCGCCGGAGACACCCTTTCGTCCAGCATCACCAGCGCGGTGACGGCCAAGTCAATCAGGAATACAAAGGCAAACATCAGCCAGGGCCGCTGCGCCAGCGGCGCGAAGCTCAGGAACCAGGCGGTGAAGATCAGCGCTACCGCCGCCAAGGCGAGATTGGCCCCCATCAGCCACCAGTCCAACTGATTGCGCCGCTTAGCCCACCAGGCCGCCGCCAGATACAGCGCGTTGAAGCCAAGCAGGATCGCCAGCGCAATCAGTATCTTGTTGCCCTCGAAGTACTTCTCGCGGCTGAAGAACTCATCCGCCCAGCCAATCTGCATGAATAGGGTTCCAGCTGCCGCCAGCGCGGTCAGGAACAACCAGCGGCGATGAACGGCCACCAGGATCAAGCCCGCATCCAGCAAGGCGATGTAGCCGAACAGGCCGAAGGGATTGTCCTGGCCGGTGGACAGGAGGATGGGCGTGAGGAAACCGCCCAACATGCCGAGGATGGCAACCACCATGGCGTTAAGGCGAACGGCCAGGAGGAAGGCCGTGGTGGTGATCAGCACCATCAACAGGAAGGTTGGAATCGGTCCGAAGAACTCGAAGTGGTAAACCGACCGGCACGCAAAGGTCACCGCGTAGAGAATGACCACGCCCGTCCCGCACAAGGTGTGTGCCAGAACGGCATACTGCCTCCGTGACATTACCACGCCCCCCACCAGCAAACCGAGCCCGGTAATAAAGCCGATCGCCATCCGCACTTCGGGTGAGATGAGATTGTTGTCGAAGGAGTACTTGACGAAGAAGGCCACGGCGAGGAAGGCCGCCAGCCCGCCAACCCAGGCCAGCAATTTCACCCCCATGAACTGCTCCCAGTTGATGGCAGGGACGAATGTGCGCGCGGGTTCCAGCGCCGGCTGCGGCATCGGTTTGCGGACGGGCATCCGCGGCGGGGCGGAAACCGGGGCGGCGGGCGGCGCGACCGGCGGTGGCGCAGGGGCGACGGTGATCGGCGCGGGCGAGATTGGCGGCGGGACTGGTTGCGCCGGCGCACCGACAGGCGGGCTGGGAGCAGTCCTGGTCGCTGGCATCGCGACCGCCGGCCTTTTGTCGGCAGCGGGTTCCGTCGGCGGGATGTAACCGACCTCCCTTTTCAACCGGACCACATCCGCTTCAACCGAGTCAAGGCGGCGACGGAGTTCGTTAATGGCGTGCCGGGCGCCGATGGCCCGCGCAATAAGCCAGACCGTCAGGGCGATGGGGGCTCCTATGAGCAACAGTATGAGAAATACGTAGCCTTCCATAAGTTTACTCTGGCCCGAGCATACGCCCCCGTGGGCTGCACCTCCAAATCGAAAATACGAATGGGAATATCGAGAGAATCAATACCTCCATTTCCTGGACACCGCCTACGGTTCGGCCCGTGAGGTCGAGTACCAGGTGAGCCTGGCATTCCGACTGGGCCTTCTTCCCGAGCCAGCGCATCGAGAACTGTCGGCGCTAACCGTAGAAACCTCCAAGGTCCTCAACGGTCTTCTGCGTTCCCTGCGCAGGCAGTAAGTCGGCTCCAGTCTGCAGCCTACAGTCTCCAGCCTGCCTCGACACCATGCCTGACTACGAGAACGTGCTCACCGACTAGGAGCCGCCGCTTTCCTGCTCCGGCTGACGGCAGGGTGTGCCCCGGCGCCGGGGGTTCCAGCTGGTTCTGTCCCCTGCCGACGCCCTCGCCCGCAAGACCCGGTCGCCAAAGCCCGGCAGGGCGCCCAAAACCGGGCAAAAGACACCTGTCGACGCCCGCGCCCGGCTTTTGATAAGCTCGCCCCATGCTTCGTGAGCCCAAAAGCCAATTCTCCCTCACCCGCGCAGCGCTCAGCACGGGCGGGCGCGCAAAAAGCAAATTCTTATCAGTTAGTTAAGCTAGAAGCGCGAGGGGCGGTTGAAGAAGGGGCAACGCAGATTAAGGATTGTCTTTCCGCCAAAGCCCACCATACTCTGAACGCGTGGACACAGCCTCCCAGATCAGGAAGATCGCTTTTCTCAGTGACTACTGGCCGCGCAAATGCGGCATCGCCACCTTCACCTCCGACCTCCGGGCGGCGGTGGCGGCTGCCCAGCCACAGACCGAATGCTTTTCGGTGCCGGTCAACGGCCCCGAGGGCGGCTATGCGTATCCGGCGGAAGTGCGCTTCGAAATCGAGGAACAAGACCTGGCCTCCTATCTGAGGGCAGCGGATTTCCTCAACATCAGCCATCCGGACGTCCTGAGTCTACAGCACGAGTTCGGAATTTTCGGTGGACCGGCCGGAAGCCACGTCCTCGCGCTGCTGCGCGAGTTGCGCATGCCGATTGTCACCACCCTGCACACCGTCCTGCGCGAGCCCAATGCGGACCAGCGGCGCGTGATGCAGGAACTGATCGCCCGCTCGACGCGGCTGGTGGTGATGGCCGAGCGGGGCCGGCGGATGCTGCAGGAGATTTACCAGGCGCCGCCGGCCAAGATTGATCTCATCCCCCACGGCATCCCTGACATCCCGTTCGTTGATCCAAGTTTCTACAAGGACCAGTTCGGCGTTGAAGGCCGGCTGGTGTTGCTCACCTTCGGCCTGCTCTCGCCGAACAAGGGAATCGAACACGCCCTGAAGGCGCTGCCGGAAATCCTGGCCGAGTTTCCCAACGTTGTTTACATCGTGCTGGGCGCCACTCATCCCAACCTGGTGCGCGAGCACGGCGAAGCCTACCGCGTCAGCCTCGAGCGCCTGGCCAAGAAGAACGAGGTTCACAAGCATGTCATCTTCTACAACCGCTTCGTCGAGCTCGAAGAGCTCAAGGAGTTCATCGGGGCCGCGGACCTTTACCTCACCCCGTATCTGAACGAGGCGCAGATCACCTCCGGAACACTGGCCTACGCCTTCGGCGCCGGCAAGGCGGTGGTGTCCACACCCTATTGGCACGCGGCGGAATTGCTCGCGGAGGATCGCGGCGTGCTGGTGCCGTTCGGCGACTCCGGGGCGATTGCCCGAGGAGTCATTGGCCTGCTGCGCGACGAAACGCGCCGAACCGCGATTCGCAAAAATGCCTATAGGCTGGGGCGCGAAATGGTCTGGAGCAACGTGGCGCGCCTTTACCTGCACTCGTTCGAGTCCGCCCGCCGCGAACGGGCGGTGCTGTCACGGAAATCCTTCGCGACCAAGACCCTGGATCAGCAGCCGCGCGCGCTGCCGGAGTTCAAGCTGGACCATCTGTCGCGGATGACCGACTCGACCGGCCTCTTCCAGCACGCCCTGTTCACCGTCCCCAATTTCTCGGAAGGTTACTGCACCGACGACAACGCGCGGGCCTTCATTCTCGCCGCGCTGTTGGACGAGATGGAGGAAGAGCTGGAAAGCGTGCGGACGCTGGCCACCACTTACGCGGCGTTCCTGCATCACGCGTTCGATGCCAGGACCCGGCGCTTCCATAACCACTTGAGCTTCGACCGGCACTGGCTTGATAAACAGGGCTCGGAGGATTCTCACGGCCGGGCGCTCTGGGCCCTGGGGGTGGGTGTGGGCCGCTCGCCCTACCGCAGTTTTCAAGTCTTGTCCGGACAGGTCTTCGCCGAGGCGCTGCCGGCCGCGACGGACTTCACCTCGCCCCGCGCCTGGGCTTTCACCCTGCTGGGCATTCATGAATACTTGCAGCGCCTGAGCGGAGATCGCCTGGCCCGGCAGATGCGGGAAACCCTCACCACGCGGCTTATGGGATTGTTCGACCGCACGACGCAGGCGGACTGGCCGTGGTTTGAAGACGTGCTTTCCTATGACAACGCCAAGCTCGCCCACGCCTTGATCCTCAGCGGGCGCGCGATGGGCCAAACACCGGTCTATGAGCGCGGAGTGCAGGCGCTGCGCTGGCTGGCCAAGGTGCAAACCGCTGAGAGCGGCGACTTCCGGCCCATCGGTAGCAAGGGATTCTTCCCTCGTGGCGGCCCCCGGGCGAACTTCGATCAGCAGCCGATTGAGGCCCACTCGATGTTGTCCGCCTGCCTGGAAGCCTACCGCGCCACCTCCGATGCCTGGTGGTACGAACAGGCGCAGCGTGCCTTCGATTGGTTCCTGGGCTGGAACGATCTGGGGCTGGAGCTTTACTCTCCGATTACTGGCGGCTGCCGCGATGCCTTGCACGTGGATCGGGTTAACCAGAACCAGGGAGCCGAATCAACGCTCGCTTTTCTGCTCTCGCTGGCCGAGTTGCGGCTCATGCAAAACGCGGTCACCGCCTTCAACCAACCCGCTTCGTAATCCTTCCCAGCCGTGAAGACCGCCACCGTCCAGCGCACACAGGTCATCCTGCATCCGGAGCGCGCGCGCGTGCTGCTCCGGCCGTTTCTCACTCCGAGCGATCCCCGCGCCGTCAGAATCTGCGCCCAGGTCATGGCCCTCCCGGAAGATGAAGTCCACCTCCTCTGGCAACAGGTGAAGATGGAATTCGGTGAGCGTCACGCCAAGACCCGGGACTTTCTCAAAGCCCGATTCGATCAGGTCCGCCCGTGCTTGCACAGCGACGAGAACCTGTCCGAAGAACGGCAGCTCTTGCTCGGCGCCTATTTCACCCACGAGTATTCGCTCGAAGCCGCCGCGCTGTTCAATCCTTCGATCGTGCCGCATCCGGACCAATCGGGCCTGCCGCCCGGCGCGCTGCGTTTCATCCTGAGCCTCCGGGCCACCGGCGAAGGCCACATCTCCTCAATCACTTTCCGCACCGGGTTGCTCGACGCCCGCGGCGACATCACGATCAATGCCCCCACGCGCTACTGCCTGGAACCCGAGCAGGTACCCAACGCCTCCTACGAAAACCGCCTATTCGAGCGAAAGCTTCAGGAACTTGGGTTGGTGGGAGACTTCAGCCGGCAGGTGCTCCAAGGGCTGGGAGGCTCCTTCACGCTCGACGAGTTGCGCGCCAGCCTCAGTCGCGCGGCAGAACAGTTCCACGCCCGCGACCAGCAAACCGGCGCGATAGCCAGAAAAATCCTGATGCTGGCGCAGTCCAATTATGAAGTCCAGTTTGCCCCCGACTCGCGCTTGTCCGAACGCGTGCTCTTTCCGGTCACGCCCTCCCAGAGCAATGGCATCGAGGACGCCCGTTTCGTTCGCTTCCAACACGAGGACGGCACGCATGGGTATTACGCCACCTACACCGCCTACGACGGCAAGATGATTCTGCCGCAATTCATCGAAACGCGGGACTTCCTGCACTTCAAGTTCATCACCCTGAATGGCCCGGCCGTGCAGAACAAAGGCATGGCGCTGTTTCCGCGCAAAATCAATGACCGCTACGTCATGCTCGGCCGGCAGGATTACGAGAACATTTATGTCATGTTCTCCGATCACCTGCACTTCTGGCATACCACGCAACTGCTCCTGAAACCGGCCTTTCCCTGGGAAATCATTCAGTTGGGCAACTGCGGTTCGCCTATCGAGACCGACGCCGGCTGGCTCGTCCTCAGCCACGGTGTGGGGCCAATGCGCAAGTACTGTATCGGCGCCTTTCTGCTCGACCGGGACGATCCGACCAGGGTGATCGGCCGCCTGCGCGAGCCGCTGATCAAGCCGAATGAGAATGAACGGGAGGGTTACGTGCCCAATGTGGTCTATTCCTGCGGCAGCCTCCTGCACGGACGGCAACTCGTCATCCCCTACGCCATGTCCGACTACGCCGCCACCTTCGCCACGCTGTCCCTGGACGAGGTGCTGGGCTGCATGGAATGAGGCGGCCTCGGCGGTCTCGCCTTGGTCTTGCGCCTTTCCATAACACGCTTTGGCCACTACCTTCCTGCCGCCCGTGGAATCCAAAGCAAAATCAACGTCTTTCGGCCCGGCTCATTCACCCGCGCAGCGCTCAGCAGGGTCGGGCGCGCCAAAAGCAAATGCCTATGTGCAGCCTTCGGTCTTTGACATGCTTGCAGGTTGTTCCGCTTCACGGTAATTCGGGAGAGATTTATCGTGATGATTTCGGAGAAGTGGGCTGAGGGTATCAGGATAATCAGGAAGGGAGCCGAGACATGTTTAGCGTGAGGTGGGGGGCTTGGCCGGGGATCAGATTAAGCCCCGATGAAGTTTTTCTTTCAGGTTACGCAACTGCTCCAGAGCGCGTTGGCGGCCGTGCGCTTGCTCGGCGGGCGAGCAGGTTGGGATTACCGGCTGGGTTTTCTGAGGAGCTGGAGCTGGGGCGCTGAGCCGAACCCGGCTGATGTTGAGGTCTTCCTCGAAGCGATCCGGCTGGAGCAGATTGGACAGCTTAAGGGCGCCGACATTGCGGCGGGTATGCCGGATTTCCTTTTGCAGGTACCCGACGACCTGAACCAGGTCGGCCAGGGTGAAGTCAGCACGGAGGAACTCAAACCAAAGCCGCTCCCGGTCAAAACGCAGCGAAAGGTTCTGACCGGTAAGACGACAATAAGTTTGGTGGAGTTGCTCGATTTGGGCCGGCACCGAAACGGGGGCGGCGTTCATTTGGCCAGTTGCGCCACCCATGGCAGCAACTCCAGGGCCCGCTGCACATGAGCGGCGGTAACCATTCGCGAGCTTTGGGCGGCGGCTTCTTCCAGGGCTCGCTGAGCCAAGTGGTTCAAGAGCCGGGGCAGTCCGTTGCCGGCCTGCAGGAGCAACGCCAAGGCGGGCGCCTCGAAGGGATTGGCATGAATGCCGACCTGCTCCAAACGGGCCTGAACGTAACCACTTAACTGCTCGCTGGTCCAGGGTTCCAGCCGCAGGCAGAAGCTCAGCCGGGCCAACAGGGGCGCGTTGATGCCCATCTGTAAGCGCGGCAGGAGTTGTTCGTCGCCGACCAGCAGCAGGCTGAAAGGCGGCTGGGTGTCGCGGCGCTCGCAACTTAAGAGCCGCACTTCTTCCAGCGCGGTGGCGCTGAGGTTCTGCGCCTCGTCAATGACGACCACGGGCCAGAGCCGGTCCAACTGCTGCCAGCCCTGCCGGATGAGCAACACGTTGTCGCTGCGGCGCATCCGGGCGGTCTGCCCCAACTCCGCGCAGAGCAAGCGCAACAGGTCGGTGCCCGTGACCGAGGAGTGGGACAGCACCAGAGTTTTGTAGCGCTTGTCGGGCAGGGACCGGAGGAAGTGCTGGACCAGGAGGCTCTTGCCGACCCCATTGGGGCCGTGAAGCAGACCGCAAGCCCGCACGGCCACCAACTGTTCCAGCCGATGGTGGATTTGCTCAAAGCTCGCCGAGGCATAGGGTTTTTCCACCACCGCCCCGAAGGGCAGTTGGCTGGCGCCCCACAGGCCTTTGAGGGCCATCTCCAGCTCAGGTGGATTTGTCGGGCCGTTCATAGTCGCCGTCGGTGTAGGTCTTGGAGTTGAGCTGCTTGTCGCAGCGGCGAGCCCCCGCCACGTATTTGCCGCCGAACCAAATCTCGACGCGTTGCCAATCAAAGGGATTGAAGCGCACTTCAATCAACTGGCCACGCAGGTGCACTGGGGCTTCCCACAGTTGGCCCTCCAGGCTGAAGGTGGCATCCAGGCGCACCCGGCGCTCGCGGCGAGACAGGAAGAGGACTTCCCAATCGGTTTGCGGGTCGGCGGTGCGCAGCTTGAGCGCCCGCTGGGCGAAGCGCTCGGCGGGGGTTTGGCCTCCCAGCGCACTGTGGGGCCGTTGATGGTATTCGGCTTCGATCCAGCGCCATAACCGAGCGTTGAGGTCCTCGAGCGAGCGCGCCGGTTCGATGATCAGGCGGGCTTCGAAATCCATTTGTAGGGTCCTAAACCAGCGTTCCATTTTCCCCTTCGAGAAGGCCGCGTAAGGCTTCGCGTGGCAGAGCCGCACGTCCAGATTGGCGCAGACGACCTGCAGATGGTAGCTGGTGAAGATTTTACCCTGATCGGTGTAGAGCTTGTCGGGAAAGCCGCGGCGGGCTAGGCCCTGGCGAAAGCAGTCCAGAAAGGAGCAGAGCTTCTCGCTTTCGTAATATTGCGCATGCGGCACCAGGCGCGAACAGTCGTCCAACACGGCGAACAGACGCGTGTGGATGACTTGGCCGGTGACCAACTTGAGCGTCGGACCGAACATCAGATCGGTCATCCACAGCTCGTTGGCCAGGGCGCACTCAAAGGCTTTGGTGGGACCACTGGCCGGGGGCGGCAGGTGCTTCATCGAATGGGCATCCAGCTGGTGCTCAGCCAAAAGCCGATACACCGAGGGCATACTGAAGGTGCCCGATGGCAGGACGCCCTTTTCGACCAGTTGTCGCACCAGCACCCGGATCGTGAGTTCCGGGTACTGTTTGCGCGCCGCGATGATCGCCTCGCACTGCTCGGGGCCCAGCGCTTTCCGTGTGCCCTTATCGCTGCGCGGCTGCCGTTGCAGTGCCTCAAAACCCTGGTGGCGCCACTCATAATACCAGCCTTCCAGTGTGGAGGCCGAGTAAGTCTTGCCGCCCCAGGTCCGTTCGCTGGCCAGCGCCGTGGCTCGGGCCAACGTGAAGTTTTGCTTGAGGGCCTCGGCGATCCAGCTCACCGCCGCGTGCCGGGCCAAGGCCAAAGCATCCGAATCCGAAGGTTGATTCATACGCCCGTGAGCTTGGCGCTGCCTCTACCCCCGCTGCTATAATAACGTTGTGTGGGGGTAAGCTCGCCAGCGGCTCCGGCGCGAGCCACCCTCATTCAGTGTGCAGTGGCCGGCGCTGATGGCAGCGGTAGTTGCCAAACAAGCAGGTGTGAAACGCTTGGACCAGCTGGCGGGTGACACTGGCCAGGCCGCCGCACTGCCGCACCAACTGCCGCCAGAAGTCCCGGGCGCTGGGCCAGAGCGGCACCGGACCAAACGCGTTGCCCACCTGCCGCAGCAGACTGGGCAGGTGCCCCTGGAACCGTCGCCAGTAAGGCTCAATGGCCGGAACCCAGTGCTGCACTTCGGGCTTTTGGGTCTGGCCACTGAAAGCCGCCTCAATGGTCGCCGTATTGACCGCCCGATACGGCTGGGCAAAGTCCGGCAGGCAACTGATGCTCACCCGGCAATGCCGACACAGGAAACGACGCACCCAGATGCGGAGGACCTCCTTCAACCAAGTGCCATATCGGCGATAATACGCCAGCGCCTCCAGACTGTTGGCCTGCCCGCAGTTCAGACAAATTTCCGGCGGCGGGACTTGCCTCTGATAGTTTTGCTTTTCATACTGCTCGGGGGTCAGTGAGGTTTGGAATATTGTTTGCACGACAACTCTATAACCGAGCTGCCCCCCGCTTGAAAACCCTCCCCGCCTCTGTGATTCGACTGGCTACTCTAAAACCGAAGCTCCCTCCTCACGATAATTGTGGAACTCCTCTCACCACCTCCCATCTCACCCTGCAGCAATCAGGCTCACAGTTCAGCGGTTTCCGTGAAGCGGAACATGCAGGTGCAAGTCCTGCCTCGGCAATGGATGGTTGGGCCGAGGAGTCATAGCCGACCTTGGTTGGGGGAGACCCCGGCTGGGGCAAGCTGACGGTGCAAAAAAGGGAAGGTGAGGCGAAGGGCCCGCAAGGGCAAAGACCGGCCAGAGTAAGCCGAGGAGGCCCGAGCTGGACGGAGTTCGCCAGACTGGCGGATCAGGCCGTAGTAGCGTTGGCAGGCGCGGGGACAATAAACCGCGCTGAGCCAAGGGCCTGTGGGCACAGCCGCGGTTCGAGACGCCCGGACTCTGAGCCGGGCACTGAAAGGACTGCAAGGACTGCGCCAAACGGAGCCGGCAACGGCCCCGGAAGGGCGCAGCCCCAGTTGGCTGGGGCTTCCAACCGTATCGCGGAAAACTCGCTGTACGGGATGATCAGAGGAGGTGGAGGAAACAGGGGCAGGGTCTGGTGCCCTTTTGCCCCGAAACCCGAAAGGGTGGATACATCGGAAGGCATTGACCTAAACTTCGCTGCGTCTCCACCTTACTCGACCAGTCAGTTCCCGGCCGCTGCTGCTGAGGGGTATCCAAGTGGCGGATGGATGTAGGAAGTCTCCCCCTGTAGGCCGCGTGTCCCCACGCGGCGGCACTCGCGCAGCCCATCCCCGGCGCCCACACCCCGTCATTACACCGGACACTCACCGTAGTACCTCTGATAGCCTATCAGAGGTACTACAGTGAGTGTCCGGTGCGTATCCGGTGTGTATCCGGTGACGTGAGGCTGGGGTGGGCGCATTAGCCCAGAGCCAGACCGGAAAGGCCAAGCTTTCGCGCCTGAAGCGCAGGGCGGAGAAATGGCCGTGGGGGTTGTCTGAAGCCGATTTGGCGGTCAAAATGCTTCTGGCGCAGCAAGAATGTCCGCTATTTCGGCTAAAAGCCGTTCAGCAGGCCGTTCGAGCGATCTCTGGGGACGCCGAGCTCCATTTTGCGACAGGTTGAAGCGGTGACCGTGCAGTCGGAGGGCTGAGGGGTGTTAGCATCAGCTTTGGCCCAAGGCCAAATGCCCCTTTAGGCTGCTAGCCTCGTGCTAGCAAACTGGGATCAGCGCTAGGCTCCTTTCACGGCGTCGAGGAGTTGCTGGAGGAATTGAACAATTGCGGCGGCACACCGCCTCCGCCCGGGCCGTACAAGCGGCGCTGCAGCCAATCCAGATGATCAAGCGTTCGGGTTGGTGTAGAGACTCCTCTCCCCAAAATGAAGATGAGCTAGTTCCGGCGGCGGAGCAGGCAGGGGTGGTCCCTCTATCGAGACTGGCCTTATGAATCCTTGTCTTCCAAGGTTTAGCGCATGGCGCCATTCCATCTCAACCCATTTGGACTCCTTGGCGTTACTCGACCAGAACAACAGGAAGACATCGCTTTCTTCAATCCAGCCACGAAGCTTTGAAAGCCACTCGTCGCCTGGCTCAAGCGAGAAGATGTCTTGGCGGTATTCAATACCCATTGCAGCCAAAACTGGGACGCGCTTGAGCACCTCACGGCGATCTTTCGAGGAATACGAGATGAATGCCTGCTGGTACCGATGCGCCTCCCCTGTCTGGTGGGGCGTCCTCCGCGGGCTTTGCCCTTGCCCTACCAAGACGAGCTTGAAACTGACTTGACCGAGCGGCATTGAGTCCAAAGAAACGTAGATCGTACCCACAATAGACTGGGCAGGCAGATTGCTGGGGACACCGACGGCAAACTGGAGGGAGTCTGTCTTTCCAGCCCACAGGAGAGTCTGAACTGGATTTCTCACCGCCAGTGGTGGCATCTCTAGCTCAAACGTCAGGCGGGAGCCACGGTCAACAAGCGCAGCCAAGTTTGTCCCACCACGGCGCGTAGAGTCAGGGTCGGCTTTCTTGGCCAACCGAGATGCTTGTTGTGCTTCCTTCGCCAAGTGCGCGAACACTTGAATCAACACAGCATCACCGGGCTGAACCTCCGGCGGAGCGAACACCGTGCATTCAACCTCATCTTTACCGCGCTGGACACGCTCTGCCCCGACCGTTGAGGCGCTCGCCTCCTTTGCCGCTGCAACCACTTGAGCGAGGTACTGCTGTAGTTCAGGCGGCAGGGTGGAAGGGACGGCGGGCAGTTCGCGGGCGGCGAGACGGCGGAGGAAGGCGGCCAGGTCGGGCATCGGGACGGGGAGTTTCTCCAGTTGCGCCAGGGCGGATTCGGCGCCGGGATCGAGGTCCTGCGGCTGAGGGCCGCCGAAACCGGCTTGGGCGCAGGCGATGGACAACTGCTGGATGGCTTGCGCAAATTGCGGGGGCAGGCCGCCTCCGCCGGGACCCCGCGCGCGGCGCTCCAACTCCTCCAGCACCGCGTCGCGTTTGCGCTCCCACTCGGCGGCTTGGGCGGCGTCCTTCTTGGCGCGAGCGATGTCGGAGAGAACCCAGAGATTCTTCGCCAACTCCCGCAATAGGCCAAGGCGCTCGTTGGTTTCCCGCGCTTGGTGGGCGTGGCGCTCAGCCTCGGCCAATTCGCCAAGCAGGAAATGGACTTGGGCGAGTTGGTTGTGGGCCTCAGCAGATCGAGGCTCGTTCTTCATCTCTGAGTGCGTTGCGAGCCCTTCATCCAAATAGCGAACGGCAGTCTTCAGGAGCCTGTCTGCCTTGGCTTGCTCGCCTGCTTGGATCAGCGTTTTGGCTTCTTCTTGGCAGACAATGGCGAGGTTACGCGTGACGCCGGCGAAATCTTCCTTTGCGCCGAGGCGCTGGGCCAGCTCACGCGAACGCTCATACCAGGTGCGCGCCTCGGCCAAGCGGCCCGCCTTCTGTTCGACCACGCCCACCAGGTTGCAGGTCTGCATCTCGCCCTCATTGTCGTTCATTTCCTGAAACAGCTTGAGGGCGCGCTGGTAGAGGCTGGCGGCGCGGTCGAGTTGGTTCTGCTCCTCGGCCAGACTACCTTGGTGCTGGAGCAGCGAGCCTTCCAGTTCCTTATCCCCGGCGCGGCGGGCGGCGGCGAGGGCCGCGTCATACCGCGCGTCGGCCTCCGCAAACCGGCCTTGCTGCATGAGGATTTGGGCGCTGCGACTGTTGCTTTCGGCAACCAAGAGTTCACGCCCAAGCTGCGCGCCAATTTGCAGCCCTCTGTCGGAAGCCTCCAGCGCCTCATCCAGCCGACCGGCGCTCGACAAGGCATTCGCCAGATCGCCCAGCGTCGCGGACAGGTTGTTGAGTGCGGTTTCGGCTTTCTGGAGCGCGTCCTTGATTTGCTTGGGCGAGAGCGTTGGTCGCGCGCGTTTCCCCTCACCCGCCCTTCGGGCACCCTCTCCCCCATCGGGGGAGAGGGCCAGGGTGAGGGGGCCGCCCAGCAATTCACTCACGATGCGACTTCCCGCCTCCTTCTCCACCAGCTTCTCCCACTGCCGCACGGCTTCCTCCAGTTCCGGGATGGCTTGTTCGGACAGGCCGCAGTGGTCGAGCACGCGGCCCAGCACCAGTTGTGTGTTGGCCAGTTGGAAAGCCGGGTCGAATTCAGTGGTGTGGCGGAGACGTTCGATCAGCGCCTTGAGCTTGTCGAGCGCTTCCTGCGGATGGCCTTGGGTGAAGAGCGACCAAGCCTGCTGCTGTTCAAGGGCGGCGGCTTGCGCGGTGAATCCGGCTTTGCCTACCTCGCCGGCCAGCCAGGCGACCCACGCGTCCCGTTCTCGCAGACGGCCGGACCTTTCCAGATAGACGCTGAACGTGTCACCGAGGAAGGAGGCGACGTCGTAAGCCTGGTCGGCCACGGCCCAACTGACGGCGGTGCGGTAGTTGGCCTCCTCCCGCGCCAGAATCTCCAACGCCTCGCGCGACTGCGAGCCGCGCAAGGCTTTGTCCAGCGCCTGCATGACGGCGAGATAGACGCCGATGAAGCGCTTGCGGAGTTCGTTTGGTGTCCCGCCTTTAGGCGGTTGGGCGTCCTTACTTCCTGCGACCTCCTGCTCGTGCGGGGGCGGATCGGCTAAGGCCGGGACACGAAACTGCGCCGCCGCATACGCCAGCGTGGGATGGAAGCGGAGGTAATACCGCGGATTCTTCTCGTCGCCACCAAAGCCGATGTCCCGCCCGATGCGGATGAGGGCGGTGGCTTCCAGTTCGGCGCGCACGGCTTCCCACTGCGCCGGGTCCATCTCGCTCACGTCGAGCAGATTGTCTTCGAACACGCCGCCCCTGAAGAGGCCCAGCCACGGCAGCGCCGCCTGCGCCGCGTCGCTCAGCCGCCGCGTGGAGAATGCCAGCGAGGCCAGCAGCGATTCGTTCCGTTCCTTGCCCGCGCCCACCTTGAACTCGGCCAGCAGTTTGCCGAAGTCCGCGCAGATTTGCTCCGGCGTGAGCCGCTTAAGGTGCGGCCGGACCAGTTCGATCGAGAGCGGGTGGTCGTTCACCAGGTCGAGCAGCGGGTTGAGCCGCTCGCGGGTGAGTTGCTTCTCGTCCACGTCCACGCCGGAATTCTCCAGCACGCGGATGAGCAGCCAGAGGCTGTCGGGGCGCGCGAGGCCTTGGAGTTCGGTGCGCCGCACGCCCGGCAGCGGCACGTCCTTTTCGTCGCCGGGCCGGCAGGTGATGAGCAAGCGCCCATTGCCCTCGCCCGCCGTCCAATCAGTGTAGAGGTCGTAGAGGCGCTGGCGCTCGGAGGCGGAGTAAAGGGACGGAGTATTGGATTGCTGGAGTGGTAGAGTATTGGATGCAGCCGCGTCGCCGCCTTTCCCATCACCCCGACACTCCACTCCTCCATCACTCCGTTTTGGTTCGTTGAACTGCGGCAGCACGCTCTCGAAGTTGTCCCAGACCATGAGGACGCGCTTTTGCTGGAAGAGTTCCCTGGCGCGTTGGCGCTGCTTCTCCGCCGAGAGGGCGTTGAAGTCATTGCCCTCCAGGTAAGTGCCGAGCACCTGGATGACCCGTTCGGCGTTGCTGAATTGCTCGAAGCTCAGGAAGCAGGCGCCGTCCGGGAACAGGCCCGTGCGCGTCCACCACTGCGCGGCCTCGCCCGCGAGCGTGGTCTTGCCCATGCCGCCCATGGCGTGGAGCAGGATGGCCCGGTTGGAGCGGAATTGGCGCTCAAGCTCGTAGAGCTCATGCGCGCGGCCGTGGAAGCCGTAAGTGGGCGCGGGCGGGAACGCGCCGTTGGTTTCGCGGTCGCGTGAGGGGAGGCGGAAACGGGAGGCCCCCTCACCCTGGCCCTCTCCCCCTCGGAGGGGGAGAGGGCTGGAGTTTGGACATTTTCTGCTGGACTCACGTCCCTGGATGACATAAAACCTGAGGGCAGTGGAACCGATCTGCCTCCAGGGCCGCACGCTCTCGGGCGATGATCTGACGGAGTTGCGCGCCTTGA
>Ga0209201_1000759_pt1 | contig 41790 bp, 40 predicted proteins | sample AD_UKC055_MetaG_FD_184411 | JGI IMG/M metagenome (GOLD analysis project Ga0209201, IMG submission 184411) | Active sludge microbial communities of municipal wastewater-treating anaerobic digesters from USA - AD_UKC055_MetaG (SPAdes) (version 2) | ecosystem: Engineered > Bioreactor > Anaerobic >... | reverse complement strand
TAACCAGATCTGCTGCAATTTCTGCATCAAGTTTCCCACATGCCAGATAATCCAGAAAAAACAGTGGCTGTGCTCCGTTACACAAAACATCATTGACGCACATGGCAACACAGTCTATCCCAACCGTATCATACTTCTTCATCTTCATGGCAACATCAAGCTTGGTACCGACTCCGTCAGTTCCGGAGACCAGAATCGGATTTTTGTAGTTCTTTAATTCAAACATACCGGCAAATCCGCCTATATCATTGAGTACACCCGGAATCATCGTTCTTTTGGTGTGCTTCCTGATAAGCTCAACCGTCCTGTACCCTTCGTTTATATCAACACCTGACTCTTTGTAGTCTTTCATTTTTTATCCTCCAGATATAGTTTTGATTTTTCTATAGGTGCTTCAACCGGATATATTCCGTTGAAACATCCCAAACAAAAAGTATTTCCATGATCTAAGGCTCTGAGAAGTCCTGGAACACTTAAATAAGCTAGTGTATCGGCGCCTATTTCTTTTCTTATTTCCTCGATGCTCATGGTTGCACCTATGAGCTGCCCACGTTCCGGAGTATCTATACCAAAGTAGCACGGGAACTTCACCGGAGGGGAAGCAATCATCATATGAACCTCTTTTGCACCGGCATTTCTAAGAAGCGTAACCAGTTTCTTGCTTGTGGTTCCCCTTACAATCGAATCATCGATCATAAGTATTCTTTTGCCTTTTATATTTGATTTTAATGCATTAAGTTTTACATTAACTGAATTCTGTCGTTGTTTCTGGCTTGGAGCAATGAAAGTTCTGCCGATGTACTTGTTCTTTATTAAAGTCATGCCATACGGTATTCCTGATGCCTCCGAATATCCTATTGCTGCAGCTACACCGGAATCAGGAACTCCTGTGATAAGATCGCAGCTGATTGGGGACTCCTCGTAAAGAACATGTCCGCATCTTCTTCTTGCCTGATACACATCAATTCCATCAATGATACTGTCTGGTCTGGCAAAGTATATATATTCAAAAGCACATGTCTCCGATTTTATTTTTTCGGAGTTTTTGAATGACCTGATACCTTCTTTATCTATCATTACTATTTCCGCAGGCTCAACATCTCTTATAAACTCTCCTCCTACGGCATCAATAGCACAACTTTCAGAACATAGAATATAATCATCTTTGAGCTTTCCTATACACAGAGGTCTGATTCCGTTTGGATCACGAATTCCTATCAGCTTGTCTTCAGTCAACATAACTATGGCATACGAGCCTTTTATTGCAAAAACAGTATCTGTTATTGCTTTTTCAAGACCGTGCCTGGAACTTCTTGCAATAAGATTAAGTATAACTTCTGAATCTGTTGTTGTCTGAAACACAGTACCAGTTTCCTCAAGCAGCTCCTTAAGAATCTCGGCATTCACTAGATTTCCGTTATGAGCTATGGCCACGGAACCTATCTTGCATTTTACAAGTATAGGCTGTGCATTATTTATGTTGCTTGAGCCTGCTGTGGAGTATCTTACATGCCCTATTGCATTTTTTCCTTTAAGTTTTTTCAGATCATCTTCGCTGAATATTTCACTGACCAGTCCCATTCCTTTGTGGCATAAAAGTTCTTTTTCATCGCTGACAACTATTCCAGCACTTTCCTGTCCTCTATGCTGAAGAGCATACAGACCGTAATACGTTATGGAAGCAACATCTTCCTTTCCGTTGGAGAAAATACCGAATACCCCGCATTCTTCATGCAATTTATCTGGATACATTTCAGCCTTCCTTATTATTGTTTTCAAGTCTTTTTAATATTTCCGCATAAGCTTCTCTTACGTTGCCAAGATCTCTTCTGAATCTGTCCTTATCTAATTTTTCATTTGTCTTGCTATCCCAGAACCTACAGGTATCTGGAGAAATTTCGTCTGCAAGAACAATATGTCCATTGAATCTTCCGAACTCCAGTTTAAAATCTATCAGTTTGATTCCCATTTTTATAAAAAAATCTTTAAGAATCTCATTTATCTTCTGAGTAAGATCATAAATGACTCTAAGTTCATCAAACGTTGTAAGACCCATTCCTACTGCATGATAATCGTTAATAAGCGGATCGCCCAGATCATCGTTTTTATATGAAAGCTCATACACTGTGGTTTTTAGTTCTGTGCCTTCAGCTATTCCAAGTCGTTTGGACATGCTGCCTGCAGCAACATTCCTCGTAATTACCTCAAGAGGTACTATCTGAACTTTTTTACAGAGCTGTTCTCTTTCGTTGATTTTACTTTCAAAATGTGTCGGAATACCTTTGCTGTTAAGAAGACCAAATATTATGGAAGTAATCTCATTATTGAATATTCCTTTATCTGTTATCTGCCCTTTCTTTTCTCCGTTAAAAGCCGTTGCATCATCTTTATAGTGAATAATAACATAATCCTTCGAATTGGTTGCATAGACCTTTTTTGCTTTTCCTTCATAGATCATTTCTAATTTTTCCATCACATGTTCACCCCTTCAGAATTTTCTTTTATAAATTTTTCCTTCATATTTTTCCTGTAGCTAATAAGTTTATCTTTAAGATCGGGATACTTTACAGAAAGTATCTCAATAGCAAGCATCGCAGCATTATAGCTGTTATTTATTCCCACTGTTGCGACAGGGATGGACTTAGGCATCTGCACAACTGAAAAAAGCGAATCCAGTCCATTAAGTGCTGCGTTAAGAGGAACACCGATAACGGGGATAATGGTTTGAGACGCGATAACTCCCGGAAGATGGGCCGCCAGTCCGGCTCCAGCAATTATACATTCAAAGCCGTTTTCCTCAAGTTTCTTTATTTCCTGCGATAGTTTTTCTGGTACCCTGTGAGCTGAAAGAACCATGGCCTTGTACTCTATTCCAAACTCTTTAAGAAGTGCCGCTGCAGGTTGCATAAGCTGAGTGTCTGATGAACTTCCGAAAATAATTGCTACTTTCATTTTCCCTCCAAATAAAATTCCGCCTTATCCAGGAATCAGAATAAAGGCGGAATAATTTTTTCAAATGCAATTCCACATTTTTCTGATCCATAGCAGAGAAATTTACGGCTTCTCCGTAGAGACTCCCAAACCATATCTTCGGGATTATATGGATCTGTTGTATTCACTTTTATATAGTAATTCTATCATATATCTTTTTATAATTTGAAGTATTCAACTCCATTTTTGAAAATATTCTGATTTTTGTTACCATATATATTCTTATACAGATCCTCATCATATCTTTCAGAATGAGCCATTTTTCCAAAAATTCTTCCGTCAGGACTAGTTATTCCTTCAACAGCCATAAAAGACCCGTTTGGATTAAACGGATAGCAAAGAGTAGGCTCACCTTTGAGATCTACATAAACAGTTGTTATCTGTCCATTACAGTACAACTGTTCATATTGTTGAGTGGAACATACAAATCTTCCCTCACCATGAGAAACTGGGATACTGAATACTTCACCAACCATGCCGTCTGATATCCACGGTGACAGATTTGAAACAACTTTGGTTCTGACAATCGTGGAAACGTGCCTTCCAATTTTATTGTAAGTAAGCGTGGGGCTGCTTTCATCCATGGAGCAAATATGCGCAAAAGGAAGAAGTCCGCTTTTGATAAGCGCCTGAAAACCATTACAGATACCAAGGATAAGTCCGTCGTTCTTGTCAAGAAGATAATGCAAGGCCTGTTTTACAATATCGTTGCGTAAAACACTTGCAATAAACTTTCCGGATCCGTCCGGCTCGTCGCCTGCGCTGAATCCTCCGGACAGAGCCAATATTTGACCATTTTTTATAGCTTTTGCCAGTTCAACAATAGAATCATTGATCTCATCTGAAGTCCTGTTTCTGAATACAAGTACTTGAGTAGACGCACCGGCTTTGACAAAAGCTTTTCTCATATCATACTCACAGTTTGTTCCCGGAAATACCGGAATTATAACTTTAGGAGAAATTGTTTTGGTTCTGCATAAAAATTTTTTCTCAAAAATTCTTTCTTGAATTGATTCTATACTTTCTTTACACTCAATATTATTAGGGAAAACAGTACTAAGGGGTTTTTCCCACGTATCTATAAGCTCTTGAAGATCAAATTCAAAATCCTTTCCTTTAACTTTAGAAACCGGTGAAGTCTTGGCTACAATCTCCCAATGTCCATTATCAAAGAACTCTTTAAGATCATCTTCACTTGATACTTCTATAAGAATTGAACCATAATCTTTTATGAATAATGAATCAAAATCCTTACAGCAAGTAAAGTCCACACCAATCTTATTGCCGAAAGCCATCATCAGAACAGCTTCAACTGTTCCTGCATAACCAGGCGCATATGCCGAATAAACTTTTCCATGTCTTATCATTTTACTTACTCTGTCAAAATTATCTTTAAGAACTTGAAAATCAACAAGTCCATCATTATCTTTTTCAGTTTTTATAAGTGCAACCAGAGTTGATGTTTTTTTGAAATCTGTTGAAATAATGTTTTTGGAGTTTTCAGTACTTACTGCAAAGGCAACTACGGTAGGAGGAACATTTATATCATTGAAAGTACCAGACATACTGTCTTTTCCACCTATTGCCGGAATCTGAAGAGCGTTCTGGGCATAAAATGCTCCCAATAGTGCGGTAAAAGGTTTAGACCATTTATGGCTGTCTTTTTCAAGACGTTCAAAGTACTCCTGAAGAGAAAGTCTTATTTTTTCATATCTGCCACCACATGCTACTGTTTTGGCAGCCGCATGGACAATAGCATATAAGGCTCCTTTGAATGGGTCTTCTTTTGCGAGCGCTGCGTCGTAGCCATAGGTCATTATACTGACCGTATCGGTACTGTCATCAATGACAGGAATTTTTGCAACCATAGCCTGAACCGGCGAAAGCTGGTATTTCCCTCCGAAAGGCATTAACACTGTTGAAGATCCTATTGAACTGTCGAATCTTTCTATAAGTCCTTTCTTGGAACATACATTCAGATCAGAGAGGAGTCTTTTTATCTTTTCACCTGTCGTAAATGTCTCAGATACTTTTTTATTCTCTGATAAGTAAGTCGCGGGAACAGAAATACTAATCTTTTGCCTTACTCCATTGGAATTAAGAAAATCACGGGAAATATCAACAACAGTTTGCCCTTTAAAGCTCATTCTAAGCCTTGCGTCGTTAGTTACAGTTGCAACAGCCGTAGCCTGGAGATTTTCGATCCGAGCAAGCTCCAAAAACTTTTCAAGATCTTTTGGATCAACACCAACCGCCATCCTTTCCTGCGACTCTGATATTGCTAGTTCAGTTGCTGTAAGACCCTCGTATTTTTTTGGTATTAGGTCAAGATTTATGTTCAGGCCATCAGCAAGTTCGCCTATAGCAACACTTACTCCTCCCGCTCCAAAATCGTTGCATTTTTTTATTATCTTTGTAAGTTCTGGATTTCTAAACAATCTTTGAATCTTTCTTTCAGTAACAGGATTGCCTTTTTGTACCTCTGCAGCGCACGTGTTTATTGATTCTGTCGTATGTTTTTTTGAAGAACCAGTAGCTCCTCCGCAACCGTCTCTTCCAGTTTCTCCTCCGAGAAGTACGATTATATCGCCAACTCCGAGAGTTTTTCTTGTTACATCAGATTTTTTTACAGCCCCTATGACAGCTCCAACTTCCATTCTTTTTGCAACAAAATCATCATCATAATGTTCATTTACAATACCTGTGGCAAGTCCTATCTGATTCCCATAGGAACTATATCCGCCCGCCGCCAGAGTGGTTATTTTTCTCTGCGGAAGTTTTCCTTTTATACTTTTCTCAACCGGAGTTCTCGGGTCAGCGGCTCCCGTAACCCTCATAGCCTGATAAACATAAGCTCTTCCTGAAAGGGGATCCCTTATTGCACCTCCAAGACAGGTGGCGGCACCTCCAAAGGGTTCAATTTCCGTAGGGTGATTATGAGTTTCGTTTTTGAACATTAAAAGATACTTTTCGGTTCCATTCTTACAGCTAACGTCCACTTCAACCGAACAGGCATTGATCTCTTCGGAAACCTCAAGATCATTAATTTTCCCATCTTTTCTCATTTTCTTGGGAAAAACAGTAGCCAGATCCATCAAAGTTATAGGTTTTTCGCTATCTTTATACACTTCTTCCCTGATTTTTAAATACTGTTCGTATGCTTTTTTTATATATCCGGGAGTTCTGTCGTCCCAATCTATCTTCTCTATTATGGTATTAAATGTAGTATGTCTGCAGTGATCGGACCAGTAAGTATCTATTACTTTTATTTCCGTCATTGATGGATCTCTTTTTTCTTTTTGAAAATACTCCTGACAGAATAAAAAATCTTCAAAACTCATAGCCAGAGAGAGCTTATTATACAGTTCCTCCATCTGTAGTCTTGAAAAGTTTGAAAATCCATGCAGATACTCAATATTTATGTCGTGCTGGATTTGTTCATCAAATTTATCTGGTTTTCCGAGGTTAGCCAATCTTGAGTCTACAGGGTTGACAAGATATGATGTGATTTTCTCTAACTCTGAAGGAAGGATATCGTTGTTGACAACATAGATAACCGCTGTCTTTACTTTAGGTTTTAGAAGGGGGTTTATCAATTGCAGACACTGTTGAGTAGAGTCGGCCCGCTGATCATACTGGCCAGGAAGATATTCTATTCCGAAAGACTTTTCAAAAGATGACATGGGAAAGTCTTCAAGGTATAAATCATCGGTCTGAGGTTCACAGAAAACCTCTTTAAGAGCTCTTTCTGCTGTTCCTTCATCTATGCCCAGAATATCGTAGCGGTTAAGAATTCTGAGCGTTTTAAGACTTGTTATTCCAAGATAGTTTTTTAGGTCATTTAGTACTCCCTTGGCCTGAAGATCAAATCCTTTTTTTCTTTCAACGTAGACTCTGTATATTTGGTCAGACATTATAACCTCCTGAATATGCTTTATGGTGATATTATATATTATTAAAAATTGAGACGATGCTTTGAATTGGTAACAACTGGGTGAATTCAAAATGTGATTATTTTGTTATTTTGATTTGTTTATTATATAATTATATAAATTAGTCTTTCGAGGTGACTGCATGCAGATCATGTATTTTATAATCAAGTATCTGGGGGTACCGGCATTTATGGTTTTTTCGTTTTTTGTTTTGTTGTCCGGTGTTGCTGCATATGATATACGAAATATTCCTTCCGGAATAGAGATTCTTCATTCTGCTGATAACGAGGTTACAGTAAAGTGGAAGGATAACAACCCTCATGAATTTGGTTATCAGTTTTTACTTAAAAACCTTTCTAATAATCAGATCAAAACTTATAATCTTCCAACTGACAGTTCCTCTTTCAGATTTGAAATACAGAAAAATAACCTCTACTCTTTTCAGATTCTCTCAAATGATTTCAACAGCTATAAAAGTCAGGAGCACAGGTTTTACTATGCAGACCTGCCTGAAGAGGATGTAATTTTTGAATGCTGCGATAATAAAATCGGAATACCAAAGGAATTTTTTGATTTGACAACTAAAATCTTTTTATTTTCAGAGTATCGTAAAACAGATACTCCAGATATAAAAATACAACTTGATAATGAAGTTCTTTCCCATCAGAAACCGTTTCCAAAGTTTAGTATACCCATCATGCTGTTTCATCCTAAAGGAGAAGTAATTAATATATCAAAGAATATATTTATAAAAAGAACAGGCGATACTTATGAAAATTCTTTGGCTTACAGGACAGAAGAACTTACTGCTGTAATTCCGCCGCAGTTAACCAATAAAGAATACTCTTATATCTTTCCTCTGCTCTTTGATTTTGATATTCTAAACAGAATAGAACTGGTTATTTCAAATTCAGCATATAAAAGCATTGAAGGATACGCCGAGCTATTTCGCTCATCTGTTCAGGAAAACATCCGAAGGGAAGGACTTAGCTTTATTGATACAAACAGAACCATTTCAAAGCTTTCTTCATCAGACAAATATAAGGATTGTGCTTTAATATTTGTTCATGGTCATCAGATTGAAACTCTTGATAAATCTTTTAATATATCCTCCAGAAGTAATCCATGGATAAACAATGACAGAATCGACGTATGGCGTGATTTTTTCAAAGAGATCAGAGCTTCTGAAGACTTTAAAAATACCTTTGATTTTTATGAATTTATCTACGACACACATGCTTTATCCGCAAAGCAATACGGTGAAATGCTTGCATCATACATTACTCAGCTTAAAAAATCCGGAAATTATAAGGATATCTTTATAATCGCACATAGCATGGGCGGACTTGTCAGCAGGTATGCCATGAATACTGTTGTATCAGGAGAAGAAGAGTATCTTGGTGCTTATGTGACAAAAGTTTATACCCTAGATGCAGTAAACAGGGGATCACCATTACAAAGCGTCGTAAGATCTTTCGATGACAGGCTTTTGCGTCAGGGACTTATAAACTATCCTATGGTTTATGATTATCTTGCCGAACTTGTAAAATCTTTTCCAAGCATGTCTATGGATTTTAACTATGCAAATCTTTTTTATGATGATGTTTTTGTTCAGAGAGTTTCGTTCCTTTTGACACAGGCTCTTAAATATTATCCGAACTTCTTTGCTGTTTTCGTTTCACAGAACCTTTTGGGTATCTTCAATGGTCCATTATCTTTTGAATATTCCGATGGTGAGTATCTAAGAAAGTTCCAAAACTATTTTTATCCAGGTATTGAGGAAGTTCTGTTTGTCCCAAACACTGCTCTAAACTCTCTTATCAATGATGAAAGGTTTACTGAAAAGTACTGTGAAGTAATCTCAAATATAGCTTATCCCCTTACCGATAACAAACCTATAGATCCAACTCACTACTCCGAATATGTTCATCTTGGAATGAGGCTTTTTAATGATGTGCTTGCTGATGTAGCAGCAGAGATCAACATGCCAGAGCACTCTTTAAGTGATGGAATGGTAACTGTTTGGGGTCAGACAGTCAAAAATGATGAAAGAACCAAGTTGAGGTTTATCGGATTGGATCATGCACAGGTATACTATAATCATGAAGTTATTACAAGTATTCTTAAAGATATTGCGATAAGGACACTCAAATGAATATTTTTTTTATATGTGCTTTGAGAGCAGAAGCAAAACCGTTCATAGAGGCTTTAAATTTAAAAAAGCTTCTTGATCAGAAAGCATTTGATGTATATAAACGTAATAATTTTTTTCTTTGCATAAGCGGTATTGGAAAAGTGAAAGCTGCTGCCGCAACAGCTTATGTTCTTACGGCTTTTTCAAAAAACGCCGGAGATATTCTCATAAACTGCGGAGTAGCAGGATACAATACACCGTTGATCTCAAAAGGAGAAACGGTTTTGATAAACAAGATCACTGATCAGGATACTTTTAAAGAGTTTTTCCCTAATATAATAATATCGCATTCTTATAAAGAACACGAGATACACACTTTCTCCAAAGCAGTAAGCCTATCGTCACCGGAAAAAAAAGAGTTCGTGGATATGGAAAGCTCTGGTGTTTATATAGCAGCTTCAAGATTTTTGTACCTGAACAACATTTATTTTCTTAAGGTAGCCTTGGATAATCTCAGTCCTGAAGGAATAAAAGAAGAAAGTATCCTTTCGGTGATGAGTGAAAACGTTAATTCAATTTTGAACTTCGCTGAAAGTGCTGATCTTCTTTCTCAAAATACTTCGTTTGAATTCAATTTTTCACAGGAAGACGAGAGAAAACTTTCAGAACTATTTGAAAAAATGAAGCTTACAAAATCTATGAAGGATAAGGTTATACTTCTTCTTAAGAAGCGATACGTTTATGGAAAAAAAACTTTACCTGATATGCAAAACATTATATTTCCAGTAACTAACAAAGATGAAAGGAAGAAAGAGTTTGACAAGCTTATCGAATATCTATCTTAAGAAACCGTTTTCTCATATTTATGTTGAAAATCAAGCATTTAAATATGATGAAACATACCGTATAACAAATTTTTTTAAAAATTCTCAATTGATCGAAGTATCTGATTATCGGAATGTCTTTAACTCGCATAATCAAAATTTTAATCTTCAGAAAAAAACGCCAGATCTTATTCTGGCAGTAAAAAAAGGTGATTTTCTCTATAAAGGATCAGATCTATGCCACGGTTATGAAAATATGGACTTTTATTATCTTACCAATATAATAAACTGTCTTTACGACTGTGATTATTGTTTCATTCGTGGAATGTATACGTCGGCTAATATTGTTTATTTTGTAAATACAGATGATTTTTTTGACGCTGTTGCTCATGAAGCGCTTGGGAAAGATATTTTTATCCCCATAAGTTATGAGTCGGATCTACTTGTAATGGAAAGTATTTTCCGAATATTCGCAAGATGGCACAGTTTCTGTGTTGAAAACAGCAATGTCAACATAGAAGTCAGAACCAAGAGTTCATGTATTAACATAATAAAAGAATACAGGCCTGTTAGAAACATTTTGCTGAGTTGGACTCTTTCTCCGGATCTTATTATAAGTTCTTATGAAAAAAAAAGTCCCCCTCTCCAAAAAAGGATAAAAGCCGTTAACCAAGCTCTTGAAGCCGGATGGAAAGTAAGACTTTCATTTGATCCTATACTTCTGATTGATGATGCAGAAAAAATTTATACCAGTTTTTTTAATCAAATATTATCTGAAATACCTGTAGATTTTTTGTTTGATCTTAATATCGGTTTTTTCAGAATGCCCACGACCTACTTCAGGGAGTTTAAAAGCAAAACTCAATTTTCTCCCGTTTTGTACAGCGATTGGGAATATTCCGGTGATCATGTAACCTATTCATCCGATAGAAAAGAAAAGTTTATGAAATCAGCTGAACCATATTTGAAAGAATTTTCGCGCCTAACAAAGGTACTTTATATGGTATAATAAGCTATATTCATTTGAAAAGGAGGAGTTTATGAAAAAGACTGTTTTTATTTTTTTAGTCCTGCTAATTTTTTCTACCGTGGTGTTTTCCGGTGAACTTCTGAAGATAACCACCATATCTCCGAATCTTGATACTGCCGTGGCACATATCGGAGTATCGTTCCTTACCGATTATAATGTTTCTGCCGGTATAGAATTCCCGCTTATACGAACAGAACTGTTTGATAGTTTTTCAATTCTCGGATTGTACGGTTTTTCTTTCACTTCTGCAAGACCGGTTATAGGTCCTTATTTCGAAGCTCAGTTCCTTGTGGGTAAGTTTAAGATGTTTCTTGGTACTCTTATGAATCCAGACATCATACTTCTGGGAAATCCTGTATTAATGAAGACTGGTGTTTTAGCCGGAGCATTGGGGGGTTATGTTAAATTAGGAATCGATTTTGACAGTAAATTTTCTAAAGCTCTTTTATATATGGCTATAGAATATTAAATAATATCCTGCTTTGGTTTAATCCAAAGCAGGATATTTTATTACATCCACTTTTTGTTTCTGAATATAAAGTATACCAAGACACACACGACAACACATACTGATATTATGTAAATGAAAGCATACGGATTGTCAGAAAAAGGAACTTTAACGTTCATTCCAAAAAAACCAGTGATTATGGCCGGTATCTGAATAACCAATGTAAGTATTGTAAGAACCTTCATAACAACATTCAGATTATTGGATATCACTGAGGCAAAAGCATCCATCATGCCTGAAAGTATGTCACTGTATATATTTGCCATTTCCAAAGCCTGTTTATACTCTATTATTGTATCTTCAAGCAGTTCTTTGTCAGCATCGAATATTTCTATCGTGGTTCCTCTAAGAATTTTTTCCATCATTATTTCGTTGGATCTGAGTGATGTGGTAAAGTACACCAGACTTTTCTCAAGATACATCAGAGTTTCTAACTCATTATTTCTCATAGATTCATGAAGCCGTTCCTCCGTACGATCCGTTATCTTGTTTATCTCCTTGAGATATGCAAGAAACAAAAGGGCATTCCTATAAAAAATTTGAAATATCATACGACTCTTTTTATGAGGATTGAACTCGGAACGTTTTATCATGATATCAAGAAATTCAAGATTAAATTTGGATATGAGCAGTGTATAGTCTGAACCGATAAGTATACCCAATGAAGCTGTTTTATAAGGAATCTTTTTGTCGTCTTCGTCTCTGTAAGGAACTTTTAAAATGAGCAGTGTACTTTTTCCGGAGATATCTATACGTGCTCTTTCATCAGGATCAAGCGAATCGTATATAAGGTCGGAATCAATACTCAGCTTCTGGGAAATATCATCTATCTCTGCAGATGTAGGACTTACAAGATATATTAAGCAGTCCTGAGAAAAACCTTGTGACTCAACCAGCTTACCGTTTACTTTTTCATAGATTCTTATCATCTTTTTTTCCTCCTGGATTATCTTCTATGGCGGTAATGAAACAACATCCTTGCTACTACTGCTACTATCCATAAGATCACCTCCCTATTCTTAATGAATTAAGTGTTATCCCTTTAAGAAATTATGTTATAATTTCAATTGTACAGTTGCACAAACAAAGCATTGCATTTTGAAAGGGGCTTAGTAATGCAATCACAAAATGAAACCAATATATTCGGCCGGATATCAAACATTATTATGGAACTTAGTAAAATAGGAGATATTGAAAGTTCATACTCAACTCTTTCTTCCCTTATAAACTCTATGGTAAAGACGGAAGAAGAGTATTTTTTCGCAGAAAAAGAGAGTACCCTTTCAGAGATCTTTAATCACAACTACAGTAGAGATATATACGATCTCATAAAATGGGGATACTCCCAGGGGGATATTTCAATGTTCCCTGAGGGTGAAGGATCTATGATAATCCTTCCGATAAGCAAGGGACCAAAAGTACTTTTCGTTTATGCTGCATACGTTAAGCTACAAGAATTTTCCAACGAATTCATGATGTTCCTTAGAATTATAGCATTTTTGATGGGAAGTTTATATGAAAATTTGTTACTTTATAACGAAATTCTGGACAAGAATGCCATCATTGAAAAAAACAAAAATTTTCTTGATACTCTTATCAATGGGAGTATTGATTCTATAATTGTTTATGATAAATCCATGAATATCTACTTTAAAAATTCCTCTTATGATTCCATAAGTGACAACTCTTTGCTTTTGGAGAAGCTTCATGATATAAATATTGCCACCATCGACAGTAATAAACGTCAGATAGTTGAGCTTGAGCAGGATGGAAAGTTCTATTCCATAGAATCCCTTCCTATATATTTTGAACAGGAATCCTTTGCTTTATGTTTTATAAGGGATATCTCAGGAACAAAGGAACTTGAAAAACTCAAACAACTCGATAAAATGAAAATGGAGTTCCTTTCTATGATGTCTCATGAACTTAGGACACCATTATCGGCTGTAAAGGCTTATTCTGAAACAATCATCACTGCTTTTGAAGATATGGACAGAGATACAACTCTGGCTTTCCTTACTACAATTCTTACAGAAGCCAATCATCTTGAAAAACTCTTAAATGACCTTCTTGATTTTTCAAAACTTGAATTGAAAACGCTTAAACTTGAACCTTCTGTCTTTGATATTGTAGAACTAATTAACGACATTGTAAATTCTTCAGAGCAGGCTGCCACTGCATCTAAAGTTACCGTTTCTTTTGAAAAATCAAAGGAACACATAAAGGTGAACCTTGATAAAAGCAGAGTACGACAGGCAGTAAACAATATCCTCCAAAATGCTATAAAATTTTGTGACAGGGAAAAAGAAAGTTCTTTTGCCAAGATTTCTCTTGACGATACTCCTTCATCTGTGGAAATAAAGGTGGAAGACAACGGTATCGGAATCAATGAAAAGTATTATTCCAAAGTCTTTGAGAAGTTTTTTAAAGTTGATTCGTCTCTCACTTATCAGGTACAGGGTACAGGAATAGGTCTTTCCATGGCTAAGGAATTTGTTGAGATGCACGGAGGAAGTATATGTATAGAAAAGAGTACAGAAGGAATAGGTACAACTTTTAAAATTAATCTTCCCAAGGGTGTGTTATAGTGGCGGATATATCAATAAAAGAAATTACCAGGAAAATTGAGGAGCTTCCCACTCCTGACTTTATAGTGCAAAGGATAGTATCCATAGCCTCAAGCCCGAACGCAAGTACTAAAGAACTTAATATGGCAATACTTGAATCACCATCAATGGCGGCTAAAATATTGAAAATGGCTAACTCTGCATATTATGCTATGCCCAGAAGGATAACAAAGCTTTCACAAGCAATTAATATTCTTGGCTTCAGATCTGTCCGTAACCTAGCTTTAAGTGTATTTACCGCAAAATCATTCTTTTCACGTGAGTTTGAATACTTCAACACTAAAAAAGTTTGGAGTCATTTTATGGCCACTGCAATTTCCTGTGAACTTCTTTCGAAGTTTATAAACTTTCCTGACCGAGAAGAAGCTTTTTTGTGTGGTATGCTTCACGATCTGGGCAAGATGGCAATGTCTATTGTAATGCCGGATGTTTTTGAAATGATAGTTACCGTAGCCAAGCATAAAAAAATTTCCTTCAGTAAGGCGGAAGAACTATTGGAGACCTATTCACATCAGCAGATAGGAAGAATGCTTTTTGAAAACTGGCAGATGTCTGAAATAATGATAGCTTCAGCCACTTTTCATGATTCTCCGTCACTTTGCAAGTCTGAGGACTCAAGAACTATAGTAAATCTGGTCAGCGTCGCAAACACTACGGTAAACATATTATTATATGGCTATTCGGGGTGTTTTGATATTCCTGCTGTTTCAGATGAAGCGTGGAACAATCTGGGTCTGACACCCAGAAAATATCTGAACTACTTTGAAAATTTAAAAATAAAAATAAAAGAATCAGAAGACTTCATGAACTTATCAAATGTTCTTGATGATCTACAGGAAGGTGAACTAGATGGCACAGTTTAAAAAGCAGATGTTGGAATCTGAAATAGAAAAAATAATAACAGTATCTTTGAGAGATATAAAAGACCCGAGAGTTTGCGGGAAGATACTGACTATAAACAGAGTTGATATGAAAAAAGATAAGTCCCTTGTCGATATCTATATTTCATGTCTTGACAACTCTGACCTGAAGGAAACTGTTGATGTTCTGAACAGAGCCAAAGGGTTTTTCCGTAGTATGATTGCTCAGAATATAAATATTTTCAAGGCACCAGATGTTGCATTTCATCAGAATAGGGGCATAGAGCAGAGCGTTAAAATTCACAAACTTTTGGATGATATAAAGCAGATGGATGAGAAAAAGGGTAAAAAATGATGAACGATGGAATTGTTATAGTAGATAAAAAGGAAGGAATAACTTCACACGAAATAGTCAGTTATTTTAGAAAGAAATTTGATACTCCTAAAGTAGGACATTCGGGAACACTTGATCCTTTTGCAACTGGAGTTATGGTAGTTGGTATCAATAGAGGAACCAAAATTCTTCATTTTCTATCTGCACAACGTAAAAATTACCATGTAACCGCAGAACTTGGAAAAATAACCGATACGTTTGATATTTCAGGACAGGTAAAAGAAGTAAATGAGGTTACTAATGAGAACCTGCTCAATTTAGAAAGCACTGTTATGTCTTTTATAGGCAAATATGAGCAGACTACCCCTGCTTACTCCGCCAGAAGATATCAGGGAAAAAGACTTTATGAGTATGCAAGACAGGGAAAAATAATTTCACTCCCCATAAAAGAAGTAGAAATCTTTTCTATAGAAGAGTTGATGCAAAATGGAAAAGAGTTTTCCTTTACGGTATCTGTTTCCAGCGGAACATATATACGCTCTCTGATTATGGATATCGGTTATAAACTCGGCTGCGGAGCTGTTGCCACAAAGCTGCGAAGACTTAAGAGCGGATCATTTGATATTTCACAATCAAAAAAAATGGAAGATATTTCTTTTTCCGATATTATAAATATTGAAAACTCACTTGATTTTCCGCAAATACGTGTTTTTGACGGAACTAAAGTCATAAATGGGATACAGATCTTTAAAAACGATATAATGAGTTATGATGAATTTACTAAAGGCTCTTATCTTAGATTGTTTGATGAAAATAATGAGTTTCTTGGGCTGGGAGTAGCTGAAAAAAATAGTTCTTTTATGCCTTTTCTCTTAAACAGCACTGACAGAAACGACAGAGTAGTCAAGATCTTCAGAATCATGAGGTGAAAAATGTACGCACTTGCTATAGGAACATTCGACGGAATTCATAAAGGCCACCAGTATATTCTGCACCAGACACAAAAAGTTGCACAGGAGAATAATCTGAAACCACTTGCATATATGATACGTTATCCCATAGATAAGTATCGCGGGAACTTTTCGGGACTAATATTGCCTTCATGGAGAAGGAAGGAACTTGTTGAAGATATGGGGTTTGAAGTGGAAATTTTTGACATGCAGGATCTGTGGGATATCACCCATATAGATTATATAGACATACTCCTGGACAAGGGAGTAAGACATATTGTTTGTGGAAGGGATTTCACCTTTGGAAAAGGAAAACTGGGAAATGTTGATTATATATTGAATCAAGCGACACCAAAGGGTTTAGGACTCACCGTCCTGCAGGATCTTAAAGAGTACGGAAGCAGAGTCAGTTCAACTCTTATAAGAAAGGCTTTAACCGACGGAGATATTGATTTAGCCAATGAAATGCTTACACGAAGCTGGTCGGTCGAAGGAAGAGTTTATGAAGACAGGCACGTAGGCTTTAAATTGGGATTTCCAACCGCCAATATTGACTTCAGAGAAAAAGAGTTTGTGATATCCCCAAAGTACGGAGTGTATCTTGTGAAAAGCAGTCTTCCCGGTTATTCAAGAACATTTTGGGGGCTTATGAATGTAGGCTTGCGCCCCACTTACAGAGAAAATCTAAACGGTCCCAAGGTTGAGGTCTATTTCATGGACTTTTTCGGAGATCTTTACGGAAAACACCTCAAAGTGGAAGTTATAAAATATCTCAGGGAAGAGATGATGTTTGGTTCAGAAAAGGACTTGATATCCCAGATGATTAAAGATGAAGATACTGCCAGAAAATTAGTTATAACCATAGAAAAAGGGGCTTAAAGCCCCTTTTTATTTTTCAACGGAAAGATTAAGTTCAATATAACAGTCTTTTGAAACATCAAAATCAAGCCATACTATTCCACCCTGGGACTTATTGTCAATTTTTGAAGCTACTCCTTTATTTGTAAAGGAGTCAAGAGTTATTCCAGGTTGACTAAGATATATCCTTGTTTTGTAAGTTTCTGAAGAAGTGTTCTGAAACTCTATTCTTATCTGCATTATTCTCTTGTCTTTTCCGCCGGTCGTATTATACGTTACATCTTTGGTAATGGTTGATTTATACTTTAGACTCCAGGAACTTTTTAAATTTATCCAAGCTTCTGAATCCTTTGGAGTATCTCTTATATATCCTTTCTTTATGGCAAAAGTATTTTCATCAAAATTCTCCATCAGCCATACCTCTCCTGAAGCAAGATCTTTTCCTATGCCATTTGAAACGGTATTGTCAAAATATCTGATTATACTTGCCGGCTGAGGATCTGTGATATTTGAATATAGGTTTGGATTGACAGTATATCTGTCTTCAAAAGAAGCAAGCTTGTATTTATCGGCAGTCAAAGCCATATACTCACTGTTCATGTCAACCATCCCTAGATCAAAAAAAAGTGTATCGGACTGCACCTGTGCTTCGTATGAGTTTGAAGAATCAGCGGCATATGCAATGCTTTTGGTTCTCAAAAGAGCCTCCTGCTGATAGTATCCTGAAGATATATTCACAGAAGAGTTTACAAGATAAAGTCTTGTTTCTCCTACAGGAACACCGTTAATCTCTAGTTTACTTATGAAATTTCCCATATTATCAATCTCGTATGTATTTTTCCAGTTCCCGCTAGCATAAAGACCTATGAATGTCTTACCCTGAGTATCCAGAATCAATGTTCTTTTGGATCTTATACTGTCAAGATTCTTTTTATCTGTAAGACACCATTTAGATATCCTAGAATTATAAAACAAGATGTCCTGCCTTCCTTCAATTTCAAAAACATTGGAATATATTTCCTTAAGTGAAAATTGTGAAAAATCGTTTATATCTACTAGCTTAAAAGGGAAAGCCGTGTTTTCTTCATCCACATACCAGCTCTTCGCACCACTCACCCATAAAAGGTTAAAGTTATCTGGTATGCTGAATGTACTTTCGTCATACTGCAAATACGTTACCAGCGCATCCCTAAAAACAAAAGTATATCTCTGCTGTCCTGCCAGCATAACAACACCTGTCATAATAACAAATAGCGTAATAAAAAGTTTTTTCATCTTTTCCCCTCCTTGTCCTAAAGTATTTTCTTATAATATTATTCCTTTTTACACAAAATTTACATCTGCTGCAGTGACAGTACAACTTTAAAAAGTACAATATCTGTCAGCAAAGCAAATTAATTTATGGGGGTAATATATGAACTTTCTTGTTTTTTTTGTGTCAATAGCTCATTTTACCGTTGATTTTTTTGCAGATATTTTTCAACCCCTGATTCCGTTTTTTATGCAAAAGTATGCAATAACCGACCAGCCGAAAACACTTGTTCTTATGGCTTCAGTATTAAGTATGACCGCTTCTATGAGTCAGCTTATAATAGGATACTATACTGACAGATCTTCAAAAAAGCTTATTCTTATTTATTTCTTTGTTGTTTTCTCAATCTTTCCTGGATTTGTTATGGGTTATGCCCCCAATCTCACCTATCTCTTTTTCATATTTCTAATAGGCTATATTGCCAACGCTGCGCAACATCCTCTTGGCGCAAGCATTGCCGGCCATGTTGGAAAAGGGAAAAGTCTGACATTAGCTTTCTATGTTCTTGGTGGAACTTTCGGTTCAGGCTTAGGACCCATTGTTATTACGTGGTATGTAAAGAATTTTGGAATAGAAAACACATGGGCAATAGGTTTGATCATGTTTGTCATGTTTTCTATTTTAACTCTTTATGCTTATAAATATCTTAAAAACAATGAAATATTAAAACCGTCTTCTAATCCAGCCTCCCTGCTCCAAGTAATAAAGAGTCTTAAAGTTCTTTATCCAATCTGGATACTTACAGTATGCAGATCTTTCATATCTTCTTTATTTCATATGTATGGACCAATACGTACCAACTCTATGGGCTACGACCTGACCGTTGGTGGACTTATGCTATCTTCAGCACTTATATCCGGGATGTTCAGCAATATGCTTGGTGCAAGGATCTATGAAAGGCATGGAATCAAGAAACTTAACGTTCTATCCTTCAGCGGATACACTGTTTTTCTTCTTATGTTTGCACTAAGCAAAAATATGATTTTCATAGCTTTATCCTTTGTACTTGCTGATATATTCATGTTCTTCACTATGTCTGCCAATGTGAGTTATGCACAGAAGATTCTTCCGCAGTTCAGAGGTGTGGCTTCGGGAGCTCTTATGGGTTTTGCATGGGCTTGCGGAAATTTGATAGTCATGGCTTTTTCCTCAGTATTTGGTAACAATATAGAGTTTATGATCAACTCCTTGTGGTTCTTTGCCGCTATTGGCATTATCCTTACCTTTATACTTTTCAGGAAAAAAACTGTATTAACATAATTATGGTAAAATCTTGATAATAACTACTTAAACCGGGGTGACCAATGAGAACAGAACTTTACACATGGAAGTACATGGAACTTGGTGAAAAAGTTGTTTCCACACTAAAAGAAAAAAGACACGATGCTTATCTTGTAGAAAAAAAAGAGGACGTAATTCAAAAAGTTAAAGACCTTATTCCCTCAGGCTCAAAAGTTGCTGTAGGCGGAAGCATAACTTTAAATGAATGCGGAATTCTTGAACTTCTACGAAATGGTGACTATGAGTTCTATGACAGGTACTCTGCAAAAAGTCACGAAGAATCTATCAGAATAAACAGACAGGCATTTGAAACAGACTTTTTTCTCTGTAGTGCCAATGCTATAACTCTGGATGGAAAAATTGTTCAGCTGGATGGAACAGGTACAAGGGTGGCACCTATGATATGGGGTCCAAGAAATGTAATAATAGTTGCCGGCATGAATAAAATAGTATCTTCCATTGATGCAGCTCTGGAAAGAATACGCTTTATATCCCCTATGAATGCCAAAAGGCTTAATATAAAAACTCCATGCACTAGAATAGGAGAATGCATAAACTGCGAGTCATCAGAAAGAATCTGCGTTCATCATGTGATAGTAGAAACCGGGGTAAGAACACCCGGAAGATTTAAGATAATTTTGGTGGCACAGGACCTGGGGCTTTAACTCCCCCGGTCCTTCCTTTTTTATCCAGAGAATATACAAAAGCCAGAAGTTCCGCCGCCACTTTATACATTTCGGGCGGTATTTCTACATTAACGTCAACTGCATAAAACTTATCTGCTGTAGCTTTATCCTCTATAATAGCTATCTTCTCTTTACGCGCAACTTCAATTATTCGTTCGGCTATTTCTCCTATTCCCTTTGCAATTACCTTTGGGGCGGTATCCTCTCCTTTTTTGTATCTAAGTGCAACCGCTTTTTTTTTATCTTCTCTCATAGTTTCTCATCCTTTTAATCAATTTCAAACACAGTTATTTCAGGAGGACAAAAGAGCCTTGCATTAAACCAGCTCCCTATTCCGCTGTTTACATAAATATCGTAATTCCCTTCATTGTACATGCCTTTTATGAAACTCTCTTTTGAAAAATGGGACTGTAACATAAACCTTGTTAAGAAAGGAAGATTTATCTGCCCACCGTGAGTATGCCCAGCCAGTATAAGATCTGCATTATCTATAAAAGAAGAGAACTTATATATATTAGCAGGAACATGTGTAAGAAATATGTTATACTCTCCTTTATCAAAATAATACTGTCCGGGGCTTTCATACATGGGCAGGCTGGTAAAAGCTATTGTTTTATTCTTTTTCTTCAATCGAAACTGTTCAGCCTCAATAATATTCACATGGCAGACCTTGTATACCGAATCTATTTTTTCCTTGTCATAGTAATCCCAATTTCCATATATGGCATAAACGGGAGCTATATTTGAAAGCCTGCTGAAAAACTCTGCAAGTGCACCAAAAGAAGAGCTCCTGGTAAGGGCATCGCCTGTAAAGATTACGATATCGGGATGCTCCATTAAAACTCTGGACAGTATATTATCGTGGAAAAAATAGTAATAATCAATATGCAGATCACTTATCTGAATAATCTTCAAAGTATCAGAGCTGTTGAACCTATTAATCTTTATGCGGTTGACAGCAATAGTAAGCGATGGTTCAATAAAAAAAATATATAATGTTGCTATTATAATTACAGCAAGAAGTATAAGTAGCTTATGTTTTCTTTTCATAAGGCCTCCGGTTATTGCAAAAACTTTCTTTCTATGATAAAATGAAATTATGAGAAAATCATTATTCTTTGTGGCAGCAGTGCTTTTAACCAACCTGATACTTTTTATCTTTAAACAATCAATCAAAGATTTTATATATATAAATGTTTTATTTTTTGCAGGAATATACGACTATTACAAGTATATTATACCTGAAACGGCAGTAATTACGATTATCGTTTTATCAATTATTGATTTCAAAGCTGAAAATCTTTTATTTTCGTTAGTTGCTTTTTTTTCGCTACTTATTTTTTATAGACAGCGTAAAATTGGGTTCGGAGATATACAGCTTATATCGTCCATCTTTTTTTTAAACGGTTATGAAACTCTTTTCATACTGGCAATAGCATGTGTTCTTATGATTATTTTAAATTTCAGAAAAGATACTATCCGTATACCCATGGGGTTTTACCTTATGCTCGGAGCTACAGTGTTTTTTATCTCTGATCTGTTAATTTAAGGGAGGTGCAGATTATTTTTCTGAAAATACTTTCTTCTTTCTTCGAAGTACCTGGAATATTTATAACCTTGTGCATTGTAATGTTTTTTTATTACTTAAAAAAAGAGAAAAAAATCCGAAAGTTTCTTTTAATTATAACTTTGATCGTATATATAATTTCAAGCGGCTGGTTTGCAAGGATAATGGTTTATCCCCTTGAAAATATGTATCCGCCTTTTTCAACCCAGGGAAAGATGTTTTCAAAAAATGGACTGCTGGTAGTTTTAGGGGGGGGGATGAATTCAAATGTTCCATCAGATCCCACCGGTGATCTTTCCGAAATATCTTTTCAAAGAATATACAATGGTTTTCTTCTTTATCAGAACCTTAAATATCCTATAGTGGTAACGGGTGGAAAGCTTCCTAATACTAATGATTCGCCAGAAGCCCTTAAAATGAAAGAGACACTGGTAAGATTGGGTGTGAACCCTTCTGATATTCTTCTGGAACCTAAAGCAGCAAATACATCAGAAAATGCTAGATACTCTGCAGAAAAAGCAAAGGAAGTTGGGGCTGAAAAGGTTTATCTTATTACTTCAGCTATACATATGCCCAGATCTTTCAGCATTTTTAAAAAATATATGAATGATCTGGAGGTAGTTCCAGTGCCTGTAGGATATCTCTTATCACGCAATAGTCTGAACTGGTATGATTTTTTTCCAAGCATATCCTCATTGAGGGCTGTTTCAATGGCTTGGCACGAGTACGCAGGCATGATCTTTTACATAACAAAGTAGTTAATTGCTGTTGATTTTTAACATTTATTATGATAGAATAATCTTGTGTTTGTTTGACGGAGCGTGGCGCAGGTTGGTAGCGCGTTTGCTTGGGGTGCAAAAGGTCGCTGGTTCAAGTCCAGTCGCTCCGACCAAAAAAATAAAGTCCGGCATATGCCGGACTTTATTTTTTATTCACCTGTTACAGATACATTTGTAAGCTTAATATACTTAGGACCGAAGTAATTGTTTATCTGAACAGTTTCTTCAGAAAGGATAACCGAGCATTCTTCAAAATTAATATTGCCCGATATAGAACCGCCTGTAAGAACCTTCATACCACCATCTTCATGAAGATACGCCAGTCTTATTTCGCCTCCAAAATCTCCGGTTACTTCATCTAATTGAAAATCTGAAAATGCATGTATTTCAAGTATTTTCCCACAGATCATTTCTTTATAGGAGCTTTTCCCGGGTGTCACACAGAAATTACTTATATTTCCTGTGCACTGGGTGTTTACATACTGTGAAAATCTTAGATTCCCCCATATTTTTTCAACCACACCATCTTTTAATATCTGTGTTTTTTTCAAAAGTACTCCATCATCATCAAACTGTGAGGAAAAAGTCGAACCTGCTATGTATGGATCCAGTGTAATACTTAGTTTATCAGAAAGACTGTTTTTAACAGCATTTTTCCCAACCACAAAATCGGATGTTTTTTCATAAATTGCCATAGCATTGGCTTTGTATATATAATACCCAAAAAAATCTTTTACCGCATTATCTCTGAGAATTACATCGCAAGATACAAGGTTGGGTGTATTGACACTCTTCAATCTCATCATAGCTATCTCAAACTTATCCTCAATAAGATTTTCAATAAATGTTTTATTGAAGTCTGAAAACTCCACCTTATCAATAAGTTCAATCTCATCCCCGTTGGATCTGGCTGTAATGACATACTCAATGTAGCATTTGTTGGAATCTTCCTTGTACTCTATACCATTGGAATTAAATAATATCTTTTGGGTTTTTTCAAGAAATATTTCGCAGGAATTTATATAAACATCCTGCTTTGTGTCTTTGAAGTACAGGGCATCCATGATATCCTTAACTGCCTGTTCATTGCTTTTATGATCAAAATATGAATCCAATTTTACAGGAATAAACTCTTGGGGCTGGGCAATACTGTAGTATTCGTTTTTTACAAGCTTTGAGGACTGTATCGCATTATTTACTGCGTCTTTGAGCTCGGGCTCAGTCATGGTGTCATACAAAAAAATTGAAGCTGAGCCTATGTATTTTCCGTTTTCACTTTCAGTATATACTGTGAGCTCCATATCATGAACTTTTTTATTGCGTATCATATTTATATTTTTTCTTACAAGGAATACTTCTGTAGATTGAGTCTGAATATCTTTAAGTTTCCAGCCGCTTAACTCTTTATTATCTTCAAGAATATTTTTGAGATATTTATTCATTTTATCCTCCTATCCCAGTTTAGCCCTGGCTTTTATACAAGGGCCACCGCACGAAACCTTGACAAACTCCTTATATCCTTTTCCGCATGCTCCAGATCCGGAAAGCGCAAAATCATCCGATACCATTGATATTGATTTGAGAAGATCCGGAACAAACCCTGTCATTATTACAGGAGAGACATAATTATCAGTTAGTCTGCCGTTTTTGATCTCACGTGCATAAAGTACTACACACTGTATTCCCCAGTTTTTAGGATCCTCCATACCGCTTTCCTCTTTTTCTAGGTAATAACCGTGTTTTATGCTCTTTACCATATCTTCAAACTTATCTTTTCCCTTGGAAAAGAAGGTGTTTGTCATTCTAGTATAGGCTTTTCGTCTAAAAGATTCTCTTTTCCCATTGCCTGTTGGCACTACTCCCAATTCAAGTGCCGAAACCTGATCACATAAACCGTTTATAAGTATACCGTCCTTAATTATGACAGTATCCTGGGCAAGAACTCCTTCATCATCAAAAAAATATGATGAAACATGTTTGACACTTGCTGCACCATCATGCATGGTTACAAGTGGAGAAGCAATTTCCTTATTCATATACTCAACAGACTTTGCCCTGTTTTTTACATACATATCCATCTCAACACCGTGTCCGAAGGCCTCATGAGCTATAAGGCCAGCCACTTCTGGGCTGCAAAGAACTTCATACTCACCCGGCTTTATCCTTTCACTTTGAAGAATTTTCAAGGCTGTATGTGCCGTATCCTCGCATCTGTTTTCCATATCCTTAAGAAGCTCCATACCGCTAAGCCCCGAAAATGTGTCATAGTTATACTTTATACTATCTTCCTCAGTTGCATAAACAAATAGATAACCTTGACTCCAAATATATGACTGTGAAAGGGTTTTTTTATCAGAGACAAAGATCTTGGACACATTTACATGCTCATAAACAACTTCGCAGTTGATTATTTTTTCCGAAACAGCTACAATCTTATTTTTTATATTATTCATCGAATCCAAAATTTTCTGTGAGGCATTGCACTCATCAGGATTTAAAAGAACTTCCCCTCTGAAATCAGCTTGTAACATTTCCTCTTCAATAATTGGCAGTCGTTTGACCTTGAAATTTTCAGTCTCAAAAAAAGCTGCTTTAACACTGTTTTTTGAGAAATCATCTGCTACTTGAACTGTATCCGTTATAGAATCAGTTGAAAATTCATAGTAAAATCCATCTTTTGCTGCCCTTATTACAAATCCTCTTTCGTTCCATCTGCTGTCGGCCACACCGGTACTTTTTTTGTTAACTCTGTACTGCTTTCCATGACAGTCAGTTCCAAGCACCGAAACATAGTCGAAGTTTTTTTTCAAAATACTTACGATTTCTTTCATTTTTGAACAGGAACTGTCCAAAAAATTTGAAAGCTCAATCTTCATGGTTCACCCCCATTTTCTGTTTATAAAAATATAACACTTAATCTTTTTTTTGACAAGTGACTTTACTCCTTTTTATCTGTATATAAAACAGATATTACACTGTTTTTTAATAATTGTGTGGTATCATGAAAAAGAAAGGAGGGATTTTTTTGAAAAAATTTTTATACCTATTCTTATCTGTCTTTATGGTTTTTTTCCTTTTTTCCTGTTCCTCACAATCCGCATTCCAGAACACTCAGAATGCTTTGCCGGAAACCTCTGAAAAAATTTACTTTACAGTTTCTTTTATTGTTACGGTACCCCAGAACACAGATTATGTTTATATAATGGGAGACTTTAACAATTGGAATCCTGGTGATGAAGAGTACAGACTGAAAAAAATAGATTCTGTAACTTATTCAATAACTCTTTCACAGGAAAAGGGGAAAACCATAAATTTTAAATTTTCTAAAGGAACCTTATTTTCAGTTGAAACTGATTCGAATTTTTATGAAATCAACCCAAGGACTTTCAGATTTGATTATAACAACGATGAGGCAAGGTTTGAAGTTGAAAATTGGCTTGATAATAAGTAAATATGATACTTAGGCCTTTTTTGTTCTGACTTTTTCCAAATCGAGACTAGTTTTTTCCACACTTCTTACTGTTCCTTTGAACTCACCTATTGATTATAATTGGATAAATACTTATAACGGAGGATATTATGAAAAAAGTTGCTGTCATTACCACAGGCGGTACTATTGCTATGGCTCATGATCCAAACATGGGTGTAGTCCTTTCAGAAAGTAAAAACAAAGAGCTCAGCGAAATACCTCAAATACATCAGATTGCAGATATCGAATTTCATGAGTTTTTTGATGTACCAAGCCCGTATATTACCCCTGGCATGATGTTCGAACTCTCAAAATACGTTAAAAAAATTCTTTCCAGATCAGATATCGATGGAGTAGTTATAACCCATGGAACCGATACTCTTGAAGAAACAGCTTACTTCCTTGATTTAACAATTGGGTCGGAAAAGCCTGTTGTAGTAACCGCCGCAATGAGAAACTGGAGTGAACCTAGTACAGATGGTCCTATGAATCTTATTGCATCCGTTAAAGTAGCTTCATGCGACCTATCTGTTGACCAGGGAGTTATGGTCTGTCTCAACGACGAAATACACGCTGCGAGAGAAGTCACCAAAACATACACTAGCAACGTCGCAACCTTTGATTCTCCGGGTTATGGGCCTTTAGGTATAGTTGATGAAGACACAGTTGTTTTCTTTAGACGTTCGCTTGAGAGAATGTATATTCAAACCGACAGGATAGAGGATCGTGTTGCACTCATCAAAACATATACAGGCGATAATGGAGCAATAATAAAGACTCTCCCTGATATGGGATACAAAGGAGTCGTTATTGAAGGTTTCGGCAGAGGAAACGTACCTCCGGCAGTAGCGGATGCCATGGAGTATCTTTTGGAAAAAAATATACCGGTAGTAGTTGTCTCCAGATGCTTCAAGGGAAGGGTACTTGGAGTATACGGTTATATAGGCGGCGGAAAAGATTTGAAGGAAAGGGGAATAATTCTTGGTCAGGAAGTTTCTGGTCAGAAAGCCCGGATAAAGATGATCGTTGTTTTGGGAAAGACAAAGGATACGGAAAGTTTACGAAGATACTTTGAATTTCAAAACCGATAAGGAGGATTATCTTGATTAAAAACCAGAAAGCAGGTCTTTTTACAGGTATTTATATTTTGCTTTTTTTTAGCATTGCTATTATTTCGATGAAGATATTCGCTATTCTTGTCTTGTCTCTTGGAAGTATACTTGTAATAGATCTTTTTGCGAAAGTCCTGTCTAAATGGTTTAAATTCCGCAGGGTGGTATCGCTTACACTATCTATGATATTCATATTTTCCATATTTGTTATTGCTTTTGTCTTTCTTATTCCGGCAGTAATAAAAGAGATTGATACTTTTGTAGTTTTTATAGACAGATTTTTTGTCAATAGAGAGTGGGAAAAGTTTTTTACAAACATTTTCCCGGATACTGAAAAAACCCTTTCAAATTTCATGGTTTCACTTCAACCGAAACTTTTGGAATTTCTCAACTCCTTTGTCGGTAAGCTTCCGGCATATGGGCAGCAGATCGCCTTATTTCTGGCATACTACTTCCTGCTAACTTTATATGGTATTTATAATATTGATTCTCTTAAAAAATGTATTGGTTACCTTTACCCACGCTCAATACGCTCTACAGGCGAGAAGTTCTTTTCTGAACTCTACCATAGCCTTGACAGTTTCGTTTTTTCAACATTTTTTTCTGCAATTTTTGTCGGAGTATGTGCTTTTTTCATTATGAGTTTTCTTGGTATAAAGTACACAGTTTTGATGAGCTTCTGGGCTTTTGTAACAAATTTTATACCCATAGTAGGAGTAATTTTTGAATTTGTACCGCTTGCTCTTGTAGGTCTTTCATCTGGAGTAGAGAGCATGGTATGGCTTTTGGTTCTTATGTCCGTTATTCATGGATCGGCATTCATATTTTTCTTGTTTGTGATGAGAGGCTACTCAAAAATAAATCCTTTTTTTATTATTCTTGCCATACTAATTTTCGGTCAGATATTTAATGTCTTAGGCATATTAATAGCTGTTCCTCTGTGTCTTATTATAAAACTTTTCTGGACCAACTTTATAAAACCCTATTTCGAGAGGGGCTGATTGATTTTTGAACTTCAGAAAAACATTGATTTTTTTGTTATCTTTTTTATTTTTTTCTATGTCTTTTGGACTTACGGTAGAGGAGATCTATAATCTTTCCAAACTGCCTCAAACCCTGGAAAAATCAATAGACGAGTTTCTTAAATATTTTTATGAAAACCCTGCTGATCCTCAGCTGGAAGTTTACGGTTCTCTCATATACTCAAAAAAGACTATAAGAGACAAGTACCCATCATATGCTTTTGTAAACGGATTAATATCAGAAAATTCTAATGATTTTCTGATGAGTCTAAGCGCTATGAGTCCTTCATTTAAGATACCTCCAGAAGACACCCAGCTGATAGTTTTGATTTTGAAAGATCTTATTCCTAAGCTTCAAAAGATCTTTGAAACAGGTACTCTACAGGAAGCTTCCCTCAAACATTCGTATCACCTGGATGGAATAAATCTTATGGTAACTCCCAAGACGTATAAACCCTTTCTGGAGTTTGTAGTTTTTAAAACTCTTAACACTCCTTCTTTTCTTGATGATGATATGAAAAAATTTATAGAGTTCTTTGTTCCCAGAAACATTCTTTCTACCATAAACGCGATAATTTCATCATCCAGATTAGTACTTAATGAAAGTGATTATATCGGAGGTTATGTGCTCCTTGATTATATAAATACGCTTGGAATGATTGATTCCACAAATATAGATTCTTTTGTAACCCTTAAAAAATACTATACAGTGCGTAACTCTATTACAAAACTTTCAAACTCTGTTTTCATGGTGGATGATCAGGAGCTACAAGTATATCTGGACGATCTTTATGCTCAGATTTACGAGCTCTCTACGCTTTCCTCGTCAAAAAAAAGCATAGAGGAGATTCTTCTGCTGGTCTTAAAAACTCTTAATACAAGACTTGATAAAAATACCAAAAAGTTATTTTCGAAAAGATACGATTTTGACAAAGTTCTTACTTCATTCCCTGACAATATCCAAAATGAGCTCTTACGCCTTAAATTGAAAATTGATGAATTTTATATATCAGCGCAAGTAAAACCCGATCAAACAAAAGTATCAACAGGAGCAACAAGCAGTTCTGGAACTGAAATGAAAACTTATACATTTTTTTATTTTTTGGGCACTGTTATATTTTTAGTTACTGCTTTTCTTTTTTTAACCATGGAGTTTTTTCCTAACGTTCAGAAAATAGAGTTTTTATGTAAAATAGGCATGGGAAGATATGCCATACATTTGGCAGAGAAGTTAGTTATAAAAAATGCAAATGATTTCAGATCTTTCTTTGCTCTGGCCAAAGCACTTGAAGTATGTGGAAGATATGAAGATTCAATTAATGCTTATAAAACAGCCATGAGTATACGCGAAAAAAATCATGAAAATAAAGGTGAATAGAAATGAATTCTCTTGTATTGAGCACCTCAATGAAAAAAGTTTATATTCTTCTCATAAAAGGAAAGTTTTATGATTTTAATACCATCGATTCAAAAAATTCTGGAAGTAAGCTTGCTTATGAAGTAGATAATATTCTTAAGAAAAACGCTATCTCTGTTTCTGATATGGATACTTTTGGAATTGATACAGGTCCCGGTTCTTTTACAGGTATACGTATAGGAATATCTTTTCTTTCCGGACTACTGGCAATAAAAAACGATATGGAAATAAAAAACATTATTTCCACTGATATTATTAATGAAAGCAACACATCTACAATCTCTAATTTTGCAGTTTTGCGAAGGGCGCGCGAAGATGCAGCATATGTATGTATCTACAGAGATAGAGTTCTTGCAGGGCAACCCAATATGATTAAAGGCTCAGAACTGGCTTATGTCTTAAAAGGATTAGAACTTACAGGTGAGGAGTCCAGATACTTCATAGATAAGTTCTCACTTGGTAATACTTTTTTTGAAACAGAGGTCACTCCTCAAGGCATGATGAAGGCTTTCATGAATTCAAAACCAGTTAAACTAAACGATCTAAAACCCCTTTACCTTCAAAAACCCCTTGCTGTGGAAATATGGGAAGAAAAAAATAAAATTCTAATGAACAAAGAGTTTTGGAATTAAATCGTTAAAAAAAACAGCCTTAAGGCTGTTTTTATTTTTCGAAAAGAAACCCTAAAGCAAACGTAAGTGATTTCAGAGAAACTACAAAATCTACATTTTCAACGGAAATATTAAGAGGAACCGTTATGGTAGCAGGTGTGAAATTGAGTATACCTTTTATTCCTTTTTTTATTACAAGCTCTGAAACATTTTGAGCCGCCTGGGCAGGAACTGTAAGGATAGCAATCTCTATAAGATTATCTCTTATTATTTCCTCAAGATCTTCCATCTTATATATCTTAACATTAGTCGAAATGTACTTTCCAATCTTCTTCTCGTCATTGTCAAACGCAGCTACAACACGAAAACCATTCTTTTCAAGACCGGAATAATTGGCAATTGCATTTCCAAGATTTCCTGCACCTATTATAGCAACATTCCAACTTTTATTAAGACCCAGTATTTCACGAAGTTTAAAAGAAAGCTTATCCACATCATAACCTACTCCCCTTTTCCCAAACTCCCCGAAGTAAGACAGATCTTTCCTCACCTGTGAAGCCTTTATACCAAGTATGTAGGCAATTTCTTGTGAGGATGTTTTTTCAACGTTATCCTCTTTGAGTTTGGCCAGGCAACGGTAGTATATCGCCAGTCTCTTTACCGTTGGCTTAGGAATTTTGAGCACTATTAAAACCTCCTGCATTAAAACAATAGTGTATTAATTCACACAATTATTATACTCTGAAAAAAAAAAAAAAGCAACTTATAAACAGCTTACTTTCCCGTAACAGTTGGAATATAAAGATTAAGATCTTTGTAAAGATTAGCAATACCCGTCTGGGGATATGCTTTGAGCCTGGTCTGCCCAGGTTCGTTTATAAGAAAAAAAACCTTTGTGGGATCACCTGCATTGAAAGAAGCATCATATGGAACATCAATAGTATATTTTGTCTGAATTTCTGCCTGTTTAAAAAAGAAAAACTTATATACATTCAATCCCGGTTGTAAATTACTTTGAAAAACATAGTTCCCAGCAGAGTTCTTAAAGTAACACCATACGTCTTTTGAACCAGTTATATATATCTGCATATATCCACTTTTGTCACTTTTCTGCATAGACGTAATAATATACTCCAAATCATCCATCTGTTTTTTAAGAAAACTATTTGCTACAATATATTTTTCTACCATACCGTTAGGTTTGAAGTATGTATCAACCTTTTCCATATTGTTTTCTATATTTGTAACTCTTGTGTTTATAGTACCACTCAATCTGTTTATATCGCTTTGAAACTGTTTTTTAAGCATTACCATTCTTATTTCCGTTCCAATTGAAAGAATAAGAGCCGATACAGCCAAAACTATAAGAATAATTCTAAGTTTCATATCTTCCCTCCAAGAAAATCATCTATGCGTTCTATCAACTCAGTTTTTTTTGACAACAGGCCTTTTATCTTCTGTATTGTATTATCAACTTTTTTGAAGGCAATAGAGTGCTTTTCAGCAATCTCTTTGTACGAAAAACCATCAAACCAATCGTAAATTATTACCCTTTCATAATCCTGCATCAACGATACCTCCTGTTCAATAAGATACCGTATAAGTATGAATTTGGACATATCCTGTTCGCATGGCTGTTCAAAAAAGCTTTCAGCATCATCATTACTGTCTTCAAAAGTATTTTCAATGCTTAATGCCTCTGAAAGAACCTTGTTTTTTTGTCTGTTAAGATATGTTATAAAAGACTTTATCTCCGAGGAAATATTAAGATATGCAAAAGTGGTAAATTTAGTATTAGAGGAGTCATTATAACTGTAAACTGCCTGCATTACACCGACGAAACCTACCTGAAGAAAGTCCTCAAAATCTGCCCAGGTACCGTAATACTTAGAGATTATTGATTTTACCATAGGCTCGAGTTTTACCAGAACCATCCCCATAGCTTTATTATCCCCTACCTGTGCCAATTTTACAAGCCTGTCCAGATTAAGCCTTCTCAGTCTGTAAACTTCTCTATCCATGGTCTCAGCCTCTCAATACACCTACTTATTAGTATTTTACCATGATAAGTCTTTTAATATACTGATACTAAGACCTTTAAATAAAAAAAAACTCCCAGTATGGGAGTTCTGGAGCGGAAGACGGGATTCGAACCCGCGACCCCCTGCTTGGCAAGCAGGTGCTCTACCACTGAGCTACATCCGCAGAAAATGGAGCAGGCAATGGGAATCGAACCCATAACCTCTGCCTTACCAAGGCAGCGCTCTGCCGATTGAAGCTATGCCTGCACGATTTAACCAAAGTTATTATACTACATTAATCTGTATTAGTCAAGACTCTTCCTTCAAGATACTCACCAATTTATTCATTCTGAAACCTTAAGGTAAAAAATCCGGAACCTTCATGGTTCCGGACAATTAGAACTTCTCTATTATCTTTATTTTATCTCCCGTTTTAAGAAGGGCTGCGTTTGCTTCATCTATATCAACATGAAATTCAAGTGCAAACTTTTCGCTTACTCTTATGAGAACATCCTGGAATATTAATTTTCTATCGTGTGTTTCACACATTACAGAAACATAATCTTTATCTTTTACACCATAATGAACCGCATCATCCGTAAACATATGAATATGCCTTTTAGCGATAATTACACCCTGCTTAAGTTCTACTTCCCCCACGGGGCCAACAAGCTTTAAACCAGGTGAACCAGCAACATCTCCCGAATCTCTTACAGGAGGATTAACTCCAAGCTTGAAGGAATCAGTTTTCGATACTTCGACCTGAGTATCCTTTCTTACAGGTCCAAGAACTCTTACTCCCTCAATGCTGCCCTTTGGTCCTACCAAACTGACTGTTTCCTCGCAGGCAAACTGTCCCGGCTGACCAAGTGGCTTGGTTGGCGTAAGCGTATGCCCTGCTCCAAAAAGCACTTCAAGATCATGCTGAGAAAGATGCAGATGTCTGTTTGAAACTCCTACGATTATTCCTGGTTCTTTTAAAACCATTGTTACACCTCCTGAATATAATCACTTATGCGGTTTAATTAACGAGCTTCTTACAACCGGAGTAACACCTTGGGGCAAAGAGAGTTCCATCACAAGCGGGCCTCTCCTCACAGAAATCCATCCAAGTCCCGGTATCGCAATATCTTCACCTTCATTTACTTCATAGGTATGTTTTTCAAATACTATACCCTCCATACTAAAAGAACTGTCATACGGCGGTACAATTACTTTTCTGTTTTCAAGAATATCTTTTATCCTTTCTTCTTTAGTTTCATGAAACGAAACATTTTGCGGGGCATAGACCAGAAAAACAGGATCATACATACTTTCTGATACCGCTAAGACCTTAAAGTAACATAATGCACTTACTATCATCACTCTCCCTGCCTGCAACCTAAATGTTTTTCTGCTTATCTCTTTAGCAGGAATCATTTTCACTTGAGTAAATATATCAAAAAAATCACATACTCTGTCTTTCGGTTCTATCCCAGGCGTGTCATACAGTTCAATATTTGAATCTTTAAGCCTTGTTTTGATAAAGTTAAGAGTGGTTCCTGGATAGGAGCTTACGGTAACCCCAGCATCTGTTATCTCATTAAGGACTGACGATTTTCCGACATTCGTTACTCCTATTACAGCAACTTTAGTATCGTTAATTTCTGATATCATTTTTGAGAGTCTGTTTATTCCAAAACCGCTTCTGGTACTTATTATTCTTATGTTATCCCTTTTTACTCTTATAACCTGGCTTACTCTATCGCAGACCCATTCCTTTATCTCTTCATATTTTACGGCATTAGGCAGAAGATCGGCTTTATTTACAGCTATTATAAGATTCTTGTTTTTTAGTTTAAGTGCAATATCAGTGCGGAAAGTTCCTTCAAAGTCAATAATATCTATCACCCATACTATAGTATTAAAGGTTTGAAGAATATCTTCTAGTTTCTGATAAAAATCCGTTCCCATTCCCACAGGAAGGAACTTATTGTAGTGCTTGATCCTATAGCATCGCTGACATAATACTTCATCTCCTGCGGCCATTCTTTCTGTCATCACAGAAAATGGAATATAACCGGCTTTATCCTGGTTTTGATTCTGTATTTCAATGCCGCAGCCGCTGCATTTGCTCATATCTGTTCACCTCTGATAAGATTGGGTTTACGTCTCATAGACTTTATAACCAGCTTTTCAAATATGCGGAAAAACTTGGTATGAAAACCTTCTCTGCTGCTTAACGGATTCACTTTCACCGTATAAAATCCGCAGAGATTTCCTGCTATAACATCAGTGAAAAGTTGATCACCGATAAGGACAGTTTTATCCCTGGAATAACCGGCCTGCGAAATTTTTCTTTTTAGCTTGCAGGCCAAAGGCTTCATACTCATACCGTTGACTTCTATCCTCATATTTTTGAGCTGAAGTCTTACGTCAGAAAATCTTTCATCCTTACCGTTAGATGCTATCATTATTTTAAACCCCATATTTAAAAGAGCCCTTAAAAATTGTAAAGTTTCTGCGTCTATCTCGTTAGAATGCCATGGCATAAGAGTATTATCAAAATCAAAAAGTACTGTATCATATCCGTACTCCAAAAGCATAGTGTAGTCTATATCACGTATGCTTTTTTTAAACTCATTTGGTACGGCCAGATCCATTATTCTGAACATCCATCCTACTGTATAGAAAAACAGATAGTAAAAGACTCTTGACATAAAAGCAACCATTTTTTTAACCTTACTGTCAATACCATATGTATAAGGATTTATAAGAACAGTATACAGACCCAGAATATTACCTGCCATAATATCCGTAAAAAAAAGATCGCCGACAATTATACTTTCCTTGGCTGTTGTGTTCATGAGATTAAGAACATTAGAAAGTTTTGCAGTTCTAGGTTTACGCATATCTGCATATACTTTTACTCTACCTTGGGTACTTTCATAGACATGTCCGACTCTGTCATAAGGAGCATTGGTCACTATGGCCACCTGATATCCCATATCCAAAAGACGCTCGAACAGATCGAGCGTCTTTTCTGTTATTTTTTTCTGGTTCCAGCCTGTTATTGTGAAGTCGTAATCAAAAAGAACTGTCTTAAAACCAAGAATACGGAGAGTTTTATAATCAATGCAATAAATATCCCGGCACTTTTCATTAGGAACGGGGATTCTTTTAAACAACCCCGTTGTGTGGCTCAACTTTTACTACCTCCAGTTCAACTTGTTCCGTCATTGAATTTATTAGCTTAATGGCTTCATCTTTCAGAGGACCGGGTACAATTATTTTCAGAAGTCCGTTTTCCTGTCTGTTTCTTACAGACATTAAATGCGCCTGTGATTCAAGAAGATACGTCACAATATGTATCTTTTCCTGATCTATCTTTACATAAATATCATATTCCCTGAAATCAGTCATTTTTACTCCTTCATTAAAGAATCTCTGCCGCTTTGGAAGCTAATTCTGATCTTTCACCTTTAAACATACTTACATGTGCAGCAAGAGGACTGCCTTTGAACTTTGATGCAACATAAACCAAGCCGTTTGAAGAGTTGTCAAGATAAGGATTATCAATCTGGAATGGATCTCCAGTTAGCACTATCTTGGTGCCTTCGCCAGCCCTTGTTATTATCGTTTTTATTTCATGTGGAGTCAGATTCTGAGCTTCGTCTATTATTATATATTGATTAGGTATCGACCTGCCGCGTATATACGAAAGCACCTCTACTTCTATGATATCTTTTTTTGAAAGATATTCATCAACCTTTTTTCCTTTAAGAGAGCATAAAAACTCAAGATTATCGTATACCGGCTGAAGCCAAGGTTTCATTTTATCCTCAATGCTACCAGGAAGATATCCTATATCTTTACCCATAGGTATTACCGGCTTTGAAACCAGCATCTTTTTATAAAATTTTGATTCAAGTATCATTTTCAAACCAGCGGCAACGGAAAGAAGAGTTTTCCCAGTTCCGGCTATTCCCACAAGGCTCACCAAAGGAATAGAAGGATCCAAAAGTGCATCAAAAGCGAATATCTGCTCATAATTTTTAGGCCTTATCCCGAATACTTCAGAGATGTAACTTGTATTCACCGGCGAAAACACATTCTTATGACCGTTATACCTATATGGCCGCTCATTAAGCCATAAATAGAGATTAGGAAAAACACTTTCGTCAAGTTCAAGAAGATCTGGAGGAATATCCTCGTACTCATCTGTTTTAAAAGGCTTTCCGGTATGAAAGGCATATCCCCTGTAAAGTTTATCAATTTCAACCTTGTCACTTAAATAATCCTGTGCAACTATTCCTATTGAATCGGCTTTTATCCGGAGATTCAGATCTTTGGTTACCAATATCGTGGAAATACTTGTATCCATTTTTTTTATATACATGGCATAGTACAGTATAGAATCATCCGGTGATGTTCCCAGATATCTTGGAATATCTATGCTTTTCTGAGGTTCTACAGCCATAACCCTTAAAAATCCACCATTTTCAAGCTTTATTCCGTCCTTAAGATTACCTTCGCCTCTCAATCCATCAAGTATCCTATTTATACTCCTCGCTGACTCACTTACCTTGTCTCTTCTGGTTTTAAGCTTGTCTATCTCCTCAATGACAGGAAAAGGAATAAATATGTTGTTATCCTGAAATTTGAAAATAGCTCTGGGATCATGAATCAAAACATTGGTATCAATGACATAGTTTTTTATCATATTATCCCTCCCATCTTTTTAGAAAATCACCTAAATTACGGACAGAGTATTTTTTTACAAGCTTAAGGAACAGTCTGGCTGTAGCCATGGCATCATCACAAGCTCTATGAAAGCTGTTTATCCCAAGATTAAGCTTTTTGCTCAGATAACCCAAATTATAAGGTCCTTCATCCAAAAAATACATCGACATTTTAAGCGTATCTGCATAATAATTACCTATTGGCAAAAGTCCCGCTTCCTTAGTTGCCACATCCATAAATCTAAGATCCATAGCGGCATTATGGGAGATTATGATCGAATCCGAAAGATAATTTTTAAAATCCCTTATAACTTCACTCAGCAAGGGTGCGTCTGCAATATGAATATTATTAAGCTTATGATAATGCGAAACCTCTTTAGGTATCGTTACCTCGGGATTTACCAAAGAGTAAAAAGAATAGTCCGTTCTTATCTGACCTTTATATATAGGGAAGGCTGCTATCTCTATAATCCTGTCACCCAGATCTGGTCTGAGTCCTGTTGTTTCAAAGTCAATTGCAACATAAACCGTATTTTCAAAATCAACCATCGGCCTACCTCCAAGGAAATTATAACATATTAAGTTTAATTTTTAAATATCCAACAGTTTTTCCGAAAATACAGTCATAATTGTAATTTACAAAATGAAATCATATCTCTTTTTTGTGTTAACTTTCACATATTTGGAGATAATTCTTATCTAATATCTTTAAAACAGCTGAAAACAAAAGATTTTTATTGTGAAAAAACTAAAAAAGATTTTTTAGAAATTAAGAAAATTTAATATTAGAAAACATTTCAGGCTAACTCAGATAAATATTAATTAATTTAGCTAATTATTTGATGGCTATCTTTAATATTCGGTAATTGCTGTCTATAACTACGCTTTTTAGACTTTGATATTAAAATACGAAAATAGTATCATTTATATGAAAAAAATTTCATATGTGGTGGAGGTATTTTAATGAACTTTTCAAAAAGAGCTTTACAGATGCAGGCTTCTCCTATAAGGAAGCTTATTCCATTTTCAGATGAGGCAAAAAGTAAAGGTAAAAAAGTGTACCATCTTAACATTGGACAGCCCGACCTTCCAACTCCACAGCAGTTCTATGATGCTGTCAAAAAATTTACCCCCAAAGTTCTAGCCTACTCACATTCTGCAGGACTTATGGAGTTAAGACAGGCTTTCTCTCAATACTATAAAAAATGGAATATGGACTTTTCTGCTGAAGAAATAATTGTCACAAATGGGGGAAGTGAAGCCATTGTTTTTGCATTGTCAGTAGTTGCCGATCCCGGCGATGAAATTCTTACAATTGAACCTTTTTATGCCAATTACCGAGGTTTTTGCGAAATGCTGAATATCAAAATTACAGCCGCCAGATCAAAGGCCGAAGACGGATATGCTCTTCCTTCAAAGCATGAAATAGAAAGCAAGATAACTTCCAAGACAAGAGCCATACTCTTTTCTAATCCATCTAATCCTACCGGCGCCGTTTACACGAGAGCCGAAGTTCAGACTCTTGTAGAAATAGCAAAAGAACACGATTTATATCTTATATCCGATGAAGTTTATAAAGAGTTCACTTTTGACGGACTTAACCATGTATCTGCCATGGAGTTTGGAGAGTATGACAGGACAATAATCGTAGACAGCATATCAAAACGTTTTAGTGCGTGCGGTGCACGAATAGGTGTTTTGGCAACAAAGAATAAAGAAGTTTTTGCGCAGTCGATGAAGTTTGCACAGTCAAGACTCTGTGCTCCTGTACTTGAACAGTATGGAACAATAGGAGTCCTTAACGACCTTGGAGGTTCATACCTGGAAGAAATGCGACAAGAGTACCAGAGAAGGAGAGATGCTGTTTTCTGCGAACTTCAAAAGATTGAAGGCGCTAAAATGAAAATGCCTAAAGGCTCTTTCTATGTTTCAGTAGAGCTTCCTGTAGACGATAGTGAAAAATTCATAAAATGGATGCTTTCAGATTTTTCTGTAGAAAATGAAACAGTTATGGTTGCTCCGCTAAGCGGTTTTTATACAAACGATGAATTCGGGAAAAAAGAAATACGTATAGCCTATGTCCTGGAACCAGATAAATTAAAAAAAGCTTGCTATATACTAGGCGAAGGTGTTAAGCAGTACAGAAAAACTTTCATGCAATAATTGGTATTTCCATCCTCTAAGAAAAAACTCCGGGTCAAGTTATCTTCTACCCGGAGTTTTTATTTTTTTTATAAGTTCAATTAATGCTAAAATAATGAAAGATGCGGCAAAGCCGTTAAGAGTTCTCAAAATTCCCAGGTAAATCGGAGAGTGAATATGAAGGAAAGTATCTAGAATTGAAATCACTAGAACTGCACGCATCATTCGCCAAAGTATTTCCGTACCGCCTAATGGTTTGGTATAAAAAAATATATATGCCAACAGTTCTTTGCTCCTTGGCCTTGCTATAAGTATTTTTTCAAGTATATCTCTTGCTTTTCTTTCAAAATTACTTACAAAGACCCAGTTGCCGCTTCTCATAATATAAAAGACAATCCCGGCAGATAAAGCCAAAAAGAGAGGTACGATTTTCTTAAGTTCAAGCTGCTTAAAGGAAATAGTCCTGAAATACCTTATAAAAACCAATACTAAAAGAAACATTAGAAGTATCTTAACTCCGCGCACATTGGTCAGCTTATATATATACTCATATGTATAAGCACTTGAATATACTGCAGTTCCTAAAAGAAGACCAAAAAATATTATTTTAAATACGTTCTTGGAAGAGATCTTGAAAAAAATAACAGCCGAAAAAACCGATGCTGCAAATGTGAAGGACCATGCATTAAAAAACATATACATCAATGCGTATATAACAGAAATTATTGGATTATATGTCATAAAAATTGCAAAAATAAATCCAAATCCTACCCACGTAATCCAGAAATATGGTTTATACCTGACTATTTCAAAGCTTTCATTTGAACCAATATCGTTTTTTATAGCAAGCTTTATTGATTGTGTCCTTGGATTAATAGGCATTAGAAAATAAGAAATGCGTCTCTCCCTGTGCGCCCTAAGAAATCTCTGAACAATGGTATCATCATCAAATTTATCAATTTCTGCGTTTTTTATATAATGAACATAAAAAATCTTGTTTTTTATGCTCAATGGAATTTTATCTTTGATCTGATTAAAGTACTTTTCAAAATCTGAGAACTCAGTTACAAATATCCTGTTATAACTGCTATTCAAATATGACAAAAAAGGCAGTATTGAAGCCTCTTTAATAATTTCTGCATCAAGCTCCTTAAGAATAACGCTGTTGTTATAAATATAAAAAGTAATGCCAGTATACACTGTTTTTTCGAGCAGCTCCTCTTCCGGAAAAAAAAAGTACTCTTCCATACTTTTTACATCATATATGGAGGCAATAACTGAAAATACTATCACAAAAATAAAAAGAGATATAAAAAGATATTTTCTCATACCTGCCAAAAATTCAAATTTCAATTCAGGCTCCCCCCCCCATATTCTCAACTTTTTCCAATACTTGTTCAAGATCGTTTGAAAGAGGTGAACTTATATCGTATCTTTTGCCTCTGTAGTTGAAACAAAGCCTCGTTGAATGCAGAAAGTACCTTTTCAAACCAAAAAGATTTTTTGCTTTCCTGTTATAATCTTTATCTCCATAAATATCATCTCCAAGAACAGGAGACGATATTTGAGAAAACTGAACTCTTATCTGATGTTTTCTTCCAGTAAGAAGATGTACATTGACCAGAGGAAAACTTCCCATAAGATTTTTATAGACATTTTCAACAGTATACTCAAGAGCAGCATCCTTTCCATCAACAATGGAGTTAAGAGTCCCCTTAGCGTTTTTAAGATTTTTGCTCAATAAAGCTATATAATATTTGTCTGTTTCTCTATTCATTATTATTTCAGTAAGCTCTCGCGCAATCTGCTTTGTCTTTGCTACAACAACCACTCCAGAAGTATGCTTGTCCAAACGGTGTACTAGATGAGGCTCATACTCTTGAGATGCTCTGAATATAAGAGCTTCTATAAGGGTTACCATCTCTTCTGATCTACCAGGATGCATAGAAACTTTCGGAGGCTTATCCACAGCAATTACATACTCATCTTCATAAAGAACTTTAAGATCCATATATCTTGGCTTAAACTGCGGAACTTCCGGTCTAGAAATATCTTCAAGCTGATCATTAATAAATATTTGGACATCATCGCCTATAAAAAGTTCGGTTTCATTCTGCTTTGCTTTCTTACCGTTTATTTTTACATTTCCTTTTCTTATAAGCATAAATATAGTTCCCAGTTTAAGTTCGGAAAAATTATTTCGTAAAAATTTATCCAGTCGCTTGTAATAGTTTTTTTCATCTACCGTAACTTGTTTAATCATGGAAATTCCTCCGAATTTTATATGTTATATATGTGTTATAATAGATTATACAATAAATGGCAGTTATTTTTGCAGACAGGGGGATAAAATGTACTACCATACTCTGAAGACCCTTTACAGTTTTCTAGGAAAGGATCTGACCAAAAATGAAAATATCCGGAAGATTAAAGAAGAAATTTTTTCAAAGCTCCAGACCAAAACAGATTTTCTTCAAATAATATCTTTTCTTGAAGAAACAGATGATTATGAAGTAATAGACTGTCTTTTGGATATGCTGGCAGTTGTAATTTTTTCAAAAATAAATATTGTTTATGATCATAAAACCCTTAAGTATGGAAC
>Ga0209201_1000756_pt1 | contig 41885 bp, 33 predicted proteins | sample AD_UKC055_MetaG_FD_184411 | JGI IMG/M metagenome (GOLD analysis project Ga0209201, IMG submission 184411) | Active sludge microbial communities of municipal wastewater-treating anaerobic digesters from USA - AD_UKC055_MetaG (SPAdes) (version 2) | ecosystem: Engineered > Bioreactor > Anaerobic >... | reverse complement strand
TGTTCGCCACAACGGCCTGCGCATGACCGTCACTCAGACTCATCATGGTGACGATCAATGATTCGCCTTTCAGCTGGTTGGTCGTATAAACTGCGCCTGCCGCGCAACGCACTTGGGAATACAGAAGTCCCAAGTCCAGATTGCCGGATTTCTTGATTCCTGCCGATACTCCGGTAGCGGTGAATCCCATCGGTGCAGTCACACCACCTTCACATGTTTTAATGGTCATGGAGTTCATTATTGTTGTACCTGATCGAGAGTTTTTCGCTGATTGCCGGGTAATTCCGTCACTCCAACCTATCTGCCGGATGGCGCAGGGGCAACCCCTCGTGGTTGCCTGTCAGCCGTGACGTGGGCAACCCCAATTCCTCCCCTGAAGGTCGGGGGAGGTCAGGTGGGGGTTGACTGCTCGGAAAGGCCAGACGGCGATTAACACGAAAAACAGCTGCCATACCTCTGGAATCTCTACTATCCTGAACTCAACCCCCTTGTATTCCCCCCGATCTTCGGGGGGAAGCACAGGAGACATGGAGGCCTGCTCCCGCGGTTATCATTGCACGTCGGCGGGATTTTTGAAAGAAAACACCCTGGACGAAAAACCGTTGCAGGCTGAGAATGGGTTATTATGCCTGATTTCGTGTGGGTTGTTCCGTGAGAATCGCTTTTTACAACCTTCGCGCCTATCCGCTTTTCGATCCCGAAGACTCCTCGGTATTCGGAGGGGCGGAGGTGCAGTTGTTTCATCTATCCACGGGGCTGGCCGGAGCGGGGCATGAGGTATACTTTGTGACACGCGGTCCCGGACCCTATGCGGAACGAGATATCCGTGGAGTGCATGTGCTGAAGATTGCTCCAGGGTCGAAGATGCGCCTGTTGTGGGACACATGCCGGCTTCTTCTTGCCTGCCGGGCGGACGTTTATGTGCAGCGATGTGCCGGATGGGAGACAGCGCTGCCGGCGGCGCTTTCGAAGGTATCTCGCGGTCGATTTTGTTTCATGACAGCCAGTCTGTTGGACTGTCGGGACCAGTTGGCACAGGAAGGTCACCCGTGGATGTACCGTGCCTATCGGTGGGGTATTCGGCACGCGGATTGTGTGGTTTGTCAGAATGAAGAGCAGCAGCGTCTTTTGCTGGAGAGTTTCGGGATAGGATCCCATGTGCTTCGGTCAGCGTGCGCGCCGGTGGAGAATTTCATTGAAGAGTCCTGCCGGAGGGAACCGGGGCGGATTCTCTGGGTGGGACGGTGCGACCCCTATAAAGACCCTATTTCATTCATCCGTCTTGCTCAGGCCCTGCCGGAGTATTCGTTTCGAATGGTTATGCCTTGGGGAGATCACCCCGAATACAATCGGCAGGTTGCGGAAACGCTTCACGATATACCGAACGTGAGTCTCTCTCACGGTGTTCCATTCCGTGAAATCGACAACGAATACCGGCAGGCTGTCATATTTGTAAACACCTCGACGCTGGAGGGTTTTCCAAACACGTTTTTGGAAGCAATGCGTGCGGGTGTGCCGATTCTCTCATACCGACTCGATCCGGGTGGATTTTTGGAGGAACACCGAACAGGAATCTGCGTAAAAGGTGATTTTAACGCTTTGGTGGATCGATGCAGGGGGTGGCAGCAATCTCCGAAGACAGCAAGGGTCTATGGCGATGCGGGGAAGGAATATGTGAGACGGACGCACGATGCGCGAGTTGTGGTCGCGGAGTTTGAGCGGATTTTAACGTCCCTTGGGCGGCGGTAACGGCGGTTCCGATTGGGGATCCTCATACAGGTTGAATTCCTGCATATTGGAGACATCTACCCACCGGCCCGGCACAGCCCATGGAATCTCCAGATCCGAAAATAGTGCGCGTTCGCGAATGGCTCTGCGGATAATCTGGCGAATCCCAATCAATTCGGCGGTGCGGGACCAATTCTCATGTACCCGACGGATATACCGTTCGGATATCTCTCTTGGCAGACCCGAGGAGAGGAATGCGCCATTCCCTGTTTGAACAAATGAACGACACAATTCCGGCGGGCAATCGACCGGCGTTCCGCTCCGGAGAGCCTCGATAAATGAGCCGAATGCGAGCAGGTGAACCCGGTCTTCCGGCACGGGAAACGATTCGGTTTTCTCTTCGCCGTTCTCAATGAACGAAACCGTCGTTCCCCCGGTCCACCGAACGGTTCCTTTTTCCAATTCTACAATGATCTCCGGAGTCAGCTGCTTCCCGGCACACAAGGTGGCGTAGAAGAACAGCCGACCACCAGTATCCAACTCTGCCTCCACACAAGAGGTATCCTCAGACTGGATGCGATGGATATGATAGAGCTCGGCCCGCATATTGACCGGATTGGCCGCCTTGTTGAGTTCGGTTCCGGCGAAATACAGGGCCAGATGAAGGATATGCGACAGCGGATTGAAGAGAGTTCCATCCAGCACATACGCCCCGTTTTCCATCAACTTGCCTGCCCACGAGGTTCGATTATAGTAGATTTCAAAACGTTTCCAGATTCCGGTTGCAATGACCTCCTTCACCGCTCCGTATCGCCCTTCGACGATTCGCTGTTTGATGGCCTTGATACTGGGCATGGAGAGGAATTGAAATCCGATCGCGGCCGGAATCCCGGCCTTCTGAACGGCCTCAATCACCCGGTCCATGTCCTGGATGGTTACCGCAGGCGGTTTTTCCATGTAGAACGGTATTCGCCGTTCTGCGAGATCGAGTTCCATGGAAGCATGAACGGGAATGGGGGTAGCGCAGGTAACCGCATCTACCAGGCCGGATTCCAGGAGTTCGCGCGAAGACTCAAAGATTCGTGCGCCAAGGCTTTTGAGGTGTTCTACACTTTTTCGAAATTGTGGGAAGGCCGGGTCAGCCGCAGCGGTCAGGCGGATTTCTCCCCGTTCATGGAGCAAACCCAGGTGCTCCACATGTGCGCTGCCGAATCCGCCGATCCCGATTAAACCGATTCTTGGGGTCTTCATTCCTCTTCCACTGTCTGTCTGTTCGGAGGGGGTTCCCTCTCGGTTTTTGTTCAGCCGAGTGTAACAGGTTTCCGCCCTTCTGTGTATCTCCTAAGCGATATTTCTGGACAGTCGCCGATCCGGTCCTTTTTATCCCGTGAGTGAAGTGGACGACGAGACCAACACAGGCTACATTTGCACCATGGAACTTCATCCGGGAGGAAGCCTATGAATGCTTACGAACTGCTCAAGCGAATGAAAGAGAAGAGCGCATCCGATCTTTATTTGAAGGTCGGACTGCCGCCTTCGTTCCGTATTCACGGCGAAGTGATTCGCGATACGACTTCTCCGCTTTCGGCGGAAAATGTCAAGGCGATCGTCGATTGTCTTTTGAATGACTACCAGAAACGGCTGTTCAATGAAAGGCCGGACCTGGATTTTGCCTATTCCCTTGAAGGCGGATTACGGTATCGGATCAACCTGTTTCGTCAGCAGGGTCAGATCGGCCTGGTCGCGCGTCTGATCGAGGACCAGGACCTGACCTTTGACGGTCTGGACCTGCCGATCGTGACGCGGGAGTTTGCGGAACTGAGACGCGGGCTTGTGCTGCTGACCGGGGCGACCGGAAGCGGGAAATCTACGACACTCGCCGCGATGATCAACCACATCAATGCGAATTTCTGCCGCCATATCATGACCATTGAGGATCCCATCGAATTTCTTCACGTGGATAAGAAGTCGGTGGTGAATCAGCGGGAAGTCGGATTCGATACAGTGTCTTTCGGGGATGCGCTGCGCCATGTTGTGCGTCAAAGCCCGGATGTGATCCTGATCGGCGAGATGCGCGATAATGACACCATGATGACCGCCATTTCCGCCGCGGAAACCGGCCATCTTGTGCTTTCGACGCTGCACACAAGCGACGTTTCACACACCATGGACCGAATCATCAACTATTTCCCGGACCACCTGAAACCGCAGGTTCGGCAGGAGCTGGCGCTTTCCCTGGAAGGAATTATCTGTATGCGCCTATTGCGGCGACGGGATCGGAAAGGACGGGTTCCGACAACCGAGGTTCTGCGCACCACGCCCAGCACCCGGAAGGCCATTCTCGAAGGAGAACTCTGGAGACTGAAAGAGTTTATGCAGAAAGGGGCCGAGGTCGGGATGCACACATTTAATCAGGACCTGCTGCGTCTTTTTCGGGACGGAATTATTGATTATGATGAGGCGCTTGCCGCTGCCACCAACCCGGACGAATTTAAGTTGAACGCGCAAGGCATGTTCACCGGGACAGACTCCATCGGAATTTTCCAGAGCGCATGAGAATCGCCCGGTAAGGAGATGGCCATGAAATCCCACACGGAGTATATGACATTCAACACCTCGAAACGCCGCGAATATATCAACATCACATCCAGGGTTGAGAAAGCGGTATCCGACAGCGGGATTCAGGAGGGGATGGCGCTGGTTTCCGCCATGCACATCACGGCCGGAGTGTATGTGAACGATGCGGAACCCGGCCTGATTCAGGACATTGACGAGTGGCTGGATCGACTGGCTCCCCAGGGACCGGATTACCGGCATCACCGCACGGGGGAGGTCAACGGAGATGCGCATTTGAAAAACCTTCTGATCGGCCATGAGGTGATTCTTCCGATCACAAACGGCCGCCTGGACCTGGGGCCCTGGCAACAGGTGTATTACGCAGAGTTCGACGGTCGCCGCCCGAAGAGGTTGATTATCAAAGTGATGGGGGAATGAGGAGTGGTGCGACCAGGAATCTCCCCCACCCCGCCCCTCCCCGGGCGATGGCTCGAGAACCCCACCTCGACCCTCCCCGTAAATGGGGAGGGAGTATCTCTACCGTCATTCCAGCGAAAGCCGGAATCCAGGGGCCACAAACTGGGTGGCACAGGCTTCCAGCCTGTGGAGCTGGCCACAGCACTATGGAACCCATCGTGTACATGCCCATTCACAGTCCTGTTCGACTTACTTTCCTGGTTGCCTTCGCGGTCTACCTGGCGTTGTTGTGCCCGGATCTGGCGTGGGAGGATTCCGGGGAATTCATTACGGCATCCTGGTGCCTGGGCGTGCCTCATGCTCCCGGCTCGCCGGTCTATGTCCTTCTCGGAAAGATATTGACTTGCCTGCCGCTTGGTTCCGTGGCGTTTCGGGTAAACCTTCTCTCGGCGCTTCTCAGCGCAATCGCCGCATCGCTGTTCTGTCTATTTCTCTATCGACGAATCCGGGAGCAACGGAATGGCGGATGGATTGCGATGGGGTTGTCTTTGTCGTGGGCGTTTTCGCCGTGGGTAATGCGTCATGCGCTCGCGGCAGAGGTGTACGGTCCGGCTTGGGCCTGTTTGATGGGAGTATTCGTTCTGATGGATGAGTACCAGCGGCGGAATCTGCGGGGGCCTTGTTCATTCTATGTGTTGTTGGGATTGCTGACAGGAATCGGTGTTTCGACGAGCGTGTTGTTGATTCCTTTTGCTTTTTTGTTGTGTGTTGTGCCGTTTGTGGATCGGCGGGGTGTATGGATTTCGCTCTCGCGTTTCGGCATCGGATTCATCTTGGGAATTGTTCCTCTGGCCTTCCCATTGCTGCGTTCGGGACAGTTACCGCCATTGTATCAGACGGATACCGGGACCCTGCCGGGCCTGATCCGTTTCCTGTTTGGTGGACAATTCGAGAATCAGGTGTGGGAAGGGATTTCCCGTTTTGATTGGACGGCGGTTTTATGGGGGGGATTGGGGGTTCTGCTTCTGGGGTTGCTTGCTTTTTGTAGCGGTCAGGTTCGGCAGGTGTGGTGGATTGCCGCGCTTGGAGCGATCAATCTGGGTTTTGTGTTTTTGCATCGCCACCCCGGACATTTTTTTGCGCCGTGGCCGGCCTGTGCGCTTGCGCTTGTGGCGCACAATGGCCCGGTGAGACTGGGCCGGTGGTTTGTTCCGGCCTGCCTGGTGGCGGCAGTGTTCTGGTCCTGGCATTCGCCGGTGAGAACGGATGAGATACCGTTACGGTGGATTCAGCGATCTATCCGGGAGATTCCTTCCGGCTCGAAAGCGTACCTGGGAGAGATCAACACCGTTTTTCCGCATCTCTATTCGGCCGTTGTTCAACGAGAACCTGTGGGGCTTCAAATCCATCCGGTCTGGAACTCCACCCGTGCGGAACAATTGCAGGGCGTGTTGACTGCGAACGGTCCGGTGTACGCAGACGCGGATCTCGTGGATTATTGCACTCGGACAAGACAAACTCCCGATCCGTTTGCGGACGCGGCGCCGCAACCGATCCTATTCAGAGTTTCTCCGGCGGATTCTGTGAACTGGGATGGCTGGTGGAGGAATGAGACGGACTGGTTGCGAGGAAATCAGCCTCGCATGACTCGGTTGGATCGGCAGATCCTGGGCAACCATTATTTTAACCTGGCTGTGTTTTGCCTGGAACGCGGAATAGAAATGGGCGAAGACCTCCTGGGACTGGCACGGGGATTGAACCCGGATCTGCCCGATATTTCATTATTCGTGAGTCCTGTCTGAGCAAGCCCGACAGCCCATCATTTTATGGAGTCCTGCCAATCGGCGGTCCTTCTCGGTGAAAAATAGCGGATATCGCCGTTGGACGCGACCCCGTTGCTGGGGTTGTACGTAATCCAATCCACATCACCGTCCATCCCCACGGAAAACAAATAAATGTACCAGCCGTTAGCATCCCAAGCGCTGCCACCCGTGTTGTATCGGTTGTTGGGGTCTTCCTCGTTGTACCAATAGTTATACAGTTCACCCTGTGACTGAATCAGTTCCGGAGATTTTCGATGCGGATCGAACGGCACAGTGGCCATATAAGAGACCGGCGTGGAAAGGATAAGTAAGCTGTTCTTGCCTTTGACGTAATCTGAGACGGGGTATCGGTTGTTGTCCAGTTTATAGATGCTGAGCTGATCGTCCATCGTGCGCATGTCGCGGATGATGACGGTCAGTTGGGCCTTGTTTCGGGCCTGAAGGAAATTAGGCACGGCGATGGCGGCCAGAATGCCGATGATAGCGACGACGATCAGAAGTTCGATAAGTGTAAAACCGATGCGTTTTTTTCGATTCACATTCATAAGGCAACACCTCCGGGGGGATTTTACACCTGAGCTTAATCGACTTGTTCCATTACCTGTATCCATAAGGTGATACCTTACTTTACACCGCTACACTCTCATCCGTCAACCCAGAATATGCGGCGCGGAGCCGAATGGGTGGGCATTATTCCCTCCCGAAAAAAGGGTTTCCCGGAACCTTCACTTCAAACGGTTCCTATAAAATAATATGCCCAATCTGTCCATTACCCCCAATCATCAGAGGAATCCGCAATATGAGAACCATCCCCTTTATATGTACTGTTCTATTTGCCCTGCACCTCGGCATGAGCGGCAACGCCGCCCCGGCGAATAACTCAGCGATTGTCCTGGAAAACGAATTCTGCCGAATAGAGTTCGATTCACAAAACGGAGGACTCTGCAGGATTCTCAATCGAAGTCTCGGCGATGATTGTCTGAAAGATATTGCTCCGGGCGGAATGCCTTTTCGAATCTTCTCGGATTTGACAAAAGAATTTGAGATTCAAATCAATGACAAATATCAGCTGGTTTTTGACAATCCAGCGGAAATCTGTAAGGAGATCATTCAGCCATCCTCCTGTCAACTGCTGAAGGCGCAACAGCGTGGGGGTCTCGTGTTGACTTACCAGCATGAGAATCTTGAGATCCGCCTGAAAGTTATCCTGAAGAGAGAATCGGGTGTTTCGGATTGGTACCTCCGAATCACCAACCGGGGGGACGAAGAGGAAGAGTTCCTGGGGGCATTTCCGTACCTGGAGGGTCTCCGTCTCGGCCCTGACCCAGGCAAGAATCTCGCTACAACCATGGACCAGGCGGGTCTGGTGATCCCCGCTTGGGAACGTCCCGGCGGCGTGCTGGGCGAGAGCAACCAGATGTCCATGCAGTGGCACGCGATCTGGGACCCGATCTCGAAAAGCGCACTGAGTATGATTTTCATGGACCGGAATGTCTTGCCCAAGCGGATTGTTATTCACGAGCCGGTAGTTGAACTGAACTATTTCCCGCCGTTCAAATTGGCTCCGGGGAAGTCGATAGACCTGCCTCCGACACGAATCTCGGTGTATGAAGGCGACTGGAGACCGGCAGCGCGGGCGTATCATTCGTGGTTCAACAGTGCGTTTACTCACCTGGACCCGCCGGAGTGGTACCGGCGATCCAGCGGCAGCGTGGGTCGGCATTTCAAGAAAGGCGGGCCGGGGATCAAGCCGGATTACGGCGGACAGCTGGCCCTGGAAAGTTTCCGCGAGCTCCCAAAGGCGCATATCCGCTGCCCAATCGACTTTCCCGAATATGCTTTCTATTGCCGTTCCTCCATGTTCTATCCCGTCCATACGGATGGAGACAATGTCATTCGTGAGGACATGGGCGGCCCGGAGGCTTTCCGAGAAGGGATTGAAGGTGTCCACCGGCTGGGACTTCATGCGCAGTTGTATGTCGAAGGGTATATCGTTTACAAGGAGAGTGTTCTCGGTAAGACAGGCAAGGCCGATAAATGGGCCGTGATGAATAAGGAAGGTGTCCGGTTCGGTCCATACAGCAAGGAGGGATTCATTCATCTGTGTCCCGGATGTGTGGAATGGCAGGATCATCTGGCCGATACGGTCTATCGCCTGTTGAAAGAGACCGGCGCGGATGGCGTTCGGATCGACTCGCTCGGATTTTACTATCTCCCCTGCTACAACCCGGCGCACCACCACGAAACCCCGTTCGGCTATAACGAATGGATCAAGCAGTTACTCTCCAAGGTGTCCAGGGCGGCCCGGAAAGCCAATCCGAATGTGTTGTTCACAACGGAAGGTTCGGCGGACTGGTTTGCGCCCTATGTGCACGGCGCGCTGGCTGCGCGCTGTCCCCGCGACCTGCCTCTGATGCGTATTGCGATGGGACCGTACAAACCTTATGTTTATGCGGGCGGTGCGTTCTGGGGGTCTCTGGCGGGCTTTCCGGGCGGTGGGTGTGGGGAAGCGGACATCACGGAGCCGGATGCGAACTGGCTGTGCGCGCGGTATCCGGCGCATGACGCGCTTGTCTGGGGCGATGTCGATGATCATGATCCGCCTGCGTCCGATCCGGAGATTGTAACGCGGCGGTTTCTTGGCGATGACTACTGCGCAATTATCGCGGCCCGCCCATCCTGCCAGGACCCGATCTGGCCCTGGGGTGTGGGACCGTCAGACAAACGCGGGGAATACACGGTTACCGTTCCCGGTCTGGCCTCACAGGTACAGGAAGCCGTTCTCTGCGATATTGAGACGCTGACCTGGTCCGCGATTCCGATTGTGTGTACGGGCGACGACTTGTCGTTCACTCTTCAAAGCAACTGGGCCTTGGTGATCCTTCGCGAATTGGACAGCCCGGCGATTATGGGATTCGATGCAATGCCCAAGGTCCGGCCCGGCGAATCGACAACTATTTCGCTGTATTCATTATCGGAATATGCCGCGAAGGGACGTTTCTCTGTGGAAGCTCCCGGCTTGATTGTGGAGCCGTCAAAAGCGCGAATTGGGGAACAAGTTACGATTTCCGTGCCCAAGGATGCCTATCCGGGTCACTATGCAGTCACCGTCTCCGGCAAAGACGTATTGGGAATAAAGCGGTTCCTCGTTGTGGAGTAAACACCGGCACTACTTTCCGGCATCCGATCGGCAGGATGGACCGGCTGATGCTTTCAGCCGGAAGCCGCGATGGAGAAGAATCTTCTTTTTTTCATCACAGAATCTCAATTTCCACCAGCACAGGTAGATGATCGGACAGAAAGCGGTCCTCGATTCGATCCGTCAGTACACGATGGCGTAATACACGGATATCACCGTAAAGGAAAATGTAGTCGATTTTTGTTTCCGGTTCGCTGATTTCCGTCCAGTTTGAGAATGTTGAAGTCGGCCCTTCATGCCCGTGGATGGAGGCATATCGCGCATCCCGTAGATCGGGTCGGCCGTCGTTTACCGGCTTTTTCCCGGTCAGAACGGCATAGGGTGTGGAGTTTTCCCCCATATTGAAATCGCCTGTGATAATTGCGGGTGTCTTTCCGGCGATTTCCGAAACACGTCGCCGGATCAGTTTTGCGCTTTCCTGTCGAGCGGTTTCTCCCCGGTGATCGAAATGTGTATTGAAATGATAGAACTCTTTCTGGGTCTGTCTGTCTTTGAACTTGCCCCAGGTTACTACACGATTGCAGGCGGCATCCCATCCCTTTTTCCCGGGCACCTCCGGGGTCTCCGAAAGCCAGAAGGTTGCATGATCCAGCAATTCGAAACGTTCTTTTCGATAGAAGATTGGGCAGAATTCGCCTGCCTCCTTGCCGTCATCCCGCGCGACACCGATCCAGGCGTAGTCAGGAAGCCGCTGCTCCAAATCCGCGCATTGGTCTTTCAATGCTTCCTGCAGACCGGCGAAATCGACACGATACCGGGACCCGATCAACTCTGCTACGGCATCTTTGCGATTCGGCCAGGCGTTGACGCCGTCGTTCGGATTGTTGTAGCGGATATTGAAGGTCATCACTTGAATGAACTGTTGATCCTGGGTGAAAGCCGGGAGACTGATACCGATCAGGCAGAAGAAAAGCAGCGATTTTGAAATAAGAGATTTCATGGCAAGGACCTTCCTGTGAACGACAGATGGGAAATTATCTCCGTATATTACACTGGTTTATCCTGTCACGCCTGCCTGAGACGGCCAGGCTCCGTCACGGCAACGAAAACCGGAATCCGGTATCCATGGGCGAGACGCCGTCCAATCCCCCACCGGCACAATGGCCACGATTCGACAAGACCCGGTGATTTGTGGTACATTACTGTTTGCCATGGCAAAAAAAGAACCTCTTCCATTGATTCCCGTTTTTCGTCCGTCGATCACCGAGCAGGAAATTCAGGCGGTTTGTGATGTTCTTCGGTCCGGGTGGCTGGGACTTGGCCCGGTCACCAAGGAGTTTGAGGATGCGCTGGAGGAGTATTTCGGCGTGCCCGAAGTAGTGACATTAAATTCCGGCACGGCCGCGCTGCACCTGGCGTTGCGGGTCCTGGACATCGGGCCGGGGGATGAGGTCATTGTCCCCACGATCACCTTTGTCTCCACCGCGCATGTTGCGGAATACTGCGGGGCCAAGGTGGTGTTCGCTGATATTGACGAAGATACGCTGTGTGTGAACCCGGACGATGTTTGTCGAAAGATCACTCCGAAAACCCGGGCTATCTTCGCAGTCCATTATGGCGGGCATCCTTGCGAGATGGACCGGCTTTCCGATCTGGCCGGAGCGCGATCCATCCATCTTATTGAAGATGCCGCCCATGCCTGCGGAGCGTCCTACCGGGGGATCAAGATCGGCGCGCTTTCTCCTCTGACCTGTTTCTCGTTCCATGCGGTGAAAAACCTGACGTGCGGCGAGGGAGGCGCAGTTGCCACCATGAATCCGCTCTTCGGCAAGAAACTGCGGGAGCTGCGCTGGATGGGGATTTCCAAGGATACGTTCAGCCGCTCCGACCCGGACCGCGTTTACGCCTGGCAGTACTGGGTAAATGAGTTGGGATATAAGTATCATCTTCACGATATCGGTGCGGCTATGGGCCTGGTCCAACTGAAACGTCTGGATGAGAACAACCGCAAACGGCGGGCTATCGTGGAGCGATACAACCGGGCCTTTGAACCCCATGGCTGGATTGAACGCCCGCCTGAACGGCCGGAGGTTCAGTCTTCCTGGCATATCTATCATATCAAGGTTCCCGAACGGGACCGCCTGATCGCCCATTTGAAACGTCGAGCGATCGCTCCCGGAGTGCATTATTATCCCATCCACATGCACCCATATTACGCTTCGCACGAATCCCAATGCCCGGTGGCGGAGGAAATTTGGAAACGGATTCTGACCCTGCCGCTTTACCCGGATATGACTGACGAGGAAATCGAACGCGTGATCGACGCGGTTATTTCGTTCGGCGATTCACTCTGATTAAAGAGGTGGCGGCGATGATTCCAGGCGAAAAAATCACTCTTCGGGCGCTTGAAAAGCGGGATGTGGAGTTCCTGAGAGCCTTGCGAAATCACCCAGAAATGATGCCGTTTCACTGTTCGTATATGCCGGTGACGGAGATTCAACAGGAGAAATGGTATGAGCGCACAGCGACCGATACCCGCAATGTGGTTTTCATGGTGGAGGACCCGGATGGGAAGGCGGTCGGGTATGTGCAGATGAACGGGATCGACCACAAAAATCGCAGCGTGGAAATCGGGATTCATCTCAGCCCCCAGGCGCAGGGTAAAGGCTACGGCAAGGATGCGTTTCGAACCCTGATGCGCTTCACGTTTCGGGAAATGAACATGCACCGCGTGTTCCTTCAGGTTTTCGCATTCAACGAACGTGCCGTTGATCTGTACAAAAAATTGGGATTCCGCGAAGAGGGCCGTGCCCGCGATGCCATATTCCAGAACGGTCAGTATCATGACCTGGTGGTCATGTCGATCCTGGAATCGGAATTTGAGAGTGCGTGAGAGTGGTTCAATAAGGGAAGGACCCCCACCCCGACCCTCCCCGTAAACGGGGAGGGAGAAGGAATGCGTCCCCCCGTTTACGGGGGGATTGAGGGGGGTAAAATCCCGCCATTCCGGCGCACGCTGGAATCCAGGCAAATTCTCCCTTTCCCCGTCCTCGGGGACTGTACAGACCGGGGGACGTGGATTTTTCATTTCCGGACCATGTAGGAATATGGGATGATGAGGCAGGATCGTTGAGCTCAAGGACCAACTCGCCGGTGCCGAAACCGGGGCTACCCGCGCAGGAGAACTCCACATCAACAACCGCCGCCTTGCCGGTGTCTGTCACTGAAAATACGGCTTCACGGTCACCGTAGCGGACCTTCTTGATATTGCCCGGTTTGGCATCATTCCATTTCAATGTGAATTCCTTCTTGACGGTTGCCCCTTGCTTTACAATCCCCAGGAAGGCCCCACGGTCTCCGGTTTTCATCAACAGTCAGGGCGTCTGATTGGGAGGCTGCGCGATGTCACACACCAAGAAAAAATATACTTAAAACGCATACGGTGGAAATTATCTTATTCATGAGATTTCTCCTTTCTTAAACATTCATGCCCTCAATATTATACAGCAAGGCTCCGACCGTCGTCGGCATAGAGGGGAGAACTTGTTCCCGATTCGCGGGTAATGCGGCAAGAAATGCCGGGGTGGTATGAAGTTTCGACCAAGAGAGGAACCGGGTAGATTTAATAAAAACGCCTTACTTATTGGGATTTCGTGCGGGTGGCGGGGTAAGCGCGGCGGCTTGGCATCCGGTTTGCTCTGGGAAAAGCAACCGCTTCTATGATTTGACGGTCCCGGTGTTCCCGGAACCTGTCCGCACCAGCACCCACAGAAAGACAATTCGCACCCCCATTCGACAGGAACCCCGGTTCCTTTTCAATTGATCCACGGATGGAATCCGTGTGGGAGATTTTCGGCCAGGGATGGTCTGATGTCGCAAATTACACTGTTCGGTCTGTTCGTTCCGGAAAAGGTATTCCCCGTCTCTGCGGGCGACGTGACGGCAAAAACCGGCCGGACGACGACAGGCGGTGCGGTGTCGTTCGATCAAGCGCTCCTCGAAGCGCTCCAGGCCGGGGGTATCAAACAGGCGAAGATTGATCCCGACACGGGTCTCCTGACAAACTCACCAAATGTCGAATCCATGCCATTGTCGTTTCTGTTCCCGACGGAATCCACTCCCACAATAATGGGGGAATCCTCGGCATCCGAAGGCGAAACGCGGCTGTATGTTCCCGCCTCCGCCATATCGGAAGATTCTCAGGGCCGGCTTTTGATCTCTCTCAAGGATCTGTCAAAACTTCTGGAAAAGGTTCAGGGAAGTTCCGAACAGATCCCATCAGAAACGGCGTCTGAGGAGGCGGTCATTGCAGGCGACGGCGTTTTCCTGAACACGGGTTCCTTTCAGAGCGCAACAACCGAACCGGCTGCGGTCGATCAAACAAATATCACAATAGAAAAAGTCTCAAGCGATCCATCCGTTCTCAAGTCTGATACATTGCGGGAGATGGGCGCGACAGTCATAGGGGGCGCCGATACGTCAACCGAAGAAACAGCCGATTTGCGGGCTATTCACCCAGGTTCGTTCCCGATAAACGAAACCGGCGGAGAAACGCAGGGCGATGGATCCTTGATTCCTGCCACCGGACAAGATCGTTTGCCGGACCCACGGACTCCAGAAATGCCCCCAGCCGAGAGGGCGTTCAACTTGCAGCCCTCGTTGGTGACCCAACGGTGGAACCGGCAGATGGACCCCTCGGATGTGGCTACGACAGATGACTCGATAAAGAAGAGAACGCAATCCATAACGTCTCAACGGTCAGCCAAAGAGGATTCCCCTGTCCCGATATCTTCCCCGGTCGAGTTGGTTGTCGATGAGAATGGCGAGGCGTTTCTTGCTTTTACTCTCCCGGTGAGTCAGGGCAAGGATACGCAGGTTTCCGAAGAAGGGATTTCCGCTGCATCCCGTGCGGAAAAGGAAGTTTCCTCTCAGACCATTACCCTTGCTGGGATGACCTCCGAGTCCGAGGCAAATTCGCAGGCGACCGAATTTACACCGATTCGGCGCGGAGAGCATACACGCAGAATCCTCCCCGTGATGGAAGAACACTCGGTGAGCGAGTCGGAACCGAACGAATCTTCACAAGCTATTAAGACAGCGGCTTGCGAAAAGCCCGATACCGAATTCACCGAGACGTCCGTTCGGTCGATGAAACTTGCTGCTGAAACGCCATCGATTTCCCGGAAAGCCTCTGTGAGTTCGGTCCTGTCGGTTCCCGGCAATGTGGAGTCGATGTCGGAGGTCGATGTTGTGTCTCCCGGTCCGCAGGCAGATTTGACGGAGAGCGATACGACGGTTGTCACCGCCGGGACAGTGAACGCGGATTCCACAGAATTGCCATCGGACAGTACAGAACAACAATCCGGGCAGAATCCGGAACAGAAACCAATTGAGGTGATTATCCGCAAGGAGGATCTTCCGGCAGGTCTTCAGCAGCAGGTCGGTCAGAATATTACTCTGACTGTTGTCACCCCCCCGCAGTCCTCCGCTCGGGATTTCGCTCAGCTGGTTCTGGGAAAAGAGCCGGTGTGTATGAATCTCACGCTCGCGAATCTTGCGACAACGGAAGGTGAGTCCGGCGGAGAAAGCGCGGCCGTGTCCCTTGTTGAATCCGCCGAAACCTCCCTGGAGCCGCAGAATATCGCCGTGCAAAAGGCGGAATTGGAGCGTCAACTGCTTCAGCCGTTCACGACCGACTATGAGCGAACAGTGGAAATGGAATACAAGCCGGAACGGATTCAACGGACGGCGCCGGCCGAATCCGGAGCAGATCAGACCGGAACGGAGACAATAGGAACCGCCCCCCGAATGACGACCAGCAGCCCTTCCACCACAACCCAGGCGACAGCGCCCACCCCAACCTCGAACAGCCAGGTTGCTGAGGCACAAAAGGTGTTGGATCAGGTGGTCAAGGGAGTCAGTGGGTCACTTGGAGAGGGTCGGAGCCATATCACGATTCGGCTGTCGCCTCCCGATCTGGGGAATGTCAGCGTTCGTCTGGTCATAGAAAACGGGTCACTCACAGCGAAGCTGTTTGCGGAGCAGGCCAACACCCGCTCGCTGTTGGAACAACACACGAACACGCTGCGGAACTCCCTGGCCGAACAAGGCATCAAGGTAGACAACGTAGCGGTTCTCCGAGAATCCTCGGACCGCTACTCGCCACAGAACGAACGGAACTATCAATCGCCGGAGCGCGGCTTTCGAGATCGCGATGAACAGACCTCCGGGCATCGGAAAGATAACGATCCATCCGGACAGGACCGTCGGCCTCCTCGACAACAACAGCCGGAATGGAACTTTAATAACTACTTTGCGTAAAAACATTATCAGCCATACAGGGTGAGAACAGGAGAATCAACTATGTCAACCGACGCCGTCAGCGGATTAGGCAGTACCTACACAACGGCAACGAGCGGAGTCAATCTTTCTTCCGAAGAAGTAACCCGGGAGGATTTCCTGACTCTACTGATTGCTCAGATACAGAACCAGGATCCCCTGAATCCGATGGAGAATCAGGAATTTGTAGCCGAGCTGGCCACTTTCAGCAGCCTGGAACAGCAGACCAACCAGACGGAATTATTGAAGAAGATTCTAGCCGCCCAGGATGGGACCTCGACTTCCCAGGCCCTGTCGCTGATCGGGCAGGATGTCGTTGCCGCAGTCGATACATTTAACTATCTCTCCGGCGACACCCCGACATTTCTGTTTCAAGCGACATCGACCGGTGATGCGGTTGTGAAAATTACCAGTTCCTCCGGGACGGTGGTCCGAACGGAGACGCTGCACATTAACGATACCGGGAATCATATCTATGAGTTTGACGGTCTGGGGGAATATGGGAATGAATTGGCGCCCGGTGAATACGCGATTTCCATCGGGTCTCCGATTAACGACGATGGAGCGACGGAGAATTATGATGTTTATCTGACGGGGCAAGTCTCCGAGGTGCAATTTCAAGAAGGCGTGCCCGTGCTGCTGGTCGGGAATCAGACAGTATACCTGAGCGATGTCAAGTCGGTTCGACATCGGGATGAGGCCGCCTGAGGCCATCCCAAAAGGGACCGGAAATCTACGAGTTGAGGAGGTACAGGAATCAGGCCATTCTCGGAACAGAATAGAGGCTACGGCGTTGAAGGGGATCGATCCGGTGTGGAAGCCGGGTTGATCCGACAACTTTCTCAGAATCTATGGAATGCTGACATGGAGGTCACCTTACAATGAGTATTCGGTCGATTTTCACGGGTTTAACCGGACTGAACACGATTGACAAGAATATAGATGTCATCGGCAACAACATAGCGAATGTGAACACGGTGGGATTTCGGGCCGGACGGGCGACGTTTGATGATTTATTTGTGTCCACGCTGTTTGCGGGTGTGGGCAGCCAGGGCGGGCGTGGCGGCATCAATCCGAGGCAGATCGGTTCCGGAGTTTCGCTGGGCAGTGTGGACACGATTTTCAGCCAGGGAAACCTGCAAACCACGGGTCGGCTGCTTGACTTGGCCATCCAGGGAGAGGGATTTTTTGTGCTGCGAGATAACGACATGCAGCAGGTGTTGACCCGGGCCGGGAATTTCTCCCTGGATACCGACGGATACCTGGTTGATCCGGGGAACGGATTCCGTTTACAGGGTCGGCAGGCCAACGCGGTGGGGCAGATCGACAATACCAAGCCGGTTGCCGATCTTCGTCTGGACTTCGGCAGCACGATTGCAGCGCAGAAAACGACCAGTGTCACCGCGGGCGGCAACCTGTATGCCAACAGTGAGCCGATCCCGGCCACGGTGTCCAGCAGCCTGCAAGGACTGTTCAACCGATACGGTGAAAGTGTCGGCCTCTTGAACGGCGATGTGGTTCGGTTTGAAACCGGCTTTGTGGATCTGGCCAATGCGCCGGACAATATTGTTGAGCCGATTGATCTTTCAACGTTTGATTTCGGCAAGGGTGCGGGAGTTATCCTGTCGGTGGGCGCCGACACCACACTGGAGGATCTTGCCAAGGCCATCGACGATGCCCTGGATGCCGTTGTGGAACAGAGCATTCCGGGGTCCGAGAGCGCTTTCCAGGTTTCCGTGGATACGGAAACAGGGCAGTTTATTTTCCAGAACGGTTCCGATGCGCTCAATGGGGTTCGGATAGGCCTTGCCCCACGGGGCACGGATTCCGTTCCTCCGGAACAAGCCAACCGGATTCTCGGTGAGATATTTACCACAGTAGGCGATCCGAATTTCACGCGGACGCTCGATGTTGCAGCGAATTCCATTGTCCGGACAGAGGCGTTGACCCAGGCCAATCGAACCTCCTCCATTGAAGTGTTCGATTCCCAGGGCAATTCGCGGACTCTTACGCTCGGTTTCGCACGCGACAGTCGCCCGCCTGAGGCGATCGGCAGCACGCAGATCGGGGAACTTCTGGACCGCGATCAACGAGACATTATTTATGGCGGATTTCCCCAGAACCCGACTTTTGCCGAGCCGGTCATCGATCCGACCAATAACACCGCGGTGTTCTCGGCGTATCAAATCGACAATATCGTGGCGACACAGGGTGTTTATTCTTTCAACGATAGTGTGGGGAATATGATTTCCCTGCGTTTGAGTGATGGGGCGATCTCATTTAACGGGCAGGAGTTTCTGCTTCCGACCGACACGACCCTGGCAAACGGAACTGCGCTCACGGCGGCAGATCAGGCGATTCTTCACGCGCTCAACGTGCAAGGTCCTCAGCAGTTGAATATCGGCGGGGGTTTCATGGATCAGGGATTCACCGGGGAAACCACGCTGGAGAATATCCGGGAGCGCATTGAGAGTCGGATCAACAACGCCGTGGCGACCCTGGTAACCGGTATGACCAGCGCCGATGTGGCCTCCAACCTGGCCGGCACAACCATTCCGGGGCTTGCCGGATCGACCAACCCATTGACCGTCCAATCCGATTATGTTTTGCCGGAGCTTCAAATCAACCTGACCGACGAAGGATCTTTCGAGTTCTCGTTCAAGGAGAACACCGCAGCGGCCTCATTGGGAAAGGCATCGAATTCGGCTTACCAGTCCGCGCTGGCGACCTCCGCCGGAGGGGAAGCCAACCTTGGGCTGATGATGGACCTGGCGGCGAAAACCCGGTCTGTGCGTGTCTCTACGCTTGCTGAAACCCCGGCCGGCTCCGGCACATTCGTTGCGGATAACCAGGTGGATAATGATGTAACAGACGCAACGGTTACCAAGTTTACCGAGTCGCCGTTTGCCGCCAGTCTGGCGGATGCATTTACGATCGGTGCAACAGACAACGGCAATCTGGCCAATGTGAATCCTGCGGACAATCCGAATACCGGTTCGGCGCCTGAGCAAAGCAATCCCTCGACTGTGGCTGCCGCGCTGGGCATTCGGGATTCCGGTGTGCAGTTGGTTGCACTCAGCACTGGGATGTTTGCCGGATCGGACATTGTTGACAGCGCCGGGAATCCGGTTGTAACCGGACGGTTTGCCGGAACAAAAGCCTTCGATGCCCAAGCCAATGCGTTCAATGCTCTGTTTAATCCTCGCGGGTATGGAATAGCGGAGAGTTTTGATGGGGATTCCAGCATCGATCGGCCCGATCACCTGCCTCTGTCCGGTATTTCGGTTTCTACCACGGATACAGGTCCCGCTGAGACCAACACCTTCCATACTACCAGCGACATGCGACGAAACTCGTATGCCTGGCAGGCGGTGGTTCCCAATGCAGCGAACACTATTCCAACCGGAACGGTAGGGTATGTGGATTTTGACAGCAGCGGGCATTTCTTCAGTTACGGCAATGGAAATCTGGATACACCGACCATCAATTTTGATCCTGATGGAATCGACCCGGTAAACGGTGGTGTTGATCCGCTCAACTTCCAGCTGGATCTGACGGCGATGACTCATTACGGAAACGCGAGCGATACGGCCACCCTGTTGAACCAAAACGGGCGCGGTGTCGGCAGTCTGGAAAGTGTGAGCATATCCCCGGACGGATTGATTATCGGGGCGTTCTCCAACGGCGCAACGCGCTATCTTGGCGGAATTGTCCTGGCGCAGGTGACCAACGAAGGCGGATTGATTCAGTTGGGCGATACGCTGTTTGCGGAAGGCGCCAACTCGGGTCAGATCACAGTTTACGATCCCGGGATGGGCGGAACCGGTGAAATTCAGTCCGGCAATCTGGAACTCTCCAATGTGGATATCGCGACGGAGTTTACTAACCTGATTGTGTCCCAGCGTGCGTTCTCCGCGAACAGTCGAATCATCACCACCAATGATCAGATCCTTCAGGAAGTGGTGAACCTGGTTCGGTAATCGAATTCGAATGACGGGTGGAGAAATGGTCTCCCCCGACGGAAGATGAGGAGCAGAACGGAGGGAGGTCCCTGAAGACCTCTCTCCATTTTATTGTATCTCAATGTTGCTTCTCATCGGCTGAGTCAGTATGATCCTTTAGCGAAGGAAGCATTCAAGATCGGCGAGGAACGTGATGATTCGCGTAACCCGATTCAGCGGCCAGCAATACCTGATTAATGCAGACCAGATCGAGACTATCGAGTCGGCCCCGGACACGATTATTACGCTCTTGTCGGGGCGGAAACATATTGTCCGCGAGAATACGGATGAACTACTGAACCGGATTCTGGCTTACCGGAAGGGTGTGCTGACCGGTGTTATTGTCAGTAGAAAGGAGACCTAGCCTTGGACGTCGGGACAGTTGTCGGACTTGTGTTGGCCTACGGGATGATAGTCGCCTCGGTTGGTCCAAGCACGCTTATGACCTTCGTCGATGTGCCCAGCATCCTGTGTACTTTTGGGGGGACCATCTCGGTCGTATTGATTCACTTCCCGATTTCGCAAATACTGAACATCGGGAGCGTGATCAAGAATGCGATCTTCACGAGACCGCAATCGCCTTTGGACATAGTTAGCCTGCTGGTCAGTTTTTCCGAGAAGGCTCGGCGGGAAGGGATTCTCTCGCTGGAGAGTTCCATGGATGAGGTCCAGGATCCTTTTATTCGCACCGGACTGCGGCTGGCTGTGGACGGTGTGGAGCCGGAGTTGATTAAGGATATTCTGCACACGGAACTGGCGTTTATCGAAGACCGACACAAGTCAGGGACCCAGCTGCTTGAATATATGGCGACAGCGGCGCCCGCGTTTGGGATGATCGGGACGTTGCTCGGGCTGGTGTTGATGCTTCAGACGCTGGACGATCCTTCCAAGATCGGTCCCTCGATGGCTGTGGCAATCCTGACCACTCTGTACGGAGCGTTGCTCGCGAATGCAACGTGCCTTCCGCTGGCGGGGAAGCTGAAAATACGTTCCTCAGAGGAAGTCCTCCTGAAAGAAATCGCGATCGAAGGGGTCATGTCCATTCAGTCGGGTGATAATCCACGCATTCTCGAACAGAAGCTCCTGGCGTTTCTGCCGCCATCCATGCGACCGGAAGGGCAAGAATAACAAGCGCGTCGCGATGTCTCCGGGGAATAGAGGAGTAAGACCATGGTGAGGAAGAAAAAGCCGGAAGAATCCGCGGGGGGTGCGCCCGAATGGATGTGTACCTTCTCGGATATGATGTCTCTTCTGCTCTGCTTCTTTATCCTTTTGTTCGCCCTCTCTACGCTTGAAGAAAAGCAGTTTGTACAACTGGCAGGTTCTTTTCAGGCCGGATTTGGAGGGATGGTGGCACCGTATACTATACAGAATATCCGATCCACGCATCTTCAACCGGAGAAAATGTCCAAGTCCGAGCAAGACGCGAAGAAAAAGGCGTATGGAAAGGACAAAGTGCTGACGCGGATGAAGCAACTGTACCAGTCCATGAAGCTGGATGACACCATTTCAATCAAAGGGACGGAGAAGGGGATTCAATTCACGGTGATCGGGGACGCTTTGTTCGACCGAAACAGCGCTCTCATCAAGCCGCAAGCAATAACCTTCTTGCAGCAGATCGGCGAGAACCTGCGGGATATGCCGGACAATCCCATCCAATTCAGCGGTCACTGCGATACAGGGCCACCTCCACCGAAGAAGCTTTATGCGGACAAATGGCAGTTGTCCATGGAACGGGCGCGCGCTCTGATGGTGTACTTCAGGGATTTTGAATGGATCGACCCCGGGCGAATGAGCTACGAAGGATTTGCGGATACCCTGCCCGCCACGGATGAGAAAGGCCGAGTGATTTCCACGGACACGGAGGAGGGACAAGCGCAACACCGCCGGGTGGAAATTACACTGATGCAAACCGAAGAAAATGCGCCGTGGTATATGATTGACCGTGAGGAAGAGGCTGCGCCTACACCCGTTCCGGAGCTGGAACCCATCTGATTTTCTGCTTTGAGGAACCGGTGAGAACAGGTAGAGGTTGAAAGCGATGCCGCCCAAACCGAGAGAAGAAGAACCAAAAGCCGGTGCGCCGGAGTGGATGTGTACCTTCTCCGACATGATGTCGCTGCTTTTGTGTTTTTTTATCTTGCTGTTTGCTCTCGCCAGTGTTGAGGAAATGAAGTTCTCACAGAACATGGCTTTCATACAGGGATCATTCGGGCGGATTCCGGGTCTCTCAACCATGTCGCACGTCCCACCGATTAATATCACTCCGACCAATGCCCAGCCGACGATGGACAAGCGAGTTGCGGAGAGGGCCTTGGAGGCGATTTCGAAAGATGCCAAGGAAAAACTGGTTTCCGATGAAAAGACGCGCCAAGTACAGATACGGGGTGTGGAAGAAGGCGTCCGATTTGATATACAGGGCGAGATTCTGTTCAAGTCCGGCAGCGCGGAGATTCCGGCTGCCTCGGCAACCGCGATTTTAGATCCTATTTTACGGATTGTGGCGGGTTTCCCGAACCGGATACGGATTGAGGGATATACGGATAATGTCTGGGGGGAGGGGAATCCGCATTTTTACAAAGACAATTTCGATTTGGCGGCGGCCCGGGCGTACAACGTACTGAAATACATGGAGGATCATCCGGATCCGGCGTTGCGGATTGCGCACAACCGGCTGAGTTTCCAATCCTATGGCCCGAATCACCCAGTGGCGTCCAACGATACACCGGAAGGCCGCAGTCAAAATCGTCGGGTTGCCATAGTTCTTCTGGAAGGGTTCAAGAGCGAAGGGTACGAGGGAGAACTGAATACCCCCAAGAATCCACCCCGCGAGGCGCCGATTGAAGAGGTTATGCCGTCGCCCCGGTAGTTGGAATTACCGATGCCCTCATTTCTCGATTCCAACCTGGAGGCGTTGCGGACGCGAAATCCCGCGTTAGCGGACCGAATAGCGGGTCTGAATCCGCAGCTTCCCCCTTATCTGGAGTTGGTTCCCGCAAAGAATCAATTCGCGGCATTGCGCTATTGTCCCCCCGATGGCGGAGATCCCCGCGCGCTTTGCAGTCTGTACGATCCTCTCCGGGAGGCGCAGCGCTGGGCCGAGAACGATCCGGTTTCCTCGGCTATCCATCTTCTTTTCCTGGGAGTGGGTCTCGGATACCACGTTCGGGCGTATCTGGAACGATTCGGGTCTCATGCCCGCAGTATCACACTGGTGGAATACGATCCGCACCTTTTTCGCCTGGCGCTGACCGCAATGGATCTGCGCCGCCTGCTGGCATCAGACACCTGCTATTGTTTTGTGGCGGAGAAACCCGAAGATTTTCCGGATTTATTAAGGCCGCTTCGGACCGGATTCATGGTACATAATTTCAAGATTCTTCATCACAAGCCATCGCAGCAGCTGAATCCGGGTTATTACATGGAAGTGGCCCGTCAGATTGTGGAGGCCGCAACCTACGATGGCGTCAACACTAAGACGGTGCTCGATCATCGACATCGGAATCAAACCAATGTATTAAAGAACCTTTGCGCGTTCTGGCGCGGGCGGATGCCCTCGGAGTATCGAGACGCGGCGAAAGGACTGCCGGGTTTTGTTGTCGCGGCGGGACCCTCGCTGGACAGGAACATCGAGGAATTGAAGCGGGTCGGCAATCGGGGACTGATAATCGCCGTGGACACAAGCCAGAACACGCTGGCTCGTCATGGAATCGAGCCGCATCTGGTTTGCGCGGCGGACCCCACCGAGCTCAATTTCAGCCACTTTGAGAAGGTTTCTGATCTGAAAAATGCCATTCTCGCATTTCACCCGGAATGTTATTTCGGGATTGCGCGCAAGTATCCCGCACACAGGTTTTTCTTTCCCCTGGTGGATGAGCAGGGCAATTTTCTGAAATATCTGCGGGATGCGCTGGGGGATATTCTTGGAGAGGTGGGAAGTGTCAAACGCGGGATGAATGTGGGGCAGATTGCGTTCAATGTGGCGGTCCACCTGGGGTGCGATCCGATTGTGCTGGTGGGGATGGATTTTGCGTTTCCTTTGAGCGGCGGGATGACTCACGCGCGGGATGCGGCGGTCTCGCGTACAACATCGGCGGTGCGCGAGGATGGGTTTACCGTAGTCGGCGGAAAAGAAGGGAGAGCGAGCGCCGAAGCGGGGAATCTCGTGTTCGTGCCGGGATACTATGGAGACCCGGTTCCCACTACGGTGTCATTCAAGCAGTACATTAAGGACCTGGAACAGAACATCCGGGATTGCGGGCGAGAGGTGATCGACGCTACCGAGGGCGGTTCACGAAAAGAGGGTGCAATCAACCGGCCGCTTCGAGAGGTGGTTGATGCTCTTGACCCGGCGTCGGATATTACTCGGTTTTGGGAGCCTTTTCACGCGCCGTTGCCGCCTCGAGACCCCGCCCCGCTGGTTCGCGAATTGCGCAGGGGGCAGGAGGTACTGTTGAACTCCCGGCGGATTTGCGTGAAGGCATTGGCGCACATCGCCAAGTGGCCGGAGCTGTATCGCGGAGTCCCGCCCGGCGCGCAATTGGTGCAGTCCGAATGGGATCGACTGGAGGATTTGTGGCAGGAAATGCTGCGCGATCCGTTGTTCAATGTGTTTCTGGATACCTCCGTGACTTATCTCTACTACCGCCGTCAGCAGGCCGACCGGCCTGCGGACCCCAGCCCGAAAGCGTTCCTGGAGTGTATGTATGCCAAGTACCAGTATATTCTTACGGAAATGTACTCTGTGCTGACCTGTTTTATCGATCTGCTGGACGAGGTGGCGCGGGAGATGTCAAGCGAATTGAGGTGATGACGACCTCACCGGGAGCGGAGATATCTTGCCCCTCGCACTGGTCTGTGTGCTCGGCAGCCGGAACAGTTTGCTTTTCTTGTCGCACAGGATACCGAATCTGATCCGGCTCCCGGGGCAGGGTGAATTACCGTATTTTTGCCTGGCGGTGAGGTTTGTTCCGCCGGTGAGGGTGCGTATCCGTGAGGGAACCGGAGACAAACACATGCCCCTGCCGCGGCGGTTCTGCGCACAGTTTTTTGCGCCGGGCGGCATGTAAGGTGGGACAGTCCATGATCGCTCTTCCGTTTGCAATCAGGTCGATTGTGCCGGTCCGCAGCGGGCCAAATCGGGACGGGCGCAGAAAACACACTTGGGGTAGGGAGACCGGATACAAGGTTGCCAGTTCATCGGCAGGGGGAACCGCTTGTTATTCGGAGTTATTCGTCGGAACTTCCGGGTTGAAGTTCAGCCTGTGGTTTTTGAATTTTCCCGGAGTGTCTGTTCGATTCGGAAAAGGTCCTCCGCGAGTTCAGCGGGCAGTCCGAACTCTCGCGATCCCGCCGGCATCTGCTGTTGAAGGGATCGACGGAGGTTTTCCACAGTACCGGCTTCACTTTTTCGGATATGCTCGATCATGAGAGTACGGGCCTTGTCAGAATTCGACTCCTCCACGGCCTTCAGAACCTCGCTGTGATAGTAATAGGCGCTGAGAATGCTGTTGGAATCCTGATGGGGGATGAGGTTGCAGAACACCCGGGTCAAGACCTGACTTTCGGTCACGAGTTGCATGATCCGTGTATTGCCGGTGATGCGGATGAGGTGGATGTGAAAGCTCATATCGGTAGCGCGAAAATGCCGGAGCGCTTCGGGAGAAAGAAAACGCGTCCCGGAAAGTTCGTGTTCCCGACGAATCTGCTGGAGGTCTTCGCATAGCTGTCGCAGATGTTCGATATCCTCTTTTGTTGCATGAATGGCCGCCTCATTGGCCGCGTAACTTTCCAGCGCGACGCGCAACTCGTACAGATCCTCTATATCCTTCGCGGATGGTTGACGAACGATGGTCCCAAATCGCGGAATCCGCTCCACATATCCCTCCAGTTGAAGGCGGGAAATGGCTTCTCGCACCGGTGTTCTTCCCAAGCCTAATTCTCTTGACAGGGAATACTCGGAAACCTGTTTACCGGGTGGGATATCTCCGCTGAGAATGCGCTGGCGGATGAATCGATACGCTTGTTTTTGCAGGCTCATTTGAGTAAGAAACCGTATTGATAAGGGATAATTTCCAGGGTTGACAGATCTAACATATCAGTGATATATTAGTGTTGTCAAGGTAGAATTGTTCTGTCTCTGACAGGTGATGCGTGTTGGCTATGGAATGCGTTAGATCCAGCAATTGATCTACGTGTTCGAGTTTTGGAATGGCTGTATTTCAAGGGATGGGAAAGATGTTTTGGAACAGAAGATTTCGTTCAAGCGGAAATAGGGCGGCGTTCACGTTAATCGAGTTACTGATTGTTGTGGCGATTATCGGGATTCTGGCGGCGATGGCGGTGCCGAATTTCATGAATGCCCGAATGCGCGCCAAGGTCACACGGGCGATGGAAGAAGAGCGGAATGTTTCTAACGCTCTGGAGATGTATCGGATTGATCAGGCGCATTATCCGCCGAAAGATGAAGTGCCAGGGACTCGATTGCCGGTTTACAAGCGATATGCCATGCTGACTACGCCGGTGGCGTATATGGCTTCCATTCCGCTTGATCCGTTTTTCCCTGTGGATATTTCGCAGGATCCGCGTGCACTGGCTGCCTTATGGGGAGGGACGTACTACGATTATTTCGAATGGCAGGATGAGGGATATATTTATAAAGCAGGGCCGCGAGTCAACAAGTTATATTTCATTGCGTCGTACGGACCGGATTTTCAGAAAACGGTCGGCGAGGTGATGGGTGTGCAGGATATGGTTCCGTATGATCTGTCCAACGGGATTGTGAGTGCGGGAGACATTGTCCGGTACGGTCCGTGATCCGGAATTGGAATGACGGGGAGAACAGTATTTTTCGGAGGTATGGATTGTGAAGGAAACACGTAAGGAAGAGGCTTTTACACTGATTGAGTTGCTCATTGTTGTAGCGATTATCGGGATTCTGGCGGCGATTGCGGTTCCGAATTTCATGAATGCGCAGATGCGCGCCCGCGTTTCCCGAGCGCAGTCCGATTTGCGCAATCTTTCGGTTGCATTGGAGTCCTATCGGCTGGACAACAATCGCTACCCACCGGCCTCCCTGGAAGGCGGGACCACCCGAATATCCGTCTTTGAACGGTGGGCCAAGCTGACTACGCCGGTGGCCTATATGTCTTCCGTTCCGTTCGATCCTTTTTTCGCGCGGGATGCGGAGATTCCGACAATTTGGGGGGGGCCGGTTTATGAGTATTTTGAGCGGGAGACGAGCCAACTCAGCACCAGTAAGTGGGGACCGACTTCACAGGAGATGAATGCGCTCTATTTCATTAAGTCCTTCGGCCCCGACAAGGTGAACAGCGCCGTCACCATGGAAGGATATTACACCCATATTGTGTATGACATCTCGAATGGGGTAACCAGCGCGGGAGATATTGTGCGGTATGGACCATAGGCGTTCGGATACGGTTCTGCGGTTCGGCGCCGGGAATGCTCAAAGAAAGGGATATGACGAGGCGATATTAAGGATTCTTCCATAAGGAATATAAATGACAGAAAGGAGAGAGTTGATATGAATAGACGGTGTTCGTTATTCTTGATTCTTGTTGCGGGCATGGGGATGGGGGTGGTGGTACCGGCCGATCCGCCGGTGGTTGTCGAACCGAATTGGGAGATCCGGTTTCAGCAGGATATCGGACAGAATGCGTATGCCTTTGTTCCGGGTGTAGACATCGATAAAGACGGATTTCGAGAATTTGTAGCAATCGGTCGGAATTCCCAACAGGATACGATCTACATTTTTGAGTCCACAGGCAACGACAGTTATTCGCAGGTCTGGGCCGCGCCGCGATTGGGGGATGAAGTTCTCGAACGCGGGCCGCTTGCGGTTGGGGATTCGGATGGGGACGGCTATCTGGAGATTGTGGTGGGCGATTCGGGAAAGACGAACGACTATGATGTTGTTTTGGCGTATGAATTCGATCCGGGGCTTGCGGGAGGCCAGATTGCGGGGGGACAAAACCCGCCTCCCAAACCCAGTACAGTTTTGGAACTCGGGCTTCTTGGCGAAGCCACAACCGACACTCGACCAAGCGCGATCCAGGTCGCGGATTGGGATCAGGATGGGAAGAACGAAATCATCGTCGGTACCGTTAATGCGGAGGATCGGAGCCTTGTGATTTATGAATCGACAGGGAGCAACGCGTATGCCGATCCCATAATCATTCCGGTGGAAAACGGAATTTCCGCCCTGTCCCCCGTAGCCGACATTGATGGGGACGGCGATCTGGAACTGGTTGTGCTTGCTCTGAACCAGGTAGTTCTTGTTATGAGTTGGGATGGTGTGGGGGAACCCGGAATCGAATCTTACCTGACCTTCGATCCCAGCGCGACCAATTCGACTCAAGGGTGGATTGCTTTGGGCGATTTGGATGGGAATGGGACCCTGGAGATCATTGTTTCCGATGCGGGGGTATACACCGTCCGTGTTTATGAGGCAATGGGTCCCGACACGTATGCAACGGATGAGGAGGGCGGTGTTTTTGCCACAGGGGACCGGCCCGACACATTGATCTATGCGAAAATACCGGGACAGAAGGGCGGGTCCATTATTTGGGGCTATGATGTAGGTGATAACGAGGAGATTTTTATCGCCGATCATATCGGCCCGGAAGGTTCTTTCACCACGGCAGATTTCACCCCGATGCGCGTGCTGGTGGATATCCCCGAAGAGCCGGAGGCGCTGGCCTTCTTTGGCGAACCGGGTACATTGGATGGTGACGGCTATGTGGACCTGATCTTCGGAATGCGCAGCGCATCGGCGGAAGAAGGTGAAGGGGACGAAGAAATTTATGTTGTGGAATACACAGGAGCATCTCTCGATACGGCTGTGGATTCCTGGATTCTTCATTAAGGGTCTGAGTCAGACGATCGGGACCCTACTGGTGGTAAGAGCCTGACGTGAGCAGAATAAATACGGCCGTCCCGATCCTATTGGGGCGGCCGTGTAACCTTTAAGAGCCAGGAGAGAATGTGAAGTGATTTCTGTGACAACCGCGAGAAAAGGATGGGTGTTGATTCCGGCCCTGTGCATTCTGGCCACAGGCATTGCGGGGGTCCGTTCCGAACCGCGACAGGGCATTCCCTTTCTGATAAGCGGCGAGCCGGTTCCGGTGGGGACTGTTGACGGGTGGGGGCCATTTTCCGCCGGGCTTTCGCAGGAGCCGGTCGGGTCGGCTTTTGTTCTCGGTTCCGAACGGGCGGATTTATTTGTGATCGGCCGTGGCTGGTATGCAAATCAGAAAGGAAAATATAACCGCCTGTTTCTGTATCCATGGACTTGCTGCACGGAAAACGGCGCGCCGGTGTTTGGGCAACCCATTTCCATCGAAGGCTCCTATACCGGATCGGGAACAGTTTTCCAGACGGAGGACAAAGCCATTCACGGCGTTTGGATCGACGGCTCCACGTTGGTCCATAGGGTTTTTGACGCGGAAAAACGAACCTTTACGGAATTGGAGAAAGTCAAAATATCCGGCCTGCCGAGAAATCCCGGTGAAGTTGCGGTTTTGATGAATCCTGACGGAAGCGTGGAACTCTTCCTGGGGATTGGGGACGGAATACCTTTCGGGCCGGCAGATTATGGCGGTCGAGATCCAAAGTACAATCCATTTGATGGCGCGGGACTGTGGCGGGGTGGATATCCGTATCAGGCTCTGTATGCTGTGACCCTGCCGGGGCTGTTGAAAGGACCGGCATCCGAACCTCGTCTGGTGTCAAAAACCACAAAGGAAGTGCGGCATTCCTATTGCACCCTCACGATAGTGAATCTTGGTTCGGAACGATTTCGCGATTTGATTGGAGGCTCCACATTCGGCGGACTCTATTATTATCACAATAGCGCGGAAAAAGGTGTGGACCTCGATCGGAAGCGGTTCATTGTTCGGGCGGATGGAAATGCACACCGGCACCCGATCATTAATCCCAGTCCCGTCGCCTATCCCAATCCAGGGACCGGTTTTTCCGACCTGATTGCGGGCGGGGAAGGGGCGCTATATTATTACCGATTCGCGGGGTTGTTTACCGAGCAGGGTAATCCAATCTATGAAGATCCGAGGCCGGTTTTTCAGGAAAAGGCAACGCTTTACGGAGGCTCTTTGCCGGTTGCGAATGTAGTGGATTGGAATGGGGACGGCGCGATGGATATTGTTTCGGGCAATTCGGAAGGAAGAGTACTCTTTTTTCGGAATGCGGGAAGCAATGCGAACCCCGCCTTTCTTCCGGGCGAGCCGATCACCGCGGGCGGGCAAGTGATCCACATCCAGCCCGGATATCGGATGGATATTCAGGGACCGGGCGAAGCGCGATGGGGCTATACCTGCCCCACGGTGGCCGATTGGAACGAGGATGGTCTGTTGGACATCCTGATGAGCGACAGCACAGCGCGTCACACGGTGTTTCTCAACCGAGGAACACGTACGGAGCCGAAATTGGATTTCGGACATCCGATCTATTACGACGGCCTCGATTTGTACGGGACCTGGCGGGTCAAACCCGCCGTGGCAAGGCTGGGCGACCGCATGGCGTATGTGGCCCTGGACGAACATGACGAATTTCATCTCTACTGGCGGGTGGATGATTACAATGTGGAGGATGGGGGAAAGCTGCGTCTCGATGACGGTTCCACGATTCGAGCGAATTTCCTTGCTGCGGGTGGAACGGGGCGATTGAAACTGAATCTGTTCGATTGGGATCGGGATGGGCGTACTGACCTGATTGTCGGTACGCCGCGACATGGTTCTGTCCCGAATCCCAAGACCGGCCTGCCCCAGTCACTGGGCTTGCCGGGATCGGCTGTTCTGTTTCTGAAGAATGTCGGCTCCGATACTCAACCGATGTTCAAGTTTCCTGTGTTATTCGAGTTTCGAGGCTCTCCGATTTTCCTTGGGCAGCACGCCTGTGGACCGGCGGTTGCCGATTTCGGCGGACCAAACGGGCCGGATTTGATTGTCGGAGAGGAAACCGGCGGATTCATGTATTACAAGCGGGAAGATCTCAGGCCGTAATGGACTTCAAAACAGCATTCATCCGACTGTTTCCTGTGATTTCGGGAGGCGTGTTGCTATTCTCAGGGAAAAGTTGTTGGAAGAAGAAAGTTGAATGAACGTGAAGGAACGCATCCGGATTGGTTTGATTTACGGGGGACGATCGGCGGAGCGGGAAGTGTCCTATCTCTCGGCGCGGGCGGTGGCATCAAAGCTGGATCCGGAACGCTATGCCGTTTATCCCATCGCGATTTCGCCATCCGGCAGGTGGATGCCGGTCCCACCCCGCGAGGAATTGCCACATCCGGAACACCTGGAGCGACGTCTCCTGGAGGGAACGCCCGGTGAGACCCTGCCGGTTCCATCGCCTCAATGCCCGACTGACGGACAGGAACGCCCACCGCTGGATATGCTGTTTCCACTGGTACATGGGGCGTGCGGAGAAGATGGAAGTATGCAGGGATTTTTCGATGTATGCGAACTGCCTTATGTAGGAGCGGGGGTTGCCGGTTCCGCGATCGGAATGGATAAATTGTTGATGAAGGACATTCTGTCGGTTCACGGCATTTCGGTGGGGCCATATATGCCGATCAGGCGCGTGGACTGGGAGACGGATTCCGACAGCGTGGTTTGCGCCGTTCAGAGACGGTTCCCCTATCCTGTCTTTGTAAAGCCCGCTCGAACCGGCTCCAGTGTCGGGGTCTCAAAGGCCAAGAATGAAAAAGAATTGCGTGAGGCATTGGCTTCCTCGGCGCGTTACGACAGCATGTTGATTGTCGAGAAAGGAATGCCGGTACGGGAATTGGAATGTGGTGTGATCGGCAATTGGGACCCGCAAGCGAGTGTGGTCGGAGAGGTGATCCCCGATCGGGAGTTTTATGATTATCACTCCAAGTATCTTTCCGATGGAACAGCCATCCGTATTCCGGCGGATGTTCCTGAGAATCTGGCCGAGGAAGCACGGGACATGGCTCGGCGGGCGTTTCTGGCGCTGCGATGTTCCGGGTATGCGAGGGTCGATCTGTTCCTCAATACGGTGGAGAACCGTCTGTATCTCAATGAAATCAACACGATTCCGGGATTCACCTCCCACAGCATGTTTCCGATGCTGTGGGAGGCATCGGGGGTTTCGTTTTCCGAACTGCTCGACCGATTAGTGAATTATGCGTTCGAGCGTCATGCAGATGAGCAACGGAATACCTTTGAGGTTCCCGAACCGGGGGTAGCGCCCCCGCCAACAGATTGAATATATTGGATTTATTGTGAATCGCGCCCGGCGGCTTTTGGTCATTGTCCCGGCGAGAGGGCTGGGGTTACAATTCGCTTATTTGCCGAATGCAGCCCTCTCTATCTCTGCCGCCGACAGATTCGGGACAACATACGTCTTCTATGAAAAGGCTTGAGGCGCTTTTTACTCACACGGCAACCATTTCCGGCCAGGAGAACACAGGGCTTTTCCCGGGGAGAATCTCGACCTTTGTTTGACCTGTTTCGTGTCGTTTCTCCGGCCAACCGCATAGAAAACAGACGGCAATTTCGCCGCAGTCGCTGCATCCACCCACGGGAAGAGGTTTTCCACATGAAGGGCAAGGAATCTGGATCATCAGATTAATCTCCTTTTGAATGATCATTTGTTCAATATCATTATTGCTCCAATGTTCAACTTTGTCAAGTGAAAATCCTGCTGCGGAAGAAATGTTTTTTTTGTACGGCAGGAATGCCGGGGAGGCACAACGGGAGATGATGATTACTGGGGCGCTCAATCGACGCGGAAGGCGTTTTCGATGTGCTCCATTCGGGGAGGCTCGCCTTCGCGCTCCAGGATGGAGATGACATCGAAGCGGACGTTCCAATCGTCCTGAAGTCCCCGCTGAGCGAGGTATATCTCCGCCATCCGAACGAGGGTCTGTTGTTTTCTCTTTGTCACTGCCTGAAACGGCTGTCCGAATGTCTCGCCGGTGCGTGATTTTACTTCCACAAACACGATCAGGTCGTCCTTGTTGGCGATGATATCAATCTCACCGCGACGGCGTCGGAAGTTGCGTTCCCAGATTTTGTATCCTTTGGTTTCCAGGAATTGTGCGGCCAGGGTTTCTTTGGCATCTCCCATTTCCCGTGTGCTGGGTCGCAGATCGATGGCCTGTTGCCGAAGGCTTTCCAGGAGATGTTCACAGCGGTATCGAAGGACAAAAAACTCCGCTTCCGTGAGTCCGTGTGCTTTGAGAATATCCTTTCGCAGTTGCTCCATTTTTTGCAAAGTCAACCGCGCGGCGAACCGTCGATACAGGCAGTCAAATGTAGAGCCGGGCACAGCGGCCAGAAGATGGTCCGATACACCGGCGAAGGTCATTCGGTGAATCTCCGACGCGCCGAATACCTCCAGGGCCGCACGGTGATATTTTGTCGGATAGCCCTTGTGCGCATCAAAGCCGTATTGCGGAAACCGCTGGTGGTAGGAATTCATGATGCGGTCTCGAACCACTTTGGCCACGATAGAAGCCGCGGCGATACTGAACGAACGTTTGTCTCCACCGATGATGCACTCTACCGGAATCCCTCCGAGAGAAGGAGCTTTGTTGCCATCAACGAGGACATAATCGGGGGGGAGGTCCAGGTGTTCCACGGCGCGTTTCATTGCGAGAAGGGAAGCTTGCAGGATGTTGTATTCATCGATCTCCCTGGGGCCGGCGGTTCCCACGCCATAGGAGACGGCCAGGTCCATGATAATGGGATAGAAGTGATCACGTTGTGGCTCGGTCAGCTGTTTGGAATCCCGCAAACCATGAACCAAGTGGGGTTGCAGGTCGGTCGGTAGAACCACGGCAGCGGCCACGACCGGTCCCGCCAGCGGACCACGTCCCGCCTCGTCACACCCGGCGATTCGTTTATAGCCTTGCGCAAAAAGATCCTGTTCCCGCGCGTATGTCGGTTCCGAATTGTCGCGAGACATGCTCTTGTTCGCACTTCCCGGTATTTCGTGATTGCAGAAGACTGCTGTTAAGAAAACTCGGTCACAACCGTCGATATCCGGTCAACCCCCACCTGACCTCCCCCGATCTTCGGGAGACGGACCTCTGTCTGGCCTCCCATACACATTAACTTAAGATGCCGTCATTCTGGGAGTTTTCCTCGTGAATTACAGGATCGTTTAACTTAATGACATTGCCACCGGCGGGATGCCCTTAATTTACCATACGGATGGGTTGACCGGTGGATTCCACTGCCGACAACCAGAGCGGTCCGTCCGGATCGATCTGTTTCCGTTTGGAGACGGCTGTTTCAATGGGAACATGAGTGAACTTGTCGTTCCAGATACCCACCAGCATTGCGGTCCGGCCGCTCATTGCCGCATGGACTGCATTATGAGCCAGCTGCTGGCAGAACACCTTGTCGGTGGGAACGGCCGGAAGCGACCGGACATAGTAGCTGGGATCGATGTACCGAACGGTGACGGAGATCCCCCGATCCCGGAAATAGTCGTTGATTCTCTGATGGAGATATTGCCCGATGTCTGCCAGGCGGACATTACCCGAAGCATCGGTTCCCAGTCGTTTGACCTCATCCGCCAGCAGTTCCTGTCCTGCTCCTTCCGCCACAACGACCAAGGCATGACGTCGGGCGAGAATACGGTCCTCCAACGCCTTGAGGAATCCCCGGTTCCCTTCCAGATCAAACGGGATTTCCGGGATCAGAAGGAAGTTCACATCCCCGCTGGCGATGGTGGCCTGTGTAGCGAGAAAACCGGCATGGCGCCCCATCAGTTTCACGATGCAGATTCCGTTCAGTGCGCCCATAGCCTCCATGTGTGCGCCGTCGATGACATCCTTGGCGACAGAAAATGCGGTCTCGAATCCGAACGTGCGTTCCACATAGCTGATATCGTTGTCGATGGTTTTGGGGACTCCGACAACGGCGACCTGCAAGCTCCGACGTTGCAGCTCCTCCGCAATTGCCAAGGCTCCGCGCTGGGTTCCATCTCCCCCTACGGTAAAGAGAATGTTGATTCCTCGACGCGCCATGAAATCGATCATATCCACAATGTTTTGATTTCCTCGTGAACTTCCCAGCCAGGAGCCTCCCATTTTGTCGATGTTTTCCACGATTTCCGGGGTCAACGCTAAAGGAACTTCTTTGTGATAATCGATCATTCCATAGTAACCGTAACGAATCCCCAGAATCTTTCGTACCCCGTAATGATGATAGAGAGACATAACCAGCGCGCGAATGACATCGTTGAGACCCGGGCAGAGACCACCACAAGTGACGATTGCCGCACAAACTGTCTTGGGATCGAAGAAGATATTTTCTCTCGGACCGGCAATTTCCATGGATGGAGGTTCCAGCCCCTCCGCAAGGGCCTCTCTGTAGAAACGCAGAGAGCTGTCCAGAAGAACGCGGTCATCGTCGGTCACATAATCGGAAATCTGATCGCCCTTTTTACTCGACAGGACCAGCGGGGAAGGATAGGTTGGCTCTCCAAGACGTTCTACGTCAAAACTCGGATCGCGACTCATCGGGCGAATCTTTCTTTTTGAAGAATGTTGCAGCCGAAAAGTGTGTTTCTTATGCCACCCCGGTCAGCCCTCCAGACCGCTGAGTTTCACACCTTTGGGAAATTTAATTCTGTAAGAGTAACGGATCTTCCGATTTTCGCCGGGGCGGAGTTCAAGGACCCAGCGGACGATCCCATCCTTCTCCATGGTATAGTCGTGATCCCGGCAGCGGAAATCGGTCAGTTCGATTCCTTCGCTTTTGGGCACGGGAACCTGATCGACGATCTCCAGAACAATGGAGGAATCGCGATGGTTGTTGACCTCCAGTTGCCAGAGCCAGTTGATTTGCTGTCCTGTCGTTACGATCAACCCGGAGGAATCCAAAGTCCGTTCCAGCTCCGTTCGACGAACCTCGATTTCCGGATCGGAGCCGAGATAGAAGTCCAGGGTTGTTCCGGGCATAGTGGTTTGCAGGGAGGATGTGGAGAGGAAATCATTCCCGTAAAAGATATTGGCTTTTCCGCTCAACAGGGGGTACTGGGAATCGTTTGTGGTGACGGCACGCAGGAATGTGTAAGGGCTTTGACGGGGGATGGCTTTGTACTGCAATTTTGCCGGGGACCGGAAGGAAGCGACGGTTACGCGCTGTTCGACATCCCCGGACAGGACGGTTTCTTTGGTGGGGATCTGGAAGGAGACCGTCACACTTCCCAATTCTTCCTGCAGGTCCAGTCTTCCAAGATTTTTCGGTTCGAAAAGGGTTCCGGGTACGGTGGAAGAGGAATCGCCGGGTTTCAATGTGGGCGCCTCCGGAGGCACAGGAGGAGCAAGGGCGGGTTGGTTTTCTACGGCGGGTTGGGGCAATGCCGATTGAATACCGACTGCCCATAGAGAGAGTTCCTTTGGTCGTCCGTACAGCTGGGGGCGCTCTGTGGAGAGGACCAGTTGGACATCGGTCCAGGGTTCCCCGGTTCGCTGGCGTACCAACGCCCCGTAAGTGATCTCCAGAGAGGCGCTGTCCGGCAAATAACGCACATCATAGACTGGACTCCATCCGGCGCCCTGCACAACATAAGAGACCGCGATTTTGGATTGGACGGCAGCCGATGCTTCCACATCCACAGCAACCTCGTAAGTTTCTGTGACGCTTTCCTCCAACTTTCGAATATCATTCTCCGCGGCGGCGATTTTCTCCTCCAATTCCCGTTTAGTGGGGGTCAGTTCCCGGATGGAATCTCGAATTTCGGTAACTTTTTTGGCAAGAGTCTGGTAGACGGTTTGCCAGCTGTCCGAACTGGGAGATCCTCGAAGGAGTTCCTCGGCGAGCTTTGGACCTGCACTTTGGCCCAGTGAACGATACAAGTCAATCTGCTCCGTGAGTGTCTGTTGACGATCCAGCAATACCTGCAAGTCATCCTGCAAATAGCGAAGCTGATTCCGTAACTGTCGACTTTTGATTTCTTTTTGCTCGTTCAGAGGCTCAAGTCGGCTGCTGACGCCCAATACTTTTACGGAATCCGAAAAAGTGGATACGCGCAACGAATCGGTCAATAAGGTTGTCGGTAGATGCGGAAAAAGAATCTGATGTGTCCCTGCGCTCATTTTCAGTTCCGCTTCTCGAAACAGCATCGCACGGTCTCGATAGACCACCGCCTTGGACAGGGCGCTCTCGGCGATTATACGGTCCGCAAGTCCCGGTTGAGCGACTGCGAACAGGATGAGCCAGATGCTGAGCCGCATATAGTTTCCGTTCCTGACCACCGCTACAGAACCTCCTGGTTCGGATCTTCCTCCAAAGTCTGTAACCGACAAATCTTCCCGGGTTGCCTTTCCAACGCCGATACCACGGGAGAGTCCCTCGTCGCAATGCTGTCCCGGAGGGAAAGGCAAAGTTGCCAGCTTATACTACACTAATCTATTTCATCAAATAAATATAGCGAAGCAGAAGGGCAACGGAGGCGATATATAAAATCGGACTGACCTCTTTTCCCCGTCCGGAGACCAGTTTCAAAAGGCAGTACGAAATGAACCCGAAAGCGATTCCCTCAATAATGCGCAATCCGCCGAACGGCATCATCACCATAGCCAGGAAACAGGGAATCCCCTCTGTCGGATCACTCCAGTTGATACGAGTGACACAACGGATCATGAAGAATCCCACGAGAATCAGCGCGGGTGCGACAATCGGATACACGAACGTGTTCTCCGCGATGGGATAGGGTTCGCCCAACATCCCGACCAGCGGGCTAAAAAAGAGAGCGAGTAGCATGAGAATCGCCACCACCACGGACGTGAATCCGGTTCGGCCCCCGGCAGCCACCCCGGCGCTGGATTCGACATAGCTGGTGATCGTCGAAGTTCCGCAGACCGCTCCCACACAGGTTCCGATTGCATCCGATAGAAGCACATGTTGAGCGCGCGGGAACTCGCCATTTTTCAAGAATCCGGCTAATTCCGCTACGCCGACGACCGTTCCTATAGTGTCAAACAGGTCCAGGAAGAAGAAGACGAAGATCACGGTGAAAAGCCCTTGTTTGAGCGCGCCGACAATATCCAATTGCAGGAATGTCGGGGTCATGGACGGTGGGGCGGACACAAATCCCTGAAAATGAGCGACACCTGCCCACAAGCCCACAAGGGCTGTCAGAAAGGTTCCGACGAGGATGGCGCTGGACCACTTTCGCGCAAGGAGGATCGAGATCACCATGACCCCAAACAGGCAGACTAATACGGGTTTGGAACTCAAATCGCCCAAATCGATATATGTTCCCGGCGCGGCCACAACCAAGCCACCCCACTGCAATCCCACCAAAGCGATCAACAGACCGATCCCGGCGGCGATCGCGTTGTTCAGAGAGGAAGGGATTGCCTGGATCAGACGCACCCGGAATCCGACGGCGCTTAAGAGAATAAACAACACTCCGGAAATGAACACCGCCCCCAGCGCTACCTGCCAGGAAATTCCCATTGACACGCACACGACAAAAGAAAAGTAGAAATTGTGGCCCATCGCGGGGGCCAGAGCGATGGGGTATTTTGCCAGGAAAGCCATCAACAATGTGGCCACTGCGCTGGAAATGCAGGTGGCGGCCATGACGGCTCCCCTGTCCATTCCCGCGATGCTCAGTACGGCCGGTTGAACAAAGATAATGTACCCCAGTGTCAGGAATGTTGTGCAACCGGCCAGAATCTCTGTTCGAATACTGCTCCCCGCTTCTTGAATACCGAAATACCGGTTCAGTGCGTTCATGGCTCATCTTTCTGTTTTTGTCGAGACTCTTTGCCGATTCTGGCAAGGACATCTGAGCGGATCAGCGAGAGAATGCGGCGATCCGTTTGCAGGCTTCATCCTGCAAATTGGCAGGCGACCTGCCGGCAGTCTGGGAATTATTCACGATAAAGGAGAAAACGAAAAACTCTTTTTCGCGGGATTCGATATACCCGGACAAGGCACGTACCCCATTGATTTTGCCGGTTTTTGCCCAGACCCGGCCCGCTGTGGGACCATCACCCATACGCCCCCGGAGTGTGCCGCTCTCTCCGGCGACCGGCAGGCAATTCCGGAATACCTCGGCGTTTTTACCCTGAGCAATTCCTTTGAGCAATGCGCACAATGCCGAGGGTGTCACGAGATCTTCTCTGGACAGGCCCGAACCATCTGCGATGTCATATTCCTTCTCGGGAATGCCCAGCCGCTTCAGGTAAGCGCCCACTGCCCTGGCCCCGGCTTCCGTGCTGCCTTCCCCGATTTTTTTTCGACCGAGATACTTGAGAAACATCTCCGCATAGAGATTTTGACTTCGCTGCAAGAGTACGGTAAGGAGGTCCGAGAGGGGAGGGGAGTTATGCACGAAGAGGCTTTTCAGGGTTTCCGCTGGAATTGGTTTTTCCAGGTCGTCCATATCCACAGGCGTTCCGGTGACATCAATTCCCTCTTTCCGCAGGACATCCGTGAGAACGGTCACTGTGAACAGGGTCGGATTCGGCACTGTGACATAGTCCTGGAAACGTTCCTGATTCAACAGAACCGGTCCTTCCACAATTACGGTCCGCCCGTCATTGCAGCGCCGATACAGCATTTCCTTCATTTCATCTCTTTGTTTGGGGCGTTGCGAGACCGTTTGTGTCTGGTTGATGATCTCGATGTAATCGGTGGGAGGAGCGGTGATACAAACAGCTGGTGTGTTGACGGATTTGCCGGGCCGAATAATCAGGTCCAGGCAATTGTCATTGAAACTCAAGGCGCTGATTGCCGCGGCGAACCAGTACGGTAAATCATCCCACTGCCAGCCCTTGCCGTAGGGAATGTCATCGAACAGGTTGTCATCCCCGATGATGTCTCCGTCGATTTGACGGATTCCTTTTTCTTTAAGCGCGCGACTCCATTGTTTGAAAATGGAGAGTCGATCTCCGCCATGAAATCGCCCTCCGATACTGGGGTCTCCGCCACCGCGGACAATGAGAGGTCCCCTTAAGACACCATTCTCGATCGGCCCCCCTGCGAGGAGTTCCGTTTGAAATTGGAAATCCGGTCCCAACGCATCCAGAATTGCGGCTGCCACCAACAATTTCTGATTCGAGGCGGGTGTCAGCAAGGTCCGGTTGTTCTGGGCATAGACCACCTCATTCCGGCTGACGGACTCCACATGGACTCCCCAGATGGACTGTTCGAACCCCTCCTTGGAGAATATACGGTCCAAATCCTGACGAAGACTGTCTACGGAATCGCACCAGACATTCGCGAACGGAAGTAAGACAAGAACGAGAGAAAAAAGCCTGAAACCTTTCAATATTCTCAACCCTTACGAAGAACGGGGAGAGATGCGGAAAACTGCCTCTCTCCCCGTTTAAGATTTTGAAAGATAATTTAGCCGAGAACGGGCGGAACCGGAATGGGATCTACAGGGATTTCAATGTCGAAAGCGAGTTTTTTCGGCATAATGTCCAATTCCATGTCCATGGCCTCGTCCCAGGTCAGTTTTTGTCCGGTATAAGCGGCCATTCGCCCCATGATGGCTGTGAATGTGCTTTCTGCGACCTGGACGCCTTCGTTGAGGTGCGGGCCGGTGCCTCGGATACTGGCCTGAAGGTCGGCGTGTTCCTGAACGTAGGGATTCATGCCACGTTCGGCCATGTCATGGCAGGTACTCAAGCCGTCTTTGAAGGTGCGGTTTGTACCGATTACCAGTTCCGACACCTCGCTGTAGCAGTTCATCCAGTGGCGGCTGAAGCTCATCACGTGAACGCCTTTGGGATACTCGTAATCGCAGGAGAAGTTGTCCCAGATATTGCCGTATTTTTCGATCTGCGGTTTCCAGGCGCGGCCACCCGAGGCGATCACCGAAATGGGGTGAGTTTGAAAGACCCAGTTCATAACATCGAGGTTATGCACGTGCTGTTCGACGATGTTATCGCCGCAGATCCAACAGAAGTTGTACCAGTTATGGCTGGCCTGGTATTCCAGGTCGCTCATGCCCGGCTCTCGTTCCCGCGCAAAGGGCAGTCCGCCGTTCCAATAAGCCCGGCCTGACAGAATCTCGCCCAATGCGCCCTCATGAATGCGGGCGATGGTTTCGACATACTCCTTTTGATGGCGGCGTTGGGTTCCCGCAACCACGGAGAGTTTTGCGCGCTCGGCCCGTCGTGCGGCGCGCAGAAACCGGCGGATTCCAGTCGGGTCGGTAGCCACGGGCTTTTCCGTGAAGATGTTCTTTTTGGCCTGGACGGCTTCTTCGAAGTGTTCGGGACGGAAACCCGGGGGGGTAGCGATAATGACATAATCCATATTCAGCTTGAGAAGGTCCTTATACCCGCTCAGACCGGAGAAGATGTGCTCCGGGTCTACCTGGATGTTCTCCACGGGCAGGTCATCCTTTTTCAGGCTTTCCCTGATCTGATTGGGTGCATCCTTTGCCCGTTGTTCCATGATATCGTGGACCGCAATGAGTTTGACGTTTTTGTCGGCCTGAATGGCGTTTTTGACCGCCTCTTTTCCTCGTCCGCCGCAGCCGATGAGGGCAATTTTCAGCGGGTCGTTATTTGCGGCAAACGCGGAGCCTGCGATTCCAATGCTTGCGAACGCGGTTACGCCCACCGTAGCTCGTTTTGCGAATTCCCGTCGCGAGATCACATTGTCTTTCGTATCCATCTTGTTTGATTCTCCTTTTTGCTCAGGGGGACTCCCCCGGGTTTTTTTCCTGCGAATTTCCAATGGAACAGCGCATCATAGCACAGCCGGGGGTGTGCGACACAGATGTAGGTGGGGGTGTGGTTTTTTCTTTTTTTTGTGTTATGATCGGACAGGAGTAGATACTGTCTGTTACGGAGGATCAGACCATGACATCCCGGAGAGAGTTTGAGGAAAGAGCCGAGCG
>Ga0209201_1000754_pt1 | contig 41901 bp, 27 predicted proteins | sample AD_UKC055_MetaG_FD_184411 | JGI IMG/M metagenome (GOLD analysis project Ga0209201, IMG submission 184411) | Active sludge microbial communities of municipal wastewater-treating anaerobic digesters from USA - AD_UKC055_MetaG (SPAdes) (version 2) | ecosystem: Engineered > Bioreactor > Anaerobic >... | reverse complement strand
TTGAAGTCATTCCATTCAGCCTGGCGCGAACGATAGATGATATTCTGACCATCAGGTGTCCAGCCCATAACTAAATTATTTGGACCCATCCGGTCAGAGATGTCATCGCGAGCCAGAACCGGGCTGTAGGTCAAGCGCACAGGAGCCCCTCCTTCAGCCGGCATAAGATAAACTTCGCGGTTTCCATCATATTCACCCGTAAAAGCAATGTATTTACCATCAGGCGAAAACCGAGCAAAAGCTTCATATCCGGGATGTGAAGTTAATCTTCTGGCAGTTCCGCCAGAAACTGAAACTGAGTAAAGATCGCCAGCATAAGAAAAAACAACGAGGTCGTTATAAATGGCTGGAAAACGAAGCACTCTGGCTTCCTCCCCGGCCTGTAGGTATGGGATCCCGGCGGCCAGGATTAACCAAACAGCCAGTATCAAAGAAAACAAATTTGATTGCTTTCTATTGGGAAAATGAGACATGATAACCTCCTTTCGGTTAATCATGGTGATTATATCTTTTGCTGGCTAAAGGTTACAAGAAAAAACTCACCTGGCTGAAGGTGGCGATCAAGTATTAAGTTCGGATATGATTTCAGGCCGTTTCTGAACTTTAAAGCTAAGGCAGTTGACTCTTTTTTGACTTTTATTTATTTTTATGGCTAAAGTCAATGATGGAAAGTTTTTCCACCTGGTCTCCCGTCCTTCAGGCGCTGGTAGCCACTTTATTTACTTATTTTATGACTGCCGCTGGTGCTGCCTCTGTATTTCTGTTAAAGACTGTCAGCAGGAAAATTCTTAACTTGATGCTGGGATTTGCTGGCGGAGTCATGATAGCCGCCAGTTTCTGGTCTCTGCTGGCCCCGGCTATTGAGATGTCAAAAGGAAAGAATTTTCCAGTCTGGTTGCCAGCAGCGTCTGGGTTTTTGCTGGGGGCTGGCTTGCTTTTTGCCCTGGACAGGATTTTACCCCACCTTCATCTCTTTCTGCCTCAAGACCTGGCTGAAGGACTAAAAACCCACTGGTCAAAGACGACCTTGCTGGTTCTGGCTATCACCCTGCACAATATCCCTGAAGGGCTGGCGGTAGGAGTGGCCTTCGGAGCTGCTTCTCTATCGCTTCCAGGCTCGGGCAGTCTGGGAGGTGCGGTAGCCCTGGCTCTTGGCATTGGTCTGCAGAATCTGCCAGAAGGACTGGCCGTTTCCGGACCGCTGAGGGCAGCCGGTCTCAGCCGCCGCCAGAGTTTTTTCCTGGGACAGCTATCGGGCCTGGTCGAGCCTCTGGCTGGCGTCCTCGGGGCCCTGGCCGTCACCAGGATAATGACTATTTTGCCTTATGCTCTGTCTTTTGCGGCCGGAGCCATGATCTTTGTGGTGGTAGAAGAAGTCATTCCCGAATCACAGGGAGAAGGCGATTCTGACCTGTCAACAATCGGTCTCATAGCCGGCTTCATTTTAATGATGATTCTTGATATCGCCTTCTCATGAGATCTGATTGTTAGGCATTCTTTTTTGTCTTCTCTGCTCTAAAAGGGAATAGACTACCGGAATAACTACCAGAGTAACAAAAGTTGAACTGGTCAAACCGCCGATGACTACCCGGGCCAGGGGCGTCTGGACCTCGCTTCCTTCTCCGATACCAAGAGCCAGTGGCAGCATACCAAGAATGGTGGTCAAAGCCGTCATTAAAATCGGCCGCAGTCTTCTCCGTCCAGCTTCCTTGATGGCTTCCATCAATTCAAGGCCATCACGATGTCTTAAAAGGTTGGTATAGTCCACCAGCAATATGGCATTATTGACCACGATACCTCCCAGCATGATCATACCAATATAAGCCTGAACATTAATACTGGTGCCGGTCAAGAACAAAATTAAAGCCACGCCAATTACAGCCAGGGGCACAGAAAACATGACGATAAGAGGATCCCGGAGAGATTCATAGAGCATCGCCATGACCATGTAAACCATAAATAGAGCCAGGATGATACTGATCATCAATTCGCGGTTGGCTTTCTGTTGTTCCTCATAATCGCCGGTAAAACTGATGGAAAAATTAGCCGGACGAGGAATAGTCCGAATAGCTCGTTGGGCATCCCTGATAACCGAACCGAGGTCTCGATCAGCAATTTCACCCGAGACATTAATAATTCTTTCTCTATCTCTTCGCTCTATCTGCTGCGGTCCACGACCACTTTGCACTTCAATCACATTACGCAGGCTGACCTGCTCCCCATCAGAGTTGGTTATGGTCAGATCGAGCAGGTCATTGACATCCAGGCGTTCTGAATCTTTGACTTTGACCAGAATTCTATATTCCCGGCCAGCCTCTCTGAATTGACTTGCTTGAGATCCAGATAAAATAGTACTGATAAAATTCCCGATCTGGTTGACTGATAATTTCATCTCCGAGGCTTTTTGACGATCAATGATGAAGCGCTGTTCTGGCGTTCCTTCCACCCGGCTGATACTGACATCAGTTACCCCTTTTATCTTCTCAACCACTCTTTTAACTTCCTGGGCCAGGCTCTGGCCAACTTCCAGGTCATAACCTCGAATTTCAATCTGTAGCCTTTCTTGGCCACCGCCGCCCCTCATCCCCATCATCATCTGCCCGCCAGTAGCTCTTGTCCGGATGATAGCTCCTGGCACATTTGACAATTGACGGCTGAGGTCAGCCGCTATGTCCAGGCTGGACCTGCTTCTCTTGGACTTCGGAACAAGCTTTAAGGTTATACTTCCGCGGTTAGCCCCTCCTCTCCAGCCCCCACTACCAGCTCTTTCCTCAATTGATTCAATTTCCGGCACCAGTTGTTTGACCATACCTACCACCTCTCTGAGCTTCTGATCCATAACTGACAATCTGGTACCAACCTCCATCTCAACTGTAATTCTGACTTCGCCTTCGTCTGTCTGGGGCATATACTCCTGGCCGATAAAACGGAAAAGGCCAATACAAATAACGAGCAGAGCTCCTGTTATCAACAAAACCTTTAGCCGATGATGCAAACAATAGTCAAGGAGCCTTTTATAAGCATTCTCGATATTGTAAAAAAATTGTTTGGCTCTAACTGCCAGTTTCTTTTCTTCCTTATGCTTACCGATATGATCCCCCTTAAGAAGCCTGCTGGCCAGCATTGGCACCAGGGTTAGAGCCACAATCAGCGAACAGGTTAAAGAAAAGGCCACTACATAAGCCAGCTGTTTGAACATAATACCGGCAGCACCCTGGACAAAGAGCATTGGCAGAAAAACAATAAGGGTAGTTATAGTGCTGGCAATGATAGCCGATGTAACTTCTGTGGCACCATCAACTGCTGCTTTCTGCAAGGGGATACCTTCTTCCCTCATCCGGAAGATGTTTTCCAGGACCACAATAGAATTATCAACCATCATGCCAATGCCCAGGGCCAGGCCCCCCAGACTCATGACATTCAGGGTGAAGCCGCCAAAGTACATCAAAGTAAAAGTTCCTATTATTGAAATAGGAATAGACAGGGCAATGACCAGTGTACTTCTGATATTAACCAGGAAAAACAGCAAAACCAGGACAGCCAGCAAGCCCCCGTACAAGGCTGAAGTCCCGACATTATTAATGGCGTCCCTGACATACTTGGCGTTATCTCTTAAGACAATAAATCTGAACTGTGGATAATCTTGTTTGACGAATTCCAGTTCTTTATAAACTGCATCAACTACATTGACTGTATTTTCCCCCGATTGCTTGTAAACGGACATTGATATACTTGGCAGATCATCAACTCGGGCTATTCTCGTGACACGCTGATAGGTATCTTCAACGTTGGCAATATCTTTGATTCTAATGACTCCACCGTCCCTGACGGCCACAATGGTTTCTCTTATCTGATCAATACTGGTATAAACTCCGGGAATCCTGACAGTAATTTCATAGTTTCCTTTTTCAATTGTTCCGGCGGGAATATCAATATTTTCCTGCCTTATCTTGCTGATAATCAAGTCCAGTGGTAAACCAAGAGCCTTGACTTTGTCAGGAAATATATTAATCTGAATTTCCCTCTGTAATCCTCCCCAGACATCAATCGAGGCTACGCCTCGGGCTCTTTCCAGTCGGTAAGAGATCTGCTCATCTATGATTTTTCTAACCTGTATCGGGTCAAGCTCAGTTAAAATCCCCAGTGTCAAAATCGGGCTCTGGGCCGGGTCGAACTTTCTCAGTGTCGGCCGCTGGACTTCTTCTGGAAACCTACCGATTATTCTATCTATCCTTTCTCTGATCTCATTGGCTGCCTCATCAATATTTGTTCCCCACTTAAACATAACCCGGACAGTACTTCCACCCTGGGAAGAGACCGAAAAAATTTCTTCTACCCCGGGAACAGAACTTAAAGCTTCCTCAATCGGCCTGGTTATGATCTGTTCCATTTCTTCAGGGGCAGTATTTGGATAGGAAGTGGAGACATTAAGAGTGGGATATGTAATGTCTGGCATCAGATCAACTGGTAGACGACTTAAGGCGACAAAGCCCAGTACCAGCACAACCAGAATTAGCATGCTGACAAAAATCGGCCGTTTTATAGAAAATTCAGATATGTTCATAATGTTCTCTCCGGATTACATAAAAAAAATGATGATAGCATACCAGTTAGCCCCGCGAACCGGAATATCTACTACCTGCCGGGCCGCCAGTCTGCATACCCTCTTCTGGTAGAATTATGCCCATTCCATCCTGCAAAAGATGCTGTCCCAGAGTAACGACATAGCCTGAGAGGTCAGCTGGTTCTAGCACTTCTGCTTTTTCTCCTTCTATAATACCTGTCTTAATTGGCTTGAAATAAGCCTTTCTGTTTTCGATATCAGCTATAAACACGCCCTGGGCATTACCTCTGGTAACAATGGCGCTGTAGGGAATAATCCGGGCGTTTTCCCTTCGGTCATATTCAATCTGAGCATTAACAAACATACCAGGCTTCAGGAGATTATTTTCGTTATCAATATCAATTTCTATCCTGGCCTGTCTGGTCGTCTCCTTAAGAAGTGGGGCCACTCTCGTCACCCGGCCACGAAAAACTTGATCAGGGAAAACACCTGAAGTAATGCTTACTTCCTGCCCAACTTTTATCCTGAAATACTCCTTATCAGTGGCATAGATCACAGCCGTTATAGGCTGGAGTTCAACAATAGAAATAATTGGTGTATTGGCTGAAAGCAAAGCTCCTTCATCAGCATATCGTTCTCCCACATAACGAATATCGGAGCCCGTTTCCCAGGTAGCTATAATCCTGGTATAAGAAAGCCGAAGCCGGGCTGTTTCCAGGGCCGCCTCACGGTTGGCTACCTGCGCTTCTGCCACCTTAAATCTGGCCGCCTGTGATTCATACTGGGCCTGAACAGCATCAAATTGAGCATCAGAATAGATCCCTTTTTGATGAAGAGTAACAGCCCTTTCCAGGTCCTTCTTGGCCAGCTCCAGAGCACTTCTAGCTTCTTCAAAATTGGCTCTAGCCACCTTCAGATCAGCTTCAGCCTGAGCCACCTGCTGCTGATATTCTTCATCATCAATCAGGGCTACCACCTGCCCGCGGGTGACCTTATCCCCTATATTTACATAAAGTTTTTTAAGCTTACCCGAGACTTTTGGGGCTACCACAAATTGAGATTTAGGAATCAGCGTGCCAGAAAAGCGACCGACATCTCGAATCAGCCCATTCTCTACGGGACTCAAAATGACCGCCACCGCCGGCTGCCGGTTATTTTTAGCGTTGGCCTCCTTGAAAATAGCCTGACCGACTCTCCATAAGAGTAGAATAACCAGCAGTCCTCCGACTAAAAGAAGTAACTTCTGGGTAAGACTCATTGTTTTGACTTTTTCTGAGAATTTCATTTTCCTGCCTGTCTCCTCTTCCAGTTTGTCTTTATTTCGAAATAAAAATCAGTCCTGATCCATGACATAAATCTGCTGCCGATCGCGGCCGGCACCCATAACTCGATCCAGGTTGGCCAGCGAAACGTTGTAATCAATCAGCGCTTTTAACTCCATTGTCTGGGCATTAGCCAGATCTCGCTGATATTGAAGAACCAGATAATTAGTACTCATACCAACTTTAAATTTTTCTTCTTCCGCCGTAAGCTTCTGTTCAGCCAGTTCCCGAGCTGTACGATAAGCCAGAGCTCGCTGATAGTTAGTTTCCACGGCTCTGACTGCGTTGGCTATTTCCAGATCAAGCTGAAGTTGCTGATTCTTAAGCTTCAACCTGGATTGTTCAAGATTGAGTTTGGCCTGAGCATAATTAGCTCTGGTGATAACGTTGCTAAGAGGCAAGGTCAGAACCAGGCCTATTGACCAGTTTTTATATTTAAAGTTAAAAGCATCTTTTAAAGCATCTGATTTTTTACCAGGTATTTTACCGATAATAACCCCTGACATCGGGTTATCATCTTTGTAGAGTAATTGGTCTCCGGAAATTCCCGGGCTCCAATAGCCGAGGGTGAATTGCAGATTGGGCATGAGTTGATTTTTAGCATAACTGAAATTAAATTCCCTGCTTTTCAGTTCAGTTCTAATTGCTTCGAGGTCAGGGCGCTTCTGTAGAGCTATATCCATAGCTTCCTCATAACTTATTTCTCTTTTTTCAACTGAGGGAGAATCGACAGGAATAATCTGAACCTTTTTAGCGTCTTCCATTTCTGCCCCTAAATTTATTACCATCTTTAACTGATCTTCATAATTCTTGACAAGAGCCTCTGCCTCCAGAATATCAGCCTGGCGGGTACTGACTTCGCTTTCAGCTGTGAGTAATTCTATGGGAGGCAGGGTCCCAGCCTCAATTTCAATTTTATTTTTTTCCAGTAACTCCTGAGCCAGTTTCAATGATTGCTGGCGGACTTTAAGATTTTCCCTGGCATAAACGAGATTCCAGTAAGCCAGCTCCACATTATAGATAGTTTCCTCGAGTGTCTTTTGAAAATTCTCCTCGGATATTTCCTGGCTATAGCCGGCTATGATAATGTCCCGCCGACCATATTTCAAGCCGAAATCACGCAGTAACGACTGGCTGAAATTCAAGCGCAAGGTGCTGCCATAACGGGGATTAATCGTCTGAAAATTGCGGTTGCTATCGCTGACGTAGCTGTTCAAGCTGGCCGTTAAAGTGCCCCCGATCGGTATATTCTGGGTCAGCTGAACGGTATAGTCATTCTGCTTGGTGACTACCATATCAGAAGCATCAAGAAAAGAGTACGAGGCTGTTTCTGTGCTTTGCTTATTATAATTAAAATTTAGAGAGGGCATAAACTTTTCGGTGGCCAGCGTTACATTTTTGTCTGCTATCTGAGGTGTGATCATCTCGGCTTTCAAGCTTAGATTGTTACGCAGGGCTTTTAGCAAGCAGTCTTCAAGAGACAGTTCCAGTCTGGTCGGCGACGGTCGTAATTCTGACTGGTCTTTTTCCTGGGCGGAAGCAATCAGGGTGGTCGTTATCTTAATCGGGCTAAGAAAAATAAACAAAAAAAGAATATAAATTAGCCCCGATTTTACCTTAAACTTCTTTTTGACCATTATTTCTCTCCTGATGTTATTTGTATCTGTTATATTTTCAATAATTTACCAGAGCCATTGTAATCGCCAGGGTAAAGATACCCTATATTTTCGACGACAATAGCCAACTTTTCTTCCAAAAAATAAATAATTTTTTTCATCAGGACCGGGCAGGCTTGAAAAACTCAGTTGAACCGAAAAAAATATCACAAACAAGAAAATCTGATAGCTTTCAGAAAGTCAGTGTCAACTTTTATTTTAAATTTTTAATCAAGTTATTAATCAGACTTTCATCTACCTTAAAACCTGCCTGCAATGCCTTCTGGACAAATTCCCAGCTTAACTCATATTTCTCCAGATGAAAATAGATTACTGCCAGATTGTTGTAAATCAATCCATTTTGACTGTTTTGCGGGTCAATGGCCAGCGCCCTCAAGAAAAGCTCAAGTGCCCGACCTTCGTTTTGAAGCGATAGCTCTACCATCGCCAGGTTTATGAGCACCTGGCGGTCTCGTGGATCGATCTTTAACGCTTTTTCCAGCGCCACCCTGGCTTCTTCCAGTTTGTTCTGCTGGGCCAGCGCAATACCCAGGTTATTGTAACCCGTAGCTAAACCTGGCTCGACCTCCACAGCCTGTCTGGCCTCTTGTTCGGCCCTTAACCAGTCTTTTTTATTCAGATAGGCATAGCTCAAGTTCAGACTGAGCGCTGGAGTTTTAAAGCCAAGATTCCTGGCTTTTACCAACAACTGGATAGCTTTATCTACTTCGCCCCGCTGGAGAGCACACAGCCCCAGGCCGCCGTACCCTTCGGCCAGATTGGGATCTATTTTAAGTGCAGTTTCAAATGATTTTTCTGCTTCTTCCCACCGGCCAACGTCGGTGAGACTGACCCCCAGATTATAATAAGCTTGAGCAGAAGTGGGATTTCCAGCCAGCACCTGCTGGTAAGCATCAAGAGCCTCAACCGCTTTTCCACTATCGCGAAGAATATGAGCCAGAAGATTTCTGGCCTCGCCTGAATCTGGCTTTAAAGACAGAGCCTTTTCGGCATATTCTCTGGCTCTATCTTTATCTCCCTTCCGTCGATAAATTTCTCCCAGGTTCACATAAGCTGAAACATAGCCGGGCCTAAACTCAATGGCCTTTAAAAATTGTTTTTCAGCTTCATCCAGTCGCCCCTGCTTCAAATAGAGGTCGCCCAGATTATGATAAGCTGGGGCCAGCTCTGGATTAATTCTTATAGCTCGCAGATAAACTTTTTCGGCTTCTTCCAGCTGACCCAGTTCACTGAGAGCAAGGCCCAGGTTATACAGGGCTTCAGAAAAATCAGGCCTGATCTGAAGAATTATTTTATAAATACTAACTGCTTCTTGAATTCTGCCAGCTTGCCTCAGGGAGATAGCCTGAAGATTCATGGCGTCCAGGTCACCAGGATTAATAATCAGAGCTTCTTCGATGAAACTTAGTGACCGATCATAATTATTCTTTTCTAACTCAAGCTGGGCCAGCATCAGAAAAACGTCGTTCAGGCATTGTACTTCTTCACCAGCCTCAGCCGTCATCGAAGCAGAGAACAGAGATTTAAGACGACTGTCGCCCAGGATCTTCTCTCTAATCTGGAGATAGACTTTTTCAAGACTGGTTTGAACTTCAGCAGGGAACGGGAAAACAGAGGGCTCAAAGCTCCTCTCTCTGGCCAGCTTGATTATCTCCAGATTGTACCGGTCAAAGTTGTCCCCTCCCCCAAAACAGCTCATGACCGATCCTGGCTCCGGGACGTGGACAGCCCCAAAGATATGTCCCAGTTCATGCTTGATCAACCGGCAAAGCTTCTCCTCGTCGGGAGTATAAATAATGGCTATCAGAGAACTTTTTAACAAAGCCGAACCTGAATACTCTGATCTGAGATTAGAACGACCGGTGACAGCCAGAATAATCTCGGCTCGCCTGCCCTTGGCAGATAGGCTGAGTGTTTCAGCCAGCTCCTGAAGTTGGTCCTCCCTATCATCTGCCTTCCAGGAAAACCAGCCTGCCGAAACCAAACTCAAGCTAAAAAGTCGCTCGAATTCGGCCGAGACTTCTTTTAGAGCCGATTCGACCCGAGCTGCCGCCTGGCTTTGCCGGAATAATTCCCGATCACCAACCAGCTGCACTTTGATTGGCCGAAGCTGGCCAGAAGCCACGGGGGCATCGCTTAGCGGGCAATATTCGTCTTTTTCATCTTTTACTGGTTTTACTGGCAGGAGAGTGGCTGACTGAGCAAACTCTAATCCGCCGGCGAGTACTGGTAACAGCAGCCAGAACAGCCTGGCTGCAGCTAACCGGGATCTGCTTCGTTCTCTGAATCTGAACAACACTCTGAATATCAATTTTCAGTTAATTTAGAAAGTTAGCGGCGTATCTGCCCTGCCTTCTTGCCCTGAGTGCGAGGTGAAGAACGCAATGGTTCTAAGATTGGCCCGGTTGAGGCTTCGGCCGAACTGGCTATCACCCGGCCCGAACAATCCAGCGCCTCGAAGCGGTAAACGTAATTCTTACCTTTATCAAGATAAGTATCCAGGTAAACCAGGTGATCGTAGCTTAATTCAGCTTCGGTAAATTCCTTTCTGAGTTCATAATTGCCATTGGTTACCCTTCGCCATAATCTATATTTCGCCACCTGATAGGGAGATTCTTTGTTCACCACGACTTCTATCCGGCCGTAATCTCGCCTGATGATCCAGGCTGATTCGGTTCGCTTTTCGACCTGAAGGGCGATGGTTATAGCTGGAATAAAACCGGTGCCTGAGACATTAAAAGAGACCAGTGGATTATCGGGATCATTCGAACTAAGGCTGAAGATGGCACTCTCAGCTCCAGTATTAAGTGGTGAGAATCTAATAGTTAATTGTCTGGAGCTAAAAGGAGCAATAGTCAAAGGCAAGGCCGGGCCAGCATAAGTAAAATCAGTTGAACCCGAGCTTCGAGTCACTGCACTGATTATCAGGTCAGTCCCACCATCGTTATAAATGGTCACAGTCATATCCTTATGCTCACAGACATTTACCTGTCCAAAAACTATTTCTCCGATGGGCAACCTTATTTTCGCTTTATTTTCCGGGGTAGTCACCGAAGCTTCATTGGAATAACCTGAATCACCGGCTGTATTAAATGCCCTGACTCGATAGTAATAAGCGGTTAGAGCTGAAAGCCCGCTGTCAATATAGGTCGTTTGCTCTTCTCCAACTGTGGCTATCTGCTGATAGCTGCCGCTATTGCCTTCTTTCCTCTCTATTTTAAATCCACTTTCATTATATGAATTATCTGTCCAGGTTAATCTAACCTGAGAATAAGATAGAGCAACTGCCTGCAGGTTGGAAGGCGCCGCTGGCACGGTCAAAGCTGGTGTGGTCACTGAGGCTTCATTAGAAGAAGACGAATCTCCGCTGGAATTAAAAGCAAAGACCCGGTAAGTATAGGTAGTAGTCTCTACCACAGTAGTATCGGAATAACGGGTCACGTTGGCCGCCAGAGTGGCCACTGTTCCCCAGCTGCCACTGCCGGCTTTTCTCTCCACCCTGAACCCTTCCTCTCCGCTCGATCTATCCTGCCAGGCCAAATTCACCTTTCTTTCGTTAATCGCTTCAGCTGTCAGATTAGCCGGAGCAGCAGGTGTCGTCAGGACATTTAGTTCATTGGAATAACCGGAAGAGCCGGCATTGTTATAGGCTTTGACCCGGTAATAATAACCCGTTGCTTCACTCAGACCGCTATTGGTATATGTAGTTACTCCGGGGCCCAAACTGGCCGTCTGAACCCAGCTGCCGCCACTGCCGGTTTTTCTCTCAACGATAAAGCCATCTTCAATTGCCGACAGATCATCCCAGGCCAGACTGACTTCTGATTGAGAAATGGAAGTTGTCCTCAAATTGGCCGGCCTGGTCGGCGGTAATTTCAATCGGCTGATAAAGGCGTCTTCAGTCAGGTAGCCACTTCCACCACCAGGCATGGTAAATGGCCCACCCAGAACTGGAAAATTAGTCGAGGTGGTAAAACCAGCCAGGCAAGCTAACCCATTGTGATCCAGAGCCACCCCATTAGCTTCTTCATTTCCACTTCCGCCCAGATAGGTGGAATAGATTAAACTTGAACCGCTGGCGGCGACCATGGTCAGAAAAACTTCGCGCCCCCCCGCATAAGTCGCATAGCTTGTACCAAGGAGCGGGAAATCGCTCGAATCAGTGGCACCGGTCACCACTGCTTCACCGGCCGTGTTGACAGCGATGGATAAACCATAATCTCCAGCTACACCTCCCAGAAATCCACTATATTCCAGAGACGAGCCGTCCGCCTTAACCTTAGCTACATAGGCGTCTCCCCCTCCGTTATAACTGGTGTCAGGGCCGACAACCACCGGGAAGCCATTAGTCGATAAGGTCGTCCCGGTAAGATAAGCACAGCCGGCACTGTCCACAGCTATTCCAGTTCCATAATCATCTCCTGTCCCCCCAATATATCCACAATAAACAATGGACGAACCCAGTGAGTTGACCTTGGCTACAAAGGCATCCAGCCCACCGGAATGAGTCAATTTTGGCCCGATTTTTACCGGAAACTGATGGCCCGGAGTAGAGGCTGTATAACCGATAACATAAAGGTTATTATTATTGTCCAGTGCCAGCCAGCTACCATTATCATTCTGACTTCCGCCAATAAATCCGCAAAATTCTAGGGCCAGACCGGAGGCCGCCACCCTGGCCACAAAAGCATCCTGGCCACCGTTGAAGGTTTGATCCGGGCCAATGTATACCGGAAAATCAGTGGCATTATCGGTTGTACCGACAAGGTAGGCCCGACCAGAAGCATCTACTGCTACCGAGCTGGCCACATCAGAACCCTGCCCGCCCAGGTAGCCGCTGTAAACCACGGCGTTGCCGCTGGCGTTTAATTTGGTAATGAAAGCATCGCTAAACTGAGCAATATTTCCACTCGGGCTTAAATCGGGGCCAATAAAAGCAGGAAAATCAGCGGAATAAGTAAAACCGGAAATATAGGCGCAGCCAGAACTATCCACCGCCACCCCGGTTCCACTGTCATTGTAGCTTCCACCCAGATAACCACAATAAACCAGATTCCCCGTAGCATTAACTTTGGCCACAAAAGCATCTGTCCCGAGAGCCGGGCCATTGAAGAATGTCTCCGGTCCAATCATTACCGGGAAATCAAAAGAAGCTGTCCAGCCGGTTAAATAGCAGTTACCCTGGCTGTCGGTGGTCACCGCCAGAGCCCGATCGTTAGATGAGCCACCTAGAAAGCCGCTGTGGATCAAAATTGCCGGGTCTATAATCAAGGGCAGTGAATGATCATAATTTCCAGTCTTAAAACCGTATAGAACTGTAACCAGACCAGAAGACTCAGCCTTTTTTTCTACAATTGTATATTCAATATCTACATCGATTTTTTGTCCATTCTTTATCTGATAAGCAATGGGCTGACTGTCAATAAAACTCCCTGCCTCAGTGGTAATCTCAAGTTCACCATTTTTATTAAGGCTGATGTCCGTCGCCCCTGAATATTGTAATCTGACCGTAGAGACCGACTTTCCCGGGCTGATAACAAATTCTGATTTCAAATGACCTTCTTCAGTCTTGAAAGCCAGATCAACACCCGGCCAGACCTGGCAGTATTCAAGGCGCGAGCAGGCCGGAAGCCCTGTCTTCCAGTTTTCTGGTTTTCCCTTAAAGAAAGAATAAATGGGACCACTCTCGGCCTCGATACCAGCCGGCCCGGTAGAACCAGCACCGACAAATTCAAGTCTGATTGTTTGCCGCCTGGCCTGTAACCCGCCAGCCCGTGGGTCAGCCGGATCAAATCTGAAAAGCAAGATGGTCAGACCATTATCTGTGAAATAAACATTCTTTTCCTGTCCGGCGAGATAATATTTTACCCTGAGATCAATCTGACCACGGTTGGGAATAAAATAAGACGGGCGATATCCCTCAAATCCCAGAGGACTGGACGCAGCCTGCACCGCAGATTTTAGCTGCTCCTCAGCCAGCTGCCCGGCAACCAGGCCAGTCTGGCCGCCAGAGTTAATTAACAGAAAAAAACCTGCAGCTAAAAAGATAGTCAGGACGACCTTGCTCCAGCCTGAGGAATATCTTTTAAAGATCTTAAAGTTCTTGAATCTCGGGCTCATTTTTTCCCCCGCCAGAATCATTAAAAGTAGAAAACAACTGTTTTCATTGGTAGCATAACAATTCGGGTTGCTATCAGTCAACTTTTTAAATTAATTTTTTACTGATATTCTGGCCACTTTATCTTGACAGAATATCTTCACAAGTATAACTTTAAATTTAAATAAAGAAGATGTTCAAAAACGAAGGAAGAGGCAAAATGACATGACCGCCAGTGACGGAAGCCCAAGTAGTAGCCAGGCAACTAGTTATGACTCACTGACCTGGTCTAGCCGGAAGGCTGATTGTCCGCCGGTCTTGAGATTTCGACCGTAGACGATTCACCTCCGGCCTGAAGGTCAGAAGAGGCCAGGGCAAACGGAGGTGAGTTTTGGTTATTATTAAAATCCACCCATCCACCAGGTTAAACAGCCTGATCAATTTTAACTTTCCTCAGCTCTGTCCATCTGGTTATTCAAAATCGAGAATAAAAAAATACCGGCTAAGACCTTTTTCTTTCCGGTCGGAGGACATCTTTTTTTCCACTCCAAAACAGAGGTTGACCACATGCCGTTAATCAAAAAAGGTCTATGGTCAAAGCTCGCCAACAATAAAGATCAATCACAGCCCAGAACTGAGCTTATCCGGCAGATTGGTCACTATGAACAAAGGCTGATTAAGCTTTGTTGTCTGCCGCTCAGTGAGGCCCTGGTTCGCCTTGAAACCTCTCTCCACGGACTGAGCACTGAGCAGGCCGAAGAAAGGTTAAATGAATTCGGTCCTAACGAGCTCACCAGCAGGAAAAAACTGGGCTTCTGGGCTGACATCTGGCATCGTCTGAAAAGTCCGCTGGTCATTCAGCTTCTGGCTATTGCTATTATCTCCGCCATGATTGGCGAGGCAAAATCAACAGCAGTGGTCAGCCTGATGGTTCTGCTGAGCGTTGGGCTTTCCTACGTTCTTGACCGGCGATCATTCGAGGCAGTCGAAGCCCTGGGAAAGAGGGTCCAGTCAAGAACCCTGGTATTAAGAAACGGGGTAGAGACTGAGATCAAGATCTCAGAGGTTGTTCCGGGCGATCTGGTCATCCTTCAAGCTGGCTCGGTGATACCAGCTGACCTCAGAGTGGTCTCAGCCAAAGATTTCTTTGTCAGCGAATCAGCTCTGACCGGTGAATCAATGCCAGTAGAGAAAACTGCTGCTCCACCGGCTTCTCAGGTTAAATCTGCCTTAGAACTTAATAATGCCTGTTTTCTTGGAACATTTGTCACCAGCGGCACGGCCAGAGGGGTGGTAATTAATACCGGGCGACAGACACTCTATGGAGCTATCTCCGAAAAACTGGCTGAAGCGCCACCGACCACCAGTTTTGACCGTGGCCTGCGTGATTTTACCTTTTTAATGATCAGGTTCATGCTGATTATGGTTTTTGCCGTTTTCATGATTGTTGGCCTGACCAAGGGCAACTGGCTGGAGGCTTTACTCTTTGCTGTGTCAGTAGCTGTCGGCTTAACCCCGGAAATGCTGCCGATGATCATGACCGTCAATCTGGCCAAGGGTGCTCTATCCATGGCTAAGAAAAAGGTCATAGTCAAGCGTCTGCCAGCCATCCAGAATTTTGGGGCGATGAATGTGCTCTGTACTGATAAAACTGGCACTCTTACCCAGGATCGTGTTGTCCTCGAGAAACATGTCGATATTCTAGGAAATACCAGCGAAGATGTTTTGAATTATGCCTATCTTAACAGCTATTTTCAGACAGGTCTCAGAAATCTGATTGACCGGGCGATTCTGGAATACAAAGAGCTGGAAGTTGAAGCCAATTGCCGCCTGGTGGATGAACTTCCTTTTGATTTCGAACGCCGCCGCATGTCGGTGGTTGTTGATTACGAAGATAACCATGTCCTTATCTGTAAGGGAGCAGTTGAAGAAATATATTCTTGCTGCAGCAGTTACCAGATTGGTGATGAAGTCTATCCTTTAATTGATATGATTAGAGCCGACCTGTTTGAAGAGGTCGAACGGCTGAACCGTGATGGCTTTCGTGTTCTGGGCATTGCCTATCGTGAATTTCCGAAGACAAAAACTGTCTTTACCACTCAGGACGAAACCCAGCTAATTCTTCTTGGCTATATCGCCTTTTTTGATCCGCCTAAAACTCAGGCAGCCGAAGCCATCAGCTTGCTGAAAAAGGCAGGGGTTAAGGTCAAAGTGCTGACCGGCGACAACGGATTGGTCACAGAAAAAATATGCCACGAGGTTGGCATTGAAATTGAAGGTCTGATTTCTGGCAATGATTTAGCCGATTTACAGGCAGAAGAATTTTCCAGGGCAGTTAAAGCCAATAATGTCTTTGTCAAGCTGACGCCTTCTCAGAAAGAGGAAATTGTCGAAACCCTTAGAAAACAGGGCTCAGTCGTGGGCTTCCTTGGCGACGGCATCAATGATGCCCCGGCTTTACGGGTGGCTGATGTGGGTATCTCAGTTGATTCAGCCGTGGATGTGGCCAAGGAATCAGCTGATATTATTCTTCTGGTCAAAAGTCTGCTGGTCCTTGAAGAAGGAATTATCGAAGGCCGCCGGGTCTTTGCCAATCTTATTAAGTATATCAGAATGGCCGCCAGTTCTAACTTCGGCAATATGCTGAGTGTAGTAGGAGCCAGCTATTTATTGCCCTTCCTGCCCATGCAGCCGATCCAGATCCTGACTAATAACCTGCTTTATGATTTTTCTCAGACCAGTATCCCCAGCGACCGGGTTGATGAAGAGCAAATTGCCGCCCCCCGTCAATGGGACATCGGACAGATCAAAAAATTCATGTTATCCCTTGGCCCCATCAGCTCAATTTTTGATTATGCCATTTTTGGCCTGATGTGGTTTGTCTTTAACTGTCGTGGTTTTCTGGACCCGACTTTACCCGCCAGCCAGAAGGAATTCCTGGTCAAGCTTTTTCAGACTGGCTGGTTTGTGGAATCACTATTAACCCAGACATTGATTGTTCATATTATCCGGACAAAAAAGATCCCTTTTATTCAAAGCCGGCCTTCTTCCCAGCTGTTGTTGACCACACTGGTTATCATGTTTATCGGGGCCTGGTTGCCTTATTCGGCTTTAGCTCCGACTCTCGGGCTGGTTCCGCTGCCAGCCAGTTACTGGCTGTGGCTGTCTGGATTCCTGCTGGCCTACTCTGTCCTGGCCCATCAGGTAAAAGGCTGGTTCTTTAATAAATTTGGAGGTGTATGATGGACACTATACTCGATGCGCTTCAGGAAGGGCGCTTGTTTGAACTACCGGAAAATGACAAAACCCATGCGCTGCAGTTTTTAGCTCACATCATTGAAGCTTTTCCGGAAACACCAGCCGGAACCGATGTGGTTGGGTTGGTGCTGAAGAGGGAAGAAATTGCCAATACCGGCCTGGGCCGGGGCTGGGCCTGTCCTCACGCTCGCGTCCGCTATGAGGGTGATTTAAAGTGCGTCATTGGCTGGAGTCCAGCCGGAATTAATTATGGCGCACCGGATAAAAATCCCGTTTCCATCATCGTCATGCATGTTGTCCCTGACAACCAGCGCAGCCATTATCTCAAAGAGATCTCCATTCTGGCTAAGGTTTTGACCACCTACCAGGAAGTGGAAAGAGTTTATCAGGCAAAAAACCTCGATGATGTCAGGCTTTACCTGCTCGACATGATTGAGTCAACAAAGAGCTCAGCCACACCTGATGCCAGAGCCAGAATGATCAGCCTTCAAACCAAACCAGCCATAGCGGTTCAACCTCTGCCCGAACTGAACAATTTAATTATCGAACCGGTTACGATTATTGCTGGACCGGATCTGAAACCGGTTATTCTCTCGCAGAATCCGTTCCTGACTGAAATTCTGGAAGGAATACCAAATCTGGTAGAGAAGCTGGAAACCGAAGGTGGCTATCAAAACGGGGGCTGGCGGTTACTGCGGCGTTCAACCACTGCCTATCAAAAAGGCCGGGTAGCTTATGATTGCCTGGCAATTAAAATAATCAACCCGGCTCCGTCCAAACCAGCTTCTTGATTTTTGTATTTGCCCTTTGAGAATGAAGCGGAAAGGTAATAGCATATTATTAAATACCATATTAATTAATCATATTTGCTTACCAAACAATTGGTTTACCAAAATAGAATTCCAGCAGATTCTTCAGATGAATGAAAAACATAGTGAGGTATCAAGGCAAGAAGCAAGGCTATCTCTTAGCTAGCTTAAAATGTTTATTTATATTAAACTTAGTTTTAATTTGCTGATATAATTAATTCGAGGTTTAAATTAAACCGCTGGATAAGAAGGGAGGAGAACATGAATGAAGGGACAAAAAATAGACGGAAAGCGGGCTTCTGGCCTTTGATTTCCGGGCTTGGCTTGGTTGTATTGATTGCAATCAGCCTGAGCTGCGCGGTGAACCCTGTCACTCAGAAAAGAGAATTCATGCTGCTCAGCCAGCAGGACGAGCTGGCTCTCGGTAAACAAACGGATGCCGAGATTATTGCCACCTATGGAGCTTATCAGGATGAAGCCTTGAATGGGTATATCTCTTCTGTCGGCCAAAAGCTGGTCCGGGTCAGCCATCAACCAGACCTGCCCTTTACTTTTAAGATTATGGACAGCGCGGTGGTCAACGCCTTTGCTGTTCCTGGGGGCTTTGTTTATGTAACACGAGGAATTCTGGCCTATCTCAACGACGAAGCCGAGCTGGCCGGTACAATGGGTCATGAAATCGGCCACGTCACTGCCCGCCACAGTGCTCAGCTTTACACCCGGGCTCAGGCAGCTCAAATTGGCCTGGCTCTGGGTTCAGCCCTGTCTAAGACTTTTCAAAGATTTGCTGGGTTGGCCGAAGCCGGCCTGAATGTTCTTTTTCTGAGTTTTAGCAGGGAGCATGAAAGACAGGCCGATGATCTCGGGGTACTCTATGCTTCCAAAGCTGGATATGAAGCCAGCCATATGGCCAATATGTTTGTAACGTTGGAAAGGCTAAATCCATCTTCTGGCCGGGATGGGTTACCAACCTGGCTGTCAACTCACCCCGACCCGCCCAATAGAATTGAATCGGTAAGAAAGGCAGCTGCCGACTGGAAAGCGGCCAATCCTGGCACCAAGCTGGCTGTCAACCGGGATGAGTATTTACGAAAACTGGATGGAATGGTTTTCGGTGATGATCCGAGACAGGGCTATATGGAGGGCCAGGTGTTTTATCATCCCGCACTTAAGTTTCAGTTCGTTGTGCCAACCGATTGGAAACTCAATAATACCGCTTCCCAGGTTCAGATCATTGCCCCAAAAGAAGATGCAGCCATGATTCTGACCATGGTGGAACAGAAAACACTGGAGGAAGCAACTAAAGCTTTTGTCGATAGTAATAAGGCCACTATTCTGGGTTCAGAAACCAGAACTTTAAATGGACTGGAAACGAGAAGGCTGAAGTTTATAATTAAAACAGAAGAAGGTAATCTGGCCGGGCTGGCTAATTTTATTAAAAAAGATGGTCAGGTGATGATGTTTATGGGTTATACCGGGGATAGCAAATTTGTGACTTATTCCGACCTGATTTCTGATAGCCTGAACAGTTTCAAACCACTGACTGATCAGACAAAAATCAATGTCAAACCGGAGAGAATAAAAATTATTAAAGCTGGCAAAACTGATAGCCTGGCCAATATCCTCAAGCCTTATGGCTATAGTGCCGAGAAGCAAAAGCAGATAGCCATTATGAACGCTCTGGAACTCAGTGATAAAGTTGCGGCCGGTACGCTCCTCAAAATTATAACTAAATGACGCGGCAGCAAAAGCTGAGTCCAGCCTGATTTAAAGTTCAGGAACTGACCAGAAAAAGCTTTATTAAAAAAGCAGGCTTTTTTATCATATAAAATATATAAATATTACAATAAATTCTTCGTCCTGATATCATGTCTCTTTATTGAATAAATCCAGGCTGCACATTTGGATTAATTTTTGGGTTAATTCGGAACTGGATAAAGGAGTAAGAAATGAAACTGATTATGGTTTCTAATAGACTGCCATTAACGGTAAGCGAGGGAAAACAGCACCTGAAGTTCCTTCCTAGTGCCGGAGGGCTGGTCTCTGGTTTAAGTGATTACCTGGACTCTATGAAAGATGTTTCCTTATCTGAATTTGATCATCTCTGGGTGGGCTGGCCTGGTAATCCGATTAGCGAGAAGAATAAGCAAGCTGTTAAAGAAATTTTGACCAGAGATTTTAAATCTTCTCCCGTTTTCATTGCTCAAAATCTTATTGATAATTTTTATAATGGATTTTGCAACAAAACCATCTGGCCCCTTTTTCATTATTACCCCTCCCAGGCGAGTTATGAAGAAGATGAATGGGAGGCTTATATAAAGGTAAATGAGTTATTTTTTCAAGCCCTGTCAGAACTGATAGAACCGACTGATAAAGTCTGGATTCATGATTATCACCTGATGCTTTTGCCCAGATTGTTGAGAGAAAAATATAAGGATCTGTCTATCGGTTTTTTCCTGCATATTCCGTTTCCCGTTTATGAGATTTTCAGATTGCTTCCCAGGAAATGGCAATTAAAAATTATAGAGGGGCTACTCGGTTCTGACCTGATTGGTTTTCATACTCACGACTATACTCAATATTTTCTCAGATGTGTGCTATCTATTCTTGGTTATGAAAACAACATGGGGGTAATAGTTCTGGAAGACCGGATAGTCAAGGCTGAAACCTTCCCGATGGGAATAAATTTCAAAAAGTTTTCCAGTCTGGCTGCCTCGAATGAGATTGCCAAAGAGCAGAAAAATCTCAAAAAAATCCTGTCTGATTTCAAGATCATTCTATCTATTGATAGACTGGACTACACCAAAGGCATTATCAATCGGCTGGAGGGATACGAAAATTTTCTGGCTAACAATCCTCACTGGCACGGAAAGGCAGTACTGATGATGGTCGTAGTTCCTTCCCGCATCGGAGTCGAACATTATCGGATAATGAAAAGAAGAATCGATGAACAGGTGGGGAAAATAAACGGTAAATTCGGCACCATCTCCTGGATACCAATAATTTATCAATATAAGTTTCTGCCGTCCAACCAGCTGGTGGCACTCTACAGTGCCAGTGAGGTGGCTTTAATCACGCCGATCAGAGATGGCATGAATCTAATTGCCAAGGAATATGTCGCCACCCGAAATGATGGTACTGGAGTTCTCATTTTGAGTGAAATGGCCGGCGCAGCCAAGGAACTGGGTGAAGCTATAATTATAAACCCCAATGACCGACAGGAAATCGGGCAGGCTCTGAAGGCAGCTTTGGAAATGCCGGTTGATGAACAAAAAAAGAGAATGCAAGCTATGCGAAACCGTCTGAGACGATACGATGTTATAAAATGGGGCAACGAATTTATTGGAGAACTCTCCAATTTAAAGGCACAACAACGAAGGTTTGAAGCCCGGCTACTTGGCCATCAGCTGGAGAGCTTACTACAGGACTATAAAACAGCCAGACGGCGGTTGCTGCTGTTTGATTATGACGGAACTCTGGTCCCATTTAACCACGCCCCCCAGGCTGCTGAACCGTCTAATGAGTTAATAGAAACGCTTCGGTTGTTATCGTCTGATCCCGGTAATGAACTAGTTATAATCAGCGGCCGTGACCGGAAAATATTGGACAAGTGGTTTGGTTCACTGGGGGTTGGCCTGGTGGCTGAGCATGGTGTCTGGTTAAAAAGAAAAAATGAAGGATGGATGATGATTGCTCCACTGGCCAATAACTGGAAATCCGAGCTGCTACCTCTCATGGAAATGTATGTTGATCGTCTTCCAGGTTCCTTTATAGAAGAAAAGGAATTTTCTATAGCCTGGCATTATCGTCCCTGCGATCCGGAACTGGCTTCTTTGAGGGCTAAAGAACTGGTCGACTATCTGGTTGATTTCACCTCTAACATAAATCTTCAAGTTCTCCACGGAAATAAGGTGGTAGAGGTAAGATGCTCTGGAGTCAATAAAGGCACCGCCGCTCTAGCCTGGCTCAAAAATGATAAATTTGATTTTATTCTGGCCATTGGAGATGATTGGACAGATGAAGACATGTTTAAAGTCCTGCCAGAAAAGGCCTATTCTATAAGGGTTGGAATAAGCAGCACTTATGCCCGGTTTAATCTTTATAGTTACCGGGATGTTATTAAATTATTAAAAATGTTAGGAGAAGTTAAAAATGATCAACAGCATTGATGATTATCGTCAACTGGTAGGAGATGAAATTGTTCACACCATTTTTAACAAGGCCAGAAAAGTTGCTAATAAGCATATTGTTCATATCAATTCCACTTATCAGGGCGGCGGAGTAGCAGAAATGCTGGCCAGCCTGGTTTCCTTAATGAATGACGTCGGCATCTTCACCGGCTGGAGAATCCTGCATGGCTCTCCTGATTTCTTTACCATAACCAAGAAGTTTCACAATGCACTTCAAGGTGATCCAATCAACATGACCAATATGAAGCGCGAAATTTATACTGATCAAAATGAATATTTTTCCAGATTTACTCATTTGAATCACGACCTGATCATTGTCCATGACCCCCAGCCATTACCTCTAATAAAATTTTATCGCAAAAGGCAGCCCTGGATCTGGCGGTGCCATGTTGATCTTTCCAATCCCAATCCTGAGCTCTGGGATTTTCTGAAGAGTTTTATCATCAGGTATGATCTGGTCATTGTTTCTAATGAGAAATACAAGAAAAAGGATCTGCCCGTACCCCAGCGAGTTCATTATCCAACAATTGATCCCTTTTCACCCAAAAATATGCCTCTTGACAAAAACACCATCAAAAAATATCTCAACAAATTTGGCATCCCAAACGGGAAACCGATTATTACCCAGATTTCCAGATTTGATAAGTGGAAGGACCCAGAAGGAGTGGTCAGAGTCTTTGAACTGGTCAAGAAGCAAGTTGATTGCCGGCTGGTTCTCTGTGGCAACTTGGCCACCGATGATCCTGAGGGCCAGATTATCTATAAAAGATTGGTTCAAAAAACCGGAGACATGAAAGATGTCATCCTGATACTTGAAGAAAATAATATCCTGGTTAATGCCCTGCAATCGACTGCCTCAGTGGTCATCCAAAAGTCGCTAAGAGAGGGATTTGGACTGACTGTCACTGAAGCTTTATGGAAAAGACGGCCAGTGGTCGCTTCCAATGTCGGAGGAATACCTCTTCAGATAATAGATGGTAAAACAGGTTTTTTGGTTGAGCCTGATGACCTAGAAGGTTTTGCCAGGAGAATAATCAAACTTTTAAAAGAGCCTGAACTGGGCCGGGAACTGGGAGAAAATGGCCGAGAACATGTTAAAAAGAATTTTCTAATAACCAGGAATCTCCTTGATTATCTAAACATTATAAGCGAATTATTTGGATGAAGAAAAGGAAAAAATGAGAAGCAAGAAAGGAGCTTGTGACCAGGTGCCAGGAAGTCAGGCAGACGGCAGAGAGCCTGGAACATTTAGTTTAATTATCACCAACTTCAATTCATAAAAGCAGGCAAGCCCAGACAGAACAATCAGCCCAGGGAAAATTTCTGGCCTCAACTTGCTGGCCAGCCAGCCTTAGGAACGGCATTTCCTGAAATCCACGTTATTAAGTGTTTATAAGTGTTTACGGTTCTTAGACCTGGTGGCGGAATTGGCGATGCTCCAGAAAATAAAAAATCTCGTCGAGACTGAACTGGACTTTACGCCTGAGGGCTTCGGCCGTGTTGAAGGCGTTGTGGGGAGTGAGGATGACATTGGGATAGGCCAGCAAATCGATAATGATTCTGGCCTTTTCTGACCGACGAGCCTGATCGGTGCGAAGGGCGGTAGCGATTGTCGGTTCGTCATCGAAGACATCCAGAGCCAGGCCACCAAGATGTCCTTCCTGGACGAGGCGGAAGAGGTCATAAAGTGGGGCATGCTCGCCGCGGGCAATGTTAATGAAGATAACGCCGGAGCGAGCTTTTTTAAGAAGGTTATAAGAGAAATAATGGACGTTCTCATCGGTCAGATTCATGGCACAGATGATTATATCGGCCCAGGACAGGCCTTCATCGCGCTCTACATAAGAAACAAAGTTATGACGCTTGACAATGTCTACACCTTTAACGTTAAGGCCGAGACCCTGCCCGATTTTGACGATCTCACTCCCGATCCGACCGACGCCGACGACCAGCAGGTTCCTGCCAAGGGCCTCGACACCGGTCAAACCATCGCGCTGAAAGTGTTTGAACTGCTGAATCTGCTGGGGAAGACGCCTCATTAAGGCGAGCATAAGAAGAATGGCCTGTTCAGCGACTGCTCGGGTAGCATATTCTTCAAGATAACCAAGGGCCAGGGGCGTTTTGACGGCCTTTTTATAAGCTTTAAGATTATCAAAACCTGTCGTCCGGCTCAGGACGCCATCGAGCTTATCCTGCCAGTCGATCGGAATCATCGACTGGGTTCTGACGCTGATCAGCCTGGCCGGAGGAATAACATGGCCGCTTTCCTGAATCGTTTTATCAGTCAGGTCAAACAAAAGCTTTCCACAGAGAAGGTTCTGGATCAGGCTCGCTTCTTCCTGAAAAGCTTCATAAAAATAGACATCCATATCGCACCCCGACCTATCTTAAGCCAGCCCCTCTTTGTTTTCAAGATGGGGACGTGATACTCTGTCCCGGGGACAGAGTATCACGTCCCCAAAATATTTTTCTTGATATTATTTTCCGATTACCTATAAAATCTGTGCGGGTAATAGCCACAAAAGCTGTTATCTAACTAAGGGTTGGAAAAAAAAATTTATGTAGGAAGGAGGGAGAAGAAATGGAAATGCAACCGGGGACTGTGCAAACACAAGGGACATCCACTCTCGACACGCCAATCAGTGTTGGTGAATGGCTTTTGACGTTGCTCATAGCTTCCATACCCGTGGTAAACATCGTCATGTGGTTCGTATGGGGCTTTGGTTCAAATACCAAACCATGCAAAGCTAACTGGGCCAAAGCCAGCCTCCTCTGGCTTTTGATTGTCTGCGCTTTTTACTTTTTCGTTGTTGTTCTTATTCTTGGGGGTATCGGAGTTTTAGCCACTCATTTCTATTGAACTAGATGGCACACCCTACCTGCTCAAATTAGAATTTAGTCGCCTCCGTAACTGAGGTAATTGAGCTGCAGGCCGACAGACAGGTTGAGGAGCTCAAGAACAGATTTGCTGCTCTGATCAAACAAATAAGGTCCAAGAGATCGCCCGCCTGGAGCAACAGCTCATTGAGAAAGGCCTGCCTGAAGATGAAGTCAGAGTGCTGTGCGACTTCCATGTAAAAATCTTTGAAGGATCGCTTGAGGCCCAGATCGAGCCACAGGCTATCCCCGGTCATCCAGTTCATGCTTTGATGTCTGAAAACCGGGCAGCCGAGAAGTGGCTGGAAGAAATCAAGTTGATGATTGGTTGATGATTGCCAGACTACCATATTTGCCTGGGGACGTGATACTCTGTCCCAGAGACAGAGTATCACGTCCCCCATATTTGTCGCCTACATTTCCTTAATCTGAAAGATGTAGACGGAAGCACCGCGCAACTTGTCCACCATAAACAGCCGATCCCCATAGATAAAAATATGGTCGACAAACATCTTAAGTGGTATCTCTCCGAGCAACACTCCTTCCCCATCAAAAACCTCAAGTTTCAAAGCATCAGTTTCCCTCAGGTCTGTATCGCCCTGAACTTTGTAGCCAATAGTATCGCCGCCAGAAGCCGATCTGCTCATAGTCACTCCCATAGCGACCTGCTCCCCTTTCTTCAGCTGCCTGGCCAGGGTCAAAACCCAGACTCGGCATTGACTGTCAACAGCCACACTCAAAGACGATCTGTTAATTTTTGGTGCACGGATACTCAGGCTGCTGCCCTTCCGCTCGACACTGCCTTTTTCCTCGACTTCCAGATTATAAGAGAGTTCTCTGTCTGCTCGCCAGACTAATTCACCTTCTGCTGAGTATTTCTCGATTCGGTTCTGATAAGGGAAAACAAGATAGATATTATCGTGCTCGTCCAGAGTTATGACAGCATTGTTGATGGTATTAGTAAGAAGTTCGTTTTTCATGTCAAGCCTCTCACCTATTTCCTTAATAACCTTTCCAGTCGGGTCCATGACTTTTATAAGCCCAGGTAGCTTCTCTGTTCTTTCTTTATCATCGCCAGCAAATCGAAAGCCTATCGCAGGTTCTTCCATAATGAGATTGCCATTGGTAGCCACAAAAATCTTACCAATTTCTAAATCGGTAAATTTTATCGTTTTTATGTCTTTCCCATCAGGGCCTAAAACCTGAATCCGCTGGTTATGAGGATCGGCCACATAAAGGTTGCCGGCGCTATCAATATCCAGCCAGCCTGGATAGACGAATTCTCCCGGTCCCTGACCAAATCGCCCGAAAGAGGCCAGGAATTTCCCGTCAGGTGAGAACTTCTGGATGCGGTTGTTTCCAGAATCAAGAACATAAATATTCCCTCCTCTATCAATGGCCACAGCCGCCGGCAGGTAAAAGGCCGTATGCTCATCAGGAGAATCTAAATCGCCAAGTTTAATCACAGGCTCAAGCTTGACCGCCGGCCTTTTGCCCCAGACACCCTTTCCTCGATTGTGAACTACCCTCACTCCGTTTATAATCTCAACCTTCTGCCCAGCAAGCTGTGGAGCAATTTTAAACATCAAACCAGTGGCCAGAATTAATCCCACCAGTATGGTCATAAATCTCTGCCTCGGCTTCATTTACGTTCTCCTCTTATTGCATTTATATGCTAAACTTAACAAGCCCCTGTTTTGTTTCAATAGAGGGGGACGTGATACTCTGTCCCGGGGACAGAGTATCACGTCCCTAATTTACTCATGGTTTATAAAGTTTCCGCATATGGGCCGATTTTTCCACTAATTTTTTTACCTCGTTAATCTTTTCCTCCCTTATATCTAACTCAACCAGAGCCTCCGCTATTTCAGATACTATCCAGCCTTCTTCCAATGCCATTAAAATCAGGTCCAACTTTTCATAAGAAATGGCCAGAGCCCTTTCATCGGTAAGACCGGGAATTAGATCGGGCGACGGAGGCTTATCTATGATCGGCCCCGGAACATTTAGATACCTGGCCAGCTCCCTGACCTGTGTTTTATATAGATTTATAAGAGGCATGATATCAGCCGCTGCATCGCACCCATATTTAACAAAAAACCCAATCAGCCATTCGCTTTTATTAGCCGCTCCCACCACCAATCTGTTTTCCTTTTCGCCCTCCATATAGAGCAACAGCATCCGCAACCTATGTTTTGCCCGGTAATAGGCATTGCTCATCTTTAAGTAGGCGCTAAAGCCCTTATCTTTCAAGCCACCCAGGCTGGCGGCAAAAGGAGTTTCGCCGGTTTTCCTTTGATAATATTTATAAGCCCTCCTTACCATGATCTCTTTTAGTTTTTTCGGCAGGAGTGGCTTATTGAGTGGAAATAATTTATAGACGCCAAGCTTTTTAAGATAAGGCGTAATATCAATCAGCCGGGCCTTTATCCCCAATTCTTGAGCCAGCACTAAGGCATCTTCCGCCTGCTCTTTATTAGAATCCTTCTCCGGCATGATGAGAGCCAGGGTTTTCTCCGGCCCAACCGCTCCCTTACATAAAGCAGCGACCACCGCCGAATCAACTCCCCCGCTTAGACCCAGCACCACTCCTTCCCTTTCTAACTCTTCCACATATTGCCGGATAAAAGTTTCTAAAGATACTGCCACCTCCTCCGGCTTGATTTCCATCTTGGCCTGAAGGCTCTTTAATTTGCTTTCTTTATTTCGATTATTCAACTCCGCACCACCAGGCTGTCAGGCTAAATCCGCTGAATTGATTATGCCTTACACTATTAGTTCCACTGTTCGCTTCTCTTACTCGACATCAATCTCGGTTATTTTTATGCTTTCCTATTCAGCGGGCTCCCTTGCTCATATCTTTAAAAGTTATACTCCCGGAGCTCTCCCTCGCATATAAATAACCTCATCCGGCAGCGCCTTAGACATATAAATTTATCTAGGATTATCTTATAAATTTCCTCCGTCAAATCCAAATACAACAAAAGGACATTCAAAACACAGGCCACAGCCCGGGCAAAATTTGTCAGATGTACTCTTTTTTGTCACGATTTTTGTTTTACAGGAGGGGGACGTGATACTCTGTCCCGGGGACAGAGTATCACGTCCCCAACTTTATAACATGTCGTTTATCAATAGGTTAGCCTTATCAAAAGGAGGGACAGAGTATCACGTCCCCTTTTATAATGCACTTCCCGGCTGCATTTTGTCTTTGATTGCGTTTTTCACACCACCCCCTTTCTTCCTGACCTCATTAACTATCCTTGACTTGAAATCCGTAAAAGGGCAATATTAGAGGCGAAGTGTTACGCCAATATGAATAAAAATACAAAGACTCCCCTAAAGGAACTCATACTAAGTCGGTATTCATCTTTTTCTGGTAAAGAAAAAAAAGTTGCTGATTATATCCTGCAAAATTCGCATGTTGCCTTTGCTCTCCCCATCAATAGCCTGGCCGAACAGGCAGAAGTCAGTTCTGCTACTATCGTCCGCTTTTCACAGCGTCTGGGTTTCTCTGGCTTTCAAGAGCTAAAAGGTCAGATAATCGAAGAAGTTAAAGAGGAAATAAATCCGGAAGAACGTTTCAAGCTCTTAGTGCCGGACAATAATGCTGTAGAGACGGTTATCAAAGTGGCCGAAAATGAAGTAAAAAATATAAACCTGACCATTGAAAATATAGTCCCCCAGAATTTTAAAGAATTTATAGAAAGACTCAGGCAAAGCAGTTGCGTCAACACCCTGGGGATCGGCGTCAGCTCGATCTTAGCCCGTCTAGCAGCCTACCTCCTGAACCAAGCTGGACTGAAAACTCAATTTTTACAGAAAGAAGAACACTACTTTGAGGAAAAGCTGATCAACCTCAACAAAAAAGAGGCTATCCTGGCTTTTTCTTTTCCACCATATTCCAAAGAAACCATTTCGGCTGTGAAATTTTGTTATGAACGCGGCCTGACGTGCCTTTCTATCTCAGATAAACCCACTGCTCCTGTTATAAATTATTCCCATGCCTTCATGACGGTCAGTACTAAGAATATAATGTTCACCAATTCGATCGGCGCAGTCGTAGTATTACTCAACGCTATTGCCACCGATATCGCTTTCTTAAACAAGAAAAAAGTTGTTCTTCATCTTGACCTGATTAACCAGCTGGAAAAGAATGGTTTCCTGACCTAAATCCCAGGTTTTACCCATAAAAAAAATAGCTTGACAAATAGCTATCTAAAGTTTATTTTGCCTGTGTAAATAATGTTTCATTGTAATATAAAGATGAATAATTATTTTCATGGTGATGCCAAACCTAGGAGGGGAAAATGAAAAAAAGACTATGGGTTTTGTTTCTTGGTCTGGTTGTTTTAATTGCTCCCTTGCTGGCCCAGGATACCTTACAGACGGGCAGCATTGAAGGAGTGGTGGTAGATACCAGCGGAGCTGGCCTTCCTGGTGTAACGGTGACCATTTCTGGCCAGGCTCTTATCAGGAAGAATCTCTCCACCACCACCTCTACTAATGGTGAATTTAGATTCTCCTTTTTGCCGGTGGGCAAATATGACCTGACCTTTACTTTGCCCGGCTTTAAGACGACCATTTCCAAAAATGTGGAGGTTACCTTAAGAAAAACTACATTGGTCAGAATTACTATGGAGGTCTCACCTGTTGAAGAAACAGTCACCGTTCTGGGCGAATCGCCAGTTGTTGATTTAAAAACCTATACAGTCTCGGCTAATTTTACCAAGGAGGTATTACAAAAGCTCCCCAGTAGCCGCGATCCCTGGGTAATCATGGAAATGACACCCGGAGTCGTGATGGATCGCCAGAATGTTGGCGGCAGCACCTCCGGTAATCAGAGCAGCGGATATGCTTATGGCAGCTACAGAAGCCAGACTGTTTATAATATGGACGGCGTTAACATGACCGATGCAGCAGCTAACGGCGCTTCGGCCATGTATTATGACTTTGATGCAATTGAGGAAATTCAAGTTGAAACAGGTGCTCATAGTGCCGATATTCAGCCTGGGGGAATCGTGGTTAATATGATAACCAAATCAGGCGGTAACAAATTCAGCGGTGGGTTAAGCTTCTATGGAGAGACTAAAGACCTGCAATCGAACAATATTCCCGATCCAGCGACCCATCCTCAATATGCCGACGTGGGATCTGGTAATCCATTAGATTATTACTATGAATATGGCGGCGATTTCGGTGGTCCAATTATTAAAGATAAGTTGTGGTTCTATGGCTCATTTCGTAAGACAGCTATAAATCGATATATTATCGGCTATGAACTGGATGGTGTGCCTCAAACTGACTATTCATCTCTAACTCATACTACCTTCAAATTGACCTACCAAATGAGTGATAAAAACAGACTGGCCGGCTGGTTCTATTATGATAACAAGTACCAGCCTAATCGTGGAGCTGGTACAACCAGGCCACCTGAAACCACTTTTTACCAGAAGTCTCCATCCTACTTTTATCATCTGGAAGATACCTGGACGGTGAATAACAATCTGATTCTGAATTTCAAACTGGGAATAAATGATATGTGGTATCAGACCGGGCCCCAACCTGGCGTCGATATGAGTCAACCGGCTATCCGTATCCGGAATGATGAGTATCGCAACATGTATCATAATGCCTATTATAACTACACCTGGTATTATTCTAACCGTTATCAGTTCAATGCCTTCGCTGACTATTATCTGGATGATTTTCTAGGTGGTGATCATGATTTGAAAGTCGGGTTTGAGTACCAAAATTCACCTTACCACACAACTCGAAGACACCCGGGTAATATTCTTCTTTATTGGTCATATCCCGACCTAACAGGTCCCAGGGAAGTCTGGACATTTCGTGAGAATATCTGGAAACAGACTAACCTCGTTTATTCAGCCTATTTTACCGATGCCTGGAAACTCAAAAAGTATTTTGTCATTACCTTAGGCTTGCGTTTTGATAGTACCCACATGAACATCAATGAATCACGGGTTGAGCCAAATGAGTGGACCAATTATTACTATGAAAGAACAGGTGAAACTCAGATTAACTACCAGCCAAAGGTGAAAAATGTCATCGCCTGGAATACTCTTGCACCTCGGATTGGTGTAACGTTTGATCCCCTAAACAATGGGGTCAACATCTTCAAGGTTTATGTGGCCCGTTACTTCTGGCAGATGAGCTACGGCCCGGTAGATCAAGCTATATCCACCGGCTACTGGGAAGTAGATTATAGATGGAATGATGCTAATGGTGATAAGCAGCCTCAGACAGATGAATTTGGAGATATTATCTATACCGAAATCGGCCAACCCTTGGTGATTGACCCGAATTTAAAGTCACCTTATACCAATGAGATTGTAGCCAGCTATGAGCGGAAAATCACCAGGGACTTTGGCGCACGGCTCAGTTTTATCAGCAGGAAAACAAAAAGATTCTGGTGGAACGATAATCTAGCTATCGATCCTCAGCTTGACTATACTCCTGTCCAGATACAGGATCCCGGCCCTGATGGCAGCTGGGGAACGAGCGATGATGGCGGGATGATTACAGTCTTTAATCTGGATCCTGAAAAGCTTGGTGCTTATGATCCTTACGTAACCCAGCAGATAGGCTATGAAACATCTTATCAGGGCTTAGAACTGAGCTTGACCAAGAGGTATGCTAATAAATGGCAGTTCATGGGGTCCATAACTTATGGGAAATCTAACGTCAGGCTTCCCATCACTGCCGTTGACGATCCAAATAATCGAGAATTTAATGATGATGTCGTAACTTCTACTGATGTACCAATAATAATCAAGCTGAGCGGTTCATACGATTTGCCCGGAGGGTTTTATATTGGAGCCTTTTTCAACTATCGGCGCGGCTACCCCGCACAAAGATATTTTCTCTATGAAGATCTAAATCAGGGTGATGTCTATGTGGCTGCCGAGAAATTTGGTGAAAGTCGCTATCCCGACCTGACCCTTTTCGATCTAAGGCTGAGCAAGATCTTTAACCTGAAACGATACGGTAAATTCGAGATCATGATAGATGGTTTTAATATTTTTAATGCCCATACTCCGTTAAGCTGGGACAACGAATCGTGGGAAGGTTATAAGCAGGTAACCGAGATTCTCGCCCCAAGAATATTCAGACTTGGAGTCAAGTGGAATTTCTGAGCTTAACCGTTCAAGACCGAGTTGATAAAAACACGGGGAGGTCAGGCCAGGCCTCCCCTCTTATTGCCTCAGAGTGATATAATCAACCTGCCTCTTAAAGATCATTAAATATCAACGTTTGATGCTCTAAACATTGAGCTGATGAATAGAATATAATGGTCATATTCTAAAAGGATGAAGCTGGCGATTAAATTTCTAAAAACATTTCTGGCCGTTATAATTTCTGTACTGAGTTTCTTTTTTTTAGGCCAATCTCTATTCTCTGGTCAGGCAAAAAAATTTAATCTGCTTCTGGTTACTATTGACACCTTAAGGGCTGATCATGTCGGGATATATGGTGGCCAGGCCGAGACCCCCGTTCTGGATAAACTGGCCAGAAGGGGAGTGATGTTTACCAGAACTTATACCCACGTTCCGCTGACCCTACCTTCTCACTGTTCACTATTGACAGGAACAATTCCACCGGTTCATGGAGTAAGAGATAACGGTTTCAGGTTTACTAGACCGAATAAAACCCTGGCCGAAATTTTAAAAAATAATGGCTATGTGACAGCTGCTTTCGTTGGTGCTTTTCCTCTCGACTCGAGGTTCGGGCTGGATAAAGGTTTTGACCTTTATGATGACAACTATGGTAGCCGTAATCTTCAGCGCGACTTGAGCTTTGTAGAAAGAAAAGCAGAAGAAGTAACCAGAAGGGCTTCGACCTGGCTGGAAAGCAACAAAGATAAACACTTCTTCCTGTGGCTGCATTATTTTGACCCGCATGCACCTTACGAGCCACCGCCACCTTTTGACCATAACTACCGCGGCCGGGAGTATCAGGGCGAAATAGCTTATACTGATAAAATGCTGGGCGAACTGCTGTCCAAATTGGATTCACTTGGCCTAACTGAGAAAACACTTATTATCGTTACCTCTGATCACGGCGAAGCCTTGGGAGAACATCAGGAAAAAACGCATGGCATTTTCATCTATGATTCGACCATGAGGGTGCCACTGATTCTTTTCAACCAAAAACTTTTGCCTTCGGGCCGGGTGATAACTGATTTGACCGGTCTAAGTGATGTTTTTCCGACAGCTCTTGATCTTTTAAATATTGGGGTAAGCAATAAGGAAATTCAGGGGCGATCGCTCAAAGCCACTATCCTGAAGAAAAAAAAGCTTGACGCCAGGGATATCTATATAGAATCAGTTGGAGCTATGTTCGACCGGAATTGGGCTCCCCTGCAGGGCTTAATATCCAAAAAATGGAAGTATATCGAAGCTCCGCAACCGGAACTTTATGACCTGGAGAAGGACCCACAAGAGCTTAATAATCTGTATGAAAAAGAGCCGGGGATGACAGGCCAGCTAAGAAAAAAGCTATCTGATCTAATGTCGAGCGAAGATTTCCAACTACTGGCAAAAGTCGAGCGGCCACCGATGGATAGAGAAACCGATGAAAAATTGAGGTCTCTTGGCTACATAGCGGGTGGAAAGATCAAGGTAAACGAGAACCGGCCCGACCCCAAAACGATGATTGAAATAGACAATCTATTTAATGAGGCCATTATTCTATCTGAATCAGGGAGATTAGAAGAGGCTGAAAGCATCTACAAAACTCTATTGGAAAAACAGCCTAATCTGGCCATCGGCTATGAATATGCTGCTTACAATCTTTATAAAATGGGCAACCTAACTGAGGCCATATCCTTACTTCGTCAGGCCCTGAGTTTAAATTTGGCAACTGCATCCATTAAGGCCAGACTCGGTTTATATCTTCAAGAGGCAGGCGAAATCCAGGAATCTATTGATCTGCTCAGGGCTGCCGTCGAAGATGATCCAAACTACGCCGAAGCTTATAACTATCTGGGGGTCAGTTATTTTAAGGCTGGAGATCTGGGCCAGGCCGAGGTGGCCTTCAAAAAAGCACTGGAACTGGATACAGATTATGCTATGGCTTATAACAATTTAGGGAACGTTCATCTGGCTCAAAGACGTTTTTCAGAAGCTATAGCAGCCTTCAATAAATCCATTTTTATCGATCCGCAACTGCCCGCTGCTTATAACGGACTAGGGGTAACTTATTATAACCAGGGAGAGGTAAGTAGCGCCTGGACTTGCTGGAAAAAGGCACTTGACCTCGATCCCAAACAGGCAGATGCTGCCTATAATCTGGGGAGAACTCTCCTGAAATCAGGCAATAAAGAAGAAGCCTTAAAATACCTGGAATTATTTTTAGAAATAGCCCCTGAACAAAAGTATAATCAGGACATTAAACAGGTCAGAAGTGTTGTTGAAAGATTAAAGCAAGAGATACGATGAAATAAGAGACAAGATAAATTAAGACTGGATAGGATAAACAAAGACTCTGTCCTGATTTTATTGAGAGAATAAGGCTGTTTATCCTGATGGAATCCAACGGGCTCAGGATTAATTTAAAAGCTGTTTTATGTACATTTCCCTATTAGATCCCGGATGAACAGCGGTGGGGACAGAGTATTACGTCACTAATTTATAATTTATTGATTATCAACAGGTTAGGATTACTAAAAGGAGGGACGGAGTATCCTGTCACCCATTCAAAAGGAGGGACGGAGTATCCTGTCACCGTTCAGCCGTTCCCATTTGCGGCAGCGGCTGCCGACCGAGCCGGCCAGTCGTCCGTCCTGATAAATCTGGATGACCTCACATCTGTTGGCACAATCCTGGCAGACAAAATTGGAAACATCAAATCTGGCTTTAACGACAGCTTCCAACCCCTTAAACCTGGTTTTCGCCGGTCTCTCTTCTCCGGCCATCTGAGCTATGCCGATCGCCCCCATCAAAGCACATTCCGGCGGGACAATAACCTCATGCTGGACTTCTTCCTCGAGTGCCCTGACCAGGGCTTTGTTCATAGCGGTTGCCCCTTGATAAACATAAGGTGGTTTTAGCCTGTTGGTCTTGCAAATCGTCAGGTAATTCCTGACCAGTGCCCGGCAGACCCCCATCAAGATATCACTCTTATCGGCTCCAGTATTCAATTTGCTCACCACCGCCGATTGACAGAAAATGCCGCACTTCCCCGGCAAATCAAGCTGATTTCTGCTTCTCAAGGCAATCTCGCCGACAGCCTCAATCGGTATGCCCATTCTATTGGCGATAGCTTCAATCATGGCCCCGGTCCCGCCGGCACAGATGCTATTCATGCTGAAGTCAGCCAGAGCCCCATCTTCCACTATCATCAGCTTGCAGTCTTCACCGCCGATTTCAAAAATTGTCCGGACCTCAGGGTAAAAAGACAGGGCAGCCACTGTGTGGGCCAACACTTCTGTCCTGACGATGTCGGCTCCAACCAGCAGACTGGCAAAATGCCGGCCACTACCTGTGATTCCGCAGGCGGCGATTTTTATTTCTTCACCTGGCGCTGCTGCCACTCCACCTCCTCCTCCGCCATCCCCCGTCTCCGTCACCCTGGCCAGCCGGCCTAAAGCTTCGACCAGACTCTCGGTTATGCCCTTATTCCTGAGATAAACCGAGCCAGTAATCTTCCCATCCTGATCCAGCAAAACACACTTAACGGAAGTGCTCCCGACATCAATGCCCAGGAAGACTTCTTTCACTTTTTTCTCCTTTTTATTAAATCGACAAACGTCTCCAGGCGCGTCTCGAAATTCATTTCGCTTCTGGTCTCATCAATGGGCAGCCTCAAAAGCGGAATATTATGCTCAAGACAGATTTTGTCCAAGATGGGCTCAACAGTTGTCTCCGGCATGCAGCTCAGTGGCAAAAGATGAATCAGGCCATCAATCCCCCGGTCAGCTAGATACATGGTGTTATAAATATTTTCAAAACCATGGCCTCCCAGCTTCCCGTTTAAATAAGTTTTTGCCCGTTTCTTATAGATTCTCTTTTCACCCGCCTCGAGCCGCAGACAGGCTTTGACAAAATCTGAAATCCGAACAGTATTAAAAACATTTGCTCCGAGTTCTTTAGGTCTTTTTTCGATGTCGAGGTTGATGGCCGGCTCCAGGCAGGTAAAGATTTCACCGACGAGGCCAATATTGACCCTTCCCCTCTCCAGCTCCGGCCAGGGACCTTCCACTTTTTTCAACTCTGCCCAGCCACGACCCAGACTTTTAACGATAGCCGCATAGGAAAGATGCGGATTAAAAGTTTTGATAAGCCTTAAGATATTGGCAAAGTTAACATGATAAAGCTGAAACTTATAACCCAGCTGCCTCAGCGTCAGATCATGGAGCACCCAGTAGTGCCTCAACCGGCACCTGCCCCTGGAATCAAACATAATCAGACTGTTGGCCCCGGCTTCAATCGCCTCAATAAAATTTCCCAGTGTAATCTTAAAGGGATAGCACATCATATCAGACGAGTGCCGCACGCCCAGTTTCGCCGTTTGCTCGGTAATGGGTGGAGGCGGCAGGACCGTCAGTCCTAAACTTTCCAGTAGATCGCAAAAAACAGGAGTGTATTTTCCTATTCTTGGGAAGCAGAAGACTTTCTTTTCCATTGACCTGATCATTTAAGGCAGAAGGCATCCCTGCCTTTTCGCCGCTTAACCGCCTGACGCCCTAACCCTCAGACCCCCGCCTGATAACTCTTATATCGACCTTTATCCTGACTGTACTGGCCTGAGTGTCGATTCAGATACTATCTTTATAATTCTTTATAACCCAGTAACCTGCCTGTGTTCAAAAGATCAAATTAATTAGCTAAACTTGGTCAGTTTAAATGACCTTCTCGCGCTTCTTTTCCTCATTTTTTATGCTAAAGTCTATTTCCCGGAATGTCAAGCTATCCAGTTTCGAGCTTCAGATAGCTGTTCTGCGGTCAGCTGTTTGCTTCATGGTAATGGGCCTCGGGGAAAGCCTCCTTGATTCTGTCTTGATGTAAGTGGCTGCAGTTGATGAGAATGACGCTTTTATAGTCGGCTATTCTCTTTTCTACCAGACTTTCTGGACCGGTCCGCCACCACCTTTTCTGTTTAACCTGATTCTTTAGCGTCTCAGCCGATATAGAAAAATCCCTCTGATCACTGAGGCTCACCTCATATCTGCCGATGGGCGCCCAAGGTTCAATAAAGCCATATTTCCCGCTCAATATGACCCAGAAAAACCCCTTCTTCTCTATCTGGTTTTCTTCCGCCCAGAGGCGAAAATCATAGAACCTCTTCCCCCGGTAGACATACCTGGCAGGCACATAATCTGGAGCACCTGGATCGTTCTCCCAGACCTTCTCCCGGGTGCAAGGGATAATCAACAGAGTCTCGGCCGGGTCGAACTTTAAAATCTCAGGCAGGCTAACCGTTGCCCGCTCTGCATATTTATCCAGGCCTTTTTCTATCAATCTGGCCTTGATCCGGTTGATAGCCTCTCTCGCTCTTTCTCGGTAATCAGGCAGTGGCAACAGCTCTTCAGCCCGCTGGTAGAAATCCAGCGCCTCTTCCAGCTGGTTGATTTTTTCATACTCGAGACCAATATTAAAAGCAACCCAGCCATCATTTGTCTGGCTAAAGAGCTCAGTTAAACAGCTAATGACTTTTTCTGGTTCCCTTATTCTCTGGCAGTCCTTCATTCTCTGGTTTGTTGTCCTTCCATCAGGCATGGTTTAACCTCCTTTTCAACTTTAAATTTTTTTGCTTTATCGATACTTGAAAAGATAGATAGAGAGAAAAGGCAATAAATTAAACTTGGATGGCGCCGCCCGACAGCAACTTCAATCCGCCAGACCGCCCTTATGACGCCGAAGGCCTTCCCCCTTTCCTGAGCTTCATACTTAAAATTTATTTCCTGAAAACCAGAAGTCAAGACCTGTTGGCTATCTTATCCAGCTAATTTTTAGTCCTTCAGGCGGCTTTTCAAACTCATTATTGACAGCAATAATTTCAGCTTTACTCATCCTGGCGGTTAAAGTGCGAATGAAACAATCCACCTGGGGAATGCCCTATCTAGACCTGGTAGCAAAATATCAAATTGATGATTTATCCTTAATTAGCTTATAATAAATCGATTAGATCCTTTAGGGGCCAGGGTAGAAGTCTTTTTTCCTTAACCTGGGGCGCTCCCGAAGATGAATTTAAAACAGGGGGAAACCTTCAGATTGCTGCTGGAAAAGAAGAGTAATCAATTAATTTGGTTGCGCCCTTGAGATAAAAGACCGAAATAAAAAAGGAGGTTAGAAAATGCCTAAAAAAGTATATTTAATGATGGCTGTGGCTGTAGCCTTGGGATTCATGGGAGGAGCTTTTCTAACAGCAGTGACCATGCCCGGTAGCAACGCCTTTGCTCAGGTTAGTAATACTAAGACTACAAAGATTTTGCATCCAGCGGCCATACAGACTGAACAATCTGAAATTCAGAAAGAGGTGCAGGCTAAAAGCTTCAAACTTTATAACGGGAGTAACAAGCTTATTGCCACGCTGGCCACCTCCAAAGATGGTCTGCCAGAGTTAAACTTTTATGACCCCCGAAGCAACCAGACTCGTTTAAAACTCTATCTTGAAGATTCTTTTCCGAAAACTAAGCCCAACCTTATCTTTTATGATGATCAGGGTAAGCAACGAGTCTTATTGGCTTTAAATCAAGCTAACGAAGGCTACCTGGCTTTTTTTGATCAAACCGGAAATTTTCGTTTCCGCGTTTTCACCGATGGCCCTTCCTATGGCGGTCTCGCTTATACCCTGCAAGAAGATAAGTTTTTTTCTATTACTTGCAATCCTAACACAACGGATCTTGTTCTCCAGAATGGGAAAGGCCGGCGGCTCATGCAACCGCCGGCTAATCAATCCGTGGTTGGCTACTAAAATTAAGAGTTAGCTTATCTCTGCTGGGGCGGCGGATATTTGCCCGGCTTATTTTCGCGCTGAGCCACGCTTTTTCGGCTCTTTTCTCAGCGAGAAATAGATAAACCCGCCAAAATATATCCCCAGCATTAAGACCATCATAATCACCGCTCCGGTGCTCATCTTGATTCTTTTCTCCTTTTGCTCGTGTTGCTCACTCTTTTGCCTCTTTTCTCTTGCCTCTCCTCTTTTAATTTTTTTCTTTTATCTCATCTGGCAAATCGGTTTCAGTCAACCGGATCTTTTGAGAAAACCATTTGTTGAGAAGAATAACCGCAATGATCAGCAGCGACCACTGCAGGACCATTGTCCCCGGACTCAATTTCTTCCAGGGATTCCACCAGGAATCAGGATACCAGGTGACTGCCTGAAAGACCCACCAGCCAAAGATGATGATGAAAATAACTGGAATGGCAATAACACACCAATTGAACCATTTCCCGACGTGAATCCAGCTGCTCTCATTGATCATCCCCCGGACGTTGTCGATACCATTTTTATAAACCGCATAAGCAAAGAAAATGCCAGAAATCAGAAGCCCGACTCCCCAGACCATGTCCTGGTTGTCCTGAAAGGAAATATTCCAGGCAGAGGGAATGCCCAGGATAAAGGCGACCGCCGCCGTGATCAGAGCTGCCTTCCGGCGGTTTATTCCAAAGTCACCCAGGTTCAAGACCGCCAGCTCAACCATGGACAGAAGCGAGGCCAGGGCCGAGATGGCCAGAGCCAGGAAGAAAAGCCCGGCCAGAAGCGACCCGGCCGGAAGATTAGGGAAAAATTTTGCTAAATAAATAAAGGTCAGTCCGGTATCCCCCGATTGTAGAGCCTGGAGAGCTACGTCCCGGCTGGGTGAAACGGCAAAGACCAGGGGCAAAATACCCATCGCCGCCAGGAGAGACGAACCGGCATCAGCCAGAGCAATAACGAAAGAGTTGGCCCCGATGTCGTCCCTATCGGACATATAGACCGCATAGGTCAACATCAGTCCCCAGCCAGCGCCGACTGACCAGGCAGCCTGGGTAAAAGCGTTAAGCCAGACCTTAGCTTTGAGTAGACCGGCCAGATTGGGTCGAAAGAGATATTCCAGGCCTTCAACCGCGTGAGGTTTGGTCAGCACCCAGACCATCAGAATAGCCAGAAGAACAATAATGCTGGGAACGATGATTTTGTTGGCTCTTTCCAGCCCCTTCTGGACGCCTCCAATGATGATGAAAGCAGCGATGCCAATGGCGATGAAATGAAAAAGGATCGTCTGTTCGGGCGAGCCGGTAAAATGCTTCCAGAGAGCTTCTGAATCAATTCCTTTCCGAATGACTCCGGTCACCCCATAGGTTAGATAGCGTATGGCCCAGCCGGTGACGACCGAATAATAGAACATGATAAATATGCAGCAAAACCCAATCCAGGCCCCCATCCAGGTGGACCGCGGTCCGACAAACTTTTTGAAGGCACCAATTGTCCCCTGCCTGGTAGTTTTCCCCATGATCATTTCAATCATCAACATCGGAACCGCCCAGACAATGGTAGCCACGAAAAAGGCAATGAGAAATGGCCCACCATCATTGGCCGCGACTACCCGGGGAAAACGCCAGATATTGCCGGCTCCAAACGCCATACCCATTGAAGCCAGAATAAAACCTACCCGACTGCTCCAGTTATCGTTTTGTCCAGCCATGTTTAAGACTCCTCGTCGTCTGTTTGTAAGCCAGGTCTTTATATCGAATGCCGATCTTTATACCTATTAATTATTAACTATTAATTACATGGCCAGGTCTTCTTGCGGGCAATTAGCGAGAGAAAACTGACATCAGAGCCGATGGCTACCCATGTCGTGTCGACTGCCCTTCGATCCAGCTGCTTAGCCATCCTATCCGTTTTTTTATACATCCCGATATTTATAATAAAAATAAAAAACAAAATAAACATAATTTTTTGGCGTTGTTTAAGTCAGGATAGGCGTTCTGGGTATGAAGATAGCGAGGGATATTTTGCCTTTATTACTTCCAGCCTATTTCCGGCTTACTTCCAGCCCACCGGGAAAAGGTACAGTGGTTCTTCTTTTATCCCCAGGAGCTTTTTCACTTCACTATCAACAAAGGCACCCACCGGCACAGTCCCAAGACCGAGAGCTGTGGCTTGAAGCATTATGTTTTCACCGACATGTCCTGCCTCCATATGGACGTAGCGCTCGGCCTTGGCCCCGTATCTGGCTCTGGTTCTCTCAAAAACAGCCGCCACTACCAGGGTGGCCGGTGCTTTTAAAAGCGTATCCTGTCCCAGGGCGGCAGCAGACAGCGCTGTCCTCAAATCTCCCTCTTTTATAAGCTCAAGGCTATGCTCTTTATTTATGTACTTGTAGAGCCCTGGCTTCAATCCTTCCACCTTCCCGGCAACCAGGAAAATTTCAAGAGGATAAGTGGCTCCAGCCGATGGAGACGCCCTTCTCCCGCTCGCCACAATCCCCTGGGAAGCCCACAGCAACTGAGAAATCTCCTTAAGAGTTAGCGAGGTATCTTTATAACTCCTTATGGACATCCTCTCGTTTATGGCGCGTTCAACCGAAAAGCTGCTATCTGTCGCTGGAGCTGGCAGTTTTATCACCATATTCTCCCCCATTAAAAGAACACCTAAGATTAAATTTAACACTAAATTTACCATAACACCTCCTCCGGCGCCCTCTGTACTTTATGTTTATATTTTATACAATTCTCAGGCTGATCATTCAACCGGGCTTCTGCAAATTGGTGACTTTTCATAGCGTCGGTAGCTATGCGAAACATCATGCTGAGTTGTAGACGAACTTACGGCCTGAGCAATGCCGAGGAATATTTTGCACCCTATTGCCTTGTCAGGTATTTGAAGAGAACTGCAGGGATCATAATAATACAAGCTTGGGCGGGCTAACGAGAATGCTCAACAGGTCATGGATTATCTCTTTATGCAGCCCATTATCACCATTAAAAACGTAAAAGAGCTACTGGGAATTACTCAGGCAGGAGCTAATAATATAGTTAACCGGCTTGTGGAAATTGGACTTCTTAAAGAAATTACCGGCTATGCCCGCAATCGCCGCTTCAGGTTCGACCCTTACCTAAGGTTGTTTGAGGAAAATAGCTAAATTTAAACAATTT
>Ga0209201_1000753_pt1 | contig 41906 bp, 34 predicted proteins | sample AD_UKC055_MetaG_FD_184411 | JGI IMG/M metagenome (GOLD analysis project Ga0209201, IMG submission 184411) | Active sludge microbial communities of municipal wastewater-treating anaerobic digesters from USA - AD_UKC055_MetaG (SPAdes) (version 2) | ecosystem: Engineered > Bioreactor > Anaerobic >... | reverse complement strand
GGGCGTTCCCGAACCAGGGCCTTGCCCATCCATAGCGATGATTGCATCCATAAAAGTAAAACAATTAGGAATAGACAAAGCCAGATCCACAAGCATCTCGCCAAAATCGATGACAGCAGGATATTGAAGATGCATTGCGCTCTTCGCTGTTCCAGGGATAAGTCCAAAGAGGTTTTTGATTGCGCCAGTATATGTCATAAGACTGTGATTCTTCAGCTTCGGAAGATTTATGACTAAGTCAACCTGCTCGAGCAGAGATGAAAGGGGGATGTTCTTGAGCTTTTTACCTGCTGCCACAGGATGAGGAGAAACCTCGCGAAAATCCACCCATGTGCCGCCGCTCTCTTGGACCGCGTCATAAATTCCAGAAGTCTTTGCAGCCAGCATGACAGGCTGCCATCCTGGGGAATCGCCCACCAAGACCTCTTTTGCGCCTCTAGACTTCACAAATCGAATGACTGCCTCGACAAAAGCAGGATTGGTTGTAACGGCCTTAGAGGCTGGTGATGCATTTAGAACATTCGGCTTTATGAGGATAGTTTTGCCTTTTATATCAGGGAAGCCTGCGATCTCTGCACATGTCTCAATCGCTTTATCCAGTTTCTTGGCTTCATAGTTCTCACATCTTATTAGTGCAACATCGGCTCTTTCTGAGTTCATGCAATATCCCAAGACCAGAGTATAGATAAAGCACAAGCTTCTATCAAGGCAAATCGATTCGAAAAATCGCACTTGCCTAATTCAATTGAATGCCCTTATAATATTTGATCATCATAGCGAGAGGTTCTGGATCAGAATGCGAATAAAGCTGGATCAAAGCGACTGGGTATACTATATCGGACGGGGATCGAATTTAGGAAAGCTGACGTTTTCTGTTGGATGTATGCTTATGCTGCTTGGGTCTAGCTTCAGACCAGCTCCAGGACCTATGACTGCGCGCGGAGGCTCCGACGTCAGCGACTTTGCAAAAAGCAATGAGATTGCTATGCCAGAACCAGAAGATAAATTGGTCAAGTATTCTGTCTATGAAGTCAAGAAAGGCGATACACTCTCGGAGATAGCGGAGCATTTTGATCTGACTCTAGATACACTGATCAGTATAAATAATTTCAAATCAGCCAAATCACTAAAGCCAGGCCAGCTACTCAAGATACCTAGCGAATCTGGCATAATCTATGTCGCCTCAAAGCCGACAACAATCCAGGAAATTGCGGAATCATATAATATCAATATCGATCGTCTCATAGATACAAATGGTCTGCTTTCAGAGACGATTTCAGCAGGTAAGCCTATATTTCTTCCAGATGTCAAACTGCCCGCTGCCACATTGCGAGAAATTGCGGGTACACTCTTCCAATGGCCAGTGAGAGGTCGTATCACCTCCTGGTTTGGCTGGCGCAAAGACCCCTTTACAGGAAGAAGATCGTTCCACAACGCTGTAGATATAGCAGCGCCCTATGGTTCGCTAATAGCCGCGCCAATGGAAGGTAAGATAGTCGAAACAGGCTATTCGCCAATCCTTGGTAAATATGTAATGATGTCCCATTCTGGCGGGTGGAAGACATTATATGGCCATATGTCCGAAATCCTGGTTCAGGAAGGCCAGTACGTCTCCCAAGGTCGGACTCTCGGTAGGATTGGCACAACTGGGTATAGTACAGGTCCTCATGTGCACTTTGAGGTTATAAAGAATGGGGTTCTAGTCAATCCAATGAATTACCTGCCTTGATATCCTCATGCTCTCGAAAAGAGACACATCGAAGCCTTGGGAGCGTCTTATTTGACGCATATAGAAATATCTGATACATTGTTTCATCATGATGATCATAAAGGGAATAGGTGTTTCCCCTGGTGTAGCAATTGCCCCTGCCTTTGTGTATATAGATGATTCTGGCATAATACCTCAGTATCCTATATCTATTGAGGATGTGCAGAGCGAAATGGCTCGTCTCCATGAAGCATCGTTGCTAGCCAAAAAGGAAATAGAAGCGCTGAGAGATCGAGCAAAGAATGAAGCAGGCGAAGAACAAGCAGCCATTTTCGACGCGCATCTCATGATGCTGGACGATCCCGAACTGCTCGAGCAAATAGAGCTATCGCTCAAAGAAAAGCAGTTCAACGTCGAAACGGCCGTTCTCTCTTTTGAGAGCGAGATGGTCAATAAGCTTTCTTCATCGCAGGATCCACTTAAGCAGGAAAAAGTATCCGATATTCACGATGTTGTTAGGCGCTTGCTAGGTCATCTTCTAAAAAAAGAGAGGATTTCGCTTTCCGATATCCAGACCGAGATAATTCTCATTGCCAAAGACCTCTTGCCTTCGGAAATGGTGATGATGTCGCGCAGCATGGTTCGCGGCATAGTCACAGAGACAGGAAGCCGGACCAGTCATGCGGCTATTCTGGCAAGAGCCTTCGAAATACCCGCTGTCCTAGGTGTAGGTCCAGGCTTTGTTCAGCAAATAAAACAAGGCCAATCGATCTATGTCGATGGCGACAATGGAACCGTTGTTATTGAGCCTGATGATTCGATTATTCAGAGCGAGAAAGCTGCGCGCACTGCTCGTCTAAAGCAGGAAAAAGAGAATAAAGAACTAAGAGATATTCCAGCGCATACGAAAGATGGTACGGGCATCATGCTCCTAGCTAACATCGGAATGCCTGAAGAAGTCGCAAATGCTATTGAGTATGGCGCCGAGGGAATTGGACTGTTTCGCTCTGAATTCTTCTTTCTTGGTGGGCAAGTACCAGGAGAAGAAGAACAGTACAATGCTTATGCCCAGGTGGCAAGATCCATGCATGGTAAGCCCGTTACTATTCGTACGCTCGATATAGGTGGAGACAAAGTATTGCCAGAACTTGGAGTTATAGGCGAAAAGAATCCTCTGCTGGGATGGAGGGCTATACGTTTTTGTCTTGAAAAGACCGATCTCTTCAAAACACAGCTCAGAGCTATTCTTCGTGCCTCAGGTCAGGGAAAAGTAAATATCATGTTCCCCATGATTAGCACAATCGATGAACTAATCCGCGCTCAAGCTCTTCTCGACAAGGCGAAGGAAGAATGCAAATCACAGGGTTATAAGATAGATGAAGACATGGAGACTGGAATCATGATCGAAGTACCATCTGCGGCTATCTGTTCTGATGTACTCTCAAGATCTTGTGATTTCTTCTCGATAGGAACAAACGATTTAAGTCAATACACACTGGCTGTTGATAGGGGTAATCAAAAAGTAGCTTATTTAAATAATCCATTCGATATAGCAGTGTTGCGCCTTATCAGTATGACAATAGAATCTAGTAAGAAGGCAAATATCGGTGTGAGTCTCTGTGGCGAGATGGCAGCAGATCCAGCTAGTGCAGTGCTCCTAGTCGGATTGGGCCTAAGAAGTCTCTCTATGTCAGCCTCAGCTATTCCAGCTGTTAAGAGAGCGCTGATGTCCATAACGATGGAAGAAGCTTCCTCCCTGGCTCAGCAAGCGCTGTCTAAGAATACGGCATCACAGGTGACTGCCTTGCTGAATTCTAGGCTCAATCTATAGTTATTCTTATGAGCAAAAAGAAGCAGGCTGTAGAGCCCCTTGAAATAGACTTGCGGCAAGAGGGCGTCTCATCGCAATCAGAGGAAAAAGAGTCTTTACCAAATATTCGCTACGAAAATCTGCCTCTTGTCGTTCTTGCAGGGAGGCCCAATGTTGGCAAATCTACGCTTTTCAATCGATTGATCGGCAGGCGGAAGGCAATAACCGATGCAAAGCCCGGAGTCACACGAGATCCTATAGAAGAAGAATGTGAGCTTAGGGGAACAGGAGAAAGGGTTTGTTTGGTCGACACTGGAGGCTTCAAGCTTGAGCGTGAAGGCCTAGATGAGCTTGTGGTGGCCAGAGCTCTCGCCTATATAGAGAGAGCGGATCTAATAATATTCATTGTAGATATTACGCAGATCACACCGGAAGATGAAGAATTCGCTGCTTTTCTTAGGCCTTATGCCAGAAAGCTCTTGCTTGTCGTAAACAAAGCCGATAGTCCCGAGCGTGATGCTCTGGTATGGGAGCATGCTCGATGGGGCCTCGGGCAAATGTTGTTTATCTCGGCGGAACACAATAGAAACATAGACAAGCTTACAAAAGCCATAGTGGCGCGTTTGGATTTCTCGAACATTCAGCAAGTAGAAGTAGAAAAAGCCGATATACATATAGCCATAATGGGTAAACCAAACACTGGAAAATCGACATTGCTAAATGCTCTAGTCGGCTATGAGCGGAGTATTGTTTATCCAGAGCCAGGGACAACCCGTGACATTGTAAAAGATCGCTTTCAATATAGGGGCAGGGGCATTGTCGTACTTGATACCGCGGGAATCCGAAGAAAGAAGAAAGTGACAGACAATGTCGAGTATTATTCGGTAACCCGCTCTATCCGCATTGTGAGCCAAGCAGATGTAGTGGTGCTCCTCATAGATGCGGAAGAAGGTCTTTCTGAGCAAGATAAAAAGATTGCTGCATTTGCGGTGGAAGCAGGCCGGCCGGTAGTGTTCGCGCTGAGCAAATGGGATAAGATGCCTGATATAAAGAATGCGTTCGAAGCTACTCGCGATCGGTTGCGATTTTTTTTCGGGCAAATGGCATATGCTCCCGTCGTAGCGATTTCTGCTAAGGAAGGGAAGGGACTCGATAAGCTAATGTCGACGGTGGTCTCATTGTATGCTAAGGCAAATAAGGTTATCGAGACTTCGCGCCTAAACCAAGCGGTTGCGAAATGGATACAAGAAACGCCACTTCCAGCAGGACCAAGCACGCATTTCAAATTGCGCTATGCAGTGCAGAGTTCTGTAAACCCTCAGCGTTTTATTTTCTTTGCAACGCGCCCAGAGGCGGTACCAGAATCCTACAAGAGTTTTCTCAAAAACAAGATACGGCTCGATTTTGGCCTCGATGGTGTTCCAATTCAGGTGGAGCTGCGTGCTTCACGCAGAGAGAGGCTGAGGAGCTGATCGATGATATACCTGAGCATTGGACAATTGGAGCGGATGTTATCGATTCCAGCGTCCACTCTGCGTTTCTGGGAACAAGAGGTACCTCTTCTAATGCCTAGCAGAACGAAATCCGGCCGCAGAAGCTACTCGCTTTCAGAAGTGGTGCTCATTGCAAGGCTCAAGCATCTGGCGCTGGATAAAAAACTTGGTCTTAGCCGTGCACAGGGAATACTAGAGCACGAGCTTCTTTATCAGGATCAGGAACTGAGAGCTAATATCAAGCAATTCAGGGAAGAGCTATTTCGTCTTTTGTTGGACTGTGATCGATGGAAAGAATCATTAATAGAGCTAATATCTGTTTCTACTGCAGAGAGTCCAACAAAGGAGAATTCGGGAAAGGAGTTATTGGATGGAACAGACGATAAAGAGCTTAATGGATTTTATTGATGCATCGCCAACACCTTTTCATGCGATAGATAATCTTGCAAGTATTCTTGAAGCACATGGAGCCATTAAACTGGATGAGCGGGAAGTATGGCAGCTAGAGCCTGGAGTTTCTTACTATGTAGTTCGAGGAAGCAGCTCTCTGGTTTCCTTCAGAATGGGTCTAAAGCCACCTTCTGAATCCGGATTTCTTCTCGCTGGAGCTCATACCGATAGTCCTGTGCTCAAAATTCGTCCAGAAAAAGGACTTCAGTCTCGGGGCTATCTCAGGCTCGCGCTCGAGTCCTATGGCTCGCCAATTCTGTCAGGTTGGCTCGATAGACCACTTGGAGTAGCCGGGGCTCTCGCAGTACTAGAAAACAAAGAGATACACCAGCGCTTTTATATCAGTCATGAGCCTATAGCAGTTATCCCAAATATTGCTATCCATTTGAATCGAGACATCAACAAGGGTTTTGAATACAACCTAAATCAGCAACTACCAGCCCTATTTGGTTTAACAACTTTCAAGAGAAAAGAGTCTGAATCCGAGAGCGAATTTGAAAAAGAAAGCGAGAGTTCAGGCGCTTTTTCTTCAGAAATCTTGATCCGCATTTCTCAAGAGCTTGGAGTAGACCCTAAAGCGATCATCTCATCCGATCTTAGGCTCTACGACACCGAACCTTCTCGCCTTCTCGATAATTCGCTTATCAATGCGCCAAGACTAGATGATCTTGCTGGCTGTGCCGCATTGATAGAAGCTTTTATAAGTGTACAAGCCCAGGCATCAACGCAGGTTGCATGTTTTTTCGATGCAGAAGAAATAGGTTCGATGACCGTCGGAGGAGCTCAATCCTCCTACCTGCGAGATGTTCTTGCCAGAATTACGCTTGCCTCACGCAGTCTTGGTCAGGATTTATATAGAGCGCTAGCTTGTTCAACTTGTGTCTCAATAGATGGAGCGCAAGCATGGCATCCTGGCTACCCGGAAAAATTTGACGACTTTTATACGCCGCTTTTGGGCAGGGGTATTGCTCTAAAATCTAATGCCAACATGAATTATGCAACAGATTTCACTTCTCAGCAGATTGGTCATACGGTAGCTAGCAGAGCAGGTATAAAAACCCAACTTTATATGGCCCGTGCCGATATTCAGCCTGGAAAGACAATAGGTCCTATCACGGCAAGCCGAACAGGCGTCCCTACAGTGGATGTAGGCCACCCCCTGCTGGCCATGCATGCCATTCGAGAGACTATTGCTGCCTCCGACCACTTGGACATGATCGCTTATCTTCGGGCATTCTATTTCTAGATCCCGGTTCCATAGATTTATAAGAAAAAAGGCCACCCGAATGGGCGGCCCAATTTTTTTTGCCTAAGTACTTACTTAGTGAGTGGTTGATAGGTTTTTTTCGGATCCCATGCTCCCTTGCGCACTTCTCCCTTTATGCTCGGAATTGTTAGCACTTGATCGGGGAATATGAGATTCGGATTAGAAGGATCCTTGAAGGTCTTCTTGTTAGCCTCGTAAAGGACTGGCCACTTATATGGATTATTATAGACAAATGGATACTCAGCAATTCTCCATAGGCAATCTCTGCGTTCTGGAATGAGCCTCACCTTATATGTTGCAGGCAAAGGAGCAAATTCACCAATTTCCATAAGGGTCCAATAAGACTGTGCGGCGAGATCCTTTGCATGCTCATAATCGAGAGCATTGAATGCGGTTTGAGCGTCGGCCAGCAAATCTCCACCTTTTTTGAAGAGATCTGGATAGTTGTTAGCGGCATTCTTAGAGGCTGCCCAATCATAGCGACTCTTTGCATCAGAAATAGCTGTCTCTGCATATTTCTTGTTTTGAGCAATTAGTGCCTGAGCTTCCTTTTCAGCTTCTTCTTTAGCCTTTGCTTCAGCGGCAAGCCTCGTCTTTTCGGCATGATCGGCCGCTACCTTGGCCTCGAAGTCGGGCGAAAGTGTCGAAAGAACCTCGTCAGCTAGCTTTGTAGCAGCAGCGTATTTCTCTATTTGATAGGCTTTTTCGGCGGCTTCCATCGCAAAATGTGCAGAATTGTACACTGCTGGATAGTCTGCTTTAATGTTGTTTAGATCAGCCCATACCATGCGATCTCGCGCCTTTGGCATTATCTCATCTGCCATTGCTTTATCTGCTGCAAGCTGTTCTGCGGCTGCCCGCAAGGCATTCACCTCTGCCATCAGATCATCGGATATGATACGGACAACATCATTGGCCAACGCTACAGAGGCATCGTAGGCTTTCTCACTATAGGCTTTATCTGCTGCTTGCATAGAGGTATCTGCATCGCGGTATTCGTCGGGATAATCAGAAGCGAGATCAACCTGAACCGCCCATGCCATTCTGCTATGAGCAATACCCAAAGCCTCGGCTGCTTTTGAAGCCTTTTGGATTTCGATTGCCATTTCCTTGGCTTCTCTTTCGCTAGCTACTTTAGCCTCAAATTCAGAGGAGAGCGTTGAGAGGACTTCGTTAGCCAGCTGGGTTGCAGCAGCGTATTTCTCTATTTGATAGGCTTTTTCGGCGGCTTCCATCGCAGAATGTGCAGAATTGTACACTGCTGAATAATCAGTTTTGATGTTGTTCTGATCAGCCCATACCATGCGATCTCGAGCCTTTGGCATGACCTCGTCAGCAGCAGCCTTATCCTTTGCTAGTTGTTCTTTTGCAGCCCGGTCTGCCGCTACTTGAGCTTGAAAATCATTTGAGAAAATGCCCGAAACTTCTTCTGCTTTTTGTTTTGATAGCAGGTAGTCTTCGTTTCCGTAGGCTACATAGGCGCTAACCATAGCAACGCTCGCATTCTTGTATTCTTGTTCATAGTCAGCCCTAATCTGATTCTCATTAGCCCACGCCATCCTGCTTTCAGCATCAGCAATCGCTGCATCTGCGGCTTGCTTTGCAATAGCTTTTAAGCGGCTTGCTTCTTCTTCTGCAGCTTTTATCTTAGCTAGCTCTCTAGCAGCGAGTACTTGCCTTTGGAAATCATCGGATATGATACGGACAACATCATTGGCCAACGCTACAGAGGCATCGTAGGCTTTCTCACTATAGGCTTTATCTGCTGCTTGCATAGAGGTATCTGCATCGCGGTATTCGTCGGGATAATCAGAAGCGAGATCAACCTGAACCGCCCATGCCATTCTGCTATGAGCAATACCCAAAGCCTCGGCTGCTTTTGAAGCCTTTTGGATTTCGATTGCCATTTCCTTGGCTTCTCTTTCGCTAGCTACTTTAGCCTCAAATTCAGAGGAGAGCGTTGAGAGGACTTCGTTAGCCAGCTGGGTTGCAGCAGCGTATTTCTCTATTTGATAGGCTTTTTCGGCGGCTTCCATCGCAGAATGTGCAGAATTGTACACTGCTGAATAATCAGTTTTGATGTTGTTCTGATCAGCCCATACCATGCGATCTCGAGCCTTTGGCATGACCTCGTCAGCAGCAGCCTTATCCTTTGCTAGTTGTTCTTTTGCAGCCCGGTCTGCCGCTACTTGAGCTTGAAAATCATTTGAGAAAATGCCCGAAACTTCTTCTGCTTTTTGTTTTGATAGCAGGTAGTCTTCGTTTCCGTAGGCTACATAGGCGCTAACCATAGCAACGCTCGCATTCTTGTATTCTTGTTCATAGTCAGCCCTAATCTGATTCTCATTAGCCCACGCCATCCTGCTTTCAGCATCAGCAATCGCTGCATCTGCGGCTTGCTTTGCAATAGCTTTTAAGCGGCTTGCTTCTTCTTCTGCAGCTTTTATCTTAGCTAGCTCTCTAGCAGCGAGTACTTGCCTTTGGAAATCATCGGACAAAGTCGCCGAGACCTCTTCTGCAAGGGTCTTAGCGGCAGCATATTTCTCTATTTGATAAGCCTTTTCGGCTGCTGCCATAGCATTAGAGGCGCTTGCATATTGCTTTGGATAATCCGATTTGAGCTCTACTTGATCAGCCCAGGCTATGCGAGCTTTTGCATCTGCAATTGCCTTTTCTGACGCAGCTTTGTCTTTCTCAAGCTGCTCGAGGCGAGCTTTCTCGCGTATTTCTGCTTCCTGTTGGACGAAGGAATCTGATAAGCCAATATAGTTCGATACTTCATTGGTCTCAAATATAGCAGCGCTATATTTCAATTCCCGCTCAAGAGCTTTTGCGTTATCTAGATGTTGATTGGCTTCGATAAGATAAATGTTGTCTTCTAGCCCAAGCTCAGAGGCCCTATCTTTTGCATCCGCAAGTTTGGCCTCAGCTTCTGCGATAGCGCTAGCAGCATCAAAGGCCATAGCTTGCGAAATATCGCGCGCAGCCTCAAAAACTGTAGTTGCATCGATATAGCTGGAATAGGCACTGATATAGTCGGCCTCTTCCATGTTTTTCTCTGCTTCTGCAAATATATCAAGGGCGTTTTGATATTCGTAAGGAGCATTGAGGTCAGCGTTTACCTTGATAGCTTCATCTTGGGCTACGATAGCCTTGTCTTTGGCTTCAAGTGCTTTGAGATTTGAGCCCTTGGAGTTCACTTCGTAATAGTACTCTTTGGCTTCTTTTAGCACTGAGGTAGATGCTGCAATATCCTCGATACTACCTCTTTGCCATAGATCCTGCGCTTCTTGGTATTTTTCTTCGCCCATGGCTAAGTACATTTGGATGCTTTCGTAACTCGAATAGCCATTATTTTCGATGTTTTCCCTAAGCTTATTGACTTCTGCTGCTATAGCTGAATTTTCAAATGCAGCAGTGGCAAGTTTGTAGGAATTAATAGCCTCCAGAAAGCGAGAGTCCTCGGCATATATTTCAGCTTGAGCGCAATACTGCAGGCCGATATCATATTGAGCAGAAGCCATCATTGGTGCATCGGCATCTATAGCTATGGAGCGCATTAGATCTGCTCCATTTCTCTCCATTTTGACCATTTCCGGGCATATAAGATTGCCTTCCTGAATGAGTTCGTCCCATGTTGAAACGACTTCGGCAAGTTCGTCCTTTAGAGGATATGCCTTTGCTCCATCGTATTGAGCTGGTGCTTCGACGAGATCCTTGTATTTTGCAGATACAGTATCATGTTTTTTGTTTGCTTCTTGGAATTTATCGGAAAGTATTGAGTCTAAGCCGAATTTAATCGCCTCATCTTTTAGATTGCTCGCTTGTTCGAATAAACTTTGGAGCTCAGATTTCTCTACAGAAGGCTTCTCAACTTCAGCCTCTGGCTGAACTTGAGGCTGTTGTGGGCCGCCTTCAGCGATGGGCGGGGGAGTCTCTGCTCCCTTTGGTACCTGACCGGCTTGGGTGGCGCATGAAGCTAGAATTAGTGCCACTATTGCCAGCAGAGGGAGAAACCTTTTCACAAATTTCATTGCTACCCTCCTCGGATATTTCAGTCTTTTCTTCAATGATATAACTATATCAAGATTGAGTAAACATGAAAATCAAGATTTCTTTTAAAGATGCCTCCTTCATATCTAAATTATTGATTAAAAACTATATCAAACCAATTATAATTATATCACTTCCCAGCTTTCATAGCAGAGATATTTGCTATAAAATTAGCATAAATTTCTTCTCTATAGTATATAGTTTCGGCAAGGATTGCTAATTCTATGAGCAAAGTCCATAGCAAATTCAATTTTGCTAGCAAAAACGAAAAACCAGACAGCCTTCTCATTTTTTGTTTATATGCCTGTTTTGTAATTTTTTTAACAGCCTGCAGCAGTGATTCTCAATCTTTTCCGGAAGGCTTTGTCCAATTTTATCCAAAATTAGAAGCATGGGAAAATCGTGACGAAGGCTTCACATTAATTTGTGTTTCGAGTGCAGATGGGGCGCAGGGTTTCCTCGAATGGGAGGCAAATGGTATTTACGGGCGTATTGTGGAAGCCGGTGCGAGCAAAGATGGTCGGTTTTATTCAATAGGAGATGGAGGCATGAATGGCTTGGCATTAGAGGCCAAGAAAAATGGTAAATCCCTTGAGATATCCTATGAGCCTATGCTTCAAAACGCCTATGTATTTCAAGGAGGATCTAATAAACACAAAATCTCCGTAGATCGATCAAAAGCCATTGAGGATCTTAGATTGCTCGCTGGACTGTTCGAAGAGACTCAAGAAAGCGGTCGCAAGATATCTATGCGTTTGCAATATCTTGTGTCGCGAAAAGCCTTTGAAGAAAAGGCATTTGACGATTTTCTCCGACGAGGAAATTCTCCTTATAAAATGGCTGAATTCAGAAGGATGCGGTTAGAAGCTTCTCCTCTTGCTAAATATGAATTACCCGAGGATTCTGGAAACTCGGATTCTGAGTTACCAAAAGATTTCTCTAAGGAGGACAGTTCAAGTCGAGTTCAATATTGGCTGCCTCCGATCGAATACTATGAAATCCAGTATCCCATATATATCAGTGAGAATATAATAAGTGTTGCGACCCAGTATTACTTATTCAATGGAGGAGCGCACGGTTCGGCTTCAACAGATCTTGATATCATAGATCGAAAGACTGGCAGGCGGCTTGAAGTCGGTGATATTTTCTTAGAAGACTGGAGATCGGGTCTCGGACCAAAGCTTAAGGCAGAGTTGCTTAGGCAGAGCAGGTATTGGAAGGATTCAGGAAGCTCTGCCAAGGTTCAGAACGAAAAAAATAGCTCCATCGAAGATCTTCGCGAACTTGGATTTTTCGAATCTGATATATACCCATCCGACAAAATATTCTTGTGCAAAACAGGAATAGGCTTTGAATACGATCGCTATGAGCTCGCTCCTTGGTATATGGGAGAGTTCATCATTTTGCTTCCGTGGGATGAACTAAAGCCTTTCCTTAATCCAGCGTTTTTTGCTGATGGACAGATATTAGGCTCGATCTAAGCTTTTTCCAAGTTGAATATCCAAGCCCTATCGCCTGCTTCTACTGTAAAGCCATTTATCATGGCTTTGTCTATATCCTTCCAATCGATTCTTAGGGCTAAGGTTTCATCGGCTACCATCTGGCCGAAGCGGTCTAGCGCAGCTCTAAGTTCATAATCGCCAGAAACCTCTAGGATGATCCTATCGGTCACATCGAGGCCTTTTTCCTTCCGGGCATTCTGTATTCCTCGGATTAGGTCGCGCACATATCCTTCATAGAGCAATTCTGGGGTAATATTGGTGTCCAGTGCTACCGTAAGGCTACCTTCATTTAGGACCTTGAGACCTTGCTTTTCCTCGCGGATTATATCTACTCGAGAGCTATCCAAGGCTATTTCTTTGCCTGAACTCAGGGCGAGCAAGATCCGCTCCCCATCGAGGAGATGAGCAATTTCTTCGCTGCTCAGGTTGGCGATTTTTTCTGCAGCTTCTTTCATATAAGGACCAAGCTCTTTACCAAGTACACGGAAATTAGCTTTAGCGTGATATTCGACGAGATCCTCTTCTTTTTCGTGGATGACCACGGATTTGACATTGAGTTCTTCTCGGAGAATTTCTTCCATTCGCGCCAGGACTTCGCGTTCTTCCGGGACTCGGCTGATAAGTTGAATCGATGCAAGAGGCTGACGTATTTTGAGATCGTTGGTCACTCTGAGAGAACGCCCCATAGTAACGGCTTGTCGTACGATGCGCATATCGCGCTCTAATTCGAGGTTGCGATACTTTTCTTCTGCTTTAGGCCAGTCTGACAGATGGATCGATTCGGATTCCATTTGCAGCTTTATATTCTGATAGATTGCCTCGGTGACAAATGGAATTACAGGCGCCATGACTAAGGTAAGTCGGCGAAGAACCCGGTAGAGGGTCTTATAGGCATTCTTCTTATCTGTATCGTTTTCTGATTTCCAGAATCTGCGTCGCGAACGACGGATATACCAATTGTTTAAGCTGTCCACGAATTCGACGGTAGGGGCTATCGCTGCTTGTAGGTCGAAGGCTTCAAAGCCGGTCGTCACATCTGCAATCATTTTTTCGCATACAGATAGTATCCATTTATCCAAAGGATTTTCGACTCCCGTGCAGTCGAAATCTTCTGCCACAAAGCCATCGATATTTGCGTATGTGACAAAGAAACTATAGGCATTCCAAAGTGGGAGGATCACGCTCTTGAGGACATCCTTGACACCTTCGTCTGAATAGCAAAGGTCTTCAGCCTTTATGACGGCGGAATTCATAAGAAAGAGCCTCAGCGCGTCAGCACCGAATTTGTCCATGACTTCGGAGGGATCAGTGTAGTTTCGTAGGCTTTTGGACATCTTTTTGCCATCTTCTGCCAAGACAAGGCCATTGACGACACAAGCCTTAAAGGCAGGCTTGTCAAAGAGAGCTGCGGCAAGGATTGTCAATGTATAGAACCAACCTCGCGTTTGGTCGAGACCCTCACAGATAAAATCCGCCGGAAAATTGGATTCGAATTTCTGCTTGTTTTCGAAGGGATAATGATTCTGTCCGTATGGCATTGCCCCCGATTCGAACCAGCAATCGAGCACTTCAGGAATTCGATGCATGATTCCACCGCAGCTGCATGGCAGTGTGACTTTATCTAGATAATGCTTATGCAGGTCTTCAGGTACTTCACCGCCGAGCTCTGCAAGTTCTTTACGAGAGCCTACACAGACGGTTTTTCCGCATTCACCGCATTTCCAGATGGGAAGTGGGTTACCCCAATATCTATTTCGGCTTATTGCCCAGTCTCGCGCATTTTCTAGCCATTTTCCGAATCGGCCATCGCGAATATGGGCAGGCACCCAATAGACGCTTTTGTTTGCTTTAAGCATGGATTTTTTGATAGGCTCTATCTCAACGAACCAGCTAGAGATCGCACGGTAGATAAGTGGGCTTCCGCAACGCCAGCAATGAGGGTATGCATGGATTATCTGGTCGCGTTTTATGAGTTTGCCTTCATTTTTAAGCCTATTCATTATCGATTTGTCTGCGTCTTTGACGAATAATCCCTTATAATCTGGAACTTCCTCAGTAAATCTGCATTCTTCGTCGACTGGGCATACAGTAGGAATGCTAGAGCCGCGCAATACTTCGTAGTCTTCTTCACCAAAACCTGGTGCTGTATGAACTATTCCAGTTCCCTCTTCGGTAGTGACGTGTTGGCCAAGTACGGTCACAAATGCACCTTTTTCAGCCAAGAAGGCGAAATAGGGGAATAGAGGTTCGTATCTAATTCCAGCAAGTTCGCTGCCTTTTTTCTTCCATGAAAACTTCAATGATTCAGGATTCTTATAATAGTCTTTTAGTCTTGATTCAGCGAGGATATATCGCTCTTTGCCATCGATGACACAGGCATAATCGATATCTGGACCAAGACAAAGGGCGAGGTTTGAAACCAGTGTCCACGGGGTAGTTGTCCATGCTACGAAATATGTAGATCCGTCCGCTAGATCTGCGAGAGAAGGGTCATCTAGCGATATTGGCAGGCCTGTTATTCTAAACCTCACGGTAATCGCGGGGTCGCTTACATCCTCATATCCTCCCAGTGAAAGCTCATGATTAGATAATACTGTAGAACATCGCGGACAATATGGGAGAATATAGTGGCCTTCATATATGAGTCCCTTGTCCCATAGGGATTTGACGACCCACCAGATAGACTCCATATAATCAGGTTCCATAGTTTTATAGTCATTATCGAAGTCGACCCAGCGGCCGAGGCGAGTGACGATCTGGCGCCATTCCTTTACATATCGGAGGACAGAGCCTCTGCAGGCCTCATTGAATTCGGCAATGCCATAGCGCTCAATGTCGGTCTTTGAGTTGAGACCGAGTTCTTTTTCGATAAGGTTTTCGACTGGCAAGCCATGACAGTCCCATCCAAAGCGCCTTTCTACATGATAGCCTCGCATTGTTTTGTACCGAGGGAAAATATCTTTGATCGTACCTGGTACAAAGTGGCCAAAGTGAGGAAGACCAGTAGCAAAAGGAGGACCATCATAGAAACTGAATTCTGGTGCGCCTTCACGTTGCGAAACTGACTTCTTAAATATATTCTGTTCTTCCCAAAATCGAACGATCGATTCTTCCTGCTGAGGGAAGTTGACCTTGGGGTCAACGGGCTTGTACACGATATCCTCCTCGATAATGTCACGAATAATGCTGTATGTTGCAAATCCTTTCAAGAGGAGGAAGTTAGATGCGAAGATAATGGAAACCAAAAATGCGCAAGAATCGCGAAAAATATTGCAAAATCAGAAGAGCTTCTAAGGCGAGTGCCAAGATATGCGGATTAGTACAGTATTTCAATATGGATTTGCTAAAAAGAGAGATTGTGGTATAATAGTAAGAAATAATATCAAGATCTGCATCTTACAGAATGGCAGGTAATTCATGGATTGAGAACCCGGAGGCATAATTTGATGCGCACCGAAGGAATTGATATTGATTTCCGGTTTATAGAAGATATTCAAGATGTGGAATGCATCCGGCGGATAGTTATCCGTGTTTCAGAAGGCAATATCATAGTAACTAGATCAGAAGACCCACAGCTGCGATATTTTGTGGAACTTCAAGGGGTTCCAGGAGAGATCGACACATGGTCTTGTAGGTTTAGGCGAGCTGAGAGTATTGCGATTATCGAAGTAATAGGGAATGATTTTGTTAGAATCGGGAAATGCAATATTTTTATCCCTTCTCATATCTCAGATATCGAAGTGCATTCCTCTAGAGGATCGATAGAGATTCGCGAAATCCCTGCAAATGTTCTTGCCATTACCGATCGAGGAGACATTAGCATCTCGAATGCCAGATTTGTAGAAGTATCGAGCGTCAATGGCAATATCGTCGTAGATCGCAGTGAAGGATGTTCCGCGCGGAGCATCAATGGCACTATTAGATGCTCGAGAATTGAAGGTTCAGTCCAGGTGGAGACCCAGAGCAGTTTTGTCTTGATCGATCAGGTCGAAAAGAACGTAGCAGCAGTATGCGATCAGGGCAAGATAATCACTCGCAGAGTCAAAGGAAGAGTCAGACTCATTTCCAACAAGGGTGATGTCGAGCTGGAAGTAAGTGGAGCATTTGGTGGTGGAGAAATCCAGACATATTCAGGAGACATATCCATACAGCTCGAGTATAGCAGCATAGAATTCAGGGCTGAAACGCTTTCGGGTCGAATAGAAGCAAGCTTTCCCGTCAGTGCTTCCGGCATAGGACCTCAGCGCTGTACCTTTCGCACAGGAGAAGGGTCAAGGCGCCTCTATGTCAAGAGCATTCTCGGCGATATCGAGGTTTCTTGAGTCTTTTGTTCTTTAGGCTAGGATCAGAATTATTTCGAGAAAGTCCTTTTGACTAGATTACTCGTATTTATATATTCATTCCTCGAAGAGTCTTTTTATCTGATCGGCATAGAGCTCGTTGATAACGTGGCGCTTCAAGTCGAGTTTTGCCGACAATTCGCGTCCCTCCTCGAAAGGAGAAGGCAGAAGAGCGAAATAGTAGATGCGCTCAAAGGGCTTAAATCCGTTCTTTATGCTGATATAACTGTTTATCTCGCTGTTGATGAGTTCCTTTACTTCGGGTTGTTCCAATAGCGATAGATAATCGTTGAATGGGATATCGTTCTCTTCTGCCCAGGCGGTAAGGACCTCCTGGTTTGGTACGATGAGAGCTGCTAGATATCTTTGGTCTTGGCCAACTACTGCAGCCTGCTGGATATAGGGGCTCTCGCGCAATCTCTGTTCTATAGGCAAGGGCTCGATATTTTCTCCTCCACGCAATACTATCGTGTCTTTTACACGGCCGATTATCTTAAGCTCACCATGGATAGTGAACATACCTAGATCACCAGTGTCCAGCCAGCCATCTTTGGAGAGCACTTTTTCGGTGAGGTCGGGCCTCTTGTAATAGCCAAGCATGACTTGAGGGCCTCGGACATAAATAACGCCCTTTTGCCCTGCGGGGAGCACATTTCCCCGCTCGTCTAAAATGCGAACCTCTGTTCCCCGGTGCACTGGACCCACTGTGCCAGTTACTGGGTGATTTCTCAACCTCACGCTTATTACTGGCGCAGTTTCGGTTAGGCCATATCCTTCGAGTATCAAAATTCCGATAGCTTCGAAAAAGTGATCTACTGAAGGCGGCAAAGCTCCTCCGCCAGATACGCCTGCAATGAAACGCTTTCCAAGCTTCTCCTTGATTTTTTTGAACACAAGCGCATCGCCCAAAGCGCGCAAAGGGGTAAGGAGCGCGAAGGGAATTATTGATATAGAAATATCGACAAATCGCGATCGAGGAGAGAATTTTGGCAGCTGGTCATAGAGCATATTCTTGAAATATGCATGTGCCTTTCCAATGCCTACAAACATCGAGAACATGGACCTGGTGATTCCTCCACTCTGGCGGATTGTCTTGTCCACTCCATCCTTTACGGATTCCCAGATGCGAGGAACTGTCGAAAACCAGTGGGGCTGTACTACCTCCATATCTTCCATAAGAATCGAGCCTATAGGTTTGGAATAAGCTATCGTGCATCCGGCCTGTAGAAGAATGTACTGGACAGCTCGCTCGAATGAGTGCCAGATAGGAAGCACCGAAAGAAACACCTCGCCGCTATTCACCTCAAGCAAATACGGGAAGTATTCGGTTTGGTGGAGAAAATTACCATGGCTAAGCATGACGCCTTTTGGTTCGCCCGTGGTACCAGAAGTGTAGATTATGGTTGCAAGATCGGCTCTTGTGCCTTTTTGAGCCTCTTTTTGATAGAAATCAGGATCATCCTTATAGAGTGATAGGCCTTTTTCCATAATTTCCGAGAATATAGAAATGCTGAGCCCTGCCTGCCTTGCTTCTTCGGCAATTTGCGATGATGGTGGATCGATTAAGATTATGGACCGCAGATCGGCATAAGGAGCTTCTTTAAGCGACGTTGAGTTGAGAGAAGTGGGGCCTTGTTTGACATCGAGGATTTTTTTTAGTTGGCGTTCGTTTTCGAGAATGGTGGTCGAACATTCGCTCCAGCTTAGAATATATGCTATTTCCTGGGCTGTTGCATCGCATCCACGCGGAATATCGACAGCCCCAATTCCGAGTATAGCGAGGTCTGCAAGAAGCCATTCTTTTCTGTTATCGGAAATAAAACCTATATTGTCTCCTCTTTTAATGCCAAAATCACCTAGTCCAAGCGCAAAGATGCTGATTTCCTTGAGGAGTTCACCATAGGTTATTGGTTGAAAATGGCCCTGCGCATCTTTAGAAAGTTGTACTGGGACATTGGGCTGTCTTTGAGCGATCTCAATGTACATCTGAGGGATTGTATTTGCCATTGCCAAAACCCTCCATCAACTATTTTGACATTATTACCATAAATGTAAAATTGGAAATAGTCAAGCTGCCACGCTGCCACGTTGACTCTTTGGCCATTGATAGGATATAACTTTCCCGCATATGTTCTATAGATCGGGCTTTGTTAAGGAACGGATGTGCGGATAAGGCGAAGCCCACTTTGCATTTTTTTGTATGCAGGAGGATTAACGTGAGCGTTCGTATCAGGCTCAAAAGGTTTGGTGCCAAGGCCAGACCATATTATCGTATTGTCGTCATGGATTCCCGCTCGGCTCGCGATTCCAAGACTATTGATGAGATTGGATACTATCATCCAATAGAAACAGAGGACAAACAGATAAGCATAAACGAAGCCAAAGTAAGAGAGTGGCTTGCAAAAGGTGCCCAACCCTCGGACACTGTGCGTTCTCTTTTGAATAAAAAAGGCATCCAGCTAAAATGAGTAGCGAGAACACTATGGAACGCGATCTTGTTGAGTATATTGTTAAATCACTTGTCGATCATCCTGAATCCGTCGATATCAAGGTAGTAGAAGGAGAGAAATCGACAATTCTCGAGCTAAGGGTTGCAGAGAGCGACATAGGCAAGGTCATAGGCAAAAATGGCAGAATCGCTCGTGCGATTCGGACTATTCTTTCCGCGTCTGCATCATCCAAGTCAAAACGCGTGATCTTGGAGATTCTTGACTGAGTTTGATTTTTCGTTATGCATGATAAGCAAAAACCAGAATATCTCGCTGTGGCAAGGCTTGGTGCCGTAAGGGGTCTGGCAGGTGAGCTAAAGCTTTTCAGCTATTCGGGAGAGTATTCACATATCGAAGGTGCTCAAGAATTCCTTTTGGTTGGCAGAGAAGGGTTGAAAGATGCCAAGCCTATAAGAGTTTTACGTTTATTGAAGGCAAGCTGGGGGGTAAGCGTAGTATTCGAGGGATTTGAAACACCCGAAAAAGCGCGCCAGTTAGTCGGACGGGATATCTTTCTACCGAGGTCTGAGGCCAGTCCCAAGAAATCTGGAGAATACTATATCGCTGATCTTGTTGGAATGACTGTAATAGCCGAAGGAGCGAAGGTTGGGATGATCTCTGCGGTTATCGAAGGAGCAGAAAGCGATCTCTTGGAAATTAAGAGAGATCTAAAAGAGAAAATCCTTGTTCCGTTCCGAAAGGAGTTTGTTGGCAAAATCGACGAAGAAAGGGGCGAACTCGAGATTATTAGCCCATGGATTCTGGAATGAGAATCAAGCTGCTTTCGCTATTTCCAGAGATTCTTGAAGCTTATTTTTCTGCTTCCATAATGAAACGCGCTGTGACTAAGGGGCTCATATCTTATGAGCTTGTCAATATAAGAGACTATGCTTTGGATCGCCATCGCAAATGTGACGATGAGGTATTTGGAGGTGGGCCAGGCATGCTGATGAAGCCAGAGCCTTTAGACAGGGCTCTTACAGCAGCGGGGTCTCCAGAACTGAGAACGATCTATGTTACGCCGTCCGGTAGGCTTTTCAATCAGGCGATGGCACTGGATTTTGCACGCGAGGAAAATCTTATATTTCTCTGTGGCAGATATGAAGGAATCGATCAGCGCATAATCGATACAAGAGTTACAGATGTGGTTTCTATTGGGGATTATGTGCTTTCGAGTGGAGAGATAGCGGCGATGGTTGTGATCGATGCGGTATATCGCCTTATACCTGGAGTTATTTCAGGTGACTCTCTTTCGGAAGAGAGTTTTTCAAAGGGCCTTCTAGAGTATCCCCAGTATACAAGGCCTGCCAAATATGATAATTTATTTGTCCCAGAAGTATTGGTGAGTGGAGACCATGCAGCGATAGAGCGATGGCGACTCAAAGCGAGCCTTATCAAAACGCTCGTATACAGACCAGAGCTTTTGCAAAATATCGATCTGACCAGTGAATTAGGCAGATTGCTCAAAGAAGTGATAGACGAAGGGGGAGAATATGGACCTCATACAGCAGATTCAAGCGGAACAGATTCGAACTGACCTGTCTGATTTCAGGGTGGGAGATACCGTCCGCGTTAGTTTTAAAATTGTGGAAGGCAAGACTGAGCGAGTTCAAGCCTATGAAGGGCTTGTCATAGCGATCAAGAACGCAGGAATAGGGAAGACCTTTACAGTGAGAAAGAACTCGTACGGTGTAGGAGTGGAGCGCGTGTTTCCTTTCAATTCACCTCGCGTCGAAAAAGTGGAGATAATAAAGGCTGGAAAAGTGCGCCGCGCTAAACTCTATTATATTCGCAGCAAGGTAGGTAAGAAGTCGAAAGTCAAAACTCTTGTTGGAGGTCGCAAGAGCCAGAAGCAGGAAGCATAATAGTTTTTTTGCTCCAGAGTGATTGAATATCGAGCTGCCAAGGTCGAAGCCTTGGCAGCTTTTTTTGCAAAAAGCGAGATCTTGCCAAACAGTTTTGAAGCGAGAAGTCCACTTTTGCGCGAATTCAAGATAAGAGCGTAAATGTGAACATGGTCCTTATTCTGAAAACTGATAGCGAAAAGAAGAAAAGAAGAGGAAAAGAAGAGGAAATTATAGCAGGCCAATGCCTCGAGAGTAGTGGCTGGGTTATACTTGCTCGCAATTTTCGTAGTAGGCGAGGGGAAATCGACATTGTAGCGCTTCGTGAAAATATTCTATCTTTTGTCGAAGTCAAATCCGCAAACCGAATCACCAAGCGCGATCTCGAGCATGTCATAGGAGTTAGAAAGCGCAATTCTATTATAGAAACCTCTAAACTATTTCTCGTTATCAATCGAAAATATAAACAGTATCACATTCGATATGATGTTATGCTGATACAAGAGAATGCCTGTCTGAGGCATATAGAAGGTGCATTTGCAGAAGACAATGAAGCAAAAAAAGGTTTCTAGAGATATTCCAGCGTGGGCTGGTTCTACTCCAGATGATTTATTGTATTCAGACTATGACATTACCGAAGAGATGAAGGCTACAAACTGGAAAAGGCTTTATGAGATCAAGCATAAGCTTGTGGATATCGACTATTTGGATGGGGCGATTGCTTCGATTGCAGAAATGGTATCAAATACAATAAGGAATAAATCGAGATGAAATCTGAACCAAACACGAACAAACGTCCGAATACTCCACCTAGACATGGAAAGCCAGAAAAAAAAATTGGGAGTCAGCATTTTAGGAAGCGTCGATCGGCCCGTGCTGCCGCACAAAAGATGTCAGATCGTCCTGCTCAAGAGAATAATGCTAGAACGGGGAAGTCATCGCCAGAGAGCCCAAGACAAGAACCCAAGATATGTAGAGTCTGTGGCAAGCCTATCTTTGATCTTGCAGGTGCGATGGCTTCAAGGGAAGACAGCGAACCCATACATTTCGATTGTGCAATTGAAATTCTTTCCAAAGAAGATAATCTCGCGCCAGATGAGAAGCTAATCTATGTTGGGAGCGGGTTTTTCGCGGTTTGTGTGCAGTCGCCTTCGGGTAAACTCGAAATCAGACGCAAAATTCGCTGGGAGATTGCTGGCACTCAGCAGCCCTGGCGCAAGCCGATGATTTTTTCTCCTAATTTGCCTTAGATAACCTAAATACTCTATATGCTTTTTGATGGCCCCTAATGTCTCAGATGTCTCAATTGCTATGCCTGCCTCAAATGCGATGGGGCCGAATCAGATCGAATCCGCAGTATGGTACTAAGGCTTTAGGTATCTTTACAGAGCCATCGGCTTGCTGATGATTCTCGAGAATAGCAATAATGGCGCGAGAACAGGCAATGGCTGTACCATTTAGCATGTGCACAAAGCGATTTTTGCCATCCTTGTCTCTATAGCGAACATTGAGTCTTCGAGCTTGGTAATCAGTACAATTTGAGGTCGATGTTATCTCTCCCCATTCGCCATTATTTCTGCCTGGCATCCAGGCTTCCAAGTCCCACTTACGATAGGCTGGCGCACCAAGATCTCCTGTGCAGGTTTCGACAACTCTGAATGGAATATCGAGGCTTGAAAAAACCTCTTCTTCAATCAAGCGAAGCTCTTCATGTATTGGCTCGGATTCCTCCGGTAGGCAGTAGACGAACATTTCGACCTTTGTGAACTGATGTACTCGGTAGAGGCCCTTTGAGAACTGCCCTGCAGCGCCAGCTTCACGCCTAAAGCAATGTGAAATGCCTGCATAGCGGATTGGAAGCTGATCTTTTTCAAGGACAGAATCGCTATGATAACCACCGAGCGTGATTTCAGCGGTGCCTATTAGGCAGGTTCCTTCGCCTTCGAGAGTATAGACATTCGATTCAGCGCCTCGTGGATTGAAGCCTATTCCTTCCAGAATCTCTGTCTTAGCAATGTCTGGCGTTGTCATAAGAGTAAAGCCGTGCTTTGAGAGCATATCTAGCGCATATCGCACTAGTGCAAGCTCGAGGATTGTTCCCTCGTTTTTCAAATAATAGAATTTTGTCCCCGAAACTTTCGTTGCAGTGTCGAAGTCGAGTATATCCAGACTCTGGCCAAGTTCCACATGATCCTTGGGTGGAAAACTAAACTGTGTTGGAGAACCGACTCTTTTCACTTCGAGATTGTCTTTGTCTTCCTTCCCGCGGGGAGCCTGAGGATGAGCCATGTTGGGGATCTTGGCCAATTCTTCAGCGAAAGCTGCCTCGACTTCCTGAAGCTCTGCTTCGAGGCGAGCTATTGTCTCCTTGAGCCGTTTGCCTTCTTCTATTCGAATGGAGCGTTCTTCTTTCGATAGATTTGACTTCATAGCTTGGGCATTTTCGTTTCTGCAACGTCTGGATTCTTCGATTTCGCGGAGCAATGCATTCTTCTTATCGTATAGAGATATCGCCAAGTCTACATCGGCATCCATATATCGGTCGCGAATATTCTGGCGAACCGCCTCTAAGTTTTCTTTTATAAAACGTATGTCTAGCATGGCTAGATAGTATCCGGATGAACTCTGTCGCGCAAGCAGGAGTTGAAGCGCAGACCCAAAACAGGATACCATTAAGTCGTGATAGAACACATAGAACACATAGAGCAACTGCGAGGACGTCTTGCGGAAATAGATGATCTCGTTTCAAATCCGGATATACTTCGGGATCAGAAAAATTATCGCGATCTAATGAAGGAAAGAGCAAGGATTTCAGAGATTCTCGAGGAATTCGATGATACGCAAAAGCTATGCTCTTCGATCCAGGAAACAGAAGAGTTGATTCAGGAAACAAAGGACGAGGAATTGAGAGAGCTCGCAGAGCAAGAGCTATCTCAGTTGAGAAATCAGTATGCTCTTGCCGAAGAACAGCTTGAAGCTCTTCTTGCGCCGCGAGACCCTATGGCCGACAAGTCGGTCATAATGGAGATACGCGCAGGCACGGGAGGAGAAGAGGCAGCTCTTTTTGCTGCTGACCTATATAGGATGTATAGCCGCTATGCGGATGGCCGCGGGTGGAATGTAGAGATCATGAGTTCGAACAACACGGAGCTTGGCGGAATCAAGGAAATAATCTTTTCGATTTCTGGGGATTCAGTATACGAGAGATTACGCCTGGAATCTGGAGTCCACAGAGTGCAGCGTGTGCCAGTCACCGAAGGTTCAGGCAGAATACACACTAGCACAGTGACAGTTGCTGTACTACCTGAAATGGAAGAGACAGAGATCGAGATAAGGCCAGAAGATCTGCGCATCGATGTAATGCGGTCTTCTGGTCCTGGTGGTCAAAGTGTCAATACAACCGACTCCGCCGTGCGCATTACACATATTCCAAGCGGCTTAGTTGTTCACTGCCAAGATGAGAAGAGCCAGATAAAGAATAAGGCAAAGGCCATGAGAATCCTAAGGGCAAGGCTTTTTGAGATCGAAGACAATAAACGCCAGGCAGAGCGTTCTGCGGAACGACGAAATCAAGTTGGAACCGGAGATCGTTCCGAGCGTATCAGGACCTACAATTTTCCGCAGAATCGCTTGACCGACCATAGGATAGATTTGACTCTATATAAGCTCGACCTCATCATGGAAGGTGATCTCGATGAATTGCTCGATGCACTTATAGACTGGAACAGAGAGCAGGTGCTAATAGCCGAAGAACGCTAGATGTCATGACCTATCGAGAACTTATCTTGAATGAATCTTGCAGTTTTTCTGAGAGCGATACTCCTTTTCTAGATGCAGTTTTGCTTTTGGCACATAGCCTCGGTATATCGAAAGAGAAGCTTTTTTCGATACTCCCTGAGTCTGTAGATTTTATTCCTCAATCCTTCTTCGAATTGACAGAGCGCAGAAGAAATGGCGAAAGCATAGCCCATATTCGAGGTTTTCGTGAGTTCTATGGTCGGGAATTTTTGGTTAACGATGATGTATTATCGCCGCGCCAAGATACAGAGGTCTTGGTGGAAGCCGCGCTTGAATCCTCAAAGTTATTCGAGCCTGTAGTAGGCATTGAAGAAGGTCTTAAAGCGGGCGGAGGGATTTCCATTCTCGATCTTTGTACTGGTTGTGGCGCAGTAGCAATCAGCCTCGCAGCCGAAAAGCCATGGTTTAAGGTAACAGCCTTGGATATATCATCTGCGGCTCTCGACATTGCAAAGAAAAATGCACAAAGGCTTTTGACTGCTTCTTCCCTAATTTTTATAGAATCCGATCTCTTTTCTGTAATAGATGGGAAGTACGAAATTATTACAGCAAACCCTCCTTATGTTCCGCATTGTGAAGCAGAACAATTGATTTCTAAAGGATGGAAGGATCCGCTCATCTCCCTAGATGGCGGGATCGATGGCATGAAGTATATCCGGAAGATAATCATGGAGGGATATGAATACTTATCCCATAATGGTGTATTATTATTAGAGATGGATCCATGCCAAACATCGGAGTCTTTGGCTCTCTTTAGAAAAATGGGCTATATAGATCTCAGAACATGGAAGGATCTTACAGGAAGCATAAGGGTAGTAGGCGGCCGTCATGGATGAATTGGTTCTGGATTTTTCTTCTAAGATCGAGCATCGCTTCAATGATGAAGAAAAAAACCTTCTTTTAGGGGCCTTAGATCACTCTCGCCATACTCATGGAGAAAGAAAGCGAGCATCAGGTGAGCCGGCCTATTACCATGATATCCGCGTTGCCGAAATACTGCTCGAACTGGGTATGGACCTAGAATCAATCCTCGCGGGCCTGCTTCATGACACAATCGAGGAGCGAATATCGGGCTTTGCCCAGGATGTCAATTCAGATAGTAAAATCGAAGGAAGACCTGCCAGCAAAGATAAATCTGCATCGGAAGACTCCAAGATTCGGCCAAGAGGGATACAGCAGCCTCCTAGAAGCGAACGTGCATTGAAGAAAAAAGATTCAAAAACATTGAGTTCTCTTCTTGCAGCACCAGATCCTCTTATTGAGGAGCAATTTGGCGCTCAAACCGCAATGATCGTAGCGGGAGTCAACAGGTTATCTTCGGTAAAGGCAAAGAACAAAACTGTGCATGCTGCCGAAACTATGCGAAAAATGCTTTTTGCCCTGACCAGCGATATTCGCGTGATTCTCGTCAAACTCGCGGATAAACTCGATAGCATGCGTACTCTGAAATACCTACCGGAAGATCGTCAGAAAGAAATCGCTACCGAGTGCATAGATATCTACGCTCCTCTTGCCGATAGACTCGGTATTTCCTGGCTTAAAGATGAATTAGAGGATCTATCTTTGAAGTCGCTAAACCGCGAGGTGTTCGACCAGATCAAGGACATCGTAAATTCGCGTAAGAATGAGCGACAAGAATTCTTAAAGAAAGTGACGGATAAGATACTCTCAGCAGCTGCAAAAGAGGGGATTGATGTCGAGGTCAGCGCCCGCGCCAAGCATTTCTACTCGATATATCAGAAGATGCGCAGACGCGGGAAAGGAGCCGAAGAGCTATATGACCTTCTCGGAATACGAATTATCTGCAACAGCATCAATGATTGCTATGCCCTACTTGGGCTCGTGCATCGCCTCTGGAAACCCATCGATGGACGATTCAAAGATTATATCGCCATGCCAAAAGCGAACGGTTATCAGAGCCTCCATACGACAGTAATCGCTTATGGGGGGCAACTGCTCGAGATACAGATTCGCACGAGAGAGATGCATCTTGTGGCGGAATACGGAGTAGCATCGCATTGGCTTTACAAGAAGGGTACCAGGGCAGGAATTCCTAAGCTAGAAGATCTGCCCATCATAAACAAGCTGAGGCAGTGGAACCAGTTCATCGCCGAAGGCGACAGCTATCTAGAAGAAATAAAGCAAGAATTTTTGGGCGATTCCATATTTGTCTTTACTCCAAAAGGAGATATTATTGAACTGCCCTCTGGTTCGACACCCATAGACTTTGCATTCGCCATTCACTCTGATGTTGGAGCACACTGCCTTGGCGCAAAGATCAATGGAGCCATCGCACCTCTCGATTCTGAGCTTCGCAATACCCAGATTGTAGAAATCATAACTTCGCCCAATGCAAGGCCAAATCTCAACTGGCTTAAGATAGCTCGCACGAACAAAGCACGCTCGAAGATACGCCAGCTTCTTGTACAGACTGGCCAAGCTGTAGCCATCGACAAACACATTGTCGCAGCTCGCAAGAGCGAAAAGGCTGCTCAGGAAACGATTCAAGCTCGCACTCATGGAGCCGCCGATCATTCTCAAACCGAAGCTCGCCGCGGTGAGAGTTTTCCTTCTGTAGTGGAATATCATAGTCTAAAGCCTGGCCTGGTGCTTCGCAGTGAGAAAGCGGGTGTTTCGGTCGGAGGTATGCGCAACATGATGATCCGTATCGCAGGCTGCTGCAAACCGGTTACTGGAGACCGTATTATAGGCTATGTTTCGCGTGGTCGTGGAATTATTGTACATCGCGAAGACTGCAGATCCATAGCTTCGGTTGCGGATTTCGAAGAGAGGCGCATCGATGTCAAATGGGAAGACGAAGCTATCAATACGACAGCACGCTATCGGGTAACCACCAAAAAGAGTTTCGACATTTTCTCAGAGATAGAATCTACCGTTCGCAAATGCTCAGGACGACTCAAGGAAGGCAAGCTGGGAGAGCGTGGAGATGGGACCCTTTCTGGTTTTTTTATTTTGGAAGTCGATTCACACGAAGACTTAAGGCGTGTCGCCAAGGCTTTACGAACACTTCCAAGCATCCTTTCTATCGAAGAAGAACCACTATAATCTAGCATTATTCAGCGCCACCAAGAGGCATTCTTAGCGCTTACCGTTTCAAATCCATAGCTCGAAAAACTCTTCTTGTTAGCTTCATAAAGGTTTGGATCGATACGCACCATCACTACTTCTAGGTTTTTTTGCACATAAGTATCGACAAATTGGGAGACTTCTTTCTGTCCGGTTTTCATGATGATATCGCTTTCCTGAAAAATTAGTGAGGGTATGCCCCAACTCCATAATGTAGCCATATGGGAAGCAGAGCGCATTGGGTCTCCTCGTATCGCCATTATCCCTTCCAACAGCGCTTGACGAGCTCGCTCATAATCAGAGGCGGAGAAATAGGATGGATTGGCTTTGATCATATAGAGCTCAGTGCCACGCACGGCTTCTTTGAATGCGAAGACGGTATCGGCTGGCTTCTTGCCTGCTAGCATAATAGACTGAACACTGATCCAGGAGGAATTGGCAGCAGGCGCATAGTCGATCCGAAGATTTTCGGGCTCTGATCCCTTGGGCATCGCTTTTAGCATTGCGGTCTGAAATCGACTTGTAGGTTCGTTTACTAGTTGCTCCAACATAAGCGCTGCGACATAGGAAGTGGTGTCGCTTGGATCTGGACCTCTGTATCGCATTTCTATTTGTATATGGTCTGCTGGAATGCTATTATCTGGCAAAACAAGAAATATTGGTTTTGTTACGCCTGGCCTCGGAAATGACGGGAGATTTGCTGGCCATGGATTCTTGGCTTTTGGCAAGAGGCCAAAGCGTTCCTCGATCAAATTCATAACCTGACTGGAGTCGAAGGCTCCTGAAATTGCAAGGCAAGCATTGTTTGGAACAAGCCAGGAAGATGCGATGTTTTTCAACTGAGCAGCATCCGCTTTTTCTAGAATATTTTCGGCTCCCAATATGTCGGTTCTAAAAGGTGCTTTAGAAAAGAGCTTTTTATTGATTGCCATCGAACTCAGAAGATCATTATCATAGGTTTCATTTTGAATGAGAGCCAAGACAGACCGTTTTGCCAACTCTATGCCATCTATTTGAGCAAGGATGAATTCTGTCCTTTCCCGCGAAAAGAGATAGAGAAGAGTGTCAAGAGCTGGGATTAGATTCTCTTTTTTGAACATTATACCAAATTCAAATCTATCGATCCCTACGCCACCTCTTATATTCTCTGCTTCGAGCACATCTATCGCGGCAGCAGGTTCTGGAATGCCTGGATTCGCTGCGGGACCATTAAATAGAACATACTCTAAAAGCTTGAATAGACCTGCAGTTGAAGCCGTTTGAGAATTTGCACCCGCGCGATAGGCAAGGATTATAGATATATCTTCTTCATATTCTATTGGATTGAGACATATCGTCATCCCATTTGTGAGTGTCTTGATTTGACATTGTGCAGAAGCAGAGAAGCCTTTTGCAAGCATCAAAAAGAGAATTGCTATCCATAGAAATCTACGATTATATTCCACCTGCATGTAATATAGTAAAAACACAGTGCTTTATTGTCAATCTTGAGGCGTAATGTCGTCCTTGTCTATCTGTGAATCATTTTCTATGTGGTATTCGCCTTGCGATAAATCTCCAAATAGACGTCTGCGAGAGTCTTCGAGCCAGTGAGAAACCTCATCGCGGGTAAAAAACATATCCTGCTTTTGAGGATCGAGAAAGAGTTTCCATGGCTCGACCTTTAGTGCTGATGAAATCTTCAAAATCCCTTTGCTAGAAGGGAAATTTCTGCCTGTCTCTATATTTGCTATAAAACCAGGAGAGAGGTTAGCCAGACGGGCGAGCTCTTCCTGCGACATCTGGAGAATAACCCTTCTTAAACGAAGATTAGAGGCGAAGCAATATCGCACGTAATCCATTTATTATACATTACCTCAATATGAGGCTTGTCTCCGCACCGAGAGCATGCAAATTGCCTTCTATAACGAAGGATCAAACCAAAGAATTTAGATCCATCCTAATTTTTTGAAAAACGATTGACCACTCTATGGAGAATATCTACAATGCATTCATGTTTATGCAAGAAGTATATAAAAAAAGAAGGCGAGCATTCTTAGAAGCGATCCGCGACCGAGAAATAACGAGAGGGACAATTTTATTGCTTGCAAATAGTCACTGTCCTCGCAACTATCCCGATAACTGCTATCCCTTTAGACAGGATTCCTCTTGGCTATACTTGATAGGCCTTAATATTCCTGATCTCGCCTGCACTTTGGACATTGAGAGTGGGGAAAGCTGTCTTTATGCCGATGAGCTAGGTCTTGAGGATATAATCTGGACCGGAGAATTGCCTTCTCCTGAAGAGCTAGCCTATAGCGTAGGCATTGAGAAAGTTTCGCCAACTTCAGCTCTCTTCGATAGTTTGGGGCAAGCGCCAAAGCTGAGAGAGCCTGTGTTTATTCTTCCTCCTTATCAAGATAGACAGATTACACGACTTTCTGAGATATTTGGCGCCGCTGGATCGAGTCTGAGGGAGTTAATCCATCGACATGTAGACCCGCGAGTAATTCTAGCTCTTGTAAGTGTGCGTGAGATAAAAGCACCTGAAGAACTAACTGAAATCGAGCGCGCGGTATCGATCACCAAGGTCATCCATGAAGAACTTTTGCATGAGCTAAAGACAGGATGGACGGAGAAAGATGCAGCAGATTTTGTGCTATCTCGCGCAAGCGCGCAAGGCTGCGAACTCAGCTTTTCAACTATCGCTACTTGCCACCCCTCAGTCCTGCATAACTCCCCAACTGAGCATGTCGCCACGGTGCATGATACCTTCCTCTTAGATGCTGGTGTAGAAACACCTTTGGGATATGCAGGGGATCTTACAACAACCTTCCCTGTAGGACCAGGCTTTAGCCATCAATCGAAAGAAATCTACCAAGTTCTATGCGAGTCCTTCAAGACAGCCACAAATGCCCTTGCTCCTGGGGTGAGGTTTCTCGATGTGCACAAGAAAGCTTCTCTGACCATCACAAAAGGTCTTGTGTCTTTGGGCCTTATGAAGGGGGATCCTGTCGAGGCTGTTGATTTGGGCGCACATGCGCTATTCTTTCCTCATGGGTTAGGTCATCAGATTGGCCTGGATGTCCATGACATGGAAGGTCTAGGCGAAGACTATGTAGGGTATGGCGAAGAGCTAAAGCGAAGCGAGCAGTTTGGATTGCGCTCGCTCAGGCTTGCAAAGACGCTTAAGCCAGGGATGGTCCACTCGGTCGAGCCGGGGATATATTTTATTCCTCGGCTTGTGCAAAAATGGCGAACTGAGCGCATCTGTGAAAATTTCCTAAACTATGATATTATTGAAAAATGGATGTCGGTTGGGGGGATGCGCATTGAGGAAGATTGGTGCATAATTGATAAAGGAGCTAGGAGATTGGGGCCAGCATTCGATAAGAGCATTGAAGCTATAGAGAATGTAAGGGCAAATAGATGAAAACTGTATTCATCTCTGCATTTCTCGAGGATTCGATTGTTGTAAAAACTATGCTCGAATCTGCCGGTATCCCAGCTGAAATACTCTGTGATCAGATGCTGGATATAAATCCCTTTTATTCGATAGAACCAAAAGGTGCAAAGGTAATTGTTCCAGATAGTTCAGAAGCAGATGCTAAAGCAATAGTTGCAGATTATAAGGAGCACAAAAAGTCGAATAAGTAATTCTCGATCATTTTGTTAGTTATTATTAGGAAATGTTGTATGAAAAGAAAGTTGTTTGTTCCGATTGTGATTACACTGGTAAGTTTGCTTTTTATCGGAATATTTATCTATTCTATTCAGAGGCATATTGAAGGTCGAAACTTCCAATCTGTCAATAATGCGCTTTCGAGTCTCATCGAGATACAAGCGTCTGCGCTTTACAATGGTTGTTTTTCACATAACCAAATCTATAACTTAGTTATAGAAGGGGAACTTGCGGACGCAAATGCCCTTGTACAGAAAGCAACGGATTCTTTTTCCTTGATAGATCTGACAGAAATTGTAGAAGGCAAGCCACCAGCAGATGGTTTTAATGTCATTCTCGATGGAGAACTATTGCGCATAGAATGCCCAATCCGCAATGGCGACGAAACGGCTACTGTTCCAAATGTGGTCGGCGTGGCGATTATCCAGGCCCAGAGACTATTGAATACTGTCTCAGCTAAGGATTTCAGAATCGATTTAGCGCATGGCAGAAAAACCATTTATGGAATTCCAATATCCGCCAATTTCACAGGGCATCGCTTATTGGATTCCATCATCATAGCACTACTGATAGGATTTATCGCGGTTTTCATTTTTCAGCATTATTATAGGAAAGCTAACACTTTTCTGGATACTCGCGGGCTTGAATCCATAATCTATCTCTTCGAGCAGACCGAAAGAATCTCTGCGAGCCATTCTAGGAATGTTGCCCTGCTTGCTCTTTTCGTCGGGAAGAAACTCGGTTTTAAGGGCAGAAGGCTCAAGGACCTTTACATTGCCGCACTTCTCCATGATATCGGCAAAATAGGCATACCAAACAACATTCTTACCAAGAACGGTAAGCTCGATTCATGTGAGTTTGTTCAAATGAGACAACACCCTACGATTTCAGCGCGTATTCTCAGGAGCTTCAAGGAGTTCGAGCGACTTAGCCCCATAGTGCTCTATCACCACGAGAGAGAAGATGGTTCAGGATATCCTGAGGGCTTGATAGGTAAGGAGATTCCCTTGGAGTCAAAGATAATCGCAGTAGTCGATGTGTTCGAGGCCCTCGTAGGGGAGCGCCCTTATAGAGATCCAATATGTCCTCTAAGCGCATTCCAGAAGATGAAATCAATGCCACTCGATCAAAAGATAGTAAATCTGCTTATGGACCACTATGGAGAGTTAGTTGCTTTTAAGCCACCGCGATGGACTTTGTCTTATAGCCCATGGATACTCGCCTCATGAAAAGTGCGAACCCGAGCGCCTTGAAGCATAAACTTTGGATCCATCGGCCTTTCTATATGGATTTCTGAGATTGCGTCGAATTGATTGATACATATTGCATGCGTCGTAGTATCGTTCTGCATCCTTGAAACTTGAGAATTCATCACAGCGAAAGAGCTCTAGCAAAACTGGGAAGCGGGGATCTTTTATCAGCTCCTCTGTCTTTTGAACAGGAAGTATCGGTAGTGCGGCTGGCATCATGTGATATCTGATAAGGAATTTGACATCTTTTTGGATTTCTTCGGAGAAGCCTAAACGAGAAAGAAATTTTGCTGCACGTCTAGCTCCCAGTTCGGCATGCTTGTCGAAGCGATGGCCCTCGTTGCTTTGTGATTCTGATTTCCCGATATCATGGAGAAGTAGAGCGAGTGAAAGAGTAAGATCCCGATTCTTTCGATACGAAAATGTCTGCATAGTATGGTTCCATCCATTCCCTTCTGGATGAAAGTCCTTTGAATGGTCGACATGGTCGAGGAGTGCGATTTCAGGCCATTCTCGTGCAATAAAGCCGCTTTGCTTTAGAAGCTCGAATCCGGAGGCTGGATGGGGCCCAGAGAGAATGCCTACGAGAAGATCTCTCTGGAAAAGGACAGATGGAGAAGTCGGAACAGCGCATGATTCAGGTAAGGCGGGAGGAATCTCTAAGAATGTTGCCAGGAGTGTGGTATCGAACAATGATCTTTCGAGCTCTGAGGATTCTGAACAGGGCGTGGAAATGCTTCGAGCTCTAAGGGAATTGTATATATTGCCTTTATCATAGAATATGCCATTGGAGGGATTTCTTCTGAAATTCATCCAAGAGCTGCCAAGGTTCTCTTCGAGCGCATCTTCGGTACATATGACTCGCAGCTCATCGCATAGAGATGCGTCAGCATAGGGTAGACCAGGATACTGTAGGGTATCGAAAGCCCTTGCCAGCTCTACTAGCGAACACTGTACTGCAAGGAACTTGATTGGTCGGGGCTTCTCGTCGAAATATGCATCAAGCGCCGTGATGCCATATTCGAAGAAAAGGAAATTCGCTTTTTCGAGTTGTTTGTAAATTTCGGTCATTTTTCATTCATGACAGGAATTATCGCAATAAGCTTTGCAAAGAGCTCGGATTTGGGATCTGCTCCCAATAAAACGCTGTGCTCTTCGTCTCCAAAGCGGTATCTCAAAGTAAAAATTGTAAAAGGAGGGCTAAAGAGAAAGTCGAAGAAATGCTTTTTTGGTAGTTCGATCGATTTAATCATGGTCAAGGGCAAGACAATATCCGAAGCTGGTTCCTCGGGAACCTTAGGTGCTGCCATTCTAAAGAGCGATTGGAACCAGTTTTCTCCTGGTGTAGGCCGAAAGCGGATAGACGAAGCTGTCAACACGAGAAGACCCCATTCGCCTTGAGATTTTTTTGAGCTGAAATGTTGGCCCATTGTCTTCGAGATAATCTTGTCTCCAATTTCCTTTTCGAAAGTAGCCCAGAAGGCTTCGACATCGGCTTGCATCATGATTTTTCCTTTGTCTGATATCATTATAATATACTATAAATGGCATTTTTTTTCATCATTTTGCAAGTAGCCGGAATGCTGACTCACATTCTGGCATGACGAATGAGAAGATGGTATTTTTCTATCATGAATAGAATGGGCGGTATTCTAGCAGGTCTAGGCTATTCCATAATATTTGGATTTTCTTTTCTTATGACAAAAGAAGCGCTTGAAGTCTTGAGCCCAATGGAACTGCTGGCCATGCGCTTCGTCATTGCTAGTCTATTGATGAGTATCCTTGCCATTGCAGGTATAATACAACTGAACTTCAAAGGGAAGCCTATTGCGCTTCTAGCGCTTATGTGCCTATTTCAACCTATCGCTTACTTCATATTCGAGACCTATGGACTTGCGAATGCAGCGACGAATGTTGCAGGCATAATTCTTGGAGCCTTGCCTGCTGGTGTGGCTATAATGGGAGCTCTGATATTAAAAGAGCGCCTTACTGCCCTTCAGTTGATAGGCCTAGTGATGTCGATTGCCGGCGTCATCCTTGTGGCAATTTTTGGGCAAGGCAACAATGCTGAGACAAAGCCTATCGGAATTCTGTTTTTAACTGCATCTATGGTCAGCGCAGTCTTCTTCAATATTGCAAGCAAGAAGGCTGCAGAAAGCTTTTCGCCAGTGGAACGAACCTTTGCGATGATGTGGTCAGCGGCTATATGTTTTTTAATCCCTGCGATCTGGGAGAATATCGAAGGAAAGGGTCATATAGGCTATTTATTTAGTGAATGGAATAGAACAGCTGGAGTTTGGGGTGGTATACTCTATCTAGGCATACTTTCCTCGGTGGGAGCGTTTTTCCTTATAAACTATTCTCTCACTCAGCTCAAGGCTTCGCAGTCTGCGGTGTTCACCAATCTCGTCACGGTCATAACGGTGCTCGCTGGAGTCTTCATCCGACATGAACAGTTTAGCTGGAGTCAAGGGCTGAGCGTAGTTCTCATCGTAGTAGGCATAGCGGTAGCAAATTCATCGTACAGAGAGAAAGTGAAGTCCTGAAGAGAAAGATAGCGAAGGAGCTATTATGCAAGATTCGGCATTCTATGATATTCATTGCCATCTTCTAAACCTATCTCATCCCGCTTTTGTCTCTATTATCGAATCTATGCGGCATAGACCGAGAGAGGTCATCTATTCTCAGATTGCTTCATTCGACTACCTCGCTTCCTCTTTGTTCAAGAGAGGTGGTGAGAATATAAGGAACTTGCTGGCTGTAATGGATAATGATTGTGCTGATATACTATTCTTGCTTGAAGACGACATCTCTGGCCAATTCAAAGAGCCAAAGAAGACACCTAGATTTCAGCAGCCACCTCCTTTACGGAATGGAAAGCTTTATATAGCAGACCAGCAATTTTCTTCTTTCGTGATAACCCCTCTTATCATGGATTTTCTCGCTCCCTCTTCCTTTTCTCCGGAAACCTACTATAATCGCCCTCCGCAAAAATGGATCGAAGCTCAGATAATAGACGTCTTGTTTGCGATTTGCGCATACAGAGAGAAACGACCCTCTGGCTTTCTGAGAGTCTATCCCTTTCTGGGAATCAACACAGGGCATTACACAACGGAGGAGCTCTCCGCCTTTCTCGAACAGTGGTTCAATAATTATACTAAGAATGAAGATGATATCGAAAAGCGCTTTCTTTCTTGTTCTTACGATGCGAATACTACCCCTCAAAGTTATGGTCTTTTTTCAGGAATAAAACTGTATCCACCTATGGGCTTCGATCCCTGGCCCGATGATCAAGCTGAAAGAGAAAAAGTCGAATTGCTATATAGCTTTGCTGAAACTAAAGGTATTCCGATTACAACTCACTGTGATGATCAGGGATATCGCATTATTTCTTTGGAGGAATCATTGAGATTCACTGCTCCATCTAGATATAGATCTGTCCTACAAAGATATCCAAGACTAATCTTGAATTTTGCCCATATGGGCAAGCGCCATATTCGAACCATAGGTGGCAAGGAACAGGCGGATTGGCGTAAGGAGATCTTCGACTTTATTATCGAATACCCCAATGTATATACTGATTTTTCATTCACGGCAGGAGAGCCTTCATTCTATGATGAACTAGCTTCTATGCTAAATAACTTGAAAAAACCTGAAAAAGAAAAGATAATCAAACGCATTCTATTTGGCTCGGATTTCATGGTAAATCTTTTCAAAGTCCGTTCCTATAGGGATTATCTGGAGTATTTTTCCGAGAGTGTTCTAAGCATAGAGTTAAAGCGGCTTTTCTGTTCTGAAAATCCGAGAAGATTTCTGTTCGGTGCCGATGCTGAATAGACAAAACAGACAGAGCTTGAAAAGAATCAGTCAGAGAGACTGTTTCTTCAAGATTGTCCTCACAATCCAAGAAGCCATGATATGGCCAGCAGTCTGGGGGACAAAAGGCATCGAACCCTGAATGCCGCGCTTTCCTTCTAAATAGAACGGCTTAGTAGGAGGTTCGTCCGACCATACTACAGGAAAATCGAGAGGAATCGCCCTTTTGCCGAGTCGCTGACGCACTGCGCGTGCAAGAGGACAGCCTTTCACCTCTTGCATTTTGCCAAGCCTAAGCGACTCAGGCATTATTCTGCCTGCAGTCCCCATGCTCGATATGAAAGCTAAGTGCTCCATGTATAGCGAGGCTATAAGATTCACCTTGGGGCTAAGCGAATCAATGCAATCTGCATGAAAACTGCACTCGCGAGCAACTATTTGTGCTGCAGATTCGGCTGAGAAAAATGATTTTTCACTCACGATTTGGATTGCAGGATTGATTTCTCTGGCTGCATCGGTGAATGCCTCTGTCTTGGCTAACCCAGCATATCTATTATAGCCAAAGGCGAGCCTATTGAGGTTTGAATACTCTACAATGTCATAATCTATGACATGGAGATAACCAACTCCAGCGCGAACGAGATCCAGTGCACAGGCAGCTCCGACACCGCCAAGCCCATAGATCGCCACTCTTGCATCGGCAAGTCTAGCAAGTCCTTCATCGCCCGCGATTATTCTCGTCCTATCAAGAAATGATCCTTCGGTTCTTTGAGAGGGACTGATTTTTTCTACGGGCTCTGCCATATATCTTGCTCCATTCTGCTAGATTTTGGAGCTTTCTAGAAGATATGCCGCTGCAAAATTCAAAGCGAGTTCATGTTTCAGAGCTTCAAGGCTTATATTGAGTACAGAGGCCATTTTTTCGACGACATCGACAATATGATTCATACTTGTATATTCAGCCCCGTGAGGCGGTTGCCAGGGAGCATCCGTCTCAGAGAGAATCCTAGAAACAGGAAGACCCATCAAGGACTCGATTGCATGTCTCGAATCCCTCAATAATGGCGTACCGAAGGAGAAATAGGCGTTTATTCCTTTTTTCAAAATCATCTGAGCTTCCTCGAGCCTTCCTGGCCAGCAATGGAAGATGATAGAAGGCAAGCGCTTAAGCTCGCGGCTATGCGCCATAATGACATCTGTCGCCTTTCTAATGTGAATTACAAGCGGAAGTCGGGCATGAGATGCCAGATGAACCTGAAAAAGAAAAGCTTCGAGCTGCAAGTGCATGGCATCAGTGCTTCTTGACCGCAACGGTCCATCGCCAAAGAAATCGAAGCCTGCTTCTCCTATGAAATCGATTTTTCGTTGCTCGCATAGCCTGCTGAGAAACTCGGCATGCTGCATATCCGGTTCTTGAGGATGAATTCCAAATCCCGCAATCGTAAAAGGCAGCTTAAGACGCAAGGCCTCGCTTCGCAAAAATTCTTCAGGGTCATGACATACGACTGAGCCTCGCCAATCATATGGCAAGGCTCTGAGGGCAAAGTCAGGCTCATATCTCTCTAAGTCTATCAAATGCAAATGAGCATCGCAGTACATAACGACATTGTGCAGCTGAGAAACAGGCTGGTCAATGTCTGCAACATCTTATAGACCATACTCGATAGGATTAGCAAATATTCCAATCAGCAAAATCTTGGCCGCTAAAGCCGAGCTTCCTATACCTTTGCACTATGTCGCTTGAGCTTCTGTGTAGTGGTCATCTCGAGCGGTTCTTTGAGAATATGAATCCGCGTGATCTTCTCATAGGAGCGCAGTCTTTGATTTACTTCGGTTACGATGTCATGAACCCGCGCTTCGACCTGCTCATGCGAAAGGTGATTCTGCGAAATCCAGTCCTGGTTTGGGTATATGAGGCTTTCGATTTCTTCGGCTACTGTCTTCCCTTCAGGTATATAGCCTCGTACAAGGATTTGGTCGATTTCGTCATAGAGTTGGAACTCGTTTTCGATTTCCTCTGGGTAGACGTTCTTGCCGCCTTCGGTGACAATTACATTCTTTATTCTGCCTGCAAGATATAGATAGTTCTCATCGTCTAGTTTTCCGACATCGCCAGTCCGCAGCCAACCGTCTGGCGAAAGGACTTCTGCCGTTTCTTCGGGCATCTTGTAATACCCTTGCATTACCATTGGACCGCGGACCACGATTTCGCCGATACCATCCTCGTTGGGATTGTCGATGATCATCTCTACTTCTGGGAGCACTTTCCCGACCGATGTCTCTTTATAATGTTCGACTGGATTGAGAGTGAGGATTGGCGAGGTCTCGGTAAGGCCATAGCCTTGGACGAAGTCTATACCGAGCTGGTTGTACTGCCTGAATACCTTTGGATCGAGAGGGCCGCCTCCGGAGATGCAAATGCGAATCGAAGAAAGGCTTGCTTTTTCGAGAATAGAACCAAAGAAAGTTCTTCCAGGATTTACACCAAAAGTCTTCTTTATAAAGCCCGAGATTGCCATCAAAGCCCTAATAAGGCCATAAGCTAGCGCTCCTTTTTCCTTGATCCCCTTCAGAATACCTGCTAGGAGCTTATTGAAGAGCATTGGCACTCCGAGGAACATGGTGATCTTAGCTTCTTTGAGATCGGAGAGAATCTGTTTGACTACCATGCGCTTGCCAAAAACAGTCTCCGCCCCGACCGAAAAAGACTCGATGAAGACTGCCAGCATCGTGTATGAATGATGGATTGGTAAGAGCGCATAGAATATATCCTGTCCGAAGATATTCAGGTTTGCTTGAGCCAAGAAACAGTCAGAGACAAGGTTCTCATGGCTAAGCATGACTCCCTTGGGATCGCCAGTTGTGCCTGAGGTGAAAAGAATGGCTGCGGTGCTCTGCGTCGGAACTTGAGGAGGAGTAAAAACGAAACCCGCCGGTGGCTCCAAATCATAGATAAAGGTTCCCACACCCCTGGCCAAGCTGAAACAAGGCATCCCTGCAGAGTCTCTTTGGATTTCTTCGTATTTCTCTTCGTCGACAAAAGCTGCCGTTACATCGCCAGCATGCATCAGCATTGTAATATCTTGTGTAGATAGCTGATAGTCTATTGGAACAACTATCGCACCAGTATAGAGAACTGCAATATATGCAATACCCCATTCTGGGCAGTTTTTGCCTGTCACCGCTATATGACTATTCGGTCCAAAGCCAATCGAAGCGAGATATGAAGCGACTTTCAGAATGATTTCATGAGTTTCGCTATAATTCAGGCTCACTCTCTGAGGGCTGTATATCGTAAAGCACGGTCTATCGGGGAAGCGATCAGTGGTGATATCGAATAGCTGTGGAATAGTAGGCCATCTTTCGGCAAAAACACGACCTCGATATTCATCGAGGAATTTCCAGGGTTCTATTTCTCTCATGATGACTATTATGCTACAGAAATATGGCGTTGAAAAGAGGTCGAAAAATCATTTTGCCCCCTTACAAGCGGCCTTGGTTTTGCGGTATTCTTTTGTGCACTTCAGTCATTCCATCATATAATGCTGGAATAAGGGCAATGCGGAGGAGAGCATGAAATCAGTCGAGCTTGCAAAAGCTTACGACCCCAAATCGTTCGAAGAGCGCATCTACGAAATGTGGAGGCGCGAGGGCCATTTTCGGCCTAAGATAGACATGAATAAGAAGCCCTTTACCATTGTAATTCCTCCTCCCAATGTAACAGGTGCCCTACATTTAGGGCATGCACTGGATAACTGCCTCCAGGATATCCAGATTAGGTATCGTCGCATGAAAGGAATTCCGACACTCTGGCTGCCTGGTACAGATCATGCAGGCATAGCAACCCAGAACGTAGTGGAACGCAAACTTCGCAAAGAAGGACGAGACCGCGAGACAATGGGACGTGAAGCCTTCATCGAAGAGACATGGAAAGTTGCGAGAGAGCATCGCGCCTTCATCGATAATCAACTTGCTAGAATTGGATCCAGTCTCGACTGGAGCAGGGAAAGATTTACTCTGGATGAAGGATTGTCGAAAGCTGTCCGAGAAGTCTTTGTGACGCTCTACGAAAGAGATCTGATATATCGCGGCGAATACCTTGTAAACTGGTGTCCATCCTGCGGTACTGCTCTTTCGGATGACGAGGTTGAACACGAGGATGAACCAGGTTCTCTATGGCATATCTGGTACGAACTTGTAGATGGCCCTTGTCCAGAGTGCCCGAATGGCAAGATCGAAATTGCGACTTCTCGTCCAGAGACACTGCTAGGCGATACCGCCGTTGCAGCTCATCCAGACGACAAGCGCTATCATGCTATCATTGGCAAGAAAGTTCATTTGCCCCTTGCGGAGCGCATAATCCCCATAATCGAAGACAGCTATGTGGACCCAGAATTCGGCACAGGTCTCGTTAAAATAACACCAGCCCATGATCCGAACGATTTTCTTGTAGGCCAGCGACATGGACTCGAGAGAATCAATATTCTCAATCCGGATGCGACACTATCGGAGGCCGTGCCCGAGAAATATCGCGGCCTAAATGTACTCGATGCCCGCAAAGCAGTGCTTGAAGACCTCGAAGCACAAGGTCTTCTAAAAAGCGAAGAAAAAATCGTGCATGCGATCGGTCACTGCTACAGATGCCATAGCGCTATTGAACCATATCTATCGAGGCAGTGGTTTGTTAGAATGAAACCCCTCGCCAATAAAGCCCTAAAGGCTTGGCAGGATGGGGAAGTTGTCTTTTTCCCGAAAAAGTGGGAGCACACCTATCGCCATTGGCTCGAAAATATTCGCGACTGGTGTATTTCTCGCCAGCTTTGGTGGGGGCACCGCATTCCAGTATTCTATTGCATCGATTGCGGCGCTATGATGGTCTGCCGCGAAGATCCAGCGGTTTGCACGCACTGTGGTTCCAGCAACATCTATCAGGATGAAGATGTCCTAGACACATGGTTTTCAAGTTGGCTTTGGCCCTTCAGTACGCTTGGCTGGCCTGAGGATACAGAAGACCTTAGATATTTCTACCCTACAAGCGCCTTGGTAACTGGATACGACATTATATTTTTCTGGGTGGCTAGGATGATCATGGCTGGCATGGAATTTACAGGGCAGAGCCCCTTCAAGGAAGTCTACATTCATGGTCTAATCCGAGATAAGCATGGCCGCAAGATGTCCAAAAGCCTCGGGAATGGCATCGATCCACTCGATATAGTCGAAGAATATGGCGCAGATGCCCTAAAATTTACCCTAGCTTATAATTGCGCTGCTGGCCAGGATATTCTCCTCGATAAAGAAAGCTTCAAATTAGGCAGCAAATTCGCAAATAAGGTATGGA
>Ga0209201_1000750_pt1 | contig 41934 bp, 39 predicted proteins | sample AD_UKC055_MetaG_FD_184411 | JGI IMG/M metagenome (GOLD analysis project Ga0209201, IMG submission 184411) | Active sludge microbial communities of municipal wastewater-treating anaerobic digesters from USA - AD_UKC055_MetaG (SPAdes) (version 2) | ecosystem: Engineered > Bioreactor > Anaerobic >... | reverse complement strand
ACGTTCAGACCTTCTTCAAACGAAACGCGCAGTTCGTCGATGATGGCAAAATTGGCAATGCTCAGATCACGAAGCATTTTTCCTTTTCCCAGCGCCTGAAGGCAGACTGCCCCAGCCCAGTTTGGAACGCAGAATCTCCCCGTAACTGCGGTGCGGTGAAAGCACCAGCCTCGTATAAAATTTTGATTTTCGTATGGTCATGACGTCGCCGGAATTGATCCGGTAGGATTCCTGTCCGTCCAGCGTCACGGTGGCGCCGCTTTCCTTGGACCAAAGCGTGATCTGCAGGTCGGAATTTTCGGGAAAAATGATCGGCCGGTTGGTCAGCGTGTGGGGACAGATCGGATTGATGATGATCAGTTCTTTTCCGGGATAGACAATCGGGCCGCCGGCGGAAAGCGAATAGGCCGTCGAACCCGTGGGGGTTGAAACGATCAGGCCGTCGGACTTGTAGGTTGTGAGATAATGGCCACTCACGGACGTTTCCAGTTCGACAATGCGGGAAAGGTTGCCGCGGTTGATCACCACGTCATTTAAAACGATGCCCGAAGCGATGGTTTTGTTGCCCCGGCGGATTTTCACGTCCAGCATCATCCGTTTTTCCGTCAGGAAATCGCCCTTGAGAATCAGTTCGAAAGCCGCGTACGTCTCGTTGAGATTGACCTCCGTGAGATAGCCAAACGTCCCCATGTTGATGCCGACGATGGGCACGGGGTGCTGCGCGACATTGCGGGCGGTGCGGAGCATGGTGCCGTCGCCGCCCAGCACGGCGATCAGATCCGCTTTGGCGGCCAGATCTTCCAGTTTGAAGCCTCCGCTCCCGCCAACGGCGGCTGCAATGTTGGCTTCCAGAGAAACCCGAATTCCTCTGGCTTCCAGCCATTTTTTCAACGCGCTGGTAAATCCGGCGATGTTTTCCTTCTCGATGTTGGCGACAATGCCGACTTTCTTAATTTTCATGGTGACGGGCTCCAAAAAAGACGAGGTTTCGTAACATAAAAAAAAGCCGCTGTCTATGGATAATTTTCCGGATGATGAATGCAAACTCTTTGATTTATAAAGATATTTTTGAAGCGGAATGTCTTGACAGGACAACGTCCCATAAGGTACGGTGCGCATACTCACGCGGGGTTAAAACCCGCGGGGCATCATGAAACCATGCCAACAATGACCTTGGCCTTTTTGGAGCAAAGCATATGGGGTTGATCAAGGGCGCTTTTACATTCATGCAGTTTTTTGTGGACGGCAAACTGCCGCAGGCCTTCACAACGTTTGCCCACAGCCGGATTCGGGGCAATGCGTTTCGGGAGGCGAGCAATTCCAACGAAGAAAAAAGGATGGGCTGGGTGTCGGCGATGGATGTTCTGGACGCCGATTTTGAAAAAACACATTACGCGCTGGGCGATTATCTGATCTTTTCTCTGCGCATCGACCGCAAGACGATCCCGCCGAAATTAATGAAAGTCCGCCTGATGGAAGAGCAGAGGAGGTTTCTGTCCGAACATAAACAAACCCGCATCGGCAAGGCCATGAATGAGGCGATCAAAGAAAAGGTCAAGCTGGAGATCATGACCAAAAGCGATCCCGTGCCGTCTTTTTACGATGTCCTGTGGGCCGTGGGGCAAAACAAGGTTTATTTTTCCTCCCTGTCCGACAAGGTCGCGGATGATTTTGTCGATTTATTCAAAAAAACTTTTTCGCTGGGCCTGAAGCGAACGCTTCCCCATGAACATCCGTTAGCGATGAAAAATAAAGCAAAAGGCGACGCCCCCGCGGAGGATCTTACCCTCATCGGCAGGGAATTTCTCACCTGGTTGTGGTTCAAATCCGAAGAAAGAAACGGCGCCATCGCCCTTGCCAAAACAGACGAGGTGCAGTTGCACCTGCTTAAGCGGATCGCCCTGGAAGCGGGCGAGGGAGAATACTCGCAGGGCGTTGTCTGCTCCGGACTGCACGCCGAGCTCAAGGAAGGCAAGGAGGCCATTCGCCAGGGGAAAAAAGTGAAAGAAGCGGGGATTTCGCTCCATCGCGACCAGGACGAATGGGAATTCAATTTCAAAGCCGATACCTTTTATTTTCAGTCTCTGAGAATGCCCGCCGCGGACTGGCAGGAAACGCAGGAAGACGCTGAAGGAATTCTTCTGGAGCGCATCTATCGCATTGAAAATGCGGTCAGGACCATCGACCATCTTTATGAATCCTTTCTGGCAATTCGCTTTTCCCCGGAATGGGCGAAAAACGAAAAGCTTCGTCTGGCCGCGTGGCTGCGGAAAGAATAGCTCATGGCTCAAGCGTCAAGGAAATACATTCAAACTTAAAATCCCTTGATGCTTAATGACCTATGCTTTTTTGTTTGACGTAAATAAAATCAACCATTAAAATAACCGCAACGCTTAGAAATAGAGGGGGGCAACGTGGATTATCTAATCCGTAAGCTGTCGTTTTTACTTATCATTACTCTCATTTTGTCGGCGTCTTATGCTTTCTCGGCACGCAGTGTTGAGATAAAGAAAAAAAACGGGCTCGGTTATCACAATAGTGAACTGGGAGCATACAGGGCTTTGGTCATCGGCATCAATGATTACAAGGATCCCAAAATTCCCAACCTGAAGACGGCCGTCCATGATGCCCGAGCATTCGCGGAACTTCTTGAAACACGTTACGGTTTCAAGGTTACATTGCTGTTGAACGGCGAGGCGACAAGACAGGGCATCATGGATAAAATGCGGGATCTTGCCGCAAACGCAGCGCCCGACGAGAGTGTCCTCATTTACTACGCCGGGCATGGCGACTTGGACAAAGTCTTGAACGACGGATGGTGGGTTCCGGCAGATGCTACAGGCGGTAATCCAGCCACTTATCTGGACAACAATTATGTTCAGCGAGTGATGCGGAGCATCAAAGCCAGACATGTTCTTTTGGTTTCGGACTCCTGCTATTCAGGAACTCTTTTTGGGGAAACAAGGTCCCTGCCCGCGATTATCGATGATCGCTATTACCAGAATCTCTACAATGAAAAGAGTCGCTGGGGGATGACATCAGGAAACAAAACTCCCGTTTCGGACAATGGATCGGAAGGGCACAGCATTTTTGCCTACCAGTTGATTAAGGCATTGAAAAAAAATGATAAACCCTACCTTACCACTCAGGAGCTTTTTGCACGGATCGCTCCGGTTATTGCAAACAATTCAGAACAGCAGCCTTTATGCAGTCCTATTCGAGGAACGGGAGATCAGGGCGGTGGATTTGTTTTCGTGGATTCAACGGCCACTTCCTTTGCCGTGACGGATGCACCTTTATCAGTGAATCAAGCAGAATCGGATGAATGGGTGAGGCAAAAGGATGCCCTGGAAAAAGAAAGGCAGGAACTGGCAAAGGTAAAACAAGAGCTCAAACGACAAAAGGCGCTCGACACCGAACGTGAGCGGTTGGCCGCGGAACGCGGCAAGATTGAAGCAGAACGTCAGCAACTGGCGATGGCGAAGCGCCCTCCGGTTTTGGAAGTCAAAGAGATAAAAAGAGACGGACGCTTCATTGCCTATGATAACGGGACCGTTTTGGACACTCGCACCAATCTGATGTGGGCGGCCAGTGACAATGGCAGGCATATCGATTGGGATCATGCCAAAAGCTATTGCGAGAATTATCGGGGAGGCGGATACCAGGGTTGGCGGATGCCGGGACTGAATGAACTTGAGAGCTTATATGATCCGAATAAGGTGCGAAAAGTAGCATGCAACAAAGATCTTCGCTTTGCGACAGATTTCATCAATATGACCTGTGTTTGGGTTTGGGCATCAGAAACAAATCACCCCAGCGCCGCTTATTTTACTTTCTCTAAAGGTCTGTTCGGCGGGGGAGTGCGCGATTGGGCTAACAAAAAGGCCATTCATGGCAATATAAGAGCCCTCCCAGTTCGTTCTGTGAAATAGTGAACTGGAGTCAAATTTTCGCGGGTTGCTGCCCAGATATTCTTTTCACGCCGGACTTGAATCGCGGCTGCGAAACTATTTGAAAATGCCTTTGAGGGATTCCATCCCCTTTTTAACTCCTATTTGGACACCCTCTTCAACCGTTCTTTCAACAAATCCCTGCTGCGGCTGACTTTGCTGGTAAGAAGGCGTTTCTCCCGCCGTCACCCCCGCGTCAGGGAAATTCTGCGAAGACGGCCCCATTGTTTGATAGACGCATTTGTACATATACCCGGGAGAGCCGCCGCCCGTGCAGGCATCCGGCGCAATATCCTTGTAGGTGCATTGAGGCTGACCGGAACCCCAGTGCTTCATCGACGTTCCATCCCAGCAAACGGAAGTCTTGTTGACGAATTGGGCATTGCACAGTTCCGGCTTCGGCATTGCCGATCCCATGCTCAACGGACGCACATCCCTTCCGGTGCAGTCTCCGCGTCCAACCTGCACCCAGGCATACCCGGACGCTTCGACGCATTCATACATATGTCCGGGAGACCCGCCGCCCCTGCAGCTTTTCGCATTGACGTTTTTATACGTGCACTGAGGCTTGTCGGAGCCGTAATGTTTGAAACTTCCGCCGTCCCAGCAAACGGCCGTCATTCCCTTGGCGGAAGAACTACACCGTCCCGCATCCGGCATCGGAGACCCAACGGTCAAACCGCCGACATCCATCCCCGTACAATCGCCCGTGCCGACGTATCGCCAGCTCGTTCCTCCGGCAGCGGAAGACAGAGCCGTGGGTTGTTGCCATCCTTGTGATGGTTGTGACGGCGCACGATATGGCGTCTGATCCTGTTGCGGTCTTTCAGAAACCGCCGAGTGAGCATCCTTTGTTTGATGGACGCATTTGTATATATACCCGGGAGAGCCGCCGCCCGTGCAGGCGTCCGGCGCAATATCCTTGTAGGTGCATTGAGGCTGACCGGAACCCCAGTGCTTCATGGAGGTTCCATCCCAGCAAACGGAAGTCTTGTTGACGAATTGGGCATTGCATAGTTCCGGCTTCGGCATCGCCGATCCCACGCTCAACGGGCGCACATCCCTTCCGGTGCAGTCTCCGCGTCCAACCTGCACCCAAACATATCCGGACGACTCGACGCATTCATACATATGCCCGGGAGACCCGCCGCCGGAGCAGCGGTTCGGGCTGATATTTTTGTAGGTGCACTGGGGTTGATTGGAACCATAATGCTTGAGGTTTTGCCCGTCCCAGCAAACGGCCGTCATTCCCTTGGCGGAAGAACTGCACCGTCCCGAATCCGGCATCGGAGACCCGATAGTCAAACCGCCGACATCCATCCCCGTACAATCCCCCGTGCCGACGTACCGCCAGCTCGTCTCTTGGGCAAAGCTTGCCCCGGCGGCGAATAACACGCAAACAATGACCAGAAATAAAAAAGAGATCTTCCTCATGGGCTGTTCCCTCCTTTTTTGATAAAAATGCGAAGAATATTTTTCAGGATCAAGCGCTAGTCCATCAATCCCAATGGCAACGGAACCGTAGCATAACCATCAATAAGCAGCGGTAATTTAGTATAAAACAAGAAAATGTAAAAGTGAAAATTTATTGTTTCCAGCGGCAAAGCGGGCCGCGTTTTATTCCGGTTTTTCCCTATATTTTCATAATATTTTTGAGTTTTTGCCAACATAGTTCAGCCATTAGTCCGCTGCTTCTTCAATCACTTTTATTAGCTCCGTCGGCTTGGCATATTGAACCATGTGTCCGGTCTCTTTCAAAAGGATTAGTTTTGAACCAGGAACCTTTTCATGTAATGAAATTGCGTCTCCAACAGGAACAACCCTGTCGCTACTACCGTGTACAATGAAAAGGGGCTTGTTAATCTTGTCATAATGATTCGTTATGTTTGACAGGTCCGGGCAGATCGCCATCTCTTCGCGGGCAGTTGTCACAACGTTATGCGGTAGGCTGATAATCATACATCTTTTGTTGATAAAGTCCCGCGGCATGTCTTTTTGATTCGGATCAAAGGCTACCTCCATGCCCTTTTTTACCATGTTGTGGCCGAACAATTTTATAAACAACCTCAAAGCGGAACCCATCAGAGGTATTTTAAGAATCTTAAATATCAAATCCGGCTTACCCTTTATCGAAATTACCGGACTCACGGATACAAATGCCTTAATGGTAGATACGTCACGAACAGCCATTGCCAGGGTTATGCTTCCACCGTATGAATGACCGACAATGACGGGATTTTCGAGTCCTAATTTATCAACGATTGCAAAAGCAATATCGGCATTATAATCCAAATTGTATTTTAGATTATTCGCGCTGCTGAAGCCATGACCGGGCCTGTCATAAGCGACTACACGAAACCTTTTTGAAAGTTCCGGCATTATGGATTCCCAGTCCTCAATGCAGCCGGGGAGTCCATGAATAAGCAGGACGGGCTGCCCACAGCCTGTTTCGTATATTCTTATTTGCTGATTCAAAACATCAACAAATTGAATATTGGAGTCGTGGAGAGATGCGTCGGCATAAGCAGGCACAGTGAAGAGGATTAACATGCATAAAATCATCACTGGGCTTGAAAGTATTTTCATTTCCTGATCTCTACCCCACCTGATAGTTTCCGATAAAAAGAGAATCCAATTTGGTTGCCTGATAACAATCCAAAGCATCTTCCGGCGAACAAACGATAGGCGCGTGACGGTTAAAGCTGGTATTGATCAATACCGCATAACCGGTCAAGTTTTCGAATTCCACCAGCAACCGATAAATGTCCGGGTTAAATTCCTCCGTGACAACCTGAATTCTGGCTGTTCCATCCACATGGGTGATACCCGGCAATCTATTTCTATATTCAGGCTTTACGTCAACTGTTAAAAGCATATAGCGAGTCAGCTCAGGTAGTGGAAGCCGAAGGTCAAAATAATCGAGCGCAGCGCCAAAGGTTGTAATCGGCCCAAAAGGCCTGAAGTATTCCCGCCCTTTGATTTTTAAATTCAAGCGATCTTTAATCTCTTTGGAGAAAGGATTTGCTAAAATAGAACGATTTCCGAGTGCGCGGGGTCCGGTTTCCATTCTTCCTTGAAACCATCCAATAATCTTATTGTCTTTTAAATACTCCGCCGCTTTCTTCCAGGGGTGTTCGATCTTCTTGTAAGTCACAGGATATTTTTTAAGGATGCTTAGAATTTCTTCATTTTTGTATTCAGGGCCCAAGTAGGGAGAAAATGTTTTTTTGTTTTCGGGAATTTGTTCAAATAATTGAAAAGCAGCGTAAAGTCCCGCCCCGACCGCCCCTCCGGTGTCAGACGCAAAGGGTGGAATGAAAATCTGTTCATATCCGGAATGAAGGTTGATCTCCTTGTTGATATCGCAGTTTAAAAAGATGCCGCCGCTAAGAGCCAGATTTTTGTTTCCGGACGAGGCAGCTACATGATGAAGCATATGCAGAATGGCTTCCTTTATGCGATTTTGCATACTATGTGCAATATCAAAATGCCTTTGCTCTAAAGGTTCATTCTCGTTTCGTTTCTTACCCAACTCTTTCTCAAGTTGACCGTTCATATACGACCATAAGGCCAGATACTTCTTTTGATCTGTGATTCTGTAACGACCTTTAGGTTGCAGTTCGATGATTGTTTGAAAAAGGTTTTTATAAGTATCCATTCCATAGGATGCAAGGGCCATGGTCTTTCCTTCTTCGAAGTCTTTAAATCCCAGGAAATTTGTGAAATTTGTATAAAGGATGCCCAGGGAATGAAAGATCGGAATCTTCCACAGAAGATGAAGTTGATGATTTTTCATGGAAAAGACGGACGCGGAACAGTCGTCTCCGTGAGCATCTATAATGATGACATCCGCGTTCTGCGATGAAAAAGGTGACAGGTAATAACAGGACGCAAGGTGCGCCAGGTGATGATCTACCCAGACAATTTTCCCTTTGAATTGATCGGGGAAATGCTTATCGATTATTTTTCTTAACTTAAAAGTCGCTGCTATTGTTCGAAAATTTTTAGGAGGGTTGGTATTCCTGTAAACCTTGTAATACGTGATTGGCACCAAAGCGAATTTTATGATTTCAGCAATCAGTGATTTATACGGGTTCCAATTAAACGCAATTGCATCAACTTCTGACATTTCAATGCCTCCTGCATCCAGCACATATTTAATCGACTGAACGGGAAAGGCATCGGTGTGTTTTATCCGATTAAATCGTTCCTCTTCGACATTTGCGATCAATTCTCCATGTTTGATTAAACATGCGGCGGAATCATGGACAAAAGAAGACAAACCCAGAACATTCATTACATTGATACATTTCTAATGCTTTATGACCGTTTAGGGTCGCATTTCGTATGGGGCTTAATGATAGCGGCTGTTGCTTCGTCTTTTTTTCTGAAACGCGGGAACCAACGGGGCACATCCTGACAATATTCTTGCCAGCTTTTCCCGAAACGACGATCTAACTGCGGTTCTTCATAATGAATCACGATTAGGTGAACAATTCTGGACATGGCTACAAACCAGGCCAAAAGGATAACCTGTCCATACATTAAAGCCTCACCCAGAACGACGATCAGCAACGACCACATCATCGGGTGACGGACACATGCATAAATGTTGCGATTCATTATTTTCTGAGGCGCCGACGTGACAAGAGGCGTTCCCTTGCCAAATAACAGCATTTGGGTTGTGCACCAGATTGCTATGATGGCACCGCACCAAATAATAATTAATCCGGCTGTTTCGACGCCAGGTATCCCAAAGCCGGCTTTGGATTTGATGCCGGATATGTTCATCAGAAATTTCGGAATGATATATAAAACGCTGAAAGGCCCGATAAATCCATATAAAGCGCCATCAACTATTCGGAGAATGCCGTCATGAAAATATTTGCGCATAACGAATCAATTTCTCGAATCTGATTATAAAAGGGAACAGCCTTAACAAGGTCAATATACTATATATAAATAATATTTACAACATTAATATCATATTTAGATGTCTGTAAGTGACTCCTTGAATGTTTTATAAGAATACAAGGAGGATTATTGTGGACGCTAAGGAAATTCAAAAACAACTTGGCTTGCGCTTGAGAGAATTGAGATTGATGAAACACTTAAGGCAAGAGGATTTGGAAAAATGGGATTTCTCTTATCGTTATTACGGAATGGTTGAACGTGGACTTGTCAATCCATCGCTGGATACTCTCTTGAGGCTATGCAAAATATTTGATGTCAATTTATCAGAATTGTTCAGATTTCTTGAAATTGACGGAAAACCAACAGACGAGCGAGAAGCCGTTGCATTGCAAATATCAAAAATTCTGAAAGAAAATAAAAAGATTAAGATTAAAAAACTGAAAATATTCTTGGACGATATCTTGTAATCGTCTTTTTATACAATCCGTCTTCAAAAATTACTTTACAAATAAGATTAAATCGTTAGAATGAAACCTCGTTTTAATTTCAGGACAGAGGAAATCACTTCAAGAAGGAGGTGAAGCCCCATGGAACAAAAGCAGATCGTCAGACAAATGATGGAGTTCAACAAAAAAGCGTTTGACAACAGTTTCAGCGCGATGTCGGAGCTGCAGGACCAAACCGAAAAACTGATGATGAATTTTCTGGATAAGGCGGAATGGGTTCCGGAAGAAGGCAAAAAGGCCATGCAGGACTGGATTGCAAACTACAAGAAAAGCCGGAATGATTTCAAGGCCGCCGCGGACGACGGCTACAGGAAGGTCGCCGAATTTTTTGAACAGGCGGAAAAACCGCAGGCAGCGGTAAAAAAGAAAAAATAAAAACAGAACAAGGAGGTTGCCATGGATCCGAAACAAGTCGCCAAACAGATGATTGTTTTCAATAAAACGGCGTTTGATAACAATTTCCGCGCCATGCAGGCGCTGCAGGAGCAGACGGAAAGGCTGGTCGGCAAATTCTGGGAAAAATCTCCGATGTTCCCGGAAGAAGGAAAAAAGGCAATCTCCGACTGGATGTCCGCCTATAAAAAAGGGTGCGACGACTTCAAAAGCCTCGTGGACGACAACTTTAAAAAAGTGGAAGACTTTTTTAAGGAAACCAAATAGTCCACCTTCGGCGGGTCTGTTTTTTCACGAGGTATTCATGGATCAATCTCCCATTGTCGAACAGATGGCCCGTCCCGATTTTTATCCGCACCGGCCCCAAAAGGTCGAAGCGGTGCAGACGCACATTTCGTACGTTTTCATCGCCGGCGACTACGTGTATAAAGTCAAAAAGCCGGTCAATTTCGGGTTCCTTGATTTCACGACGCTCGAAAAGCGAAAATTCTACTGCGAAGAAGAACTGCGGCTGAACAGGCGCCTGGCGCCGAGCATTTACCTGGACGTCGTGCCCATCGGTCGGGACGACGCGGGGCGACTGACACTCGGCAAAACCACGAACCTTGTGGAATACGCCGTTTTGATGAACAAGCTGCCCCTGGATAAAATGCTAAAAATCCTGCTGGCCCGGGGCAAAGCCGACGCCGGCGTCATGGACGCAGTGGCTAAAAAAATCGCCCGGTTTCACGAGGAAGCCCAGACCGGCGGCCGCATCGACGAGATGGGCTCCGTCGCCGTGATCCGCCACAACCACGAAGAAAACTTCGCGCAGACCGAAAAATACATCGGCGTCACCCTCTCCGACTTTCAACATGCCTTTCTCAAAGCGTACGCGGAAAAGTTTCTTTCCGCCAACGCCGATCTGCTGGCCAGACGCGTCGCGGAGCATAAAATCCGGGACTGCCACGGCGATCTGCACCTGGAGCACATCTGCGTGGCCGACGAAATTATTGTTTTTGACTGCATTGAATTCAACGAACGATTCCGGTTCGCGGACGTGGCGGCCGAGGTCGCCTTTCTGAACATGGACCTGGATTACAACGGCTATTTCAGCCAGTCCGCGGACTTCACGAACGCTTATCTGAAATACTCCCGCGATGAAGACCTGCACGCCCTGTTGAATTTTTACCGCTGCTATTACGCCTTCGTCCGGGGCAAAGTCACGAGCTTCCGCCTGGATCAGAAAGAGCTGCCGCAAGCCGAACGCGAGGAGATCCGCCGCATTGCCTCAAAATACTTTGACCTTGCCTGCGCGTACGCGTCGCGGCTGGAAAAACCGGCTTTGATTCTGACCGCGGGGCTGATCGGCTCCGGCAAAAGCTACCAGGCGCGCAGCCTGGCCGCGCAACTGGGCGCGGAGGTGATCCGAACGGACGTTTTACGCAAAGAGCTTCTGCAAATTGCCCCCAACGAAAAGCATCATGAATCTTTCGGCCAGGGCATCTACGCCGGGGACATCTCCCGAAAGACGTACGAAAAAGCCGTGGAACTGGCCGCCGACAGAATCGGGCGGGGGATTCCGGTGATCCTCGACGCCTCCTTCCGGTGCCGCGCCGACCGGGAGATGGCCGCGGACATGGCGCGAAGGCTTGGGGTTCCGTTTTATGTGATTGAATGCGCCTGCCCCGACGACGTGGTGAAGATTCGTCTGGAAAAAAGAATGCTGGATCCCGACAATCCTTCCGACGGACGCTGGGAAATCCTTGAAGAGCAGAAAAGACAGTACGAGGCCGTCACGGAAATTCCCGAAACCTGCCTCTTTCAAATCGACACATCGAACAACCCGGAAAAGGTGCGCCGGCAAATTGTTTCCTCGATCAAAATGGCGGAATTGAGCCGGTTGTGATCAAAGGTTGCTAAATCAGAGGAATAACAAAACAACGGAACGGTTCAGGAGTTTTCTGCTTCTTTTTCTTTAACTTTGTTCTTCTCTTTTTCTTCTTTTTTTGCGGCCTTGGCCTTTTCTTTTTCTTCCTTTAACTTCTGCTCCTGCTCTTCTTTGGCGAGGCGCTCTTTGGTTTCCGCAATGTAGGCTTCCACTTTCAGGTCCAGCCCCACGCCTGCGTAATCGCGGGCGATCCCCTCAAAACGCTTCAGCGCGGCATTGTATTTCTTGTTTTTGAAATAAAAGTTGCCGATGTAAAACTCGTGTTCAGCGAGCTTCAACTTGCATTCCCGGACCATCTTTTCAGCCAGGATGGAAAATTTGCTCTGCGGGTAACGGGCCATCAGCCGCTCGAACTCGCGTCGGGCCTTTAGGGTTTCCGTCTGGTCGCGGTCAATCGCGCCGATCTGCACGTAATGGCACATTCCGGTCTGGTAAAGGACGTACGGAATGTTTTCATTGGTCGGATACAGGGATGTGAAATCACGGTAGGCCAGCTCCGCCTCGGCGTATTCCTTGTCGCTGTAAAAAGAATCCGCAATGCCCAGTTCGGCCATGATCGCCAGATTGTGCAGCGGATATTCCTCTTTGAGCCGGGTATAGTATTCCCTGGCCTTTTTGTAAGAGCCGTTCTGGTATTCGGCCGTGCCCCGCGAATACAGGCCTTCGGGGGTTGACCGGACCGGATCGCTCTTTACAAAAAACGACTTGATGGTCGCCATGTTAAAAGAGCAGCCGGTACAGATCAAGAGCACAACCAGAATGACGCCTGCATATTTTAGCTTCACAAGGATACCCGTTTCATCCAAAATAAATTTTTTACCTTTGCGGTCTGGGCCGAAAGCCTTCACAGGCCTTTCTTGACAAACTCTTCGAGCTTTTCCTTCGGCGTCATGCCGACCAGCGTGTCCAGCACTTTCCCGTCCTTGAACAAAATCAGGGTCGGAATGCTGCGAACACCAAAGGCGACGGCCGACTTCTGGCTTTCATCCACATTCAGCTTCATGACCTTGACCCGGTTTGCATATTCGCCGGCGATTTCTTCCACAAGAGGGCCGATGGCCTTGCACGGTCCGCACCAGGGCGCCCAGAAATCAATGAGGACCGGCTTGTCGCTTTTCAGGACTTCCTGTTCAAAATTTGCATCCGTCGCCACACCCAGAAATTGGCCGCTCATGATTCGCAACCTCCTTTGTTGATTTCGCGATTATATGTCACAGCGGGTTTCAAAAAGTCAAATGCTATTTGACCGCCGCCTCGAGCCGCCCTGATTCTTTTGACGCCGTCCGGTTTATCTGCTATAAAAAAGCACACATGGGGAGGTTTCGTATGGAACGTTTGGGCGTCTTGTCGGGAACATTCATGCTGGAGCGAAGCGATTGGATCCAAAAAGGAAAAAAGCACCGGATCCAAAACGCCTGGGGTGAGGCAACGGCCGTCGAAACGGACTCCATCATCTTTATCCTTCGACACGGCGATGATCCGGCGGATTACATCTTACCCCACCGGGTCAATCACCCCGCCAATCTTCAGGCGCTGAAGGATCTCGGCGTCACCGAGGTGGTCGGCATCAATTCGACCGGATCCCTGAAAAGAAACCTGCAGCCGGGCATGATCGTCATCCCCGATGATTTTATCGTTTTCACGCCGACCCCCACCATTTTTCACAGCGAGCCGATCCATGTCGCCCCTTCTTTCAATGAACCCGTCCGCCAAAAACTGATTGCGGCGGCGCGGAGAATCGATCTGAACGTTGTGGAAACAGGAATCTACTGGCAGACCACGGGCCCCCGCCTGGAGACGCGGGCCGAAATCCGCATGATGTCCGGTTTTGCCGACATCGTCGGAATGACCCTGGCCAGCGAGGCGGTCATTGCCCTGGAAATGGATCTGCCCTACGCATCCGCCTGCTCCATCGACAATTTCGGAAACGGACTGGTGGAAAAACCTTTGAGCCTGGAGGAAATCATCGCCGGAACGCGCAACAACGCGGACCTGATGATCCGCCTGCTCGAGGAGTATGTTCATCGATGAACGAACCATCCAAAATCTATCAGGAACTGGCCGAAGAAAATTACCTGTTAAGGCAAAAAGTTCAGGAACTGGAGATCATAGCCGGAGAACGAAGAAAAGCTGAAAAGGGCCTCCGCGACAGTGAAAACAAATACAAGATTCTTACCGAAAAAATGTCCGATATCGCCTGGATAGCGGACATGAATCTGAAAACCCTCTATGTCACGCCATCCATCCAAACCGTGCTCGGATTCAGTCAGGAGGAAAGAATTTTTCAGAACATTACAGAGCAGTTGACGCCCGATTCCTTGTCCAGGGTGATGATGATTGAATCTTTCGTTTCTACCCCTCGTTCCCACGCGCCGCATGGGATTGCAGTCTTGGCGCGCCGCGCCTGTATGAGTTAGCTCAATTCGGAAGATTGAACCAGACCAAAAAATGCATTGACACTTATAAAGTTATTGCTTATTTTCAGAAACAAAGAAGTCCATATCAACGTATAGAACCCATTGACGGAAATCATGGAGGTCCGATTTTGGCGATGAAAAAAATAAAATTGCATGTTGAACTGACCAAGGCAGAAGAAGGTGGATATGTAGTTTACTGCCCGGAGCTTGACATAACCACGGAAGGTGAAACCGTGGAGGAGGCCATGGCCATGATAAGGGATGCCGCCGCCGGTTATATTGATGTTGTAGGTTTTGATAACATTCCGGCTTTTTCCGGTAAGATTTTGAAAGAAGAACTGGAAATGGTGGTTAATGGATAAGAAAGCGGGAATTTCAAAAGGAAGACTTTCCTTTTTGCTATCACTGATACTCTGATCTACATTTTACGGTTCATGCTGCGCTATCAGATCTGGTCGACAACAAAAGGAATGTTGATTGCGGTTTCCGCTCCGGACGCGGCCGGCAACATCAATGTCCAGCAGGCAATCCTGATGGGCGCACAAGTGGCCAAGCAGGCGCTCAATGTGGAACTGAGCTCTCTGTCCTCGGCTCTGTTTGTGAGGAATTGAGGCGCGGGGAGATAAAAGAGGAAGTGGGACATCCTTTACTTCCCTCTCCCTTGAGGGGAGAGGGTTAGGGTGAGGGTGAAAAATGAGTCAGCTTAATTCGGAAGATACGAGTTTAATTGACCCCCTCCCCCCGCCCCTCCCACAAGGGGAGGGGCGATTAAAAGACGCAGAAGGGAAGTTGTGGAGGCCCTCCCTCAAGGGAGAGGGAATTAGTAGTAAATTATGATTTTTTACGGTTTCATCAAAGTTTGCAATGCTGGAACTCCCGCGGCTCCAGGATGGTGATCTTTCTGCGTTTGAGATACTCCGGAAACCCGTAAAGTTTTTTGCCGCCGTATTCCACCACCACGGCATCCGCCGGGCAGTTGTTCAGACAGCCGAAACAGGCAATGCATTTATCTTGATCCACAAACTGCCTCTCCGGATGAATCGCGCCGACCGGACACATTTTCACGCAAGTCCGGCAGCCGATGCATTTGGCGCCGTCCACCGTATGTTTGCCGATGGCTTTTTTGTTGAGCCAGACCAAAGGCAACATCCGCACGATTTCCCGAAGCGCAATTTCGGAGGAATAGGAAAAAGATTGGCCCTGCCTGACTTTTTCCGGAATCTGTTTGGCAAACTCCCGCACCCGGTTGTAGGTCGCCTCATCGGGCAGATGCTCGCCGGAGCGTTGATTGGCGCTGTCCCAGCTTCCCGGATAGGACGGAATGCTGCGGAAGGCCTCCATGCCGACGGGTACGGCTTCCTTTTCCGCCAGCAGATGAAGCGCATGGCAAAGCGCGTTGTGCTGATTGCCTTCCGGACCGCCAAAGGACACAAACGCCGCCACGGGAATCCCCGTCAGCTTCGGCGCGGAAGACAACCAGTCCACCACGTTTTCCGGAATATCGTAATAGAAAACCGGAGAGCCGACCAGAATCAAATCATAATCCGGCAGGCGCTTTGAATCGAAGCGGCGCATGTCGGCCAATTCAACCGCCAACCCCTGATCCTTCAGCAGGCAGGCGATCAGCTTTCCGTAGCGCGCGGAAAATCCCGACTGGCTGTAGCTCACAACCAGCGCGCGTTTCGGATCGCGGGTTTTCATTTCCCGTTGGACGGTCTGTGCGTTCGCGGCCCCTTGCAACGGCAGGCTCAAAGCGGCGCAGACGACCACGCTTTTTTTGATGAAGTCTCTTCTGGTGTCCATAGAATCATTTCCAGCCTTTCCGCAGCGTCTGATTATTCTTTCTTTTCTTCACCGCCAAAATTGATTTTCAACTCATAGACTCCCATGTCCAGATGCGTGGTCATCGGATAGCCGCACTTGGAGAAAACATGCATCATCGGCAGGTTGCGCGACAAAACATCAGCCGTGAAGCCTTCGATGTTCTTCCCTTTCGCGATGCGGATCAAATACTGCAGGAGGAAGGTGCCGATGCCCCGGTCCTGCCAGTCCTGGTGCGTGGAGAAGGCCACTTCGGCAAATCGGGTGTTGGGGTTGTTGGCGTAGTTCCCGATCGCCACGATTTTTTCCCTCCCCTCCGGCTCCTCTTTGCCGATGACCGCCACAATGGCCATCTTGTCGTCGTAATCGATGGCCGCCATCGGCATGGCCACCTTGTGGGAAAAGGACTTCAAGTTGTGAAAGAACCGTGTATAAACATCCTGCGGCGGCAGTTCGTAGATCAGTTCCTGAATGGCGCGCTCATCCGTCGCTTTGACCGGACGGAAAAACAGCGAGGTCCCCTTCTTGTCCACCCAGTTCGTTTCATACTCCTTCGGGTACAGCACCACCGGCAGTGTCTGGTCCCGGTAAATGTAGCCCTGGCGCTTGGCGGCTTCCAGGAGTTCGTCGCGAAACTTCGGATGGGCGATGTTGATGAGCATCATGGCCCGGTCGCGGATGGATTTTCCGTGTATGTAGGCGATGCCGTATTCCGTCACGACGTAATGAATGTCCCCGCGCGTCACTACCACGCCGCTGCCGGGTGAAGGATAGGGCACGATGCGCGAAATGGAGCCGTCTTCCGTGGTCGAAGGCAGCACCATGATGGATTTTCCCCGATGCGACATGGCCGACCCGCGGACAAAGTCCACCTGACCGCCGATGCCGCTGTAAAATTCGAACCCGAGGGAATCGGAACACACCTGCCCGGTGAGATCGACGGTCAGCGCGGAATTGATGGACACCATTCGGTCGTTTTGGGCGATGACGTACGGATCGTTGACATACTGGCAGGGACGGAATTCAAAAAGCGGGTTGTTGTGCACGTAGTCATACAAACGCCGCGTGCCCATGCAGAAGGCCGCGACGATCTTTCCCGGATGCAGCGATTTTTTCCGGCAGGTCACGACGCCGCTTTCGATCAAATCGATGAGGCCGTCGGTAAACGTTTCCGTGTGCACGCCGAGATCTTTTTTGTTGGTCAGATAGGGAAAGACGGAATTGGGGATTTTGCCGACTCCTGTCTGAATGGTGGATTCATTGTCGATCAGATCGGCGATCAGCCGTCCGATCGACTGGGCGATGTCATCCGGCGCCCGCTGCTCGAATTCCAGAAGCGGCGCGTCGTTTTCCACAAACGCGGAAATCTCGCTCACGTGGATGAAACTGTCGCCCAGCGTCCGCGGCATGTTCGGATTCACCTCCGCCACCACGTACCGGGCGACGGAAGCCGCCGTCTTGGTAATGTCCACGGAAATCCCCAGGCTGACATAGCCGTTCATATCCGGCGGAGACACGGTGATGAGGGCGACATCGATGGGCATGGACCCCCGCTTCATCAGCAGGGGAACTTCGGAAAGGAAAATGGGCGTGTAGTCGGCGTGCCCTTCCTTGATGGCCGCGCGGGCATTCGCGCCGATAAAGAGCGCGTTGTGCCGGAAATGCTCCGTGTAGATTTCCGACGTGTAGTCGGTGAGCCCCAGATCCAGAAAATGGATCACCTCCACATCGGCGAAATTCTGCGCCATATCCAGAAGGGTTTTGACCAGCAACTGCGGCTCGCCGCAGGCGGAGGCGATGAAGATTCGCGCTCCGCGACGGATTTTGGACAAAGCGCTTCTAGCGTCGGTGAGTCTTTCCTTATAAGTATCCTGCCAGTTGAGAATCATATTGCTCACCGCTTCTTTCATGCATCGAGTGCTTTGAAAAACTACTCTTGATCAACCTGTAAAAAGTCATAATTTACAAATATTGTCATGGTGAGCTCGTCGAACCATAACCCCCTCCCCCCACCCCTCCCACAAGGGGAGGGGAGATAAAAAGACGCAGAAGGTAAACTGTGGAGCCCCTTCACATTTACTTCCCTCTCCCTTAGAGAGAAGAGGAGATAAAAGAGGAACTGGGCATCCTTTTACTTCCCTCTCCCTTAGAGGGAAGAGGAGATAAAAGAGGAACTGGGCATCCTTTTACTTCCCTCTCCCTTAGAGGGAAGAGGAGATAAAAGAGGAAGTGGGGCATCCTTTTACTTCCCTCTCCCTTGAGGGGAGAGGGTTAGGGTGAGGGTGAAAAAACTCCCATCAAAAAGCGCCGAGCTGACAGGGCTTAACCTTGATTTTCAGGTTTTCACAGGCGGCGCAAACCTCCATACGTTTGACGCCCAGCCGTGCCGCGATCTCCCAGGCCGCGGCGCAGGGCAACCGGCCGTTGACCAGCGCTTTGCGAATGGCCGCTTCCAGGTCCGGGGCGACGGATGGAGCGGCCTGCACTTTCTTTTGCTTGCCGTCCAGCCCGAAGAGGCCGAGCTGACACTGGGCGATATTGATATTGAGCATGTCAATGGCCACGCCGACTTCGCCTATTGAAAAACCGGTGCTCTGAGAAATTTTTTCCGCCGCTTTGCAGGAAACGTTGTTGTCCCTTGCGGACTTCTGAACCGCCTCTTTCAGCTTGTCGCTGACGGTTGTCCCTTCCGGATGCTTCTTGAAATATTTTCCTTTGTCTTCATGCGCCATGTTTTTATCCTCTTTTTAGAATGTTATGATGTCGTGAGAACTTTGCACAACCCCTTTAATCGTCATGCCGGCGCAGGCCGGCATCCAGGAAGTCCTTGAAAAAACCTGATTCCCGCTTTCGCGGGAATGACAAAATTCTTGGTTTTCTGTAGTTATGCAAACGTCTCGTCGTAAAACGCGCCAGAGGCAAGGCGCACAAATCTCAAGGAATGAGGTCTACCCTACGTAGGCCGCAGTGACGAGAGATGAAGCGCAACACAGCATATGGCGTGTTGGACGGCGTCATCAGTATTTCATGTAGTGAAACGGCTCCACCGCCGACAGCGCCTGCGTATCCAGCGTCTTGAACCCGTTCTTTTCCACCAGTTTTTCCGTCTTTTCAATCTGGTCCACGTCCACCACAAACACGGCTTTTTCCGCGCATTCCAGGACAAAGCCGCAGGCATTATTGATGTTGATGCCTTCCCTGTACAAAAGCTGCATCAACTTATTCAGCCCTCCCGGCTTATCGGGAATGAGCACGGCAAGAACGTTTTTCAGGTGAACGGTCAATCCGGCGTTGGTCAGGACCTTTTTCGCGCTTTTCGGATCATCCACAATCAGGTTGATCACCCCGGACGTGCCGGCCGTCGAAATGGTTGTCGCCCGGATGCTGATATCGGCCTTTGCCAGAACGTTCGTGACATTCGCCAATTGCCCCGGCTTATCTTCCGCGAAAATACAAAGCTGATACGCAATCATGTTCTTCTCCTGATTTTCTTTGCAGTTAAGCCTTTTTACAATGATGACAGGGTTTTATCAAGTCAAATCTAGGATTCGACCTTCCTCCAGCGGCCGTCTTCCAGAACGACTTTACCCCTCTGCCGCAAATCATCCAGATGCTTTCCGATCAGAACCCTTTCGTTGAATTCATACATCTCCTTCGGCTCGCGGGGCCTGCCGTAAATCAGCCAGGCCGAGCAGATCTCACCGAGCGTTTTCGGCCGGTCCAGAAAGGCCAGCAGCTTCCTTTCCCGCTCATAAACGATCTTTTCATACTGATCCCAGAGCGGGCCGGGATTGGATTCATAAATTCCGTGATTATGCGCGGCCACCCATCGCCTGGCCGGTATCGCTTTGAGCTTGTGAATCGAGTCGATGGTATCCGCAATGCTGGATAAAACATCGCCATACCACGGCCCGAACGACGTCAGATCGTAATCCCCCAGAAACAGCAGATCCTCTTCCGGGAAAAAGAACGACAGGTGGCCGGGCGTGTGTCCGGGCGTGGGAATAACCTGCACGGTGAGCCCGCCCAGATCCATCCTCTTGTCATCCTGAAGAAAACACGCCGTTTGACGCGGGCGGTAATCAAATGTTTCCAGCATTTCCTTCTTCCAGTAGTACCGGGCGCCCTGGTCTTCAATCCCGTACCAGTCCAGAAACGTTTCCAGATCGGCCAGCGGCGGAAAATCACGTTCGGAGACCCAAACGGGACAACCGTCAAAAAGGTTCATGTAGCGGATGTGATCTTCATGCCAGTGCGAAAGCCAGACCCCATCGACGCCCTCCTCCTTCAAACGCGTCAGCTTTTCCAGCGAAGAGGCGGGATCGATCACCACCCGCTCCCGATCGCCCTGCAGGTACAAGGAATGGCTGAAGGGATACTTCCCGCCGTTTTCACCGCAGATAAAACGAACCCGCCCGAACTGACGATCTTTCATAACTGAAACTCCCGGTATGGTGATGGCTGAATATAGAAAATATCCGGTCAAATTACCATCAATAATTCCACACACGAAAACTCGTTTTGCATTTTGTTCTTTTACTCCTTTTGAAAAGGATTGACAATTTTCCGCTACATTGATAGATTTTAATCATGAAAGTAGCGGAAAAAGACAACGTTGTTCATGGAATGCTGCAAGAAGAATACGGGCGATGCCTGAAGGTGATTAATTCTCTTCAGCTCAAAGCGGAAAACTATCCCAAGGGAGCCCTCAATGTGCGCAGGAAAATAATCAATGGAAAGAAATACATTTACCATTATCTTGTGCGAAGAGACGGCAAAAACGTCATCAATCAGCACATTTCCGAAGAGAATATATCGGCTATCCAAAAACAGATTGAAGAGCGGGACAAATACAGGAAGGAAATCCTTGCCTATAAAAAGCGTCTTGACTATCTGGAAAAGCTGCTAAAAAAATCCGTGCCGAGAAAAAGGTCGTGAAAAATAAACTTCCCGACAATCTCTTCCCATGTGAAATCACGAGTCTCCTCCAAGCGATCAGTAGTGTCGGGTTCTTTGAAAGTTCCATCTTGATCGGCAGTTGGGTTATGCCGATCTACAGGGAACTCTACGGTATTCTTTATGTTTTACAAACGTTTGATATCGATTTTGCCGTCCATGTCGCCCACACAAAAAACAAACTCCGGGCCGATCTGAATAAACTTATTACCGGCCTAGGCTTTTCGGACTACTTTACTGCCGATGGTATTCAAAAATTTACTGGCAGTGGATACGAAATAGAGTTCATCGGGCAAAGATCCGGCGGACGCGAAAAAAATTTCTTGTCCGTATCCGAGTGGAACGTGACCGCCATGCCTCTTCCATTTATCAACATCCTGATCGACTTTTCCGACGAAGCTGTTCTGCGAGGTTTTACAATTCGTTTTCCTCAACCGGAAGCTTTTTTTCTCCATAAGCTCATTATTGCACAAAAGCGTTTGTCCGACGCAAAGCGTGACAGAGATCTTGAACAATGCGCAGCAATCATGCCGGTGATCACTGATGAAAGAATACAGCAAATTGTGAAGAAGCAACGATTCAGCAAAGAGACCTGGCGACATATCGCCGGCTCATGTGAGATCGTTGGTTTTCCACTACAATGCATCGGATGATGACAGGCCGTAGCGGAAAAAGCGGGCGGCGTCCAGGGAGATAAGGTTAGTGAGCATCAGGTCAGGTCGATGATCAAGGCACTTTTCTGGGACAATGACGGCGTACTGGTCGATACGGAAGGCATTTTTTTCAGGGCCAATCAGGAAACGCTGTCGAGGGTGGGCATTTCGCTTCAGTGGGAGCAGTTTGAAGAAATCTCTCTTGTCCGGGGCGGGAGCGTGCTGCAACTGGCGGAAAAACCGGGAACGGAGGCGTTTTATAAACTGCGCGACAAGCGGGATGCTCTTTATGCCGACCTGTTGACGCGGGAGCCGCTGGTCATGGAAGGCGTTCGGGAAGTGCTGGAGACGCTGAAGGGAAAATATCTAATGGGAATCGTAACGAGCTCCGGACATGAGCACTTCGAGATTATTCACCGGCGCTCTGGGCTTTTGCCTTACTTTCAATTTGCCCTGACCATGAAAGACTGCTCGCATTTCAAACCGCATCCCGAACCATACCTCAAAGCGATCGCGCTTTCGGGCTGCCGGCCGGAGGAGTGCCTTGCCGTCGAGGATTCGCCGCGCGGTCTTGCCTCCGCCGTGAGCGCCGGAATCCGGTGCATGGTGGTTCCGAGCCGATTCACGCGGGGCGGCGATTTTCCGGGCGCCTTTCAAATCCTGAACAATATCAGGGAGCTTCCAGCGACGCTGGAGGAATTGCAGGCGGGAATCCTGGATTAATACTCAAGATTCCCCCTCCCACTGCCCCTCCCACAAGAGGAGGGGAGATCTAGATTACCATCACTTGGAGTTGCTTCTACACCCGACCCTCCCATAAAGAGAGAGGAGAGCGCGGAGTCAATGACAATGATCCATTGTGACGCGGTCTCGAAGCCTCAAATCCGGAATTAATCCTCAAAGTGCATAGTATTCAGGAACAGTAGCACGGATATTTATCTCCGCTGATAGCGCGGCTGAAGCCACGCACTACGATTACACAACCTATTATCCCGTGAGACTGTGTTGCATGTCATTGACAAATTAGTATGCAGTTCTCAGCCCAAAATTAAACTCTTGACCTTTTCGTTGTAATATATTATTGGTCGGACCACCCAGCCAATTGGGAGCTTTGATAGAACTGGATTCCGGCCTGCGCCGGAATGACAAAATTGTTGGTTTTATACGGTTATGCAAACATCTCCAATTGCGCAGGGAGGAAAAGGAGCGTTTATCCCGATGGTCCAGAAGAGTTTTGCAACTCCGGTAACGCGTTCGCGGCTTCACGAAGAGATCGTCACCGTTATTCAGAAACAGATTATGTCCGGCCAAATCAACGCGGGCGACAAACTGCCGACGGAGAGGGAACTTTCGGAAAATTTTCAAGTCAATCGGGCTACCGTGCGCGAAGCGCTGCGCAAACTCGAAAATCTCGGCCTGCTGGAAATTCGTCACGGCGACGGGTTGTATGCCAAAAATTATCTGGAAAGCGGCAATTTCGACCTGATCAAGGCTGCTTTCAATATGGACGGCGGCCAAAAGGTGATGATGAATATTCTGGAGGCGCGCCGTTACCTGGTGCCGCAGATGGCCTATCTGGCGGCGCAGAGGCGCACGACAAAAGATCTGGAAGACCTGAAACGCGTCGTTGACGATCCGGAGATGAGCATGCTGGAAAAGGATATTCAGGTTCACCAGGTCATCGCCCGCTCCACCCAAAATCTGCTTTGCACGATCGGACTGAACTTTTTCAATCAAATATTCCGTGATTACGGATATCTTTATTTCGACAGCCCCAAAAACATCGAGCGTTCCCGAAAATTTCACAGCGAAATCTACGAGGCCGTCAAAAACAAGGAGGCGGAGCCGGCCCGCAAAATCATGAGAGAGGTTCTCGTGTACGCGGAAAAGGCGGTTCTGGCAAGTATGAAGAGCAACAAGCTTTAAAAGGAGCGGCCGGTATGGAACGGTTTATTGAAAAAGATCCTCATGAAAAATTTGATGTGATCGTCATCGGCGGGGGGATCAGCGGAGCATCGGTGGCCTATGAAGCCGCCACCCGGGGATTGAAGGTGGCGCTGCTGGAAAAAAATGATTTTTCCTGGGCGACTTCGGCGGCCACGTCGAAAATGATTCACGGCGGTCTTCGGTATCTGGTCAATGGAGAAGTGCGGCTGGTGCGGGAATCGCTGCGGGAGCGCAGAGTGTTGGAAAATATCGCTCCCAATTACGTCTATCCGTGGCCGATCATGATGATGCATTATCAAAAGCCGATGAAGAACAATAAGCGGGTTGTAAAAGTGGGCATGCTGCTTTACGACGCATTGTCCTATGACAAAAAGCGCACCTGGGATCCCTGCAAACGGATTCCGGCCCACCGAACCATTCGCCGCGGCGAAGTCTTGCGGCAGGAACCCCATGTGCACGCCAAAGGGCTGACCGGCGCTTCGGTTTTCTGCGACTGCGTCAGTATTTTTCCCGAACGGCTGACATTGGCTTTTATCAAGTCCGCCGTGGCCCATGGCGCGAAAGCGGCGAATTATGCCCAAGTGGAAGGTTTTCTCATGGATGCCGAAAACCGGGTTGCCGGCGTGAAGGTCAAAGACTTGCAAAACGGCAAAGTCCATGACATCGCGGGAACCGTCACGGTTAACTGCGGCGGTCCGTGGGCGGATCTTCTTCTGGACCTGGCCAAATCGAATGGAAAGGAAACGCCGACATTGCGCCGTTCCGAAGGAATTCACATCATCACCGCAAAACGGCTTCTCTCCGGCCAATACATCGTCGGTTCCATGACGCCGGCCGGCCGGCATTTCTTTCTGATTCCCTGGCGCAATCACACGCTGATCGGCACGACCGACAAACCTTTCAACGGAAATCCGGACAAATATCGGGTGACCCGGCAAAGCATTATGGAACTGATCGACGATGTCAACAGCTCCTTCGGCGACGGCAAGCTCTCTTACGAAGACGTGAAGCATACCTACGGCGGTCTGCGTCCTCTGGTCGAGAGAGAAACCACTGAAACGTATTCCTCGTCTCGCAAATATGAAATCTTCGACAACGGGGACGCCGGACTGGACGGAATGATTACGGTCGAAGGCGGCAAATACACCACCAGCCGCCGGCTGGCGGAAAAATGCCTGAAGATCGTCGGCGCCAAACTGGGGCGAAAGCTCGGCAAAAGCATTACGGCCAAACACTATCTGGCCGGCTGCGAAATAAAAGATTTGAATGCCTTTGTGAAGGAAGCCAGGGAAGAGGACAGCGGCATCAGCCCCGCCGCCCTGGAGTACCTGGCGCGCAACTACGGAACCGAATACAGAGAAGTCATCAAGCTGGCGCGCGAAGATCAGTCCTTGTCCGAGACGCTGAATGATGACGGCGAAATTCAGGCGCAGGTGGTTTACGCCGTGCGCAAGGAAATGGCGCGCACCCTCTCCGACATCGTCATGCGGCGCACCGGCATCGGCACGCTGGGCAATCCCGGCGAAGCGGTATTGCGGAAAGTCGCCGTTTTGGCCGCCAAAGAGCTGCGCTGGAACAAAGAAAAGACGGAAAAGGAAATTGCGGCCGTCGTCGAGTTGCTTAAAATACCGGTTGACTGAAAAGAGCTTCATCTGTCAAAGATCCAAACATCAACAAAGGAGGCCTGCCGATGACATCCAATCCTTACCGTCCGGCGTGGACGGAAAAAGCTCCGCCCGCAGGAACCTACCGATCCATCTTTAAATACGGCGATCCCCACAGTTTTAAACATCCCAGTGACGCCTGGTACAACATGATCAAGAAGGAATTTCATTTAAGCGACGGGGATTTCTCCTCCAAAAGCAGGGAAGGACTGGAGCCGGTGTCTTTGCAGCGCCCCCCGAATCTTGCGTCTCATCAGATTGAATTCCTGAAGAATCTCGTTGGCGGGGAAAACGTCGCCCTGGATGACTACAGCCGCGTCAAATACGCCTCCGGAAAGACCACGGAGGAAATGCTGGAAATGCGCCACGGCATCGTCCGCGAAGTGGCGGACGTTGTGGTTCATCCCCGCGATAAAGAGGATGTGAAAAATATCGTGGCGTACTGCAACCGGGAAAAAATTCCGATAACGGTTTTCAGCGCCGGCTCTTCCGTGAACTTCGGGTGTCGTCCGGTCCGCGGCGGCATCTCCCTGGTGGTCAGCACGCACATGAACAAACTGCTGGAAGTGAACGAACTGAACCAGACGGCGCGGGTTCAGCCGGGAATGTTCGGACCGGCTTATGAAGACGCATTGAACAAAGCCCCCGAACTTTTTCAGACCAAACATCGCTATACCTGCGGACATTTCCCGCAGTCCTTTGAGTATTCCACCGTCGGCGGCTGGATCGTCACCTTGGGGTCCGGACAGGCCTCGACGTATTACGGCGACGCCTACGACATCGTGTTCAGCCAGGAATACGTCACGCCCGCCGGCACGTTCAAAACGCTGGATTTTCCGGCAACCGCCACCGGCCCCAAAGTCAACGACATCATGAAGGGCTCCGAAGGGACGTTCGGCATTCTGGTCGAAGTCACCATGAAAATATTCCGCTATCGGCCGGAGAATCGCGAACGTTTCAGCTTCATGTATCCCACCTGGGAAGCGGCCGTTGACGCCAGCCGCGAAATCATGCAGTCGGAGTTCGGCAAGCCGGCCATTTACCGCATTTCCGATCCCGAGGAAACCGACCGGGGGTTGAAGCTCTACGGAATACCGGACCTCGTGGACAAGCTGCTCAAGTGGCGCGGTTTCAAACCCATGCAGCGCTGTTTGAGTCTGGGCAATGTGGAAGGAGACCGGGATTACACAAAGCTGGTGGCGCGCAAAATCAAGGCCGTCGCCCGAAAGCACGGCGCGATGTCTCTGACCGGCTACGCGGCGCGGAAATGGGAGCACACCCGTTACACGGAACCTTACATGCGCGAGGATTTGGGCGACTATGACATTTTGATCGACACACTGGAAGCCGCCGTGACCTGGGACAATCTTCACCGGGTTCATGAGGGCGTGCGGGCCTGTGTCAAGTACCGACCCGCCACCATGTGCCTGACGCACGCTTCGCACTTTTATCCTCAGGGGACGAATCTCTATTTCATTTTTATCGCGCATATGAAAGATCCCGAGGAATTCCGCAAATTCCAGCGGGGAATCATCGACAGTATTCAGCATCATGGCGGCTCTTTGAGCCATCATCACGGCGTGGGTAGAATGATCGGCCCCTGGATGGAAAAGCATCTCGGCAAGGAACAGATGGACGTTCTGCGGGCTTTAAAAAAACACTTTGACCCGCAGGGCATTATGAATCCCGGCGGTCAACTGGGGCTGGACTGAAGAAAGCGGCCGAAAAAAGCGTCTTGAATCATCTACAACAACCTGAAAAACAAGGCGGTGCATATGCCACAAAAAACCAAAGCAGAAGAATTGATTCTGTCCATCGACGCAGGCACGCAATCCATCAGAGCAACGCTTGTCGATGCGGAAGGCAACATCCTGGATATCGTCAAGACGCCCATTCAACCGTATTTCTCGGAAAATCCCGGCTGGGCCGAACAGCAGCCCGATTACTACTGGGACGTATTCTGCAAGACAACCGGCCAACTTCTGCAAAAACAGGAACCTCTGAAAAAGAATATCAAGGGCGTGACACTTACGACGCAGCGCGCCACGATGATCAATGTCGATAAAAACGGCACGCCGCTACGGCCGGCGATTGTCTGGCTGGACCAGAGAAAGGCGGATTCACGGCGGATCATGCCCGGCGTGCTCCGGCCCGTGATGAAGACCGTCAAGCTGCTTGATACGCTCGAAGGCGCCATCCAGGACTGCGATGCGAACTGGATTCGCCAGCAGCAGCCGGAGATCTGGGAAAAGACCTACAAGTATCTGGTGCTGTCCGGCTTCTTCACGCACCGCCTTACCGGAGAGTTTATTGATTCTGTGGCCAATAATATCGGATATCTTCCGTTCAACAACAAGACCTATCAATGGGCGGGAAAATTAGATTTCAAATGGTGGATTTTCAAGATCGGCAGAGAGAAACTTCCCGATCTCATCAAACCCTCTGAAGTGCTGGGTCGGATTACAAAGAAAGCTTCCGCGGAAACCGGCATCCCCCAAGGATTGCCCGTCTTTGCGGCCGGATCGGACAAGGGTTGTGAAATTCTCGGTTCCGGGTGTCTGACGCCTGAAACAGGATGTTTGAGTTTCGGGACCATTGCAACGTTTGATGTGGCCACACCCAAATATGTTGAGCTGTATCCGATGATCCCGCCCTATCCCGCTTCCGTGCCGGATGCGTATTATACGGAAGTCTCTATTTTTCGCGGTTTCTGGATGGTCAGTTGGTTCAAGGAAGAGTTCGGCCTTCAGGAGTGCATGCTGGCTGAAAAGACGGCTGAGCCTCCGGAGAAGTTTTTTGATTCGTTGATCCAGCATGTGCCGGCCGGTTCAAAAGGGCTGATGCTTCAGCCTTACTGGACGCCGGGCCGGGAAATTGACCCTTTCGCGAAAGGATCGATCATCGGTTTCGGCGATGTGCACAGCCGCGCCTATGTGTATCGAGCGTTGCTGGAAGGGCTGGTCTATGGATTACGCGAGGGCGGAGAACTGACCCAGCGGAAAACCAAGATCCCCGTGACCAGGCTCAGGGTGTCGGGAGGCGGCTCGCAAAGCGATGCGGCGATGCAGATTACAGCGGACATTTTCGGCATGACGGCGGAACGGCCGCATACTTTTGAGACCTCCGCACTGGGCGCGGCCATCGATGCCGCGGTCGGCCTGAAACTATATTCCGATTTTCCGTCCGCGGTGAAAGCCATGACCCGAATGGGAAAAGTGTTTGAGCCGATTCACGAAAATTGCCAACTCTACGATCATCTCTACCGAAGGGTTTACCTCAAAATGTATGAACGGCTGCAGCCGCTGTATAAAGAGATTCAGGATATCACCGGTTATCCCGCAAAATCGTAGCATGGCTTCATCTGTAAACCTCGATCCATAACTTACTGGGGCCGCCTTTAAAATTTTGCGCGGACTTTTGTTATGCGGCGGCGCTGGCCGGCACCCACACGGCCATCCATACGCAAGAGAAAACTCGTTGAAACAAATGATATTTTTCAGTATAAGCAATCCATAGTTTTCAAGACCTCACATGTCGAACACACGAAGAATGATACGATACTATGCCGCTGAGCTGGAATGAAATCAAATCACGCGCCCTTGCCTTTTCCAGGGAATGGGCTGGATTGACAAGATTTGGCAAGAAGAGAGATTTACTGCATAGTGGTCTTTATTTGACACAAAAGATCGTTCATTGTACTGTCCACACAAAATATTAGAAAGCGCTCTGTCAGTATGGTCACCATCATTGTTCGTTTAAAACATATCATCCTTGATCCCGTAAATCCTGTCGATCTTTCCACTCTCTCCGAAAAGGATGCCATCGGCTTGATCAAGCAATCCTATGGCTTTCTATCTCCGGCCATTGATGTTTCCATTCAGAATGGGATAGCCACAATTGCCTTACAGGAGCAGCGCGCCGACAAAATCAATGAAGCACTGAAGTTTTACCAGAAAGGCGTAAAAGAGGCGCAAGAAGGAGCATACGCCAAGGCGATTAAACATTTCAGCAAAGTCATTGAAGCCATTCCCCAGCATGTTGATGCGCGCCGCAATCTGGCGATGGCGCACCTGGAAACCGGTAATGTCGATCAGGCCAGGGAACTGTTGCGCCAATGCCTCAAAATCGACCCAATAAATGTCTGGACCTACGTGCTTCTGGGAAACATTGCGACAAAACATGAGCGGGCGTTTGATGTGGCCGAATTTTATTACGAGGCCGGCCTGAACATCAATCCGAAGGACAACATTCTACTCAACAACTTTGCTACGCTGCAAATGGAGCGGGGCCATTTTGACAAGGCCAAAGAACTTTTCGACCAAGCGCTGACTATTGATTCTACATACCCTAATACTTATTACGGCCTTGCTCTGGTAAATCGGATGACTGGTAATCCTCAAAAGGCTCTGAAAGTTCTGGAGCAGCTTTTTCAACAGCCTGCATCTTCGGATATTCGCAGTGCACCGGTTTACAAGAATGCCCGAAAACTTTATCTCGAGTTGAGCACGGAACTAGCCGGCAGGGATTGCCGCATGCTAATGGATTCTATCACGACGCGGAAAATGACTCTGGAAAGTGCCACAGGATTTCCCATCAAGATTGAAGAGGACAATTCTCTTGAGTACATTTCCGCCGTTTCTCAAATGGCCTGGAAGCATGGTCATAAAGAGCATCGTGTTCGCTATCGCATGCGCTCCGAGGCGATGACGCCCCATCTTGTCGCCCATGAACTGGAGCATATTGTTCTGGAACAGGAGGCCCGCCAGATCAACCGGAATCGTTTTTTTGCAACAACGGCCAAGACAAGAGAATACGCGGTTCATGCCATTGCCGATCATATTACCAAATTGCAGCGGCAGGGATATGCAGAAGACCGCATCAGCGATATCATGCTCAAACTCATACAGGGCCTGACGGGGCAAGTATTCAATTTACCGCTCGATATGCTGATCGAGCGCAATATCTACAACAAATATCCGGACCTTCGCCATTCGCAGTTTGCATCCCTCTATCAGATGCATGTGGAAGGGCTGCATACCTTCGTCAATCCCGAGATTAAGCAGCTCGCCCCCCCCATCATATTTCGTGCCAGCGTAACACTTAATTGTGCTTATGCGCATTTTATTGATGATCTTTTTGCAGGGATCACCGATTATGCGTCCGCCTATCGTAAGTCTGAATATTTTTCCCGCGGCCAAAACCTCTTTGAGATTTGGAAAACAAGGATGGCCCAGCATACGCCGGGGGATGAATACGACGTGGTAGATGAATTCGCGCGAATTCTCAAGATCAGGCCATGGTACGATTGGCAAACCGATACGACCTATCCCAATGTAAATCATGAATCCTCCGACTCTACTTTGTCGGAACCGCTGAAAACGGATAAGCCTGAAGCCTATACTTACTGCCTCGACGCCCTTCGTCGCTTCGAGAACCAAACCCGCAGTGCCATCTTTTCCGTTGTTTCCGAGATCGGCATTCTTGGCATGAATGGCATCGATCACGCTACCCCCGGCAAAACCTATACCATCAAGGCCTATCCCGGCGAGTCATTTTCAGGTCTGCATCTGCTGTGTCTGATGTACGTGGGTTTTAAAATCTATGACTCGTCCGTGAACTGCGGCCTTGATTTTGCCGATGCCTACGAAATGGCGCTAGAGGCGCATAAAGCAAACATTCATTAAATCAGGAGATTCCATGCAAGAGCTCATGAAGAAACTCCGAATGTTCGCCAGTGAACGAGACTGGGAACAATTTCACTCACCCAAAAACCTTTCCATGGCCCTTGCCGTCGAAACAGCCGAAATCATGGAGCACTTTCAATGGTTGACGGAAGAACAAAGCCGCAATCTCGACAACAAGACACTTGAGAAGGTTAAGGAAGAGATTGCCGACACCCAAATTTACCTCGCACGCCTTGCGGATCAGCTTGGCATTGATCCAATTACGGCGGCAAATGAGAAACTGATTAAGAATGCTGATAAGTATCCAGTGGAAAAAGCAAAAGGATCAGCAAAAAAATATACGGACTTATAAATAATCGTTTGGTTATGCGATTAATATCGCGCATTACCGGAGTTAATGCCGTGATTGTCTACTCATCCACGAAAACGCAATTTCGAAACGATGTCATGACCAATGATATTGGCAACATCGTTTACGATGCCTACAAGACTGCAACCGGAAAAATGACAGGCAGGTCTGAGATCGATTCTTGGATAAACTCACTGCCATATATGGAACGCGTATTGGCGGATGATGAAATACCAGGTGATGCGGGAGTTGCGATTGAATACCATATCCCTCAATCTTCTAAACGCATTGACTTCATATTAACTGGCATGGATGAGCTAGATCGCGAGTCGGTTATCCTGGTTGAACTTAAACAGTGGCAACGGGCGTCTTTGACATCAAAAGATGCAGTGGTCAGCACACATTTTCAACACGGACCACAAGAAACACTGCATCCATCATATCAAGCATGGTCATATAAACGGCTTCTAGAAGATTTCAATCAGACCGTTCAAGAGGAAGATATCCACCTATATCCCTGCGCGTATCTGCATAATTATGAGCAGGACTGGATTATTAATAACGAATTTTATAAAGAATACATCGAAAAAGCACCCCTCTTCCTCAAAAGAGATGCCCTCAAACTACGCGAGTTCATAAAAGCTAACGTTAAATATGGCGATAAAAAACAAATCATGTATCGTATCGACCATGGCAAAATAAAACCTTCAAAGAATCTCGCTGATCAACTCGTGTCCATGCTTCAAGGCAACCAGGAATTTGTGATGATAGATGACCAGAAGATCGTCTATGAAACCGCCATTAAACTAGCCTTGAAATCTTCTGAAAAGAAAAAGAATATCTTAATAGTAGAGGGGGGTCCGGGCACGGGAAAGTCAGTGGTAGCAATTAATTTACTAGTTGAACTGACAAAACGTGGACTTGTCACACAATACGTTACGCGCAATTCTGCACCGCGTTTGGTATACGAAACCATGCTCACCGGCTCATTCAAGAAATCCCACATTTCAAATATGTTCAATGGGGCTGGTTCTTATCACACTATGACAGCAAGTAGCATCGGCTGCTTGGTTGTTGATGAAGCACACCGACTCAATGAGAGATCGGGCATGTTCAATCATCTTGGTGAAAATCAAATTAAAGAAATAATAAACGCCAGCAAGTCCAGTGTATTTTTCATTGATGAGGATCAGCGAGTAACACTCAAAGATATCGGTGACAAGAAACAAATTCGCCATTGGGCAAAAGAGTTGGGTGCGAAAGTGGTTGAACTTAAACTGGAATCACAGTTTCGCTGCAACGGATCAGACAGTTACCTTGCCTGGCTGGACAATACTCTACAGATTAGAAAAACCGCAAATGAAATACTCAAATCCGATGAATATGATTTCCGTATAGTAGAAAGTCCAGCAGCGCTACACCACATGATCCGTGAAAAGAACACGGAAAGGAATAAAGCCCGTGTGGTTGCCGGCTACTGCTGGAAATGGATCAGCCAACGTAATCCGCAACTTAAGGATATTGTTATTGGCGATTACAAGGCAACATGGAATCTGAAGGCCGATGGGCAGGCGTGGATAATCCAGCCTGATTCAGTCAGCGAGGTTGGATGCATCCATACCTGTCAAGGTTTAGAATTAGATTATGTTGGGGTTATCGTTGGTCCTGATTTGATTGCCCGAAACGGTGAAATTATTACGCAGCCTCAGGAACGTGCCAGCACAGACAGATCAATTCACACATGGAAAGCTTTGATCAGAAGAGAACCTGAAACAACTAAGAAACGCCTTGATGCCATCATTAAGAATACTTACCGAACGCTTATGACCCGTGGACAAAAAGGATGCTATGTCTATTTTGTCGATGATGAAACACGTCAATATTTTGAGAAATATATAGACACCCAGATTGTTAGCGAGAAAATTATTGTTGCGAAATCACTTCATCAAGAAATGCAGGCAGCAGAGATTCTGCCATTCAGACGTTTATTGCCAGAAGAGGTTAAACCTTTTAAAAATTGTGTTCCCCTGTTTGATCTTAAAGCCGCAGCCGGTCGATTTAGCGATGAACAGCACATAACAGAGTGGTTAGAAGGTCGAGGAGTAGGTGATATCTCTGAAATTGATTGGGTTCAACTCCCTGATGCATTTCATCACCGGAAGGGACTTTTTGTTGCACAAGTTCTCGGTGAGTCGATGAATCGCCGGATACCGAATGGCTCTTGGTGTCTTTTTATGTCAAATCCCGAAGGAACGCGACAAGGAGACGTTTACTTAGTTCAACATAGAGATATAACAGACATAGATTCGGGTGGGCAACATTACACAGTAAAAGTTTATTCAAGCAAAAAAGAAATTCGTCAAGATGGCACATGGCGTCATACATCCATCATTCTCAAACCACACACGACAGCACCAGGGTATGAACCAATTGTTTTTACCGAAGAGAGCGCAAAAGATGTAAAGGTGATAGCAAAATTTGTTGCAGTGCTTGGTTGAGCAAATTACCGCCTACGGCAAAACCAATTTCAAAACCGAAGCCGAACGCGTTGCGTTTCTGTTTGAGCTCTACCAAAAATACACCAGCCTCTTTCCGCCGGAAAAACCCAAGCGCAGGCGGCGCGCTGATTGAAGCTACGGTTTGGATTTTGTTTCACAGCACACAAGACACTGCCGAATTAAGAAAGCTGGTGCGTAGCTTGCTCGCCCGTTGGCAGTTCCCAGTCTAACGACGATCGGACATCGTAAAATATCTCTTGAAATTCAATTAATTATTGCCTATTGGTAACGCTCAATTCCACAAGGGTTGAAAAGGTAGAAATCCGAGGAATCATACGATGGCTCAAATCGACGATGAAGTCTTGAGCAAAGTTCGGACCTTCATTAGGAAGCTTAAAGAAAGCGGTATCGCTGTGGAGTCGGCATATCTGTTCGGCTCCTATGCGACTAATCATGCGGGCCGATGGAGCGATATTGATGTGGCGGTTGTGTCACCGGATTTTTCTGATGATCGGTTTGACGAACGTCTCCGCCTGATGAAACTTTCCACGGAGATTGACAATCGAATCGAACCCGTTCCTTTTCATTCAGACGCCTTTAATGACACAGACCCCCTGGTGGATGAAATTAAAAAGAGCGGCATCTCTCTTTTGTCTTAAATCAACAGATCATTGTATTTCAGAAATGCACCAGCCTCTTTCCACCGGAAAAACCCAAGCGCATTAGAAATGTAGAGACTGCTCCCCGAGCAGTCCGGAACCAACGGGAAAATTAAAAACGGCGTGTTCGGGGAACACGCCCTACAAAAACACGGAAATGGTACGGTATTTATGTAGGGATTGATCCCCGATCAATCCGAAAAAAACAACGGCGTGTTCGAGGAACCAGCAGTACATTTATTTGATATTATTATTTATTTGTGATAGAAGTTGCGCCGGATGTATCCAAGCATTTGAGCGCTACAATGTGCGGGGAGGATATAGTATGAAAAAGATTGAATGGGGAAACTTTATACATTCAGATCCCGATGTCCTTTTAGGTAAACCGGTCGTAAAGGGTACCAGGCTGTCGGTCGAGTTTATTCTCGGGCTCTATGCGCAAGGATGGACGGAAGAGCAAATCCTCGAGAATTACCCTAATTTGACAAAAGAAATTCTGCTGGCTGTTTTTGCCTATACACACGATTGCATGCGCGAGGAATTCCTCTATCCGCTATCGGCGGAGGCCATCTAATGGATTTTCTGGCCAACGAGAATTTTCCACTTTTAAGCTTTCGGCTTTTAAGGGAAGTTGGGCATCAATTATAAGCTCTACGGAAAGCATTGATCCGCCCATCCGCATTCGCATCCGGACGAGCGGGCTATATCGCAACCACCCGGTTTTTACCCTGCGCCTTGGCCTTGTACATGGCCGTGTCGGCTTCCGACAGCAGCTCTCCCAGCGCCAGCGCTCCATCAATTCTGACGACGCCGATACTCAGACTCAAAGGAAATACCTGGCCCTTTAACTCAAAGCGATACGCCTCAACGGCTGCGCGCAGACGCTCCGCAGCCAGCAGGGCTTCCCGTCCGTCGATTCCGTCGAGTAGAATGGCAAACTCGTCTCCCCCCAGCCGAAAAACAATGTCTTCCGTCCGCAGTGCCGCCTTCAGAAGATCCGTCAGAATTACCAGAACGTCATCACCGGCGCTGTGGCCGACGGTGTCGTTAACATCCTTAAAGTTGTCAAGGTCCGTGTAAAGGAGCGAGCTGACCCCTCCGCGTTTCGCCTTCGCAATGGTCCGGCTGAGAATTTCTTCCAGACCGCGCCTGTTTAAAAGCCCGGTAAGTTGATCATGAACGGCAAAATGTTTCAGTTTATCTTCGTAACTCTTGCGTTCGGTGACATCATCGAAAACCGCGACGAAGTAATCCTTTTCCGGGCTGTAAACCGAGATGGACAAGTGTTTCCCCAGGGGCTTGAAATCGATTTCAAATTTTTCAGGATTACCGGTCAACGCGACCCGACCGTAAATCTCGAACAACTCCGGACTCGATTCCTTAACGCCCGGGATTGCATCGGTGACTTTCTTCCCCGCCACATCCGCAAGTCCCGTCAAACGTTCAAATGCCGCGTTGACATCAAGATAGATAAAGTCCACCGGATGTCCATCGCCGTCATAGATCATCTTGCAGTAGGCAAACCCTTCGAGCATATTCTCAAAAAGGGAATGATAGCGCATCTCGCTTTCCTGCAGGGCTTCGGTGCGTTTCTGGACGAGTTCTTCCAGATGGTCCCGGTCGTAGCGAAGCTTCACCGACATTTCATTGAACGTCGAAGTGAGTTCACGGATTTCCCTGCCGAACGGCCGAGGAAGTTCTTCGCCCAAATGCCCGTCTTGCGTCGCGATCTCATTCGCCTTCTCCCGCATGATTCCGAGCGGCGCCAGGAGGAAGCGTCTGTAGAGCCAGAACTGAATGCTAAACAGACAGATCAGAACAACCATCAGGATAACGGAAAGCTTCAAGGAAAAGACATTGGCCGCCGCATAGGCTTCCGCAAGCGGAATGCGCAGCGACACAATACTGGCCAATTCTCCATCCCGACGGTTAAAGCTTCTTTCCGTTCCGTAGTAATCCGTCATCCCTTTCGGAGCATTTTCGGGACGACTATGGCATCGCAGACAGGATGCCTCCATGACCTCGCCTTTTTTCAAGACAACGAGATAAGGCTTTCCGTCAATGATGCGGACGTTGGATTCCATTTCCGGCTGTTTGCCGGCTTTTAAATTTTCAAAGAATACCCGTTCATATTCATCCGCTTCGTTTTCCGGGCTCCTGGCGTCAACGGCTGAATCTTTAAAAGAATATCCGGAAGGGTTCAATGCCTTGAAGAACTTTTCGATCTCGCGGATCGCATAGGTGGAGGACATCCATGTGTGGTCGAAGTAGTCTTTGGAACGGAACGGTTCGCTCCAGGCAAAAATACTGGGTTTCATGATTCGGGAAAAGTAGGTATGCGTGGCAAGATTACGATCAAGGATAATGCGGGCTTTCGACTGAGCCTCGACGAGGGCCTGCTGGCGCATGTTGTAATTCACGCTGACGACCACGACGACGGCGGCAAGGACAAAGAAGCCGCCGATGCAAAGATTGAGAAACATTCCCAACCTGGCGTTGCGAAACCATCCGACCATTCTGCCCTCCAGACTCCCCGGTCAATTTACACTTCCTTCCGGGGTTTCAAAATGATCCGCGGTTCATCCTGCCGGGACTCAACGAGGCCCGGCCATCAATCCATCAACCCTCTGTCTCCGCTTCAACGAGGCTCCCGGCGTAGTATTTCTCGCGGAGCTTCGGTTTTTCAATTTTTCCGGTGGGATTGCGCGGCACCTGTTCAAAAAAGATTTTGCGCGGACGCTTGTAGCGCGGCAGCGCCTCGCAAAACTTGGCCATTTCCACTTCTGAGCCGGCAAAGCCGGGCTTCAGCTCGATGACCGCCGCGACGATCTCCCCCAGCCGATGGTCGGGCAGCCCGATCACCGCCGCATCCTTGATGGCTTCGTGCGTGCGCAGGAAGTCCTCGATCTGCACCGGATAGATGTTTTCGCCGCCTGTGATGATGACGTCCTTCTTGCGGTCCACCAAATAGACAAAGCCGTCTTCGTCCATCCGCGCCATATCGCCCGTGAACAGCCAGCCGTCCTTCAGGATTTCGGCCGTGGCTTCGGGGTTTTTGTAGTAGCCTTTCATCACGCCGTCGCCTTTGACGCAAAGCTCGCCCACGTCGCCTGGCTTCACGGGAGAGCCGTTTTCATCCACAATCCGGATTTCCCACTGATAGCCGGCCTTTCCGATCGCGCCGACTTTGTGGATATTTTCCAGCCCCAGGTGAACGCAGCCCGGCCCGATGGATTCCGACAAGCCGTAATTGGTGTCGTAATCGTGGTTTGGGAAATGTTCTTTCCAGCGCCGGACAAGGCTGGGCGGCACCGGCTGCGCGCCGATGTGCATCAGCCGCCACTGGTCGAGCTGATAGTCTTTCAGCTTGAGGTCGCCCCGCTCGACGGCGTCCAGAATATCCTGCGCCCACGGCACCAGAAGCCAGACAATCGTAATCTTCTCTTCGGACACCGCCCTGAAAACCCATTCCGGTTTGACGCCGCGCAGCAAAACCGCGCGGCTTCCGGCCAGAAAGCTTCCGAACCAGTGCATCTTCGCGCCGGTGTGGTAGAGCGGCGGAATGCACAGGAAGTTATCCTCGCGAGTCTGCCGGTGATGGTTCATTTCCACTTCACAGGCCATCATCAGGCTGCGGTGGTGATGAAGAATGGCCTTGGGAAAACCGGTGGTGCCGGATGAAAAATAGATGGCCGCGTCGTCCGCGTCGGAAAGCGGAATGCGCGGCGCCACGGAGGAGCAGCACGCGGTGAGCGCGTAGTAGCTTTCGGCAAACGCGGGCAGGTCCTGTCCCACAAACAGGCGGAGTTTCACTTTCGGCATCTGTTCGCGGATCGCTTCAATTCGCTGGGTAAATTCCGGCCCGAAAATCAAAACGTCGCAATCGGCCAGATCCAGGCAGTATTTGATTTCGTCTTCCGTGTAGCGGTAGTTGAGCGGGACGGCAATGGCGCCCGTCTTGAGAATGCCGAAATAGATCGGCAGCCATTCCAGGCAATTCATCAGCAAAATTCCGACCTTGTGCCCTTTTTCCAAACCTCTTTGCAAAAGAAAGTTGGCCAGGCGGTTGGCCTTGTCGTCAAACTCGCGCCAGGTCATCTCCCGCCGGTAGCGATTTTCCGGATTGGTTTCGACCAGCTCATACTCCTTCCAGCTTGCCTTGACTTCCTTGATTTGAGGATTGATCTCCACCAGGCTTGTTTCTTCGCCGTAGAGAGAAGCGTTTCGGGTTAGAATTTCTGTGATGGGCATTTAGGGTTCCTTCTGCTGTTGAGATTGATCGATTTGCGGCGGTATTCCAGTGAATTTTGACATATCAGCTACTCATGCGATAAAAACACGTTTTTCCGGAGCGCACGATACGAATTTCAGGCGTTGATGTCAAGAATATCCTGCCGGCCGTGAAACGGCTTCGCCGCATCCTCAATGGAAAAGGACATGGTAAATCACGTACACCCAGGAGAGAATGCCGTGAAAGATGGCCCAGAGCACCGAATGATTATAGCTGTAGCTGATGGTGATGGCCAGCGCCGTGCCGAATGTAATTCCGGTGGCAATAATATGACCCTGCATGGGAACCTCCTTTGGCTGCGCAGAATTCCGATGTTGCTTTGCGGCATTATAGAAATTCCTCCCTTCCCTGTCAAGAAAACACCGGCGGCCAGAGTCCCCCTGAATTATTTCCACCTTTCATTCTTTTCGGTTGAAATCGCGCAGGAATTAACCATATAATGCGCGCCAACGCCAAATACGCACCGCGCCGCATTGAGGCTTATGGAAGAAGAACCAAAGACCAACGAACTAGCCCTGCAGAAAGAAAATCTGCACCTGAAGCAAAGCATCGCCGCGCTGCGCGAGCAGATGGAAAAACTGGAAGCGTCCCGGGAGGAGGCCGTGCAGAAAACCCTCCACGCTTCCCAGGAGGAGATCACCCAGCTTCGCACCGCCGTTTCCGCCATGCGGGATCAACTGGAAAAGACCTGCTATGAAAAGGATTGCGCGGCCCAGGAGGACATGTCCGCCGCGGGCAACCGGGAAAAGCAGTTAACCAACACGATAGCGGCCCTGCGCAACGAATTGGAGCGCCGGGACATCACGCATCAGCGGGACATGGAAACAATCACCCGGACCCATCACGATGAGGCGGCGCAACTGCGCCGGACCATCCAGGTTTTGAGGGACCGCCTGGAGTCTCTCCATCATTCATCAACCGCAAAGGCCGAACCCCATGAAAAACCATCAGAATAAAGCAACGGTAAAACACCTGAACGCAAAGAAGCTGCAAACGCTGCTGGACGTTCCGCGAAAAGTGGCGGCGCTGGAAACCCTAAACGACATTCTGGACGAACTGATGAAAATCACCACGGCCGAACTGGGCGCGGACCGCGGGACGATTTTCCTCAATGATTCGGAAACCGGCGAATTATACTCCCGCGTGGCCCAGGGGAATTTTCACCGGGAAATCCGGCTGCTCAACACCAGCGGCATCGCGGGGGCGGTATTCCAGTCGGGAAAGAGCCTGATGATCCCGGACGCTTACAAAGACGAGCGCTTCAACCGGTCCGTGGATGAAAAAACAGGCTACATCACCCAATCGATTCTCTGCGTTCCGATCAAGGCCGCCAAAAATGAAATCATCGGCGTCGCCCAGGTTCTGAACAAAAAGGAGGGGGTTTTCACGGAAGAAGACGTGATGCTCCTCGAAGCCATTGCCACGCAGGCAGCCATCGCGCTGCAAAGCACCATCTTCACGGAGCGGATGAATAAATTCCGCACAAAAGAAATGGCGTTCTTTGACGTGGTCGCCGAAGCCACCTCGGAAATCAACCTGGGCACGCTTCTGCGCAAGGTCATGTCGGAAGCCATGCGGATGCTGGATGCCGAACGCTCCACCCTTTTCCTGAATGATGAAAAGACCAACGAGCTGTATTCCAGGCTGGGAGAGGGTCTCGGGACGACGGAAATCCGCTTTCCCAACAGCGTCGGCATCGCGGGAGCGGTGTTCCGGACGGGGGAAACCATCAATATCCCCCACGCCTACGCCGACCTGCGGTTCAATCCTTCCTTTGACCGGCAGACCGGCTTCTTTACCCGCTCCATTCTCTGCACGCCGGTGACGAACAAATCCGGCAAAATCATCGGCGTCACGCAGGTGCTGAACAAACGGGGCGGACCGTTCACCAAGGAAGATGAAATGCGCCTCAAGGCCTTCACCGCGCAGGTCGCCATCGCCCTGGAAAACGCCAAGCTCTTCGATGATGTCCAAAACATGAAGAACTACAACGAGGGAATGCTGGAAAGCATGTCCAACGGCGTGATCACGCTGGGCGAAGACGGAAAGATCATCACCTGCAACGCGGCGGGCCTTCGGATTCTGAAAGTCGCCGCGCCGGAGATTCTGAACCGCAAGGTGGAGGAATTCTTTGCCGGCGCCAACGCCTGGGTGCTGGAAAAAATCGACAAGGTCGGGAAAACGCAGACGCAGGACGTCATCATGGACGCGGATCTGGAATTCGGGGACAACCGGCTTTCCGTCAATCTGACGGTTCTTCCGCTCCTCAGCGTAGAGAAAAAGAAGCTGGGCACGATGATCGTCATCGAAGACATCTCGAACGAGAAGCGCATGAAGTCCACCATGTCCCGGTATATCGACCCGGCGCTCACCGACCAGATCATGGACTGCACGGACGATTTCATGGGAGGCAAAAGCCTGACGGCCACGATCCTGTTTTCCGACATCCGCGGCTTTACCACGCTCACCGAAGAGCTGGGAGCGCAGGGCACCGTCGCCCTGCTCAACGAGTATTTCACGCTGATGGTGGAGTGCATTCAGAAGCAGGGCGGCATTCTGGATAAATTCATCGGAGACGCCATCATGGCGGCCTTCGGCATTCCTTTCGCGCATGACGACGACGAAGACCGCGCCGTGCGGGCCGCCATCCACATGATCACCAGCCTTCGGGAGTGGAACCAAAAACGGGCCGAACAGGGCAAAAAGCCGATCCGGATCGGGATCGGCCTGAACACGGATGCCATCGTCTCCGGAAACATCGGCTCACCCAAGCGCACGGATTATACGGTCATCGGCGACGGCGTGAACCTGGCCTCGCGCCTGGAATCCGCCTGCAAGCAGTATCACGCTTCCATCCTGATCAGCGAAAACACGCATCGCAAGCTGAAGGGCACCTACCGCATGCGGAAGGTGGACCGGGTGGTGGTCAAGGGAAAAACAGAGCCGGTGAACATCTACGAAGTGCTCGATTATCACACGGACGAAACGTATCCCGGCCTCATGGACGCCATGCATCACTTCTCGCACGGCTTGGACTGCTATCAGAAAGGGCATTGGGACGGGGCGATGGAGGCGTTCCGGCGCGGTTTGTCTCTAAACGGCGGCGATCAGCTTTGCCAAGTGTATATCGACCGTTGCGAATATATGAAAAGTCACCCGCCGGCCGGCGAGTGGAACGGCGTCTTTGTCATGACGTCAAAGTAAGCGCACCGGAAAAATATCCCCGGCGCGATGCGGGGCAAGCTCGCGAAAAGAGGCGTTTGTGGCTTCACGTTGAGGATTCCAAAACGCTTTTCTGGATG
>Ga0209201_1000749_pt1 | contig 41968 bp, 28 predicted proteins | sample AD_UKC055_MetaG_FD_184411 | JGI IMG/M metagenome (GOLD analysis project Ga0209201, IMG submission 184411) | Active sludge microbial communities of municipal wastewater-treating anaerobic digesters from USA - AD_UKC055_MetaG (SPAdes) (version 2) | ecosystem: Engineered > Bioreactor > Anaerobic >... | reverse complement strand
TCAAGGCGCGCAACTCCGTCAGATCATCGCCCGAGAGCGTGCGGCCCTGGAGGCAGATCGGTTCCACTGCCCTCAGGTTTTATGTCATCCAGGGACGTGAGTCCAGCAGAAAATGTCCAAACTCCAGACCCCTCGTATTTATAATACGAGAGGTATACGAGGGGTATACGAGGGGTTTAGGACGGGTTTAGGGCGGACTACTTGGTGTCCACGGCCCGGTTGGTGAGCGTTGATGCTGGCTGTGCGCCTGACAGCTTGGAGGAGCGCGGCCACCGGAACCTTTGCTGCGGGCGGCACTTTCAGCAACCTAACCTGGTTGGTGTCAGCCCGCGGTAACGGGGATGAGGGGCATGGTGCCGTTGCCGAAGATGACTATGATCACGTTTTGCGCGCCGAAAGTCTATACGAAGGATGCTCCGCTGCTGAACTCGGGCTTGCTGGGCCCGGTGCGGCGCTGCTTCGCGCGGCGAGTGGGACTCTGAGGAGTGCTTGCCGCCCGGAGGCCGAGTTCTGCTTCAACGGGCAGACGGGCCACGAAATGCCGCTCTGGCAAACGGGGTTCACCGCGGCTTCACACCAGCCCGGACTTGGGCCTCAGGCCGCGTATTTCACGTACTTGATGTCGCGGATGTCCAGGGTCCCGGCCTTATCCTCGTAGAACGGCTTGCCCTTGCGGACGCCCACAATGCCGTAGCCGGTGGCTGTGGCCAGGAAGCAACGGTAGTCGCCCCGGACGCGAGGTTCAAGATGCAGCACCTTTTCGACAGCGTCATAGCGCGCGCCGCTCAGGCCAAAGAGCAGCGCATAAGAGGACATCGCGCGGGCATACCAGTGGCCGCATTCGTATTCATTGAAGGGATTGCGCACGCGGCCATCGTAGCGGTCGCGGCAGACCCGCACCACTTCAAGGCCCTCGCGTACCAGGCCCATCCGCATCAGGTGCGACGCCACCTGGTATTCAATGCCGGTCCAAACCTCGTTGGAATAGACGAATGGCAGGGACAGCTCTCCGCCCTTGGGCCAGGTGCAGAGCACCAGGCCGCCTTCGGCTCCGCAAGCGTAGGTTGGCCGCTGGGGATTGGCGAAATCCGACAGGTCATGCTTGAGATTGTAGCGGTGGACCGCTTGCAAGTGGCTGGCCACTTTCGGCGCCGCGAGCACTTGCCCGACACCGCACACCAGCGCCAGCCACGAGCCCAACACTCCGTCGGAAAGGCACCCGGTGCCGTATTGGTATTTCGGCCCTTCCTTCTCAAAGATGGCTCGTGCCTCGGGCGAGTAGCCCGCCATCATGCTTTTGTTCTCCAACGGGTTGCCGGCTTTCAAGCCCGTCCAGTCAATGCGCTGGATAAAATACTCGCCGTCGAACAGCTCGGACTCGGCCTTGCGGATGCCGGCAGCCAACAGCTCGGCGTGGAGCGGCACCTCGTCGCCCAGCGCATTGCCCATGAGCACCGCCGCCTGGAGTGCTCCCAAGTAGAAGCTGGTGCACATGCCGTCGGGTCCCCAAAACTCGATGTCGTAGGTGTTGTGGTGCGGCTCTTCGACTATCCCTTTGTGCCCGGGGTCCCAGGTCTCGATGCAGAACTGGAGGCTGCGCTTGACCTTGGGCCACAATCTCCGCAGCCACTCGGTGTCGCCGCTGATCCGCCAGTCGCGGAACACCTTCATGATCCCGCCGAGCTGTCCGTCGGCGGCGGCGTGAAAATCATGCTCCAGGGGCCGAATCGGCAGCGCGCTGCGGAACTGCTGATGCCCGGCCTCGTTTTGCGACGGGCCGAATTCGGTCTCGCGCAGCGTCCGCTCCAGGCTCGGGAACAGGTGCGGGATGGCCTGCGCGTAATTCCAGACATGCGTGCACGAGCCGTGGCAACAGCCCGAATTGTCATGGCACCCTTCCCAGCCCCAAAGCCGTCCGTCCGTCTGGCGCATCACGGTCGGTGACTTGAGGATCGTGAGATTTGCGGCTACGGCCTCGATGATCTCGGGCGGCAGGGTGGAGTCATAGAAGCAATCGGCGAACCGGCTCGCCTTCTGCCGCAGCTCGGTGTAATGATCGCGCCAATAGAAGGAGACGCCGTTGACGTCGGTGAAGCGTCCGCCATACCACGGGCGGTAATGCTCCCGTTGGGCAGCCTCGGGCTTCAACCCGGCTGGGTCTTTGCCGATGCGCAGGTTGGTCTGTCCTACAAACCAGGCCAGCCGCACCGCGATAGTCTTCGATGCGCCGGCGGCAAGCTGGAAGGGCACGAACAATGTGGCCCCCGGGCTGGGATCGCCCTCGGTCACCGGGGCGCGCTCGTAGCACGTCCCTTCGGCGACGTCTTTCCAGGCCAGCGTCAACGCATCCCACCAGCCGCCACGGAACCAGGCATGGTTTACCTTCGTGCCCGGCTCGGACACCGTGGCCGAGAGTGCGGCTTCGTCCCACGGGTTGTCCTTTGACCCGCCGCCCCAGAGGATGAACCCGCCCGCAATAGGCCGCACCGCCTGTGGGTTGCCGCCCGTCGCCATGAAGTTCTTTGCATTGAAGGAGAATACGGCGTCCAGAGGGTTGCGGCTGCGGTTGGTGAACCTGTATTCCAACGCGGCCACCGGCAGGCTGGAATTGTCCGCGTCGCCGGGCTCGAACGGGCTCCAACCGGTGAGTTCAACGCTCAACGGAAGCTGGGGGTCGGTGAGCGCCACGACGCCGAATGGGAAACGGGTCTTGAAGGTGGCGTTGGCAAAGCGCGGCAGGCCGTAGGTGGTGCCGCCCAGGCCGTTGCCGGCCCCCTGTGGGCCGTAGAGCTTGCGCCCGGGCACCGGGCCTTCCAGCACACGGGCCACCCGATGCTTGCCCTTGACCGAAATGGCCGCGAAGACACACGGCGAGTTAAACATGTCCGGCCGGTTGCGCAGCGAGACATGCGAGAGCGTCCCCGTGCCCTCAAGGCAAATCATGCCCGCCCCGATGCCTCCCAGCGGGAACGCCACCTGGCTCAAGTGTTCGCCGGAATACATCCCGTTGTAAGCGCGTCCGGCTCGCCGCCTGGCTGCGCGCGCAATCCGCCCTCCGGACTGAGATTGCGCCGCCTGGGCCGCCGACCCGGCGCCCAAACCGCCTACCGCGCCAACCGTCGCGGCTGACAATTGGAGAAACTTGCGGCGGGGCATCGAGGAGTCGTTGTGAGAATCGGCAGTCATAATCGTTCTTTCAATTATTCAGTGCGCTCAACCGCTTCTTTATGTGGCAAAGCCTCATGCAGTTCAAGCAGGCTTTGGCCGGAACCTGGGTCTGGCCTGTGACTGTCCGGCGACGCAGGGTGGATTCAAGAATCCACGAAACCGTTGCCGCCGGCGTCAGTCGGCGCATTCTTTCACCGGGAAAAGGATCGGCGCCAACTGACGCTGGCGGCTGCACCTTCTTGAATCCGCCCTGCGGCGTCGGGCGGGCTTGGCTTGTGGCTTGCTCTCTGCGCCGGTGTGGGTTACAGATGCGGGCCTGATGTTTATGCTTACGACCTGTGGACGCGGCGGTCTTGATGCCGGCGCGCCCGCCTGCGGGCCCTCGGAGCCCGCGGTGCGGGCTGTGTAATCCTGCCCTTTCCGCATCCTGCCGCCTTAGTCTCTCCATGAAGTCCTCAACTGACATTTACCAGAGCACCGTCCCACGTTCTACCGTCGAAGTCCTCCTGCCTGATGGCCGGATTCTCTGTGGTCCCCGCAACCAGCCCGTCGGGGCTTTCCTCAAATGCCTGGCGGAGTGGAATTCCAACGATCCCATTGTGGGGGCGGTGGTCAACGGCGAGTTGCGGGAGTTGACCTTCCCCATCGAGCTGGATTCCCGGGTCAACCTGGTCCGAATGTCCGATCCCGACGGCTCGGGTATCTACCGCCGCTCGATCACCTTCCTGCTCGAAGCCGCCTTCGCTGATGTCTTTCCCGCGGCGGACATCTCTATTGACCACTCCCTGTCTTCGGGCGGTTTCTACTGCAAGGTCATCAACCGTTCGCCGCTTTCCAGGGAGGAACTGGCCGCGGTCGAAGCGCGCATGAAAGAGCTGGTCAAGGCCGATCTCCCCTTCGAGCGCAAGGTGGTGCCTTTGCGAGAGGCTGTTGACTACTTCCAATCCAAAGGCCAGGACGAGAAGGTGCAACTGCTCAAGTTCCGGCGGAAGGACACCCTGGTGCTCTACACGTTGCTCGACCGGTGCGATTACCATCATGGTTTCATGGTGCCCTCGACCGGTTACCTGCGCTGGCTGGCTCTGGCCCCGATGGGAGACGGCTTCGCGCTGCGTTTTCCCCGCCGCAACGCGCCCAATGAACTGCGCCCTTTGCCGGATTCGAAGAAGCTCCTCGCCACCTTTCTGGAATACAACAACTGGCTGGTGCGGCTGGGCATCGAGAACGTCGGCTCGCTCAATGCCGCCATCGAGAACAAGCGGGCGAGCGAGCTGATTCTTGTCTCCGAAGCTCTCCATGAACATCGCATCGCCGAGATCGCCAGGCTCGTCATGGCGCGGGCCAAGGAAGCCCGCATCGTTCTAGTTGCCGGGCCGTCGTCCTCCGGCAAGACCACCTTCTCCAAGCGCCTCGCCGTCCAACTGCTTGCCCAGGGCATTTCCCCGTTCCCGCTCGAACTGGACAACTACTTCCTGGACCGCGAGAAGACGCCCAAAGACGAGAAAGGCGCCTACGAGTTTGAAGCCCTCGGCGCGCTGGACATCGCCCGGCTCCTGTCCGACCTCCAGCAATTGGTGGCCGGCCAGGAAGTGCAGTTGCCCAAGTTCAACTTCCCGCTGGGGCGCAGCCAACCCGGCGACACCGTCAAGCTCGAGAAAGGTCAACTGGTAATCCTGGAAGGCATCCACGGCCTCAACCCGCGCTTGCTGCCCGGTCTTTCTCCGCGCCAGACCACCCGCATTTACGTCTCCTGCCTCACCCAGTTGAACCTGGACCGCCACAACCGCATCTCGACCACCGATACCCGCCTGCTGCGCCGCATCATTCGCGACGCCCGCGACCGCGGCTACAGCGCCCAGCAGACCATCAGCCACTGGGAATCCGTCGGGCGCGGCGAGAAGAAGCACATCTTTCCCTATCAGGAGAATGCGGACGTGATGTTCAACTCGGCGCTGGTGTATGAGCTCTCCGCCATCCGGATGCTGGCCGAGCCGCTGCTGCGCCAAGTCGTCTTTGGCACGCCCGAATACATCGAGGCCAAGCGCCTGCTCTCGTTCCTCCAGTGGTTTCTGCCCATCGGCCAGGACCTCATCCCTGACAACTCCCTTCTGCGCGAGTTTATCGGCGGCTCGATTCTGAAGAGTTTCACGCTATGGCAAAACGGCAAACTTGATACCACCGGCCCCGGCGGCTTAGGCTGAGCGCGGGCATTCCTAGGCGTTTGCCGTCGTTGATAATCTATGAGAAAGACTCTTTGTCTCTTAATCGCTCCGTTGCTCCTGGCTCTCCCGGCGGCAGCCTGGAATGGCGTGGGGCACCGAACGGTGGCCGAGTTGGCGTGGCGAGAAATGGATGCGGCGGAGCGCCGGTCCGCCTCAGACCTGTTGCGGCAGCATCCTCACTACCAGCAGGTGCTTGTCGCCGAGGTTCCCGCCGGAGTGGACACCAACGAATGGGCGTTTTTGACGGCGGCGGTGTGGCTGGACCTGGCGCGCCCGGCCAAGCCGGGAGAACCGGCCAAGCCGCGTTTAATCACCCAGTACGATATATATCCGCACGCGATTGGCTATCCCTTCATCCGGAAGGATGATCGGAAGCGCGTCTCGCTGGACCAGTTTGTGATTGCCAAACCCAATGCGGAAATGGTCCTGTCGAGCGCCCTGTCCACTCTACGAAGACGGAAGGCCAGCGCGCACGATCGCGCGGTGAGCCTTGGTGTGGTGCTGCATCTGTACGGCGATTTGCACCAGCCGCTCCATACCGCCAATCTGGTCACCAAAGCCAAGCCCAAGGGGCATGGTCTTGGGAGTTCGTTCCTCGTCCTGGACCAGAACCGGAATCAGACCAGCCTGCATACGTTCTGGGATGCGCTGCCCGGTTCAGACCTCTCGTATGCGTCGGTGATGGCGCTGGCGGACGAATTGGCTGCCGCGCCGCAACTCCAGCGGGCCAGGCTGAGAGAATACTCGCAACACCGGACGATTCACTCCTGGGTCCAGGAGAGTCACCGGGCCGCCGTGGATTTTGCCTGTGCGGAGGATCGCGTTCGGTTTGCGGATGCGGCTGCCGTCAAGTCCGGCAAGATTGCTGTGTCCGACATCCCGGCGCTGACGCCCGAGTACGTGCGCGAGGCTCAAATCATAATGCGCCGCCGCCTGGCGCTGGCGGGCTGGCGTCTTGCCAGGACCCTAAAGTCCGTGTGGTGACAGATTGGCGGCAGGGCCAACGCTGCGGGGCTGTCGAAGAATCGCGCCTTTGCTCTCGGTTCTGCCCGGCTCACTGATCAGGGTAACATGCCTCTTGAGGCAACCGGAGCTCTTTATGTTGCCATGTAGAATTCCAGCCAACGAGTCGAACGAATTCAGCGAACTCCACCGCTGGGCGCTGAGAGGATTCGTGTTGCGTATTGCGCGTTGCGGGGGGCGCACGTTACTCTGGACCCGTGAAGCTGCTGTTCATCGCGGATATCGTGGGGCAACCGGGCCGGCGCGCGGTTAAGGAGTTGCTGCCCCAATTGCGGCAGCAGCACGGGGTCCAGTTGGTGGTGGCCAACGGCGAAAACGCCGCTGGCGGTTCGGGTATCACGGTGAAAACCGCGGAGGAATTATTCGCGGCGGGGGTGGACATCATTACCTGCGGGGACCATCTCTGGGACCAGAAGGAAGTCATGGAACTGCTGGAGGCCGAACGCCGATTCGTGCGGCCACTCAACTACCCGCCCGGCACGCCCGGACAGGGCAGCACGATCTTCGAGGCGCCGGGCCTGGCGCCGGTGGCAATCCTCAACCTTCAGGGTCGCACCTTCATGCCGCCACTGGAGAACCCGTTCCACGCCGCGCTGGCCGAGGTCGAGCGCCTCCGGCGCACCACCAGGCTTATCTTCGTGGACTTCCATGCCGAAGCGACGTCGGAGAAGATCGCGCTGGCGCGGCTGCTCGACGGGCAGGTGAGCGCCGTTATTGGCACGCATACGCACGTGCAGACCGCCGACGAGCAGGTTTTCCCCGGTGGCACAGCATTTTTGGCTGACGGCGGTTTTACGGGGCCGCATGAGAGCGTGCTGGGCCGCGAGATTGAGCCGATCATCAGGCGGTTCATGACAAGCATGCCGCAGAAGTTCGAGGTGGCCAAGGAGCGCATCCTGTTGCAGGGCGCTGTGGTCGAGATTGAGGAGCAGACAGGCCGCGCAACAGCTATTCAGCGCGTATCCCAACCATTATGAGGCAGAACCGGAGCGCCGAGTTGCACTCGGCTTAAAAGGCCCGCCAACCCACCCGTGCCGAAGATGAGCCAGCCGCTGGGAAATAAGCCGCCGGCTAAGCCGACTGCAAGTCGGCGCTCCGCTCGCGTGGCCCTGGAACGCTAGCGATGCCCAAGCCCGTTAAGTCACAATGGGACTTCGGCGAGCTGTTTCCGCCTGAACAGATTCGCAAGGTGCTGTCCGTCAGCGAACTGACGTGGCAGATCAAGCGTTTGCTGGAACAGCAGGTAGGGGAGGTCTGGGTGACGGGCGAGGTCACGAACCTGCGATTGCAGAGTTCGGGGCATATCTACTTCACGCTCAAGGACGCGGGCGCGCAGTTGACGTGTGTGCTGTTTCGGGGCGAGACACAGGCGGATCGTGCGCTGCTGCAGGATGGCCGGAAAGTCAACCTGCGGGGCGAGGTAACGGTCTATGAGCCACGGGGGCAATACCAGTTGCGCGTGACGAAGGTCGAGTTGCAGGGCATCGGAGCGCTGCAAGCAGCCTTCGAGAAACTGAAGCAACGACTCAAAGCCGAGGGCCTATTCGCGCCGGAACGGAAACGCCCGCTGCCGCGCTATCCACAGCGCATTGGCCTGGTCACCTCGCCCACCGGCGCCGCCATTCGCGATGTGCTGCACGTCATCGAACGCCGCAATCCGGCGCTGGAAATCGTTCTCGCGCCGTGCCGCGTGCAGGGGGAAGGCGCAGCGGTGGAAATCGCCGCGGCCGTTCGCCTGCTGAATGAGTTTAATGCCGCTCAATTGGCATTTGGTGATCGGGGATTGGCGATAGATTTGATACTGGTCACCCGCGGTGGCGGCAGCCTGGAGGACTTGTGGGCCTTCAACGAGGAGGTGGTCGCGCGGGCGATCTTCGAGTCGGCTTTGCCGGTCGTTTCGGCGATTGGGCATGAAATTGACTTCACCATTAGCGATTTTGTTGCCGACGTGCGGGCTGCCACGCCCAGCGCGGCGGCGGAGATCATTACTGAGGGCGTCTTTGCGAGCGGCCAGTTCCTGTCTGAAGCCCCCGGGCGTCTCCGCCAATCGGCGCTGCAGCAGATGGAGGACAAGCGCTATGTGCTGACCGAAATCACGGAGCGCCTGGCGCGGGTTCATCCGCGCCGCCGGTTGAACGATTGGGGGCAGCGTCTCGATGAGGCGCAAACGAGCCTGTTGCGTTGTGTGAGACAGGGGGCGCGGCAGCAGCGGCAAACATGGCACAACCTGGCGGAGCGATTGGTGCGGGTCCGACCGGCGGCGCTCTTGAAGCAGAAGCGGGAAGTGCTCCAGCAGGCGGAGCAGCGCCTGCGCGAGCGAGCGCGCCAGCGCTTGGAAGATCGGCGAGGTCAATTGGACACGCTCGAGGTCCGTCTGCGGTTGCTTGGGCCGGAGCAAGTGCTGGCCCGCGGCTACTCCATCACCACTGACGCGGCGAGCGGCCAGGTTTTGCGCGCGGCGGCCGAGGTCAAAGCCGGCCAGCGCTTGAAGACCCGGCTGAAAACGGGCGAGGTGTTCAGCAAGGTTGAGAAGTGATCAGGGACACAGCACGCGGAAGAACTGCCGCGGTGCTTCGGCCTGATTTGTGAATGACACGCTCGTCCCGGGCGAGGAGGCGGTGCCCACCGTTACCCAGTTGGTCTGCTCGATGTTGGTTATCGCCTGGACGATGTAGGTCAGGTTGCTGAGGCCCTGCCAACGAATGACCTGGGCCGACTCCATCGCCAGGGCCGGTGCCGGAACTACCAGATGAAGCAGCGCGTTCGAGCTGATCGCCGTTCCGGCCGAATTGCTCACCACCACGGAGTAACTGCCAATGTCGGCCGGTTGGACGTTGCTGCGCGTATAGGCGCTGGCGGTCGCTCCGGGAAGCACCGAGGCGTTGAAGCGCCACTGGTAACTGAGCGGGGCGGTGCCGGCAGCGAGCACACTGAATGTTGCGGCCGCGCCCTGATTGACCATTTGGCTTGCGGGTTGAGAGCTGATGACGGGAGGCGTGGCCGTCGGGATGGCCGTGCCGGACACGGTTACCATGTCGAAGCGAATGGTGCCGCCGGTGCTGTAGGTGCCAGCGGCGCCTACGTAATTCGTGTTGCCTGCTCCGGTGGCGGTGCTTTCGAACTCCGCCACGATCTGAAAGGCAAAACTGGGATTGTCGTTCACACCGCCGACACTCGCCAGGCTGTTGGTCGTGGATTTCCAACTGGTCCCAGCCACGGAGACCGCTGTCGGGAAGTCAATAAAGTCCGTGCCGTTGGTGGTGTAACGCAGCCGGACATACTTGCTGCCGGTGCTGCTTTCCCGCTGGCCCCACGAAACACTGACATTCTGTCTGCCGGCAGTGCTGACTGCGAATTTCACCCCCGCGGTCTTGTTGCTGACGGTTGCAGCCGGGTAATACGACGTGTTCCAGCCGCTGTTGTCGGTGGTATTTGTATCAGTTGGACCGCCGGCGGCAAATTCACCGCTGGCGGGCGCCTTTGTGCCCCCGACATAGGTGGCGGTGCCGCTGCCAGTCGAGGGCGCCAATGTGCCGGTGGTTGTCAAACCGTCAGGCGTCAGGCTGTTAAAGTCCCACTGGGCAATAACACTGCCCTGCGCGACCGCAACCGTCAGGATGGCATCCACGCTGACAGCCGAACCTGCCAGGTTGGTGATCACAACAGAATAGCTGCCGGCATCGCCGGTCTGGACATTGGGTCGCGTATAACTGGTCCCGGTTGCTCCGGCGAGGGGGGTGCCGTTGAAACGCCACTGGTACGAGAGGGGCGCCGCCCCGGTCGCGGTGACGGTGAAGGTGGCATCCTGGCCGGGGGCAACAGTCTGGCTTTGGGGTTGGGCGGTGACGATGGGCGGCGCATTAACGGTCAAAACGGCATTGGAGCTGGTCGTGGCGCCGAGAAGGTTGGTGATCACGACCGAGTAGCTGCCCGCGTCTTGGCTCTGGACGTTAGTCAGCAGGCAACTGCTCTTGGTGGCGCCGGCAAGGTTGGCGCCATTGAACCGCCATTGGTAAGCAAGCGGAGCGGTTCCTGAACTCGTGACGCTGAACGCGACAGTCGCGCCGGCATTCACACTTTGGCTCTGCGGGTGGGTGACGATGACCGGGGCGGTGCCGACAGTCAAGGTGGCCGGGGAGCTGGTGACGCTGCCTGCGAAGTTGGTGATGACCACGGAGTAAGTGCCTGCATTGCCGGACTGCAAATTCGTAAGCGTCAGCGTGCTGGCGGTCGCGCCGGCCAGGTTGGAGGTTCCAAATCGCCACTGGTAGTGGAGTGTTGGCGCGCCGCTGGCAACCACGCTGAAAGCAGCGTTGCCGCCCGGTTCGACAGTCTGGCTTTCGGGCTGGGCGGTGATTGCGGGCGCGTCGGAATAAGAGTTGGTGATCGTGTAGGCAATCGTGAAGTCCTTGATCACCGCCATGTGCTGCATGCCGCTGACGTGCGAGTCGCCATAGCTCACGGGCGCCACGTCGCTCAAAGGAGTGTAGACGGCTGAGTCAAACACCAGCCCATTGGCAAAGACGCGCGAGGTGAGAACCACAGGGGCCAGATTGGTGGCGAAGGAGAAGCTGGGCAAGAGGTAATCGTACGGCTTGTTGCGCGGTTCGTTGGTATCCATATCCCCGCCCGACTGGGCATCGGTAGGAATGGGGTCATCGCTGAGAAAGGTCTTGAAGGTATTAACGGCAGCCTCCGACCGCGTGTCAGTGTTGAAATCGCCCGCGACGACCACCCATGCGTTCGCCGGGAAATTGGCTGCAACGTTGTTCTTGACGGCGATGGCCTCGTTGTTGCGGTCGCTGGCGCTGCCACTGTTGTATAGATGCACGCTGACCACATATAGATCATTGGAGCCCGGCACGTCCAACTGCGCCCAGGCGAAACCGCGGTCGTTGACCTCGGGGTCATCCCATGACCCGGCGGCCACGATGGGGAAACGGCTGATGATGCCGTTGGGAATGCTGTAGCCCGACTCACGGTAATAGACGAAGTTGGTGTCGAAAGTCGCATCCAGCATTTGGCGGAAGTCAGCCGCGCCATTGTTGGCGTAGTTAAATTCCTGAATGGCCACGATGTCCGGCTTGAGCCCCTTGAGGATGTTAAGGCCGGCGGTCTGGTAAGTCATGCCGCCTGAAGTCAGGTTGGCGGCCATGATGCGCAGAGTCAGATTGGTTTGACTAACGACAGGTGTTTGGGCGGAAAGGGAACCAGCAAGCGCCAGCAAGCAGAACGCCAGGCATTTGCCAACACGAACAACAATCTTCATAAGAGACGACGGAGCACTAGTCTTAGTATACCTACAGGTTCCGCGCTAAAACGCAAGCCACGAAACTCAATATCTGGTGGCCTACTGCTGGAATCTAATGGTTGGGCAGGGAAGCGGTCCTCGCATGCCCGTCACCGCCTCACCCGATCTCCCGTCTTCCCGGATTCGCTCCCCGAGCACAAAACTCAACACTGGACGAGGGGGCGGGCTTGTCCTAATCTCCCAATATGCCGAGTGCTCCGAGAAATGCGGCCCAAAGCAGCCCGGGAAAGGCTGCGAGTTTACCGTTTGAAGAGGCTTTGAAGAAGCTGGAGACTGTGGTCGCCGCGATGGAGTCGGAGGATTTGCCGCTGGAGACCTTGCTGGTTAAGTACGAGGAGGGCACGCGCCTGGCCCGGACGTGCCAGGAGAAACTGGCGGAAGCCGAGGTTAAGATCCGGCAGTTGGAGAGGACCGCGGCAGGTGAGATGAAGATCAAACCGCTGGCGTCGCCGGAGGACTCGACCGAATAGAGCAAAGCCGCATCCGAGTATGCGAGCATTGACTCTGTCACGCTGATGTTTCGTCGCCCCAACACCCAGACATGAGCCGATATCTTGAGATGGTGGACAGCCCGGCGCACGTCAAGAAGCTGACGCTGGAACAGTTGACACAACTGGCCGAGGAAGTGCGGCATGAACTGATCACCGTTCTGGCCAAACACGGAGGGCATCTCGGTCCCAACCTTGGCGTGGTCGAGTTGACGCTGGCGCTGCACTACGTGTTCAACACGCCCAAGGACAAGTTTGTCTGGGACGTGAGCCACCAGATTTATGTCCATAAACTGCTTACCGGCCGCAAGAGCCGTTTTGACACGATTCGCAGCACAGGCGGGCTGAGCGGTTTCGCCTTGCGTGCTGAAAGCGAACACGACTGCTACGGCGCGGCGCATGCCGGCACAGCTTTGTCCGCCGCTCTGGGCATTTGCGCCGCCCGGGATCAGCGCGGCAGCGATGAAAACGTCGTGGCGATTTTTGGCGATGCCGCTCTGACCAATGGCATTTCGTTCGAGGCGATGAACAACATCGCCCACACGACCAAGCGGTTCGTCGGTATCCTGAACGACAATGAATGGGGCATAGCCAAGAACGTCGGCGCCATCTCCACCTACCTGAACCGGCTGATCACCCATCCCTCCTATAACAAGCTCGCCCGGGATTTCGAGCGGTTCGTCCGGCGGTTGCCCAAGGGCGAAATCGCCTTGAAGCTTGCGCACAAGGCGGAGGAGGGCTTCAAGGGCGCCATAGGTGATGTGGGCCTCCAACCCAGCCAGAGCGAGATTGAGATGGATGGCCGCGGTGGTTACGGCAGCAGCCTGATCTTCGAGGAGATGGGGTTGCGATATCTGGGGCCGATTGACGGCCACAACTTGCCCCTGCTGATCAGCACGCTGGAGTTTGCCAAGACGTGTGATCGGCCGCTCGTCATCCATGTTCTGACCCAGAAGGGCAAAGGTTACGCGGCCGCGCTCAAGAACCCCGAGAAGTTCCATGGCCTGGGCCCTTACGATGTTGCGACGGGAGCCACTGCGCCCGCCCTGCCCGGCGTGCCCCCAAATTGGCAGGACGTCTTCGGTCAGGCCCTGGTACGGTTGTGCCAAAAGGATAATTCCATTGTCGGCATCACCGCAGCCATGCCAAGTGGCACCGGCTTGAAGTATTTGGAGAAAGCCATGCCGAATCGCTACTACGATGTGGGCATTGCCGAGGAGCACGCCGTCCTGTTCGCCTGCGGCATGGCCAGCATGGGCTTCCACCCGGTCTGCGCGATCTACTCGACCTTCCTCCAGCGCGCTTACGACTGCATCCTCCACGATGCGGCGCTGCAGGACTTGCCGGTGATGTTCTGCATGGACCGCGCGGGGCTTTCGGCGCAGGACGGTCCGACGCATCACGGGCTGTTCGACATCGCCTTCGTTCGGCCGGTGCCCAACTGCATCGCCATGGCGCCCAAGGACGAGGATGAACTGGTGGACATGATGTTCACAGCCTCCCATGAGCCGCACCCGACGTTCATCCGCTACCCCCGTGGGCCTGCCGAGGGCGTCCGGATCAAGGACCAACCCCGGCTGATCGAGATCGGCAAGGCCGAGGTCATTCGCAATTTCGACAACACCGGCGGACACAGGGTGGCCCTGTTCCCCTTGGGCAACATGATGGCGCTCGGACGGCAGGTCGCGACCCAGTTAGCCGCCGAAGGGTATGACGTTGCGCTTGTCAACCCCCGCTTCATTAAGCCTTTGGACGCGGCGGTGACGGAGTTTTTTGGCGGCGCAGCCGACGTGTTGGTCACGATGGAAGATGGTGTTTTGCAGGGTGGCTACGGCAGCGCCATCCTGGAGTTGTTGAGCGACAGGCGGATAACCACGCCGGTCGTCCAGATCGGGTGGCCCGACCAGTTCATCGAGCATGCCTCGACGCCCGAGGAACTGCGAACCAAGTACGGCCTGACGGTGGAGAACACGGTTGCCAGGGTGCGGGCTGAGTTCGCCCGGGCGACGGTCAACGTCCAGACAGCCGTCGCCCAACTCCGGTAGCGGCACTCTCGCAGCGGCCGGAGGCGAGCAGCCTCCGCATTCTGCTCTTGAATTTCCCCCGCCGCACAGTGGATTCTACCGGCACAGCGAAGAAACATAGCTAACAACCATGCCTTACAAAGACGTTGTCCCGCCAGCCGGCGGCAAGATTTCCATCCAGGACGGCAGACTGAACGTGCCGTCCACCCCCATCCTGCCCTTCATTCGTGGCGACGGCACCGGGCCTGACATCTGGACTGCCAGCCAGCGCGTGTTCGACGCGGCGGTTGAGAAGGCCTACGGCGGCAAGCGTCGGGTTGCATGGTTCGAGGTGTATGCCGGCGAAACAGCCAAGAATAAGTTCGACACTTGGCTGCCGGACGACACGATCGCCGCGTTCAAGGAATACGTGGTTGGCATCAAAGGCCCGCTCACGACGCCCATCGGCGGTGGCATCCGCTCCCTCAACGTCGCGCTGCGGCAGATGCTGGACCTTTATGTGTGCTTGCGCCCGGTGCAGTATTTCCGGGGTGTGCCTTCGCCCGTGAAACACCCGGAGAAGGTGGACATGATCATCTTCCGCGAGAACACGGAAGACATCTATGCCGGCATTGATTACCAGGCTGGCAGTCCCGAGGCAAAGAAGCTCCTGGAGTTCATCCAACGGGAGTTGCCGGACGCCTTCAAGAAGATTCGCTTCGGCAAGGAGGGCGTGGACCAGATCGGCGTCGGCGTCAAGCCGGTGAGCCAACCGGGCACCGAGCGCCTCGTGCGCGCCGCGCTCGAATACGCCGTGCGGCACAAGCGCAAGAGTCTCACCATCGTCCACAAGGGCAACATCATGAAGTTCACCGAGGGCGCGTTCCGCGACTGGGCGTATGAACTGGCCAGGCGCGAGTTCGGTGCGGTGGAGCTTGACAGCGGCCCATGGTGCAAGACGCCAGAGGGCATCGTCATTAAAGATGCCATTGCCGACATTACCCTGCAGCAAGTGCTGACCCGCCCGGAAGACTTCGACGTCATCGCCACGCTGAACCTCAACGGCGACTACCTGAGCGACGCGCTCGCGGCCCAGGTTGGCGGGATTGGCATTGCGCCCGGGGGCAACATAAACTACGTCACCGGGCACGCTATCTTCGAGGCGACGCATGGCACCGCGCCCAAGTACGCCAATCAGGACAAAGTCAACCCGGGCAGCGTCGTCCTCAGCGGCGAAATGATGTTCCGTTACCTCGGCTGGGATGAAGCCGCCGACCTGATCATCAAGGGCCTCAACGGCGCCATCAGCTCCAAGCGCGTTACCTATGACTTTGCCCGCCTGATGGACGGGGCTGTCGAGATCAAGTGCTCCCAGTTTGGGGACAACATCATCGAGCACATGCGCTAAAAGGTTTCGTCCGGATGGGCGGACAGCCACGCCGTCAGCCCGGGCAGGCGAAAAGAAAGCAGCACCTGTGCCCTTGTGCAGTTCAGTGAGGTGTCCGGTGCGCGCGGGGCACCCGAGTAATCCTTTAAGGATGAAGCTTCAATCCGAGGCTGCAGGCGCGGCCAGCGCGCCGCCAGGAGTTGGCCGATCTGCCACCGGGACAGCCTCTCGCTGCCGGCGACGTGGTAAAGCCCGGTGGCATTCCGGGCTGCCAATTCCCAAATCGCGCGGGCCGTTACCTCGGCGCAGATTGGAGACCGGAACTCGTCGGTGAACAGGCTGAGGGTTTGACCCGCTTGCCAGGCACGGCGTAAATGCTCGTTGAACCCGCGGTCGCCGGTGGGCGAGCTGCCGCCGTTGAGCGAGGTGCGGATAATGGTGTGCCTGGGGTTGGCCCGCACCACCTGCTCCGCCGTGACCTTCGTTTCCGCATAGACGTTCAGCGGGTTGACGCCGGCGCTCTCATCGTAGTTGCCTCGCCGCCCATCAAAGACCAGGTCGGTGGACAGGAAGACCAGAGGAATCTCCACAGCCAGCTCGGCCAGCAACGCTGTGACCTCGACGTTGAGTCTTCGTGCCAACGTCGGGTTTGCCTCGCACTCGGTGCTCTTGCTGAGCGCGGCACAGTGGATGACGAGTTGCGGCTGTTGACGGCGAAACTCGATCCGCACGGCAGAAACATTGGTTAGGTCCAGCCGGTCGCGAGTGAGCGCGACGACCTTCGCCTCGGACGCATAGCAACGCGCAGTTCGGACCAGGTAACTTCCGATCAGCCCGCCTGCGCCAGTGATCCAGACCGTTCTCAATTCAGTGGTCGCTCCGTCAGGCCCGAGCAGGCGTCTATGCGGCGGTCGCGCAGGAACGGCCAATGCGTGCGCGTGTCATCCATCTTGTTCAGGTCGAGCGGCACAAAGAGGTTTTCTTCCCGGGCGGGGCTGCCCTTGCCGAGCACCTCCCCCAACGGACCGGCCACAAAGCCTTGGCCCCAGAGCTGGATTCCGTCCCGGGCCTGCCTGCTGCAATCCGACACTAACAGCTCGATTACTTATTGAACTCCCTGGGTTGCTCAAAGCCTTGCCGCTAAGCCAGCTTTCGAGCCGTGCTGCGGGAAGTGCGCTTGATTCGTTTGGTGCTGCCGGTGGCAGCCTGGCTGCCGGCCGATGGCACCGTCTGACTAAACAACTCGCGGATATACTTCCCCAGGGTCTCGTTGGTCGGCCCGTAACCCGAGTGATAGATGTAATGCTCCAGGTCGTAGAGCAGCTCATCGCCGGTGGCATACCGCTTATCCCGCTCGCGGGCCAGCGCGCGGTGCAGTATCTCGTTCAACCGGTCATCAATCCTTGGATCCAGCGATCGGAAGTCGGGGATGGGTAGCCCGATCATTCGTTGGCGGGATTCCTCCGCCGTGGCGCCCTTAAAGATGTTCTTGCCCAGCAGCAGGTGTGCCAGCACCACGCCGGCAGAAAACAGGTCTGACCGCTGGTCGGTGATCTGGAAATCCGCCTGCTCGGGACTCATGTAGTCGGCTTTGCCCGCCACCACTTCGCCTTCGTTGTCCACCAGAAACCCCCGGGCCTTGGCGATCCCGAAATCTGTCAGCTTCACGTCGCCTTCGAAGGCAATCATGATGTTCTTGAAGCTTACGTCGCGGTGGACGAGGCCGAGCGGCTTGCCGTCCTTGTCGGCCTTGGCGTGGGCGTAAGCCAGCCCGCGGGCGACGCGGCTGACGATGAAAACCGCCAGTTCCTTCGGCAGGATGCGCTTCTTGTCGTCCAACTGCTGGGCGAACTGCTCGAGGTTCACCCCCCGGATCAGCTCCATGGCGATGAAATACACCCCGTTTGATTCTCCCAGGTGATAGGTCTGGGCGATATTGGTATGGATCAGGTCTGCCACCAGCTTGGCCTCACCGATGAAGTTCTCGATGAACTGCTTCTGGTTGGCATAGTTCTGGCGAATTACCTTGATGGCGATTCGCTTGACGAATTCTCGCGCGCCGAGTTGCTCGGCTTCATACACAATTCCCATGCCACCCTCATAGATCTTGCGCACGATCTCGTACCGGAACTCATTCTGTATGGTGAAAAGGGCCACGCGCGGATGTTGGTTGAAAGGTAATTGCTGTCAAGCCCCGGGTTTGAGTTGATTGGTAGAGCGCGGGCGGACTCGGCGCTTGCCATAGGAGGGGGCCAAGGTAGAGTGCGGGCTTATTGCACCAACCGAAGCAACCAAGTTCCAGACAGGCGGTTGTCCATTTCTCACCGCCGGTTCAAGCATTCTGGCTCGTATGAGACACCTCGCGCCTTCGATTCTGAGCCTGGCTCTTCTCGAGGCGTTTGCCACGCTGACCGGTGCGGCAGCAGCGCAATTCGACCAGGCACGATGGATCGCCCCGCCGGCCGCTACGGCCACCAATTCCGCCTGCCCGATATTCCGGAAGGAGTTCGTGGTGGACCGGCAGCCGCGGCGCGCCCGGTTGCGAGTTGTGGGGCTGGGCGACTTTGACGCACGCGTCAACGGGCGGCGCGTGGCGGACACGGGGATGAATCAGCCTTGGTCCCAATACGAGAAGACTTTGTACTGCCGCGAGTTCGACATCACCGCCCTGCTGGCCAAAGGGACCAACTGCGTGGGCGTTATGCTCGGCAATTCGTTCTGGAATAATCCCAGCCCGCCCCCGAATCGCTACAACAAGCACGGTCCGCAGCGAACGGCCAGCGAGCCGTTCCTCCTGCGAGCCGAGATTCGCTTCGAGCCCAAACGCGGCACGCCTGGCACTATCGGCACCGACGAGAGCTGGCGCACAGCAGATGGCCCGATAGTGTTCTCTCACATCTTTGCGGGCGAAGACTTCGACGCGCGCTTTCAGAAAACCGGGTGGGATTCCAGGGGCTTTGATGACCGCGCGTGGCAACCGGCCCGGCTGGCGGCGGCTCCGTCCGGCAAACTGGAGCCAACCACCGGCCCGGGCGTCAAGACCTTCGCTCCCGAGGCGGCTGTCTCGGTGAAGCAACCGGCGCCAGGCGTGTTCCTGTACAGTTTTCCACGAAACACGGCAGCGCAACTGCGGGTGGAAGTGGCCGGCGGCAAGGCCGGCGACCGCGTCCGGTTCCGCTGCGGGGAACACAAGAATGCTGAGGACCGCCTGTTCGGCGGGTACGTCGTCGGGAGTGACTTCGTTACGGATGGCGAGCCCTGCGCGCATCAATGGGTGTTTTTTTATCTGGGTATGCAGTTCGTCGAGGTGACTGGCGCAGTCCCGGGAGGCGAAGCCAACCCCGGCAACCTACCGGTTATACGCCGGATGGAACTGGTGCCGGTGCGGGCCGGGCTGCCGGAGACCGGGGACTTCCGCTGTTCGAGCGATCTCTACAATCGTACGCACGAGCTGATTGACTCGGCCATGCGCGCCAACATGAGCTGGGTGCTGACCGATTGTCCGCACCGCGAGAAGCTGGGCTGGCTCGAATGCGCCTACTTGTTGGAGCCCAGCTTCCTCTATCGCTACGGTGGCCGCGAATGGTTCAGCAAAATCGCCCGCGACATCCGCGACGCTCAGGAACCGAGCGGGCGGGTCCTGACTGTGGCGCCCAGCTACCCGGCGGGACGCTTTCCCGGGGCGTTCAACTGGACGGTGGAATGGGGCGCGGCGGCGGTCCTGACGCCCTGGCAGCACTACCAGTGGTTCGGGGACCGACAAGTGCTCAAGGACAACTACGACATGATGCGCCGCTTCACTGACTTCGTCGGGCAGGAGGCAAAGGACGGTCTAGCTCCCGCTGGGCTGGGGGATTGGTATGATTACGGTCACGGCCATCCGCCGGGGCCGTCGCGATTCACCCCGACAGATCTTTCTGCCACGGCCACCTGGGGGCTGTGCGCCGATGCTGTTGCACGCGCCGCTGACGCGCTGGGCAAAGGCCGTGACGCAAAGGCCTACCGCAAGCTGCATGCGCAAATCGGAGCAGATTTCCGGCGGCGCTTCCAGGACCCGGCGACGCGTAAGCTTCGCCACCACGGCAGCCCGCAATGTGCCAACGCCATGGCCCTGTGCGCCGGGTTAGTCCCGCCCGAAGATCGCGCGCTGCTCATCGAGGACATCATCGCGGACTTGGAGCAGCGCGGTTGGCAGCAGACCCCCGGCGACGTTGGCCACCTCTATCTCATTCGCGCGCTGGCCGAGGCCGGACGTTCGGATGCCCTGCACCGCGTCTATTCGCGCACCGGCCTGGGCAGCTACGGCGGCATTCTGGCCAAAGGGCTGACCTCCCTGCCGGAGACCTGGGATGCTATGATGGACGGCTCACAATCCCTGAACCACTGCATGTTGGGCCACGTGATGGAATGGTATTACGGCTATGTCGGCGGCATCCGACAGCCCACCAACAGCATCGGCTGGCGCCAAATCCTTATTGCGCCAAACCCCGGCTCCCTGACCAGCGCGGAAGCCGCAGTGGATACACCCCGTGGCCGTGTCGTCAGCCAATGGCGCCAGGACGGCGCCACCTTCCGACTCGAGGTCGAAGTCCCCAAGGGTGTGAAAGCAACGGCCATCCTCCCTTCCGGGGCTCGCCAGAAGCTGCGCGGCGGGCAGCAGACCCTTCAGGAACCCTTGTCCAGCGCGGCACACTGAACATTTTGTCCTACGCCCTGCCTCGGAGCGGTTAGGCAAGAGCGGCCTGCGCCGCAACATGGCGGCGCAGCACTCGGATCAGACCATCAAGCTGTGCGCCGCTGTGCTCACTGGAGACGACAAAGCGGAAGTAACCGTTCGGCGGGCCGCCGGGGTACTTTATGAACGGCGGGAAAATGCCGGCCGCGAAAAGCGCGCGGCTGAGGTGGGCGGCTTCGCCTGGACGCCGGGGCAGCAGGGGAATAATCGGTCCGGGCATTTCGGGTAGCGGCAAGCCGGCTTGGCGTAACGCTGTTTTCACGTGGGCCGCGTTTGCATGAAGTCTTTGCCTCAATTTCCGGTTGGCTTTTAGAATGCGCACGCCTGCCAGCGCCGCATTAGCCAGCGGCAAGGGCAGGGGAGTGCTGCCGATGAACATCCGGCTCTTATCCAGAATCCGTTGGCGGAATGCTTCGGTGCAGAGAATCGCGCCGCCATAGGCGCCCAACGCTTTGCTCAGGGTGACCGTCTGGACAATGCCGCGACGGCTCACGCCCGCATGTTCGACTGCCCCTTTGCCGGTGCGGCCGAGCACTCCAGCTCCGTGCGCGTCGTCCACCAACAGCCACGCGTCTTTGGGGATAATCTCCAGGTACTCGGCCAGGGGAGCCGCCGACCCGTCGCCGGAAAACATCCCATCAGTGAGCACGAGCAGCTTCGACGCTGGCCCACAACGGCGGACCACTTGGGCCAGCGCTGCAGCATCGCGGGACTTGAAGCAGAGCACGGGGCAATCCAGCAACCGCGCCGCATCGAGGAGCGAAGTGTGCGCCCGGTCATCAATCAGCGCGTGCGAGAAGTTTCCCGCCAAGGCCTGCGCAACAATCAGGTTGGTCGAGTAGCCGCTGGGGACCACCAGCGCGCGCTCTGCCGCAAAAAAGCCCGCCAGTTCGGCTTCCAGTTCGCGGTAAAGCACGTGGTTTCCTGTGGTCAGACGCGAGGCGGCGACGTTCAATCCGTATTTCTTCACGCCGGCCTGCAGGGCCGCAATGACCCGCGGATGGCTGGCGAGGCGGAAGTAGTCGCAGCCGGAATAATAGGAGAGTTTGCGCTGGCGATAGCGCACGAAAGTGCGGTCAACTTGCTGAAGCGGCTCAGGCTCGGTCATCGCGGTAACCTATAAGCCAGCCGTGCCGGAAGAGCACGGAGAAAATAAATGCGCCTACGGTTTGGGCGCCACAGCCTGGGGCATGATCTGCACCACATCCCGCGGCTGCAGGGGAATGTCTTCTCCGCGCAGCAACCGTTTTGGCTCGATCTGGGTCGCGATGCCATTGTGCACGATGATGATTTGGCCAGGGTCGGCGGCCCCGCAATAATCCGCCATCACCAGGGCTCTAGCCAGGGTGAGTCCCTCGGTCCAGGGCACGACGCGGTTTCGCACCTCGCCGTTGATCGTAACACTTGGGCCCTGAGCCAGAGCCTGATTCTGCTGCATTCTCGCCATCGCTTCCTGCTGGCCGGCTATGAAGGCGTTACGCGCCTTGGCTTCGGCCCTGGTGCGGCTAACACAGCCTCCAACCGGGACAACGAGGAGCAACAGGGCGCACAAACGGGGCAGGAGCAACCATTCAAACCGTTCGAGCCGCCCGGCATTGATGATTCTCTGCACCTTCACTCTTCCCCCGGTCGCTTCAGAATCTTTCCAAACTCGCTCTCTGCCGGCTCAATTTCAATTCGCGTCGGTGCCTTCGTGCCGTGCCCGTGTGCGTGTGCGCCATGTTTTGCCTCCGATTTTGAGGGCTTAGGCATCAGGGGAAAGGCGGGCGGGCGCGACGGCGGGGGCATGGCGCCGCCCGCTTCGCTGTCAGCCGGTTCAGGGCTTTTCCCCGGTATGTGCCAATTCTTGCGGCTATCCAGCCATGCCCGGTATCGCTGCAACGTCCACATTCCATGCTCCGCCCCCGTCTCCAACGACGAACTGATCTTAAAGAAATCACGGTTGCGGATGAAGTTCTTGACCGCATGCGTCGGTACGAGAATCTCGCACTCCGGCACGCGGATGTTGAACTCGGAGCGAAACTGCAGCCGTTGAGAAATGACCGCCAGCATGCAATCCGCCAATTGCGCCGCCACGCTGCTTTGTATTTCGGCCGGGAAGGCCGAAACCACCCGTTGAAGCGCCTCCGCGCAGGTCGAGGAATGGACCGTAGCCATGACCAGGTGTCCGGTTTCCGCGGCGGCCAGTGTCAGTCGCATCGTTTCCGGGTCGCGCATCTCGCCCACCATCAACACGTCGGGATCCTCGCGCAGCGAATCTATGAGCGCCTGTTCGAAGCTTGGCGTATCGCGGCCGACTTCCCGCTGCCGGATATAGGCGCGCCGCGGGCGGAAGGTGAACTCGATGGGGCTTTCGATGGTCAGGATGTGACGCGTCTCCGTCATGTTGATCTGCTCAATCAGCGCCGCCAGGGTCGAGGACTTGCCGGAGCCGGTTGCGCCGCTGACCAGGATTAGCCCGTGGTGGCCGGCGACCAGCTTCTTGAAATCGGGATGAAGGTTGAGCTTCTCAATGGTGGCGATGAAGGAGGAGAGCAGCCGGATGGCGAAGCCAATGCCGCGCGAAGTCATGAGAATGTTCAACCGGCAGCGGGAGCCGCGGTAGTTCCGCGAGCAATCGTAAGACCGCTGCTCGAGAAACCGCGGCCACTCTTCCTCGCCGATCACGCCGCGCGCCCATTCCATCAGCAGGTTTGCCGGCAGCGGGTCTCCGGTGGTGCGCAGCTCGCCGCGAACCCGTATCGCGGCCGGCAGCCCCGCTTCCAAGTGCAAGTCACTGGCCCCGTTGCTCGCCGCCAGACTGACTAGTGATTCGAGGTCCATATTCCAAGTCTATCTTCCAGGGCCGGGCAAGGCAAAGGATTCCTTGATAACTCAACGGCGGCATGCTTGTGCGCATGATTTGGCCACGAGCCGGAACCTCGGGGAGAGCAATTTCGGACAGCATCATTGGTTAACCGAAACATCCGCCACGCCGCGTCCCCGCGCGCGCCAATGGGTGTCAGTTCTCCAGAGGGCTCCCTCTCAGGCCGTTTGCCCCTTTCGCTCCTGCACGCCTTGCTTCCAATCCGTAACCACCGCCCGCATTTGCTCCGCCGCATTGAGCTTGGGCTTTACGTGCTTGAGGTTGTACCAGGGCAGCATCCCCAGCAAATCGGGTGTTACCAGAATCTGCCCGTCGCAGTCCGGGCCTGAGCCAATTCCAATAGTGGGAATGGCAATCTGCCGCGTGAGTTCTTTCGCCACGTGCGGGGTGACCAGTTCGAGCACGACAGCAAAAGCCCCCGCATCGGCCAGGGCATGCGCGTCCGCCAGCAATTGCTGGTGCTCGGGTTCATTCTTGCCCTTGACGCGGTACCCGCCTTCCTCCAGGACGTGCTGAGGCAGCATTCCCAGATGACCCAGGAAAGGAATGCCGGAGGCTATGATCGCCCGGATCTGCTCCAGGATTTCGCGGCCGCCCTCGGCCTTGACTGCTTCCGCGCCTGCTGCGATCAGACGCTTCGCATTGGTCAGCGCGTCCGCGACGGTGTCGTAACTGCGATAGGGCATATCTGCTGCGAGCAACGCGCGCGGTTCGCTCCGGGCCGCTGCCCGGACGTGGTGCTCCATTTCGGCCATTGTGACATGCGTGGTGTCTGGGTAGCCCAGCACCACCATTCCCAGCGAGTCGCCCACCAAAACCAAGGGAATGCCTGCCTGGTCCAGCAGACGCGTCATCGGGAAATCGTAGGCTGTCAGCGCGGCGATTTTCTCGCCCCGCGCTTTCATCGCACGGATGGCATCAGCAGTGATCTTGGTTCCTGTCATGCATCAACCATCGCGGCGGAACCGTGACTGGACAAGCGGAAATTGGACGTGGGGGAGGACGTCAAGATGGCGGCGTTTCCCGCTATCCGGAGACATCACAACTTTGGGGGCAGTTGCTTTTGCGGAGACATGAGATGTTTCCTTGCCGTCGCCGGCTACTTGCCAAAGCTCGCCAGCAATTCTGCTGGGGCGACCGTGGCGGTGCCGGTCTTTCCGACGACGATGCCGGCAGCGTGATTGGAGATGATCGCCGCTTCCAGTGGCGAAGCGCCCGCCGCGATTGTCAGGGTGAAGGTGGCGATGACCGTGTCGCCCGCCCCGGACACGTCAAACACCTCCCGGGCAAGCGTGGGGATGTGAAACGGCTTCTGCCCGTGTTGGCAGAGCAGCATCCCGAGTTCTCCCAGGGTGATTAAAAGCACAGCCGGACGGAGTGTGCGTAACAGGTGTTCAGCGGCTCGCAACAAGTTGTTGTCTTTGAGCGGACTACTGTGGCGCGTTTCATCCGATAGGCCGGCCAGTTCAAAGGCTTCCTTGCGGTTCGGTGTGATGAGCGAAAGGCCGGACAAATCAAGCTGATGCACGGGTTTGGGGTCCACGCTCAGCCAGACGCCGTGAGCGCGGCAAATCCGCTTGAGGTCATCCAGCAACGGTTGCGTTACCACGCCTTTGCCGTAATCGCCAACGATGACGGCCGCAGTGCGGGGGATCATCGCCTCGACTGCCCTGACCAACCGCGCGCTGAGCGCGGACCTCAATCCGTCGCGCGATTCGCGATCAATCCGCACCACCTGCTGCTTGTGGGCCACGACGCGCGTCTTAACGCTTGTGGCGCGCGTCGCGTCGGCGATTAACCCGCGGCAGCCGATGTGATGCTCCCCCAGCAGGCGCTTGAGCTGCGCGCCCGCCGTATCGCGGCCGATGGCGCCGAGCAACTCGGCCGGCGCATGAAGGGCTGTCAGATTCCGGGCGACGTTGGCCGCGCCGCCGGGCATGAAGCTCTCGCTCTCGAAATCCAGCACCGGTACCGGCGCTTCCGGTGATATGCGCCCCACGCTGCCCTGCACAAAATGGTCGAGCATAGCGTCGCCGACAACCAATATGTGGTTCTGCCGGGCCCGGGCCAGAATCTGGCGCGCGCGGGCAACGGAAAGCCAGGTTTTGTTCATGTCCGGGCCCATTAAGCCGGAGCGGTGCCGGTTTGTCGAGCAATGAAGGGCGAGGGCCGCAGCTCAGTCTCTGGCAGCGTTCCAAAGCTCGGGCATCCTGGCCCGGTGGAGACGACGTGAGTTCACCCCCCTCACCATACCCGCTCCTTCGGTGGTTCCTCCGTAGTACCTCCGTTCTACCTCCGTTCCTCCTCCGTCTCTGGAACGGAGGTAGAACGGAGGTAGAACGGAGGTGCCACGGAGGAGGGACGGTGGGAACAGCCTGCAACTGCAGTAATGGCGCCTATTGGCCAAGCGGCGGGGCATGCGGCGACGGTTGACGGCGCCTCCAAACGGGGCGGCGCCCCGGTCTGCTGGTCATGGGTGCCTTCCCCAGCCCGCGCCAGCCAAGCCCCTTCGGGAACCCATCCGCGCTCTTGCGCCCCGCACCGGAGCAACCGCCTCTCCGCATGGCACTTGCGCACCTTCTATGCGCTCGAGCTCCACCCTCTCGCCATCGTCCGCTCCCCGCCCCGTCCCGGGTGCCTTTGCCTCGGAAAAGGCCGACCAAAGCCTGAGAAGCGCCCAAGGGCGAGTTTAGACTTTGGGCTTTGAACTTCAGACGCTAAGATTGAGTGTGTTTCGTCCCTGCATAGATCTTCATGAAGGCAAAGTGAAGCAGATCGTAGGCGGTACGCTTGGCACCGAGCCCGGACGCTTGCAGACCAATTTCGTTTCGGATCGGCCGGCGGCGTGGTATGCCGAGCTTTACAAGCGTGATGGATTGAAGGGCGGACATGTGATCATGCTCGGCCCGGGCAATGAAACCGAAGCGCGCGCGGCCCTGCGGGCATACCCAGGAGGCCTGCAAATCGGCGGCGGGATCAACCTCGACAACGCCCGAGCCTGGCTGGACGCCGGCGCGTCGCATGTGATCGTCACCTCCTGGGTGTTTGGCAACGGACAGGTGGATTGGGAACGCCTCGCGCAACTGGCCACGGCGGTCGGCAAGCCACGCCTGGTTCTGGATCTGAGCTGCCGCCGGCGCGGTGAAGATTACTTCGTGGTGACCGACCGCTGGCAGAAGTTCACCGACGTGGTGATCAGCCCGGCGAACCTGGGCAAGCTGGCCGGCTCCTGTGCCGAATTCCTTATTCACGCTGTTGATGTAGAAGGGCAGTGTCGCGGCATTGATCAGGAGCTGGTTTCCAAACTGGGCCAGTGGTCGCCCCTCCCTACGACCTATGCCGGCGGCGCGCGTTCGCTCGCCGACCTGGAGACGGTCACGCGGCTGGGGCAGGGGAGGATTGACCTGACCATCGGGTCCGCGCTGGATATGTTTGGTGGCAGCGGCGTGCGATACGTTGAGGCTGTGGACTTCAACCGCCGGCACAACGTATCGTGAACCCCATGCGGGTGGCTTCATGACCTCACCGCAGGAAACACGTCCAAGGCGCCCGCTTGGTGAACAGCCGGATGGGGCGCCGCAAGGCGATTCACTTTCCGCCCTCTAGCCAGGCAAGGGGGAAGCGGGCGAAGGTGATCTTTTCGTAGGCATTGGTACAGCCGCATTCGTAGAGGCAGCCGATGGACTTGTCCGGTAGCACAGCCAGACAAGAATAGGCGGCCAGCCCTTCGTGAAGCGTCCGGGCGACTGGCCAGGTCCTGCCATCATCGTGGCTGACGCGCACGGTCAGGTTGGTCCGGCGCGTGCCGGCTGGATTTGAGAAGAGAAGCCGCCCGGCTTGTTTGCCCTCCGGCCAGCTATAGCGCAGGATGCTTGCCTGGCAGCGCGGTTCGACCAGTTCAGGGGCGTATTCCGGCACCGCCCAGATTTGACCACCGTCGTGGCTGAGCGACTGCGCGCGACGGTTTGCCTTGGCCGTCGTTCGCATGTTGAGCAGCAGGCCCCCCTTGCCGTCGGCCAGTTCGACAACTTGCGACTCGTTCATCTGAGGCCTCGCCGTGCCACCCAGCTTCCAGGTTTGGCCGTGGTTGTCGCTGTAAATGACATGCGAACCGTCTCCTGGGACCGAGCTGCTGGCGGGCGGGAGATTTGTGTGTGAGAACGAATGGTCGCACGGAATTACCAGGCGACCTTGGTGCGGTCCGTGTCGCATCTGGATGCCAACACCGGGTCCGGTTGCATACCAGCCCCACGTTGCGTCCTTGGTCGAGGCGGTGATGTTTATGGGCGCGGTCCACGTCCGGCCGTCATCCCCGCTCTGGGCGACCCAAACGGTGCGCGTTCCACCAGGGCCGTGCCGCTTGATTCGCTCCTCGCCAGTGTTGCCCGGATTATGCGTCAGCAGCAACCAGATTGTCCCGGACTGCTCCTCCACTACCGGACAGGGGTTGCCGCAGGTATTGGCTCCGTCATCCCAAACCACCTGTTGCGGGCTCCAAGTCCTGCCACCGTCAGAGGATCGTCTGAGCAGCAAATCAATGTCACCAGTATCCGACGCGCTGTTCTTCCGCCCTTCGCAGAAGGCCAGCAGCGTTCCATTAGTCGTGACGATCAGGGAGGGGATGCGGTAAGTGTGATAGCCGCCCTGGCGGGCGAGGAAGACATCTTGCTGCTGGAGCCCGGAAGTGGTTCTGCCAGCGATGGGTTTTCGGCAGACCAGCATTCGGTGGCCGGCGCGAACGCAGGCCTTCCCCTTGCCGTCTTCATCTGCCATGGGGAACAGGCCGCGCCCCGAGCAGTCGTGCCAAGACCATGCTGGGTCAGCCACACTCAACCAAATCTCCGGCCAGGCCGCAAAGCCCTTGGTTGAGTTGAAGGCAATTCCAGCCACCAACATTCCCGCCAACATACTTCTATACGTGCAGTCCATTAGGGAGAATCTTAGTGTAGTACGTGCCAAACGGCATCCTTTAAGACAAAGCGCAGCCGGACACGTCCGGGGCCTGGCTGAAACCCAAACGGCGTCAGCCCGGATGCCCGGGCAATTCGCTTATATCTTTGACGGGCGGGGCGGGTTTTCGTAGCGTCTCGGGGCTGTCACAGCGCAAATGATCAAGTATATCTTAACGAAGTTCGTCGGCTCGAAGAACGACCGAGAGGTTCGGCGCCTCCGTCCCTTGGTGGCGAAGATCAACGCCCTCGAAGCCGAACTCCAGAAGGTCTCTGACGACGTCTTGCGCCAGAAGACCGCCGCCTGGAAGGAGGAGTTGTCCAAAATTCAGGACGACAAGGAGTTGGCGCGCCGGCTGGATGAGATCCTGCCGGAGGCTTTTGCCGTCGTGAAGAACGCTTGTCGGCGGCTCTGCGGGACCGAGATCATCGTGCGCGAGCATCCGTTGAAATGGGAGATGATCCCCTTCGATGTGCAGCTCATCGGTGGTTACGCTCTGCATTCGGCACGGATTGCCGAAATGGCCACCGGTGAGGGCAAGACGCTTGTCGCCACCCTGCCGGTTTATCTCAACGCCTTGAGCGGCCGCGGCGTCCACATCGTGACTGTTAACGATTACCTCGCGGCGCGCGACAGCGAATGGATGGGGGCGGTGTATAAGTTCCTGGGGCTGACCGTGGGCTGCATTTTGCACGACCAACCGCCGCGCGTCCGGCGCGAGCAATACAACTGCGACATTACTTACGGCACCAATGCTGAGTTCGGGTTCGACTATCTCCGCGACAACGGGATGGCGGCGCGCAAGGAGGAGCAGGTCCAGCGGGGGCACTATTTCGCCATCGTGGACGAGGTGGACTCAATCCTCATTGACGAGGCGCGCACGCCACTCATCATCAGCGGCCCGGCGGTGGTCACGTACGACGAGCAGTACGCGAATTTTCGGCCGCAAGTCGAGGCGCTTTATCATGTGCAGGAGCGCCTGTGCAACCGTTTTCTGTCCGAAGCGCAAGAATTGCTGCGCAAGCTGCGCCCGGCCGACGGCTCCAACCCCGAACATCCGGAGGAGCTCGAGAGGCAGATCGGCCTCCTGCTGTTCCGGGTCAAGTGCGGCCAGCCCAGGTCCGAGGGCCTGCTGAAGTTCCTGGAGGAGCCCGAGAACCTGCGCCTGATGAACCAGGCCGAACTCCAGCTTCACGCCGACCAGAAGAAGATTGAGCTCTACAAAGAGAAGGAGGAGTTGTTCTTCGCGATTGATGAGAAAAGCCACGAGGCGGACCTCACCGAAAAGGGGCGCAACCATCTTAGCCCGAAGGACCCGGACGCCTTCATGCTGCCCGACCTGAGCACGGCCCTGCACGACATTGATAACGGGCCGGAGGCCGACGCGCGCAAGCGGCTGGAAGCCAAGACCAAGCTCCAGCAGGACTTCGAGACCAAGGCCCAGCGCATCCACGCGATTTCCCAGTTGCTCAAGGCCTACTGCCTCTACCAAAAGGACGTGCAGTATGTCGTCCAGGACAACAAGGTCATCATCGTGGATGAGAACACCGGCCGCCTGATGACCGGCCGCCGCTGGAGCGACGGCTTGCACCAGGCCGTCGAGGCCAAGGAGCAGGTCGAGATCGAGCGCGAGACGCAGACGCTGGCGACCATCACCATCCAGAACTACTTCCGCCTGTACCGCAAGCTGGCCGGCATGACCGGCACCGCGGAGACCGAAGCCTCCGAGTTCCTTGACATCTATAAATTGGGCGTGCTGGTCATTCCCACCAACCGGCCGGTGGCGCGCAAAGATGCCAATGATTCCGTTTATAAGACCAAGCGCGAGAAGTACAGCGCCGTCCTCAAGGAGATCAAGGAAGTCCACGGCAAGGGCCGGCCCATCCTGGTCGGCACCATTTCCGTCGAGGTCAGCGAGCACCTGTCGCGCATGCTCAAGCGGGAGGGAATCATCCACTCGGTGCTTAACGCCAAGTTCCACCAGCAGGAGGCAGAGATCGTCACCCGCGCGGGGCAGCGCGGCTCCGTGACCATCGCGACGAACATGGCCGGCCGCGGCACCGACATCAAGCTCGGGCCGGGCGTGGCCGAGGCCGGGGGCCTGCACGTCCTGGCCACCGAGCGCCACGAAGCCCGCCGCATTGACCGCCAGTTGCGCGGCCGCTGCGCGCGCCAGGGCGACCCCGGCTCCTCGCACTTTTTCATCTCGCTCGAAGATGATCTGATGCGCTTGTTCGGCTCCGACAAGATCGTCAAGTACATGGAGAAGATGGGCCTTGAAGAAGGCCAGGAGCTGGAACACCCGCTGCTCAACCGGTCCATAGGCCAGGCCCAGAAGCGCGTCGAGCAGCACAATTTCCAGATTCGCAAACGCACGCTCGAGTACGACGACGTGATGAACAAGCAGCGCGAAGTCATCTACGGCTTCCGCAACGAGATCATTCACTCCCCTGATGTCCGCGACCGCCTCATGGACATCATGGAGGAGGTCGTGCTGCAGAAGGTCGAGCAATTCACTACGGCCGAGACCGATTTTCACGACTGGAAAGTGCGCTCCCTGGCTGACTGGGTGAACCTGAATTTCCCCATCGGCATGCCCGAAAAGGAAATCGTTAAAGCCGCAGAGTCGGGCAAGGAGGAGCCGGTCAAAGGCTCCATCTTCGAGAACCTCAGCGCGGCGCAGTTCTCCGTCTGCAACTTCATCTCGGACAGCGTCCGCAAGGCCTACGAGATCAAGATCAGCTTTGAGAATCCCGAGGCTCTTAAGGAGGTCGAGCGCTACACGATCCTGAGCGCCATTGACAAGCTGTGGCAGGAGCATCTCTATGAGATGGACAGCCTCCGCTACAGCATCGGGCTGCGCGCGCACGGCCAGCGGGATCCGCTAATCGAGTACAAGGCCGAGGCGTACAAGATCTTTGATGAGCTGATGGTCAACATTAAGACCGAGATATGCCATAACATCTTCCGCAGCGCGTCCAGTCTGATGGCATTTGAGAACTTCCTCCGCAATGTGCCCCAGCAGACTACGCACCAGTCTGCGAGCGCCTTCGGCGGCACCACGACGGGGACCGCCACGGGCGCCGGGCCGACGCGCCGCGCGCCTCAGCAAGGCAGCGACATTGTCAGCGAAGCCGCCGCCGCCGTCGAGAGGGCCAAGCCGGTCCGGGTTGGCCCCAAGGTCGGCCGCAATGATCCCTGCCCGTGCGGCAGCGGCAAGAAATACAAGCAGTGCTGCGGCAAGAATTGATCGGAGCGAGCAGGCGTGGTTGGCTAAGGGTCTAGTCCGGCGCAAAAAAAGGAGAGGAGACCGAAGTCTTCTCTCTTGTCATGCCCGGGCGGAATCAGCCCGGGTCGTCAATTCAGAGGATTTGGAGTGGGGATCAGCCAGTCTCCAGCGCGGCGACCAACTTTGGCAGGACCACTTCCCTGGAGAAGAGCGAGCGCACGGCCGCGGATGGCTGCCGCGCGGCATAGCCTACACCAGGGGAGAGCTGTTGAATGTGTTTCACAACCTTGTCCACCTCGCCGTGTTGGGCCGCGAGGCAGACTAGTTCGTGCGGCGCCTTTTCCACAATTTCCGAGATATGACTGACGCGCGGGCCGATGTAAAGCACGGGGGCGCCGACGTTCAGGATGTTGTAGATCTTGCAGGGGTGCACCAGGCCAATGAAGGGATCGCCCATAACCACGACCTGAAGGTCGGCTGCGGAAAGCGAGTTCGAGACTTCACTGAGAGGCTGATATGGCAGGCAGACAACCTGCGTCAGCTTGCCTTCCGCCGCCCAGCGCTTCACCCGCTTGTACTCGCTGCCGCCGCCCACAAAGCAGAAGACAATTGACTTGTCCTCCTTCAGGCGCTCCGCAGCCGCGAGGAGCGTGTCCAGCGGATGGCACGGACTGTGGTTGCCTGAGTACATTACCACGAATTTGCCGTCCAGGCCGTGCGCCTTGCGGAATCGTTCCCGGCCCTGGGCATCGAATGTCACTTCCGTGTCGTGGGACCAGGGCGGAATGACAAGGACCTTTGCCCGCGCGATGCCCTTGGCAACGATGCGCTCTCGCATGAACCGGTCGAGCGCGATGATTCTATGGGCCCGCCGCAGACTGACGCGCGAAATCCAGTCCAGCACCTTCGCGGCGGGTGAGTTGGGCCGAAGCCACCCGGCGGCGATGGCCTCGTCCGGATTGAAATCCATGACCCAGTAGAAGAACCGGCTGCGGCGGAGCCTGGCCAACCCGGCGCCCAACAAAGAAATCAGCGGCGGCGATGTCAGGGCCACCACCACATCCGGCCGGGGCAACCGCGCGAGCCGCAAAGAGGCGAGCGCCAGGAAACTGGCAAAATCCGCGGCCCGCCGCCATTTGGCGCCTTTGCCAAATCCGGTGGATCCGACGCGACACACGCGGATCCCGCGCCACATCTCCTCTTTGGGAAACTGCGTTCGAGGTTGATCGTAGGCGCGCCGGCCGGTGACTACGGTTACCTGGTGACCGCGCTCGATGAGGCGCAGGGCCACGTCGGTCAAGTACTGTCCGGTTGCCATGACGTCCGGGTGAAAGGTCTGGTTCAGGAGGAGGAAGGTCACAAAAGGATGCTCAAGTGCTGAGACGCCGGATAGATCCGGAGGCGAGGACGGTGGCAGTGGTCAGCGATGAGCAATCAATGAAAGGAAGGCCTGCGCGACAGGTTGAATAGAATGGCGCACAGGATCAGGAAGAGGAAGACGATCGAGTGCATCTGGAATGGAAAATCAAAACGCGCATGGACGAGGCACCCGCCGAGCGCCAGCCACAGCAGCATGACAAAGCGCCTCCCGCTGTAGATGCCTCCGCCGCCAAACCAACGCAGCAGCACCGTCGCAAAGGCCAGGGCGATTAACGCGCTGCCAACCCAGCCGAACGTGATGCGTGTCTCCAGCCAGTCGTTGTGCAATTGTGCCCACCAATTGGCCTCAGGGGAAATGCGGTAGAGCTTTGAGACGTTCTCGAAGGAGCCCGGGCCGGTGCCGAAAACGGGATAATCCGCAGCGATAGGTCGGGCTCTGTCGTAGTCGCGTTCCCGCTGCTGGAAGCCCTCGCTCAGCTTGGCCATTCGCGGCTTGAGCGCTTTCCATCCCAGCGAGTACCCCAGGGCCAGCGCGCCGACGAAGAAAAGCGCCAGGACGCCCAATGTAGTTGTGCGCGTTCTCCCGGTCTCCTGGCGGTGCGTGGGAAGAAGGAAATGCGTGGCGGCCAGAAGCAGCCCGCCCAGGCCAAGTAATCCAAGTGTTATCAGCGTGCCGCCGCGACTGGTGGAAATGATCGGGCACGCGGCCATGATGCCGCAGCACAAGAGCACCACATGGTGGTCGTGGCGCCCGAATCCGCGTGACCGATGCAGCATCCACCAGAACCCGAGGCAAACCGGCCAAAGCAGGTTGAAGTATTGCGAGGCGTTCGCGTAGTAGGCATACGGGCCAAACTGCGTATCCGCCGTCTTGTGGATGGCTGGCCGGACGATAAACAACAACTCGCCTGATCCTTGGAGCCGTTGAATGATCCCTTCCACTCCAAGCAGGCCGCCATTGATCGCCAGCAACCACAAGAGGCGGCGCAACCGGGCAGGAAGGAACTCTGCCTGGGCCACCCCGCCCGGCCCATTCGCCCGGCGCGCAGGCCGTTGTTCGGCAGCGGACTTTCCCAACAGCCAATCGCGGATGGACCAAAACGAGAGCGCCAATCCAAGGTAGCTCCAGAACGCAAACCAGGTCGCGCTACGGTCGAAGCTGTGGGGAAGCCAGTGGACATACTGGCGCCGGTAGGTGAAAGCGAGCGTTTCCGGATCATAGGCAGCACGCGCGTTTAGGGCGCTGATCAGGCAGTAACCCAGAATCGCCGCCGTCAGCAGCGCGAGGATTCCGGTGAGTCTGGCGGGGGTGAACAGCCCGCAGGCTGCACCGGCGCCCGGTGGCTCTGCCCCGCCGTCGGCCCAGCGCGGCGGCCGGTAGTTCTTGAGATGGCGTATAGCCAATTTGACGGCTAACAATGCCCCCAGGCAGTAGCCGGCGCTGTTCATGACCCAGATGGACCAAGTCTCGCTGGTGCCAAACGCCCAAGGGCTGAAAATCACCATGGGGTAGATCAGACACTCGGTCAGCACTTCGCACGCCTGATAAATCTGCACGTCCCGTGCGCGCAATGGGAGGCGCTTGCGGGCCGGACACGGGGCGCTTGTCGTGTTGGGAATACTGTGCCCCATCAGTTTTGGCGTTTGAGATTCGCGCTCATCCGGGACTGCCTTAGTCGGCTCGTGGGCATCTCAAATCGGGCAGCGGGCGATTCAACGTTTAGGCTCAGGAGCTTCCACTCGGATCAGCTTCCCCAGTTCCTGGACCAGAGCGGCTTTGGCTGCTTCAGGCCGATCATACCCGGTGACCGCGAGTTCGAGGAAACGCTGTCCGTAGTTTCGGCTCCCGGCGAGGGCCGCGGCCACACGGCTCCCGAAGTCCTTCCGCCGATTGGCCAGCTTGGCGCTTCCGGTCGGGTCCTCGTAGATCCCATAAAAGACGTGGAGCAACCGGCCTTCGGCGCTGAACATATAGTGCTGCATGGCCAGCTCGATGCCCGCAATTGGAACCGTGATAGTCCCCAGGTCCGACTTCAGGCTCATACCCACTGCGGGGAGACACTTCTCCGGCCCGTGAGTCTTCGCCATCTGGATGGCTACCCGCTTCTGCAAAGAATGGGCAGGAAACCATCGAAAGTAGTAGAGTTCCCAGGAATTGCCGCGGTCATCCACCCAGCGGGCATGCTTGTCTTCATCGGAACGGAATTGTCCGAGAATCTCGGGTGGGATCTTCACCTCGCTGTAATTGGCGCTTGGGGCCAGGGGCCGCACCGACCATTCTGCGTTGGCAACCATCGAAGATTCGTGAGAACGATACCAAAGCTCGGTACCGGCTTCGACGACGAGAAGCCAGGCGAGGAGGGACAACGAGACAACCGGACCACGGACTACGGGACTACTGGCCATTGGTCTTGCCGCTCCGATTTCCGCTTTCAGCATTTCAGTTTTCAGCATTTCAGCGTTTCCCCTGAACCGCCAGGCCAGGAGCCAGACAGAGAGAAAGCAGGCAACGAGAATGGTGACGCTGGCGGGGTCGTGCCAGGAGGAGACTGCCGCGATCCCCTTTGCGGAGGCGACGCCAGTCAGCACGAGCGTGCGCCCCACGTTAAAGGCGAAGGCCAGGACGAAGCCCAACAGAACCACTCCAAACCTGCGGACCAGGGCAAGGCGGTAGAGTTCCCCCAGGAACAGGGCGATCATCAGCGTGGCCTGGAAGGATCGGATGCCGCTGCACGCCTCGTCAACACCCACCATTCCGGCGCCGATCTCAATGACGTTGCCATGCTGGACGGCTGGGATTCCGAACAGGCCAAGCAATTCGATCGTCGTCGCAACATTAAGCCGCATCAGGGACTGGATCAGGAAGTTCTCCACGCCGGAGGGCCAGGGGACGGCCACGAGGAAGAAGCAGACGGGGAAGACGAGCCCACGGGACCACGGGACCCCAGGGCCACGGGAGCGGAGCATGAGCAGCGTGAGACCGATGACAATGAGGGTCCAAAGGAGGCTGGTAAGACGCCAGATCGGGTTGGCCTCGTGGAAGAAGCGAACCGGGGCGTAGAGCAGGCAGAGGAGGAAAATGCTGAAATGCTGAAACGCTGAAACGCTGAAAGCAGCCGGGGCGGGGGCGTTTCCGCTTCTCCGTCTTTCGGCGTGTCGCCAGAGCAGATAGAGGCAGAGGAAAGGAACCGCCCAGCCGTAGTGGTATTGCTCATAAACCGACCACTGCGCGCCAAGCCAGTAAATGAGAACCAGCCAGTAGCCGGCGAGGGGAAGGAGATAGAGGAGGGAAGGGACCACGGACTACGGTGCCACGCTAAGTGCTGAGCAGATAAAACGCTGAGAGGCCGAAATCAGGCGCCTTGCTTCTTGGACTTTGACACCCTGCCTGTGAAATCGCCGTATGGTTGCCCACGCGCCCTGCCTATTCGCCCGCCTCGCGCAGCGCCCGAAGCTGCCGAAACAGATCATACACCACGTCCCGCAGGTCAGCGTAATCAAGCCGAACGATTGGCCCCCGCTCAAGGTGGTACACAATGCGATAGTCCCCAAGCAAAGCAACTTCGTTGGGAAGTTGCGACTCAGCAGTTGGAGGCCGGCACCCGCGCTCTCACGAAACGGGACAACGCAAGGCAGAGACAAAAGGACAGAGAATGGCGAGCCGACGAAAGAGCTGAAGGCTGAATGCCCAAATCAAAGGTCAGAGATCAGAGCCAGGCGTCCTGACGATGCGGTCGCGGCGGGGTTTGGCGGGCGATCCCACGCAGACTTTCCACGCCGGCCGGTCCGTGAATACGCTCGAACGCGCCCCGACAAGGGCTGCTTGCGTGATGTTCCGTCCTCGCGAGATAGGCCTGTGGCATACCCTGAAGGAACGACGAGGAATCGTTCACTTGTGGATCAGCGCCAGAGCGAGCGCGACCAGGGAGCAGACCAAGGCTGCCAGGCTAAGAACAATGCCGATGCAGCTTCGCTTTACGGGGGCAATTGGATTTGCGAGAGCCGGCGGGGGCTGCTGGGGCGTGCTCACCGCCAAGGCGAAGGCCCAGTCTTCGCTGTGCGTCAGACTCAAGGCCACTGTGGGGGGGCTGATTCCCTCATTCGCCAGCACGCGTAAATGGGGTTGCCCGGTTTTGTCCCGCACCACTTCAATCATGTTCATCTCCAAGCCGGCATAGGCCGGCTGGCACTTTCTGAAAGCCTCTTTCGCACACCAACGCGCGGCAAAGTGCATTCGGGGATTCGGCTGGGCAATGCAGTACGCAATTTCCGCAGGGGTGAAGTTGGCCTTGTAGAACGGCTCCTCCCAAAAGTCCTTTGCTTCGGGCAGTGCGGATACTAACTCAACGTCAATGCCACACGCCAGGCCAGAATCCGAAGCTGGCATTTTGGCAGGCGGCTGCTCTTGGGCCGGCGACACGACCTGCCGCACTGCTGCGTTGGAACTGACCGGGACCTCTGGTGGCACCGCGGTGGGGCCGGGTCTGTTTCCTCCCAATGCCGCTTCCAGCTCGCCGAAAGTGCGGAGGGTATGCAGATTCTCGATCTTGATCCCCAGACGGCGGCGGATTTTGGCGTCGAGCGTGGCACGGCCCAAGGAGCTGCGCAGCCGCCCCGAGGACGCCAGCACAAAGTCCCGTCCGATCTGCGCTGGCTCCAGTCCGCACAATTCACTGACGATGACGGTCAGCGCCTTGTGCGTTGTAATAGGGGCTTGCTGAACCTGGCCTGCGGAGACTGGGGGGACAGTTGGGGTATTATTCATCATGGAATGTCTAAAGGCCTCTCAAACATAGACTGCATACTCGACCTTGGGTGCCGTCAGGCAGGACTTCATCCACGAGATGGGCTTTGATCTCACGCAGGGCCGAGAGCGTCCGCTCGCAGTGGTGGCAATAGGGCTCTTCGCGAGCGAGGGCGCCCCACGCCTGCTCGTAAGCTGCCAGCCGATGGCTCAACTCCAGCAGAAACTGAGTGGCCTCGCGCCCATTCGACAGTTGGTGATCAAACGCCAGGGTGAGGTGGAAGCAGCCCGGACTCTGAGCTGGCGCGAAAAGTTCAGCGCCCACTCCAAGAATAGCGCTCTGGCACTGATTGATCAGCGGGCTAAAGAAAGTGGCACCCTCCTGGGCCAGGTCGGTGATAGTGAACGTGCCGCCAGACAGGGACTCGACCGGCAACTCTCCGTTGAGATACTGCACGGTCAACTCGCGCAGTTCCCCGTCCAGTTCCTTCAAACTCTTTGCCTCCGCGCGACGCACGACGGGTACTTTCAGGCCTTGTCCGGCGTCGAATGCGAAGCCAATGTTCACCTCTTGATAGAAGTTGCGGCAATTGTCAGTATAGAAAGCATTAAGGGCGGGAAACCTCTGGAGCAACCGCGCGACCTCGTAAACCAGCACCGCTGAAAGGTTGATGCCAGCGTGCTCGGCAGCCGCGCGCAAGCCAGGGGTCGGGCAGGCGACCGTCACCGCGCTGGGCAAGGTGTGCTGGGCGGCGGCCCGGAGGAGACTGATCTCCAGCCGTTTGCTGCGCGAGACCTTATCTGTGCGGTAAGGCACGTTCGCAGGAGGCGTAATACGTGCCGTCTGCTGGTCCTTGTGTGTTTCGGTCTTACTGGTGGTATTCGCCTCTGCCCGGGCCCCGAGGGAGTTTAGCACATCCCGGCCGCGAACCAGCCCTCGCTTAGCGAACTGCGCCGGATCGAGGCCGTGGCGGCTGAGGAGTTCACGCGCCTTGGCGCTGAAGCGCTGTCCCTGTGGGGCAGCTTCAGATGACACGGCGGTGCTTGGAGACAGCAGCGGTTCAGGGCCGACAGCGACGACCGAAGGAGTAGCTTGTGCTGCGGCTTCTGGTTTCTCCTGCTCTTCGGGAAACGCCGCGCGGCCGTTCTGGCTGACCAGACAGACAAAGCCCCCGACCGCAATCTCGTCACCTTCGCGGTGCCGATACTGGACGATGCCTTCAACAGGCGCGTGCAATTCGAAGGTCGTCTTGCTCGTTTCGAACTCCGCGAGCGCCTGGCCGGCTGTTACTCGGGCGCCCGTGGCAACGCGCCAAACCAGCAGCTTGGCACTCTCGTCGTTGGTGTTCTCCTTGGGCAGACAGACCAACACAGGTTCTGCTAGAGGCTGCTCCATACCTTCAGTCGGTGAGGGGCCGTCCGGCCAGAACCATTCCCCGTGCTCGGTGAATGATTTGTTTCTGGCCCGGCAAAAGCTCCCTCTCCAGCGGTCCGCAAGACGGAATGGGATGTTCCGGCGAGGCGATCCGCGCCAGGACTTCTAGCGCTCCAGGCGCGTGTTCAAGAATCTGGGCCGCCACTTCCGCGCCGAACGCGGCAAAGCCCAGCCCTTCTTCCACCAGCAGCAGTCGGCGGCTTCTCAACACCGACTCCAGGATGGGATTCAAGTCCAGGGGATACAGCCGCATCGGACAGATGATTTCGCACGCGATCTCATGCTCCTCGAATAGCCTGTCCACGGCCTGCTCCACGTCGGGCAACATGCCGCCGTAGCAGACAATGGTAAGATCGGGCGTTGTGCCTTCGGGGCGCAGACGAGTGGTGGGGAGTGAATCACTGGTGTATTCCAAGGCAAAGCCGTCGTTAATGCCGCCTCCAGCCCGCATGGCGTAGAGCAGCTTGTTCTCGATAACCAGTGTGGGGCGGTCCACGGCGGCGAACAGCCGGTCATAGAATTCGCCCGGGTCAAAGCGGTGGTGGATCGCCAGGACCTGCGTCTCCGGCACGCCGAGGAAATGCTTTTCCAGGCTTTGACTGTGCGTGGCACCATAGCCGCGTTTACCCCCCATGGGAGTCCGGATGATCAGCGGCACTTGGACCTGGTTGTTATACATGTAGTGAAACTTGGCCGCGTGATTGATGAACTGGTCGGCAGCCAGGGTCAGGAAATCGCCGAACATGATCTCGCACACGGGCCGCAGCCCGGCCAGGGCGAGGCCATTGCCGAGGCCGACAATGGCAGCCTCGCTGATGGGCGTATTTAGCACACGGCCCGGGAAGTCGGCGCTTAAGTTCCTGGTCACCTTGAACGCACCGCCGTAAGGCCCCTCGATGTCTTCGCCGATAAGCATAATCCGCGTATCCCGCTCCATGTTTCGGCGAAGCGCGTCGTGGATGCAGTTCACCACCCGAGCACACGCCGGCAACTCAGCGCGTTGCCACTGCGGAAACCGAGGGGCCCCGCGGACCCCGGCTTCCGGTAATGGCGCGGCAAAAGGGGCCTTCCTCGCTTCGTCCACCGCCGCCGCAACGCGCTGCTGTGCGGCTTGCCGCATTTTCGCGCCGTCGTCGGGGTGGGCCTTGAGAAACACGGTGATCGGATCGCGCTCCCAATGCCCCTGCACTTCCTGCGGCTCCCGCGTATCGTCGCCCTTCGAGTGGGCCATCAAACGGTAGGTGTCCACCCGCAGGAAGCCGGGACCGCGAGTGCGCCGAACCTGCTCGACGGCTTGGTGTGTCTTTTCCAGCAACTCGTGCGGCTGCCAGGTGTTCGCTTCCAGCGCGGGGACGCCGAATGCCGCCGGGCGGGCCAGGATATCGCCGGCCAGCGTCTGCGCTTGGGATGTGCTCTGGGCGTAGAGGTTGTTCTCCAGGACCATCAACACCGGCAACTGCCACTTGGACACAATATTGAGCGATTCATAAAGCGCACCCTCTCCCAAGGTGCCGTCACCGACGAAAGCCACGACGATATTGTCCCTATTCAAGCGCTTCAGGGCCAACGCCATGCCGGCAGCTACCGGGGTCATGCCGCCCTGCACGCCGTTGCTGAAGAAACCCTCGGCGCACAGGTGTTGGCTCCCGCCCCGGCCGCCGCACACTCCCGTCTGGCGGCCCATGATTTCGGCGATCAGCCCTCCCACGTCGTCTGTCTGCGCAACGTAGTGACCGTGGCAGCGGTGGTTGCTGAAAACCACATCGCCGCGCCGCAGGCGGGCGGCCACCGCCACACCGGTCCATTCCTGGCCGATGCAGGTGTGCACCGTGCCAAACAGTTCGCCCTTTCCGAACAAGTCAAGCAGAGCCTGCTCGACCTCGCGAATCAGCACCGCTTTGGCATACTGGTCAAGCAGCGGCACGGTACTTGTCCTGTCTCGCTCAGGACTGGCTATCGCTGCCGAAGACATGTAAGTATTCTTAGTCATCTCAGCCCACAATCGTCTTCAGTCAGCGGTCCCGCAATCCGGTCATTTGGGCAACTGGCCCGGTGTTAGCGGTGCGGACTGCGCTGTAAGAGGGCTTTCTTGCGCCTCCAAGGGGTCCAGGCGCGACCGGAGCAGGCCGCCCAACAGTTTGGCCAGGTCGGCATGTCACAAATTCGCTATAGGGCAGGTTCTCACTTCACGGTCTGGAGTTAGCAGTCCCGTGGTCCCGGATTCTCACTTTCAGCATCTCAGCGCTTCCGGCTTTCTTTCCCCAGTCAACGATCAACTTTCTCGACTAGCAACCGTCTCTGAACCACTTGGGCCGGGTTGCCTGACGAAACCGTCCACGGTGGCACATCCGAGAAGACGCTCGAACGGGCGCCCAAAACCGCCCCTTGGCCGACTGTAACGCCGGGCCCAACGAAAACATCTGCCCCCAGCCAGGCTTGATCTCCAATAATAATCGGGGCTTTGGTCGGCCCGAAGCTGGGGTCGGAAGTATCGCGGCCACCTGCGCAGAGGTAGCAATACTGCGAGACGGTGGCGTGAGCGCCAACATGAATGGGCGCTACGCTGTAACAATCCACCTTTGGTCCGATTTCGGCACTGTCGTGCATGAAGAGGTTCCACGGTGCCCAGATCACAACACTGCTCGAAACCCGGGCGGTGGGGGCGAGTTTCGCCCCGAACAACGCGAGCAGAAACCGCCGCCAGCCGTGACATACACGCGGCGAGGGCCGAAACAGAAGCACCCAGGCCACACCCCAAAGGGCGCGTGCCGCCTTGTTCCACCAACCATAAGTGGATGGCAGGTCATTGCGGACACGGATGCCAGGTGCAAGGGGGGCACTCACCTGATAATCCTCTCAAAAATGAAACTCAAGGGCAACTCTTTCCCTCTGGTTCGGGACCCGAATCCTTAGCGAACGCGCGGAGTGACCCAAACTGTGGCCACGACGCACCAAGCGCGAGGAGATAGGAGTCGAGGACAACCCTTTTGAGGCTTGCGGTTGCTTTTGCAGGACCTCCGGGGAGCG
>Ga0209201_1000745_pt1 | contig 42166 bp, 30 predicted proteins | sample AD_UKC055_MetaG_FD_184411 | JGI IMG/M metagenome (GOLD analysis project Ga0209201, IMG submission 184411) | Active sludge microbial communities of municipal wastewater-treating anaerobic digesters from USA - AD_UKC055_MetaG (SPAdes) (version 2) | ecosystem: Engineered > Bioreactor > Anaerobic >... | reverse complement strand
GTGTGCGCGTCCGAAACGGCCTTCCTCGGTCCCGGTGGCGCGGAGATCGTCGCGGAGGATTTTGACCATGCCGATGCGCAGGGGGCCACGAGCCAGGTATCCATCCATCGCGTAGAACTGGGTTTGGCCGTCATCCCATCGGTCACTGGGGGTCAGCACAAACCAGGGCTTCTCCCAATGCAGGAGATCGTTACTGAAACTCATCATCGTTGTGCGTCGCTGCCCGCTCCAATGCGCGCCGGTGATGTAAGTAGAGATGGTCGCGACATAGACTTGGCGAATGGGGTCCCAGGAGAGACCGGTGATGTCATGATCGTGCGGTATAATAACGCCCTCGGTAAGCGGGCGCCAACGAATTCCATCGGCGGAGATCAGTAGACGAAAGCCGCCATCGAGCCAGTAGCTGTAGACATATCGCGCGGAAGGATCGGGATGTTTCGGTCCGCGATCGAGGACGGAGGAACCGAACTGGATTTCCGGTGTTTCGCAGAGTTGGGGCGGTCGAATAAAGTGAATGCCCTCCTCCGATTCCATGGTGGCCAGATGTGAGCGACCGGTGTTTTTGTCATCGCGCCACGCGCCATACCAGATTCGGTATCGTCCCGTCTGCGGATCGCGGATCACGCTGAGGTAAGGCTGGAAGCAGCGGTCTTCGGGGCCGGTGACAATGGGGTTGGGGATGGCGGTGTCCCGCTGGGGCTGAATGACGACGCGCTCGATATTCGTGCTTTGCGCGATGAGGTAGTCATCAATCAAGAGATGGGGACCTGGCTGTGCGGGTATGGGGAGATCAATGTCGGGCGCGTGTCCGGGGATGCCTTCATCCGGTCGGTAGATGACAGAGCGATCCTCGCGGTGCGCTGACGCGGACGAGTTCTCATCTGCACTCGCGGTATAAGCGGTCAGCAGAAGGATCAGGAGAAGCGAGATTGTGCGGATTTTCATTTTTTGTCCTCGCTTATCAAGATGGGATTCTCAGAACGCAAACGGGCGGGAACGGCAAGAGCTGGGGGAAGGGGGGGAGCGGAGGCAGGAAGTCTGAGCCATGATTCGCATGATCATAGGATGAGCAGGATGAAGAAAAAGCCATGGGATTCCTTTAATCGGATGAATCAACATTCAGACAGTCAGGTACTTTCGGGGAACTGTCTGCAACTTTTGATCTTTGAGTGATTTGAGCGGAGGGGCAGGGGTTCGAACCCTGGGTGCAGTTTGATCCGCACGCCGGTTTAGCAAACCGGTGCCTTCAGCCTCTCGGCCACCCCTCCGATAAAGGCTGATTCATTCTTCTATGTGAAAATAATCTATCGCATCGTTTGGATCGGAATTTCCGACATCCCTATTGAATTTCCGGGTCAGTTCCTTGTTACCCCACCGGACACATTCACGCGGTGGGGGTGGGATTCGAACCCACGGTACGCAAGCGTACGCCGATTTTCAAGACCGGTGCATTCAGCCAACTCTGCCACCCCACCAGTCTTTCATTATTGTATCGCCTGATCGTCGATTCAACAACAGCCGAGCTGTCGGTGAACAAGGCATATTCTGCTACCATCCGGTCCCATCAAAGTCAAGAACGGCTGCCGGAAGTCCAGCGAACCTGCCCGCCGGGTCCCTACGTCTTCCGAGCGGCTTTTGTTACTTTGGATTTTCAAATCGATGGTGGATGACGATGGAACTGACGGTTCTGATTCCAGCATATAATGAGGCGGCGCGTCTCGAACAGACGGTTCGGGAATACGCTTCCTATTATGCGGAACGAGACGCGGAAATCCTGATTATTGTGAATGGCTCCAGCGACAAGACCGGCGAGATTGCACGCGCCCTGGAATCCGAGTTGCCGAATGTGCGTGCCTGGGAAACCCCGGAGAAGCTCGGCAAGGGAGGAGCAATTTACCGGGGATTTCAATTGGCGCGGGGCGAGATTATCGCGTTCACCGACGCGGACAACTCCACGGTCCCCGCGCAGTTGGACCGTGTGATCGACGCGGTGCGGAGGGGCGCAGATGTGGCCCTGGGGTCACGCTGGCTGCCGGACAGTTTTCAGGAAATCCCACAACCTCTCTCGCGTCGGATCGCCAGCCGGATTTTTAATTTGATTGTCCGCATCCTGTTCGGACTTCCATACAAGGATACTCAATGCGGCGCAAAGGCGTTTCGGATGACGGCGCTCAAGCCGATTTTGGACCGCCCCATGTCCTCCGGGTGGGCGTTCGATGTGCATCTGATCTGGACTCTCTGTCAGCGAGGCGCGCGGGTGGTTGAAGTGCCGCTTGTCTGGCGCGATAATTCCGGGTCCCGTTTGAGAATGCACAGGGACGGCCCGGCGATGCTGCTGGAGCTTCTGCGGATCCGCTTCGGTAAGACGAATTGATTCATCATCAATGGAAAGGAAAGGAAGAAAGAAATGAGAACCGTGTTCCTCCTGCTTTTCGCGACCTGTGTGGCGTTCTGCGGATGGACCCATCCCACCTCGATTGATAAGGACGGCATGTTGAAGGTGAACGGGGAGCGGGTATTTATCCTGGGCCTCTATCAGCAGGCAAAGGACGATACCTGGGCGGCGGAGGTGGCGGAGGCGGGATTCAATCTCATCCGTTGCGGCTCCTCGAAAGAAGAGCTGGATCGGGCGCAGGCGCATGGTCTTGAAGCGTGGATTCCCCTGGGCGGAGTGGCCGTCTCCAGTGACAAAGACGCAGAGCAGCTGAAATCGATTGTGGACTCATGGAAAAACCACCCCGCGCTGGCAGTCTGGGAAGGGCCGGATGAGATTCTGTGGAATGTCTGGTATTCGCGCTGGATGAACGCGGAGAAACGCTGGAACGAAGTGGAGCAGGCTTTCAAGAAGTACAAAGAGACGCATTCCTCGCCCGGGAATCCGGATGCGCTTCATGCTCAATGGCTGCGATACTGCCGGACCGGACGGTTTGAGCTTGCTGAAGGGGTTGAGGAGGATCTGCGGAAAACCCTCGAAATGCCCCCGGCCAATGAACGTCTCAGCGAATGGCGCAACTACGTGAACCCGCTTTATGAGCAACTCGAGCGCGGAACGGATATCATCCGAAAAACCGACCCACAGCATGTGCTGTGGTTCAACCATGCGCCACGAAACTCCATGGAGGACCTCACCCGGTTCGGGACTGTTGCGGATATTGTCGGATGTGATATCTACCCTGTGCCGCCGGACTCCTCGAACGGCCACAGCGACCTGATTGACAAAACAATCACGAGTGTCGGAGCGTATACGCGGCGCATGGCCAAGTCCGCACCGGGAAAACCGGTGTGGATGGTATTGCAGGGATTCGGCTGGAAGGATATCGGCGGAGGAGGCTCCACGGCACGACCGACGTACAGCCAAACGCGGTTTATGGCCTACGACGCCATCGTCTACGGGGCGAGAGGGATTCTATACTGGGGAACCCATGCCATTGAGCGCGATTCGGAATTGTGGTCCGATATCAAGAAAGTGGTTTCAGAACTGGATTCTCTACAGCCGTTTCTTTCGGCGCCCGAGCGGAACGATGGATATAGCCTGGTGGAGTATCCATCATCCAGGTCCGATGAGCGGCTTGTCGTTTTCATGGCGAAGGAACGAGACGGCCGGTGGGCGTTTATTGTTGTCAACGAAGCGGATGAGGCGACCCAGTTCGATCTGTGCGGGCTGGAGAAGCTGAACGGCAGGGAATTGGAGGTTTTAAATGAAGGGGAAAGCCTTGTTGTCAAGAACGGGCGTGTAACCTATGGACTGCCGGGGCGAGGTGCATCGGCGCTGGTGACGAGGCCGTAGGATGAAGGATGAGAGGAGGGGCTTCTACGAAAGCGATGGGACGAATAGGACCAATAGGACCGATTAGAACTCCCGGAGAGAGATAGCGCTTTGACGGAGAGGTGTGAATGAAATCGTTAATAGATCGCCGAACGTTTTTTGTTGGAATGACAGGGCTGTCCGGGACACTGTGGATAGCGCCATGGGTGAGGGCAGCGGAACAAGTTGCCTTGAAACCCATGCCGAGACGGGCGCTGGGCCGAACAAAACAGGAAGTCTCTATGTTGGGCTTGGGAACGGCGCCTATGGGTCATGCGTATGTCGGGGAGGAAATCGCGGTTCCGGCGATCCATGCGGCTCTTGACCAGGGGGTCAACTATATCGACTCGGCGCTGATTTATGACGATGCGCAAGCCTATGTGGGCAAAGTGACACCCACCCGCCGCGATGAGATGTTCCTCATTACGAAAACCTGGGCAAATACATGGGAAGAGGCCGAGAAAAGTCTGACCTCATCGCTCAAAATACTCGCGACCGACCATGTGGATTTGTGCCATATTCACAATATCGGCGCGTTGGATCCGAAAAAGGTCCTTGCGGAAAAGGGCAGCCTGGCGTATCTGATTCATGCGAAGGAGAAAGGATTAACCCGGTTTGTTGGAGTCACAGGACATTTCAAAATCTCGTTTTTCCCCGACGTTTTGAACACGGGGGAAATTGATGTGATGATGGTGGTTCAGAACTTTGTAGACTGTCACTTGTACGACTTCCGCAGCGCAGTGTTCCCATTGGCGAAGAAACACGGCACGGCGATTGTTGCCATGAAGGTATTCGGTGGAAGGAACGTTGAGGGTACTTCGGCCCCATGGGGGCAATACCCTCGCCCCGGTTCCTCCCAGATGCCGAAGGATCTCCTTCCGGATGCTTTGCGATATGTGTTAAGCCTGGAGGATGTGAATGTGGCGCTGACCGGAGTCTATAACGGTCAGGAGATTGTGCAGAATGCCGGGTGGGCAAAGGAGTTCACACCGATGACGGCCGAAGAAAAGAAGTCCATCGAAGAGAAAGGGAAACAGATGGCGGCGGATTGGGGAACTCGATTGGGGGAAGCGGGTTAAAGAATCAGGAATTAAAGACCGGAGACCAGAGACCACAAACCGGAAATTAAGGTATGTGCCGGCAGGAGTAAAAACGTATGAGCGTTTTGAATTCCATCGGGGAAACGCCTCTTGTGGAAATTCGGAATGGGGAGTTGTCTCCACGGGTCCGTATTCTGGCAAAGCTGGAAGGCTCCAATCCGGGTGGGTCCGTAAAGGACCGTCCGGCGCATTTTATGGTCGAGGATGCGGAACAGACCGGCCGATTGACACGGGATAAGATCATTCTGGAACCCACTTCGGGAAATACCGGGATCGGTCTGGCGATGGTGGGCGCGGCGAAAGGATATCGGGTGAAGCTGGTCCTTCCGGGATGTGTAAGCACGGAACGTCAGGCGACGCTTGAGGCATTCGGGGCGGAACTGGAAATTACAGACCCGCTCGCCGGGACAGATGGAGCCATTCGCCGGGCGCACCAGATTCTGGAATCTCACCCCGACAAGTATTTCATGCCGAACCAATTCGAGAATCCGGCAAATCCGCTTTCGCACTATCTGACCACGGCGCCGGAAATTTTCAGGCAGAGCCGGGGGGAGGTGGATGTTTTTGTCGCGGGGATGGGAACCACCGGAACTCTGATGGGAGTGAGTCGGTTTCTCCGGGAAAAGAAGCCGGGAGCGAGAACCATCGGCATCGAGCCGGTGGAAGGGCACAAAATCCAGGGTCTCAAGAACATGCGTGAGGCCATCGTTCCGAAGATTTACAATGAGAAGATGCTGGACGGCAAAATCACAGTGGATGATGAGGAAGCCTATAACGCGGCCCGGTGGCTCGCCATCAAGCAGGGGATCTTTGTGGGCATGTCAAGCGGGGCAGCATACGCGGGGGCATGGCGTGTTGCACGGGAGATGAGCAGCGGCACGATCGTGGTGTTACTCCCGGACCGGGGAGACCGATACCTCAGCACAGTTCTGTTTCGGTCCACATGTGCGAAATGCCCACCGTAAGGGGGAGAATTAAAATTGAAAAATTGAAGAACACGAATGGGGTGGAGGGAGTAGGCAAAGCGGGGGGAAGCCGGTCTTACTTGGGAGGAGAAAAGGCTTCGTTAGTGGCGCTGCCGGTTGTATTTGCCTGCATGGCCACGACCGTTTCCGGAGAAACAGAGGTTGCCATTCCCGATAGCGACAGCGAATCAGAGATTGGGGAGGCAGTGGAGAGACTTGGGGAAGCGGAGATCAGGTTTCGAGAGGCGGTGGCGAGGCCCGGAGAGGCAGAGGACAACTTCGGGGAGACTGTGAACGATCTGGGAGAGACAGCGGAAGTGATATCCCCGACGATTCCGGGTGCGATTTCCGGGGAGGCATCCGCAATGAAATAGTCGAGCTCGGCGAAATCCGTTTCTTCGGCCTGAAGGATATCGGGACGCGGCCCGTATTTTTTTCGGAGTTCGTTGTAGAGTTCCAGCACTCGTTGCATATAGTCCTTGGGAGGCTGCTGTCCGGCGCTGATGCGGTTTTTGACGCGGGTGGGGCCGCTGTTGTATGCACGGATACCGTCCCGGACATTTCCGAATTGCAGGATCAGCGTAGAGAGGTGCAGGACTCCGAGCCGGACATTCTGGATCGGATCGAGCAATGTTTTCTGGCCGGTCCATTCCATGGGCCGATCATTGTCCCAGAGATTGGGGGATTTATCGACGACTTGCTCGGCAAGGTCTTTTCCGACGAACGGCATCAATTGCATCAGGCCGGTAGCGCCCACCTCGGATTTGGCATCCGGGTGAAAGGCGGATTCCGTAATGATGATGGCGACAATCATCAGCGGATCATACCCGAACCGTCGGCTTTCATTGAAAACAGCGTCGGCCAGTTTTGCCTGATCGTTCTCGTTCATAGCGCCTTCGCTGAAGTCTTTGATTACATCGAGGACTTTGAGTCGTTCCTCCAGTTCCGCGATCCTTCGGTTGAGGTCCGCCCGCTCCAGATCGAATTTCTCAGCCTGTTGACGGATTTTCTCCTGGGCGCCATCCAGTTCCTTTTTTATTTCGAGCGCATTCAGTTGCTGTTCTTTGAGTTGTGCATCTTTCTGGGCGATGATGAAGTAGGAGCCGACGACGTAGCTGAGGAATAGGAAAAGGAGAATGGCCGCCACGGTGGGAGACAGCTGGATGCTGGGACGTTTGCGGCGCAATGTATGGTATTTGACCATAAGTTACCTCAGCGAAATCCGACAGGCTGGAAGCCTGTGCCACCCATTCGGGGGCAATCCATGAGTTTCCCCTGCGCCTTCTTCAAGACCGCTTCTTTCCCCTCTCCCTCCGGGAGGGGGTTGGGATGAGGGTTCTCGTGCAGGCATCGGACCTTGCCATAATGAAATAGATTATCATATAAAGGACATTTTGTACCGTTCTCCTCACACCGACCCGACGGGGTTCGGATGGGGAGCGATCGGGGAAAGACCGCCGGTATACCATTCTCCTTGACACAAATAGGGGAATCCAGTAGCGTTTAACTTCCTTGAGATCGCAGGTTTTTCTGCGAGAAAACCAGGAAACGAACGATATTTTCGGGAGAATGACAATACGAGTCTCCCCCGAGGAGGAAACAGAGATGGTGGAAGGCAAGGCTTTGGGCCTCATAGAAACTCGCGGTCTGGTCGGCTCGATCGAAGCCGCGGACGCGATGGTAAAAGCCGCCAGTGTCACATTGATCGGCAAGGAAAAAGTCGGGGGCGGATTTGTGACCGTCATGGTACGCGGCGATGTCGGCGCGGTTAAAGCGGCCACGGATGCCGGCGCGGCAGCGGCACGCAAAGTCGGAGAGGTTGTTTCCGTGCATGTCATTCCGCGTCCGCACTCCGAACTCGAGAATATTCTGCCGAAACAGGGCTGACAAGACGGACCTTTGCGGAAGAACGAGTCGGATCACCGGTGACTTGGGGACGCCCGAACTGACAAACGGCGGCCGCTGGGTTGCCGGTGTGTTGTTTTGGGCGTGAGTTTGGACCTTCACCGCGACTTTTCCCGGGGGGAAAGGGAGAAGAGCAGGGGTCGAATTGGGGCCAATGGGACTGATGCGCATGAGTCGAGGGACTAACTAAAAGAACCTCACCCCAACCCTCTCCCGGAGGGAGAGGGGGAAGAAGGCGGAGTGGGGCAAGCAGTGGGCGAGAAGGCTCTTGAAGGATTCATTGGTTAAGGAACGGTAGATTCAGGGATTTTTGGCAGGGAATAGATGATGGTGGATGAAGTCGATCCCCGCGCGATAGAGGAGATTGTTCGGCGTGTCATGGACCGTCTGGTCCGAGAAGAACCGCCAACCGATCCGAATCGGAAGGCGGTGCGGATTGGGGTCTCGGTTCGTCACCTTCACCTGTGCCAGGAGCATGTGGAGATTCTGTTTGGGCAAGGGTATCACCTGGAACCACGGAATGAGCTCTATCAAAAGGATGAATACGCCAGCACATCGGTGGTGACCCTGGTTGGACCACGAATGCGGTGCATGGACCAGGTTCGGGTTCTTGGTCCCACACGGGACCAAAGCCAGGTGGAGGTATCCCGCACGGATGCGATTTTTCTGGGGATCGATCCCCCGGTTCGCCCTTCCGGTAATCATGAGGGAACCGGCGGGGTCATTGTGGTGGGGCCGGTCGGAGTTATTCACCTGAAACGGGGAGTGATCCGCGCCAACCGTCATATACACATCCACACCTCCGACGCCCAACGATGGGGACTGAAGGACAACGATACGGTTCGGGTTCGAATTGCGAATGTCCACAAGAGCACAATCCTGGAAGGTGTCCAGGTCCGTGTGCGGGACAGTTTCCGGGCGGAAATGCATGTGGATACCGATGATGCAAATGCGTGCAGCGTGTCCACGGGAGATTTTGCGGAGATACTGGACTGAAGATGGATATCGACCGTCTTACAGAGGTGATTACCGAGGAGGTTCGAAAGTACCTGGCCGAGAGCGGGCCATCCGCTCCGGCCTGTGCCTGTCCCTCTCCGGCGGTCAGTGGCGGAACTGTGCAGGATGGGGGGAATCGGGTCTCGCCTCCGCAGTCAGTTGGCGATCCATTCGTACAACAGCCTGTTCCGGCGGCAACACAGAAGGTGCTGTGCCTGATTCACGGTGAGATTGAGGAGGAGCGCGAATTCTTTGCGGCTCTTGGTCGATGGACTCAAGATGGGATTTCGGTGGAATCCTTTATCGGGCATTCCGTGGACCGGAAAGCGTTGGAGAAGCGGGGAGTTCGAGTGATAACCGCGCTTTCCGAGTTGGGAACCAGGAACGAGAAAATCAAATCCTGCCGGGCAGTGATTCTTCCCAGTCTGGATCGGACCCTGGCGGCGAAAGTCGCACTGGGGATCGCGGATGAGGATTTGATTGAGATTGTTTTTTCAGCGTTGTTTTATCGTGTGCCGGTACTGGCGGCGCGAGAACGGCTGCTTCCCAATTCACAAACAACACATGGAAACAACCTTCCTGGAATGGCGGACAAAATCGCCGGATATCGCGCCGATCTGGAGCGAATGGGGATAGCCGTGGTTCCCATGAAGGAAATGCTGTCGCGTGTGGTCCACACCGCGAAGATTGCGATTCCCAACTCAGGGGAAGTGATCGGCCATTTGATTACGGCGGAGGACGCGAAGAACCTTCCCGGTCCGGTGATTCGTGTGGAGCGGGGCGGGTTGGTGACACCAACAGCGCGTGAGTTGCTGGCGGAGAGGGGAATTGAGATTGAGATTGTGGGGGGAAAAGAATGAAGAATTAAGAATTAAAAAGGGAAGAAAAGAGGAGGAGGGATGTGTCCAGGGCGGTTGGGGATTAGAGCGGGGGTTGCAGGTTTATTCAATTTACCCCCCTCTGTGTCCCCCAATCTTTGGGGGAGAAGGTTACAGGTACATTCTGGTATCTTGAGACAGTTCAGGCAGTTTTCCGAGTTATCAATCTTACACTCCGATCAGCGAAGGGGCGATCGAACATGGACGAAGCACGAATATCCGAAATAGTCCGGCAGGTTTTGGCAGAGTTTCAGGCAGGGGGCGGAACGGTGGCGAAGGTGGCCGGTGCGCCTGTTCCACAGAGGTCTCCCGCGATGCCTCTTGCATCTTCTCCGGTTACCGCAGGTGTCCCTTCCGGCGGGAACGACGGGATTTTTGGCGATATCGAAGATGCAATCAATGCCTCGGTTGCGGCCCAGGTCCAGCTGACAGCAATGGGGATGGATATGCGTAAGACGATAGTCGCCGCCATTCGTCAGACGGCCCTTGCCGAAAGCAGGCGACTTGCGGAGTTGGCTGTGGCCGATACCGGGATGGGTCGTGCGGATCACAAACAGGCCAAGAACGATCTGGCCACGAATAGGACCCCCGGTCCGGAAGACCTTGAACCGGAATGTTTTACGGGGGACCACGGCATGACCTTTGTGGACTACGCCCCATTCGGGGTGATCGGGTCCCTTACTCCATGCACGAACCCGACATCTACGATTATCAACCACGGGATCGCCATGATCTCGGCGGGGAACAGCGTGGTGTTTGGTCCCCACCCGGCGGCGATTCAATCGACGCTGGAAGCGATCCGAGTGTTGAATCGCGCTATTGTCCGCGCGGGCGGACCGCCAAACCTGCTGACCAGTATTGCGGAGCCGACCCTTCGAACGGCGAAGATTCTGATGACTCACCCGAAAGTGAACCTGCTGGTGGCGACCGGTGGGACAAGCGTGGTGAAAGCCGCGATGACCAGCGGCAAACGAGCGATCGCCGCCGGACCGGGCAATCCGCCGGTGATTGTCGATGAGACAGCCGATTTGCCGAAGGCGGCCAGAGACATCGTTGCGGGGGCCAGTTTCGACAACAACATGCCGTGTATCTGCGAGAAGGAATGTTTTGTGGTCCAGTCTGTGGCCGACCGGTTGATTCTGGAGATGCAGCACGCCGGTGCGTATCTGATTAACCGTCAGCACGTGGATTCGCTCACGAAGATTCTTATCACAGAGGACGGGCATCCCAATCGGGATTATGTCGGGAAGAGTCCGCAAGTTTTGTTGAATGCAATCGGACTCAGCGTACCCGCAAACATCGATCTGGTGATCTGCGAAACGGTGGAGGAACACCCGTTTGTGCAGGAGGAACTCTTGATGCCGATCCTGGCGATTGTTCGGGTTTCGGATTACAACGCGGCGGTGGAAGCGGCGATTCGGGCGGAGCACAGCTTCCGTCACACGGCGATTATCCATACCGCCCGGATCGACCGGATCACGGATTTTGCGAAGCGGATTCGGGTGAATCTGTTTGTGGCAAACGGGCCATGTGGGGCCGCGCTCGGAACCGACGCCGAAGGGTATTCGGCAATGACCATTGCCGGGCCGACAGGGGAAGGCGCGTGCAGACCGCGAACATTCAGTACCCGTCGTCGAGTGGCCTTGCCGGGGTCATTGCGGGTGTTGTGAGAATCACCGGCAAAATCCCGGTTCCAACGAACCTCTCACCCGGAATTTCTCTCGCCCGGAATTTGCTTCATCCCCAACCCTGTCCCAGAGGGAGAGAGAGAAGATGTGGGAGAGGAATAGAAGGGACTGGGGGGGATAATGCCGGAAATTCACCAGGAATGTGGTTTTGTTATGGATAGTCAGGAAGTTCGTGAACGATATCGCGATTTTTTTGTACGGCGCGGGCATAAGGCTCTTCCGAGCGACTCTCTTGTGCCGCGCAATGACCCCACTCTTCTGTTTACGAGCGCGGGGATGGTGCAATTCAAGCCCTATTTTCGCGGCGAGATGGGCGATGCGCTGAAACGGGCCACAACCTGCCAGAAATGTTTCCGCACCTCGGATATTGAAAATGTCGGTTTCACTCATCGCCACCATACTTTCTTTGAAATGCTGGGCAATTTCTCGTTTGGCGATTATTTCAAGCGGGAGGCCATTCGGTGGGCGTGGGAGTTTTCCCTGGAAGAATTAAAACTCGATCCCAACCGAATCTGGGTGTCCATTTACAAGGATGATGAAGAGGCGGCCGAGTTGTGGGAAAAGGAGGCGGGATTTCCCCGTGGGCGAATTGTCCGTTTCGGGGTGGAAGATAACTGGTGGCCGGGACCGGGGATTCCAGGGCCAAGCGGCCCCTGCTCCGAACTGTATTACGACATGGGCGCGCAATATGGTCCGGACACCGGACCGAGCGATGACAACAACCGCTATTTGGAATACTGGAACCTGGTTTTCACGCAATACGATACGCAGCCGGACGGTTCACTTAAACCGTTGGCCCGGAAGAATATCGACACAGGGGCGGGACTGGACCGGATCGCCGCTATTGTTCAGGGGAAGTTTTCCAATTTCGAGAATGATATGCTCTCTGCCTCCATTGCCCATCTGGAAGAACGTACCGGTGAGAAGTTCGGGGCTGATCCGAAAAAGGACATTGCATTCCGTGTGATTGCGGACCATGCCCGGGCAACGGTGTTTGTGCTGACCGATAATGTTACTCCCTCTAATACGGGCCGGGGATATGTGCTTCGACGGATTATGCGTCGCGCGATTCGGTACGGCCTGGTTCTGGGGATTGACCGGAATTTGCTGGTTCCTGAAATGGAAATCGCCGCCGAAGTAATGCGGAATCAGTATCCCGACCTGGTAGAGAATCTCGATTTCACACGGAAAGTGGCGGAGGCCGAGGAGCAGACATTTCGGACCACACTGGAACGCGGGCTGACCATGCTGGATGAGACCGTGCGGCAGATGAAAGAGTCCGGGCGGACGGTATTGGACGGTCGGGAAGCGTTCAAATTGTACGACACCTACGGTTTTCCGGCGGATTTGACACAAGAGATTCTGCGGGAATCGGGACTGTCGTATGATGAACCTTCATTTGAGCAGGCTATGGAAGATCAGCGCCGTCGCGCCCAGGCGGCCTGGAGAGGCTCCGGCGAAGTCAAGACGGAAATCGACCGGGATTTGCCTGCGACCCTGTTCACCGGCTACGAATCGCTGCAAGAAAAGGCCACGGTTCAGGGGCTGTTTCGGGATGGAAAATCCATCGAGTCGGGAACCGAGGGGGACCTCGTAGAGGTGGTTTTGGACAAGACGCCGTTCTACGCGGAATCGGGCGGTCAGGTCGGTGACCGGGGGATGATTTCTCAGGGGAATGCCTTGCAGATTCAAATCGATACGGTGCGCAAGACGGCGAACCAGGTGTATCTTCATTTCGGACGGGTTCTGAAAGGCACGGTGGCGGTCGACTCGGAAGTGACCGCAACGGTGGATTCGGCAACACGTCTTCCGACAATGAGCCACCACACAGCCACGCATCTTTTGCAGGCCGCTCTGCGGAAAGTGCTTGGGACACATGTCAAGCAGTCGGGTTCATCGGTGGGGCCGGACGCGCTGCGGTTCGATTTCACGCACTATGCCGCTGTGACAAAGGAGCAACTGTATGAAATCGAGGCGATAGTGAATCGGTGGGTGTGGGAGAATCATCCGGTTCGATGGTCGATTGTTCCCATGGAGAAAGCGAAAGAACGGGGTGCGATGGCGCTGTTTGGGGAGAAATACGGAGATGAGGTACGGATGATAGAGATCGGCGGGGATGGAGAGCCGGTGAGCATTGAACTGTGCGGCGGGACTCATGTGAGCGCGACTGGGGCAATCGGCCCCGTGCGGATCATTGCGGAGAGCGCGATCAGCGCCGGAAACCGACGTATCGAAGCCGTGGCGGGACCTGTGGCTATCGATTATACTCTCAGTCGCGAGAGGATCTTATATGCCATTGCCCAGATATTGAAAGTCGGCGCGGAGCAGGCTCCGGCGAGGATCGAAAAACTGTTTGAGCAGAACCGTGCCCTGGAAAAAGAGGTCAAGGAACTTCGAGAGAAATTGCTGCGCGGGGAGGCCGTGAATCTGCTGGATGGCGCGGAAGAGATCAATGGAATCACGGTGGTCATGCGGGCCTTTGAGGCGGAAGGGAAAAATGGGCTTCAGGCGGCGGTGGATCAGGTGCTGCCGAAGATGAAATCGGGTGTGGTGGTGTTTGCTGCCGCCGAACCGGATAAGGTGACCCTGGTTTGCGGCGTGACCGAAGACCTGAAAGCAAAATTACCGGCTTCCACACTGGCGAAAGAATTGGCGAAGATAGTCGGTGGGGGCGGGGGAGGTCGGGCGGACCGCGCCCAGGCAGGCGGGAAAGACCCATCGAAAATACCGGATGTCTTTGAGGCGGTGCGGAAGAAAGTGATGAATTGTGAAGGATGAAATAAAGAAAGAGGGGACGGGGTGGAGATGGCAGGGGGAGGCAGGCGTGAACAGCAAGTGATTCTGTAACCGGGAAAAGAGACGATGCGATACCTGGATTTCGAACAGCCTTTACGGGAAATCGAGACGAAGATCGAGGAGCTGGAGATGTACGCCCGGTCACGGGAGATCGACTTGTCCGAGGAAATCGGTTCCCTGAAACGGCGCGCCGAGGAGTTGCTGAAGGAAATCTTTCAGAACTTGACACCGTGGCAGCGCATTCAGTTGGCTCGTCACCCGGATCGTCCGTATTTCCTGGATTATATGAAAATGATCGCGACGGATTTTATCGAGTTGCACGGCGACCGGAACTTTGCGGACGACCAGGCGATTGTCACGGGGCTTTGCGCGATTGACGGACGCTCGGTTGCAGTGATTGGGCATCAAAAAGGACGTGACACGGAAGAGAACCTGCGTCGCAATTTCGGTATGGCGCATCCGGAGGGATTCCGCAAGGCGATGCGGATTATGGAACTCGCCGGACGTGAGGGGATTCCGGTGATCACGTTTATCGACTCCGCGGGAGCGTATCCGGGAATCGGAGCGGAAGAGCGCGGGCAACATGAAGCCATTGCGCGAAACCTGTTGGTGATGTCGGAGCTGCCGGCGCCGATCATTTGCGTGGTGACCGGAGAAGGCGGCAGCGGGGGGGCGCTGGCTATCGGGATTGGGAACCGTGTGTTGATTCTGGAATACGCCTATTATGCGGTATGCACTCCAGAAGCTTGCGCCGCAATCATTTACAAGGATCGAACACTCGCCAAAGATGTGGCCGGAAATATGCGCATTATCGCTCCCGATTTGCTGCGTCTTGGACTGGTAGAGGAAATCATTCCTGAACCGTTCGGCGCGGCCCACCGCAATCCCAAAGAAGCGGCACAGAATGTCAAACACGCTATTTTGCGTCATCTGGACGATCTCTCCCTGTTGTCACCCCAGGAACTGATCGAGCAGCGGTATCGGCGATTTCGCGGGATGGGACAGTTTGTAGAGAATCCTGTGGAGGGGAATTAAAAATTCAAGAACGTGAGGGAAAGAGCGGTTTTGGGGGAGGCAAACGGTAACCCTTTCACGCTGAAAGGGTGAGATGTGCGCAGGAGCGGGCGCAGCCAACGGGGACAAATCTCAAGCAAAATTGACATACATACCATGGCTTTGTCGATCATCCCGCAGGTCACTCGACATCTGCGGCATCCGTCGCGGCGACAATCGAATGGGAAAAATCGCGCGCCGCGACGGAGATCGACCAAATGAAAACGAATGCTTCCATCGGGATGTGGAAGCGGTTATGCGACGTTCACGGAATCCTGAACGTCAACCGCTCTCTGTTTCCTGCCGAAGAAGCGAAAGACCAGGACAAAGAACATCGGGATAAAGATCAGGTCGATAAATGTGGCCGAGACCATTCCACCGGTCACGGCCGTTCCGATCGCCGTCATGGCTCCCGCGCCGGCTCCGGTGGCAACAGCCAGCGGCAGAGTACCGAAGAAGAATGCCAGCGAGGTCATCATGACGGGACGGAACCGGATTCGTACCGCCGCAAGGGTGGCCTCAACCAGTCCGAGTCCCTGCCGCATCTGCTCTTTGATGAACTGAATGATCAAAATGGCGTTCTTGGTCGAAAGCCCCATTGTTGTCAGGAATCCGATCTGGAAATAGACATCGTTGTGCAGGTCCCGCAGGAACGTAGCCACCAGAGCGCCCAGCACACCCAGCGGAAGCATCAAAAGGTTTACAAAGGGGATGGTCCAGCTTTCGTACAGGGCCGCCACGCAGAGGAAGATTACCAGAATAGAGAAAGCGTAGAGAATCGGTCCCTGGGCTGTCGCTATCCGCTCCTGGTAGGAAAGCCCGGTCCAGTCAAAGCCGATTCCCTGCGGCAGCTTCTTGACAAATCCCTCCATGGCCTGCATCGCCTCACCGGAGCTTCTGCCCGGAGCCGCCTCACCCACGATATTGATGGATGGAAAACCGTTGAATCGCTCCAGCTTCGGAGAACCGGATGTCCAATGCCCGGACCCAAAGGCGGAAAAGGGAACCATCTTGCCTTGATTGTTGCGTATGTAAAGTCTTTCCAGATCGGCGGGCAACATGCGATAGGGGGCATCGGCCTGGACATATACCCTCTTTACACGCCCGCCCTGGATGAAATCATTGACATACGCGCTGCCGAAAGCAGCCGAGATGGTGTTATGGATACTGGTGATGGGTATTCCCAGCGCGCCGGATGTCTCCCAATCCACGTCAATACGATACTGAGGCACATCCTCCAGGCCGTTCGGCCGCACCTTGTTTAATACTTCGTCCTGTCCAGCCAGGCCGAGAAGTTCATTACGGGCCGCCATCAGGTCGGCATGACCCAAGCCGCCCCGATCCAATAACTGGAAGTCGAATCCCTTCGACATGCCCAGTTCGATGACAGCCGGAGGGGAAAAAGCGAACACCATGGCATTTCGAATCTTGGAGAATTCTTTCATGGCTCGTCCGGCTATAGCCGTAACCCTCAGATCGGACCGGTTGCGGAGTTTCCAGTCTTTGAGTTTAACAAAAGACATTCCGGCATTTTGTCCTCGTCCGGCGAAGTTGACGCCGGAAATGGTCATGCAGGTGTCCACCGTGTCTTTCTCATGCTCCAGTAAATAGTCTTTCACTCGATTCATGACCGCCTTGGTCTGCTCCAGGGTGGAGTTTGCCGGAAGCAGGGCTTGTACCATCAGAATGCCCTGGTCTTCATCCGGGAGATAAGCCGTGGGCATCTTCCAGAACAGATATCCCATTGCGCCGACAATCACCACATATAGAAAGAGATACCGCAGTTTCTTGGAAAGGGCACGATTGACCACACGAAGATAAAGGTCCCTGGTTCGAAAAAAGGTGCGGTCAAACCATCTGAAAAAGGGACGTAAAATCCAAATAGCGTTCTCCGCCGGCTCATGGCCTTTTGCCACCGGTTTGAGCAGAAAAGAACAGAGAACCGGTGTGAGGATCAAGGCGACCACAACCGAAAGGAGCATGGAGGAGATGATGGTCACAGAGAACTGGCGATATATAACTCCCGTGGACCCACCGAAAAACGCCATCGGACCGAAGACGGCCGAAAGCACCAGGCCGATGCCGATCAGAGCGCTGGTAATCTGATCCATGGATTTGGCGGTTGCCTCGCGTGGCGGAAGGCCTTCCTCGGACATGATCCGTTCCACGTTTTCCACCACAACAATGGCGTCATCGACTAATAGTCCGATGGCCAGCACCATGCCGAACATGGTCAGCATATTGATCGAGAAACCGAAGAAACCCAACACGGCGAACGTTCCCAGGATGACCACCGGCACCGCAATCGTCGGAATCAGGGTCGCTCGCATATTGCCCATGAACAGCCACATGACCAGAAAAACCAGGACGACCGCCTCGAAGAGTGTCTTGACTACCTCTTCAATAGATACCCGCGTGAAGGGAGTCGTATCGTAGGGATAGACAACCTTCATTCCGGACGGAAAGTACCGGCTCATCTCTTCGAGTCGCGTCTTAACCCCATCGGCGGTATCCAGCGCGTTTGCACCGGCGGCCTGCCGGATCGCCAGCGCAGACGAGGGTTTGCCGTTACAAAAAGCCTCGATGTCATATTGCTCGGTCCCGAGCTCCGTTCGGCCCACGTCTTTGATGCGTACAACGCTGCCATCCCGGTTTGTGCGGATAGGAATGTCGGCGAACTCTTCGGGGGTTTTGAGCAGGCTCTGAACGATAATAGCCGCGTTGAGTCGTTGGCCTTCCACTGCCGGTGAACCGCCGAATTGCCCGGCAGAAACCTCCACATTGTAAGCCTGGAGAGCCGCAATGACATCCTGGATCGTCATCTGGTAATCCGTCAATCTGTCAGGATTGAGCCAGATCCGCATGGCGTACTGGGTTCCAAAGGTTTCCACTTCGCCCACACCCGGTACGCGTGAAAGCACCTTTTCCAGGTTCGATTGCGCATAATCCCGCAGGTCATCTCCATTCATGCTGCCGTCTTCGGAGACCAGGCCCACGATCAACAGGTAGTTTCGCGTGGATTTGCTGACTTTCACTCCGCCTCGTTGCACCACATCCGGCAGACTGGCCATGGCGAGTTGAAGCTTGTTTTGCACTTGCGCCCAGGCAAGATCGGGATCGGTTCCCGGGGCAAAGGTCAGTTCCACGCGGGATTGACCGGCCGAGTCGCTGGTTGCCGACAGGTACAGCATTTTGTCGAATCCCGTCATTTTCTGCTCAATGATCTGGGTGACGCTGTTTTCGACCGTTTCCGCCGAGGCTCCCGGATAGAAGGCGGTAATGGCAATGGACGGAGGGGCGATAGGCGGATATTGCGAGATGGGCAATGTGTAGATGGCCAGACAGCCGACCACCATCAGAACAATGGCGATCACCCACGCGAAGACCGGCCGATCCAGAAAAAATCTCGATAGCATGGCGCGTCTCCCCTCAGTTCGATTCCGAAGCCGGTTCGGTCGTGATTCCAGATGTCGCATCGCCCGGCTGGTCGGCCTCAAAGGGAGCCGCTTTCACAGCCGTGCGGGGGCGGACCATCTGCAAACCTTCAACAATGACTCGATCCCCTGCCTTAAGACCGGAGGTAACAAGCCATCGGTTGCCGATAGCCCGGTCGACGGTGAGTTGACGCTGTTCGGTTTTCTCGTCCTGATCCACAACCATGGCCAGCGGATTCCCCTTCGTGTCCCGCGAGACAGCCTGCTGTGGGATCAGGATGGCCTGTTCGTTGGTGCCTTCGATCAACGCAGCCCGGACAAACATGCCGGGTAGTAGAATCCGATCGGGATTCGGGAAAACAATTCGAACGATCACGGAGCCGGTTGATTCATTCACCGTGACATCCTGGAACTGCATGGTTCCTTCGTGGGAATAAGTGGAGCCATCCTCAAGAATGAGTTGTGCCTTGTTGATGTTCGTCTCCTCACGGGCGATTTGCCCTTCCTCCAGACGGTGCCGCAAACGCAGCAGATCCTTGGTCGATTGGGTCACATCCACATAAATCGGGTCCAGTTGTTGGATGGTGGTCAGGGCGAGGGGCTGGTGGGCTGTCACCAACGCACCGACTGTCACATTGGATATTCCGATGCGTCCGGAAATCGGCGCGGTAATTCTCGTATAGGCCAGGTTGATCCGGGCCGTTTCCAGGGCAGCTTCCGCCTGTTTGACAGCGGCCTCTGCCTGCGGAATGCCTTCCTCGTTGCGTCTGACCTGTGCCTCGGCGGATTTGAGAGCGGCCTCCGCCACCTCGGCTTCCGCGACAGCCCGATCCCGCTCGCTGAGCGGAACCGTACCGTTCGCGGCCAGCGTCTCGAATCGATGTCGGTTCTTCAGGGCAAGATCGAGTGTGGCCTGCTGCTGTTTGACATAGGCAATACTGGCTTCCAGGGCGGCACGTGCTTCTTTCACCGCTTTCTGTGCGCCCACCAGGTTCGCCTCCGCGTTGTGCGCTGAGGCTTCAAAGAGGGCCGGATCAATCTGATAGAGAATCTGGCCTTCCTCGACATCGGAACCTTCCGTGAACAGGCGTTCCTGGATGATTCCATTCACTTGGGGCCGCACTTCGGCAACAAGGTAAGCCGAAATTCGTCCCGGCAACTCCGTGGTGAGGGTCACAGCCTCCGGCTGCACAACCACAAAGGTGACCTCAGGCGGGGGAGCCTGCTCCTCTTTGGATGACTCTCCGCCACCGTCAAGGCCACCATGAGTAACGTAGAAGATCGCGCCCGCGACAATCACCAAAATGGCCAAAAAAGAAATCGTTTTCATTCTAGAGACAGGCCTCGCATTTTCTCTTTGATCTTACGACCCGAAGAAATTGGTCTTTTCGTTGATTTCCGTTTTGTCACGGCTTCGCTTCCCCCGGATTCCGGATTCAGAATACCGTGCAAGACAATATCCAGAATGTCCTCGGTCTGCATGTCATGAGATTTTGTCGCACCGAGAAAGTAATTCGTGAACATCGTTCCGTACAGAAGATTCCCGATAACCTCACTCACTCGTTCCACCGGGATATCTCGAACTTGCTTGGCGGCGATCATCCGGCGAATCAAGTCTTTCCATCGCCCCATGTTGGCATCCCGGTGTTCGAAATAAGTGGGTCTGCTCCGGTCATTGAATTCGGCGCGTTCCTGGATAATCAGCTCCACCAAAGAAGGATTGGTTTGAAAAAACTCCAGGTAGGCACGAATGCCTCCCGCGATCTGTTCCAGGGGATCCGACAGATCCTTGACAGCGCCATCCACATATGCGGTAAGACAATGCATTCCCCGGCGCACGGCGGCAAGGAACAGGGCGCGTTTCGTTGGGAAATACCGGTACAGCGTTCCTTTACCGACTTTCAGGCGGTCGGCCACCACCTGCAAGTCCGTTCTCTGATACCCGCGCTCGGCAAAAATCGGGGTTGCCATGTTCAGGATTTCTTCGCGACGACGTGCCTTCAGGTCGGTGTTCTTTGAGATCATCGCCTTGCCCTGCTTTCTGGATCCGGGAAGGAGGATTCTGCGAAAAAAAGTATATGGACTGACGAGTCCGTCCGCAAGGGAAACAGGAAATAATCACTCCTCGATTCCAGGTGAAAACCGATTCATGGCGATACGGGGAGGGTCAATCTCCACACATCATTCAGCACGGGCCAGGAATTGCCTGCGATCACCCAGAGGCTGTCTCTGAAAACATAGCAACTGGGTTCATGACGGGGCGAAAAGCGGTTCTCCGAAACGAATTCCTGCCAGTGGACGCCGTCCCGGGTATACCAGATGTCCCCCAGATTCTGGCGATTGCGGTTGTCATAGCCCCCGATCACCCACATTCGATCACGATACACCCTGGCGGGAAACCACATGCGGGGTGTCCAGGGAGCCTGATCCAGGACTTTCTTCCATTCCATCCCGTCCGAGGAGCACCACACATCGTTCAATGTTGTGAATTCCGGGTATCCTTTTTCCGGAGGATCATTGGGTTGCACAAGTCGCCCGCCCATCAGCCAGATCTTATTGTCGAAAACGACAATTGCAGACGTGGCCCGGTCCCCATAGGGAGCATTGCCTTGTGCCAGTATCCAGTCTTTCCCGTCGGTGGTGTACCAGACCTCTTTCCCGCAACCAAGCTGCCACATCCGATCCTGAAAGATAACCACCTCATTGTACCCCGGCGTACCGAACGGGGTTTTTTCCAGGACACAGGACCATTCCACCCCATCGGTGGAGCTCCAGACACTCCCTTTGATCGCCCACATCTTCCCGCCACAAACCGCCATTTCGCTGTATCCGTCATAAGGAGTGCTGTCGTTGACCAGGGTCCATTCGATGCCGTCAGAAGAAGACCAGAGATCCCGTGTGAGGATATTACCGTGGTAATAACCGTTGCTGAGCCACATTTTGTCCTGGTAAACAATGTCCTCGGCGGTATCTCTCGGACTGAAGGCGGCCTTTTCGACCACCTGCACCCAGGCAGGAGTTGCGAAGGCAATTTGGTATGACGAGTCCGCAGTCGGCTCGGTAGCGTGTGCGGTTATGCCGATAACGAGGATCATAAAGTGTGACAAGGCAATCCTCATGGAAGGCGTCCTTTCTTGATATGAGAATTCGTCTCTGGGTGTGAAGGTATTCTAAGACATTCTGATGGGCATTGCATCGGAAATCGGGAGCGAGAGGAGGGGAGGGTGGGGGTATCGGATGACAAATCGGGCAAATGGGAGTAGCCCGGATTTCTCACGGTAGCCATGTTTAAAGCCACCTTTTATGGCATAAATAGAGTTGTGATAAGAACTTATTGTATGCCAACCAGGTGACCTTATGAAAACAGAGTGTACAGAAACGTTATTCGATGGGTGTACGCGATCGGGTTGGGGGATGAGGATCTGAACGATCATGAGGCATTGCGAAGCCATCCGGTGTTGCAGGCTCTTTTTGCTGCAGCGTATGCGAATCTGAAAGCCATCCCCTTATTTTCGCCGTCGTGGGAGTGCCATCCGCTCCTTCCCGTTTGTCCCATTCAAGGCCCCCTTCAGAGCCGAGGTCTGTCTGTTGCTCTCTCCCGGAAGCCCCATCCGGCCCTTTTGGGGTGCGGGTTTCTCTGTTCATCCTGACTTGCATGGTCTCATCTCTTCAAGAAACCACTCGCCGCGATTATTCTCGCGATATGCAACGGGTCTCACCCCTCTTCTGACAGGCTTGTGAGAAATGCGGGTTAATCTTTAATTTCAAGAACGCGGCATTGGCCCGGGGCGGTCCGGATTTCCAGCGTTCCTCCGCCGACCCGGATTGAAATCGGTTTCTTTTCATCGGTGAAGTCCGTGCGGCGAACCAGGACCCGGTTTCCCATGCGCAAGCCGGAGATCACCGGCCCGGGCTGCGAGGGCACATCAAAGCAAATCGGGGTTCCTCGTTCCAGGAATTCACCGTATTCCTGCGCTGCCGCCCAGACCGGATGCAGCAACTCCACTTCTTTTGCATTCTCTTCCGCTGTACACCACAAGAAGAAGGTGTCGGAACCTCTCAGTAGAAGATGCCAGAGAATCTCCCGGTATGCCCATTCACTCATCTGTTCCGCCTTGGCGGTTTTTGCCGGGGAGGGCGTTTCTTCTTCGCACGTTCCGACATCGACCGTGTGCCAGTGAACAAACGGGATAATGGGAATACTTTCCGGGGTGTACAGTCCCGCATTACTCCCGACTAATAAAGCGTTATAGAACCAGCGATAATCGCCCGGCTGGAAATCGTACCAGTTCCAGGTCCAGGACCAGGGATAGACGACGGGCATGGCAAAGGTAAATCCGGTTCCCTGAAAGTCGTTAGACCAATGACGGTAATGGGCCTTCTGATCGTGTAGCGCCGGTTGGCCGTCTACATAACGTTCGAAGTAGTCATACCAGTACCGCCATCCGTTGTGCGGGTATACGGCGTAATTGCCGACAAGACATTTCGGGAATTGTTCGAGGATCGGTTCCGCGTAAGCGACTCGCTGAAGATGGCTGCGGATTTGACGCAGCGCATCCTGGTACGCCAGGAAATCGCTGAGTTGCGGAATATGCTCCCGGCAAACCTTGCAGCGCTTGGAGGCGTCGTATGCTCGATTCCACTCCAGTGGGCCGTCGATCTCCCAATCGGTAAACACAAAATCCAACGGCAGACCTTCCTTGCGGTAGGCATCGACAAACTGCTCGAATCGTTCGCGAATGGGTAAAATGCGGTGATCCAGTCGAAACGGGCAGCCCATGGTTTTGGTTCCGAACGTTTCATCAAAGAACGACTTGCCGTTTTCATCAATGTGAGCGGTCTCTTCTGTACCGTCGCAGAAACTATAAATCAGGCCCGATGCGTTGATATTGACACGAAGCCCCAGTTTCTTCTGGGCACGGGCGACCGGAAGACATTCTGCGAGGCTTCCATTAACGTTCGCGTGGTTCCAGGAGCAGACGAGGCCGATGCCGCGCTCATCCAGCAGGCGTACCAGTTCCCCCGCCTGGGCGTCGCTGACCTTGCCGGGATTCATGGCGGGCCACAAGTACAGGGGTAAGCGATGCCCGCGACTGAACGCAAGGGGTTTCGCAGTGTCCAGGACCAATTGGATCGATTCGGGCCAAGTCATTCTATTTGTGTCGTCCGCATATCCTGTGAGAGATATGGCAAAAAAGATGGGGATAAAAATTCGGCAGAAAGACACATTGTAACAATGGTTCATATCGCAAACCTCCCATACTTGATGTCTGTATTTCATTCCTGCTCGGAACGGTTAAGCCGGATTTCGCTCTAAATCCTGTCTGCGAGCGCTCCTGTAGACATCCCCCGGCGAAGCCAATGATTTGGCAAAGAAAGTATAGTATCCCGCATAATAGCAAAGAGGGGCAAGATACGCACAACCCTCTCTGTATCTCTCACAAACGCGGATACCCCCGCAAAAAATCGACGGCGCGAACCAGAGAGAATGACGGGGAGAATCCAGAAACAGTGCGCGGGAACGGATATTTCCCCCCGAAGTTCGGGGGGGAATACAAAGGGGGTTGATTTCGGGCTTGCGGGATTTCGGCCGGGTTTCGCGTCAACCCCTACCTCACCTCCCCCATCTTCAGGGGAGGAACTCGCCCTGGGTTTCCGCAGCCTTGGAGAGGGAAATCCTGAGGAGCGGATTGGCTCCGCACAGACGATATTCCCTCTTGCATATTACGACCTTTTGAGACAGTCTCATTTGAATGGTCGGTTCCATTTTTCAGGACGGATGTCATGCGGACTCGTCTCAGATCGAATTGGGTTTCGTATTTCATTGCTGTCGGCCTGCTGCCGGTGTTCTGGTATTTCCGTGCGTTCTATGCGGAGGGGGATGGGGACCAGATCGCGCGGTTTATCGAAGCCGGGATTTGGTTCATCAAAACCGAGGTACTGTCCCAGGCGATACTTCAATTTGCTTACAAAATCTGTTCTCTCTGGAACTGGGATGGGATGCTGACCTTAAACCTGGTCTCCTCCATTGCCGGGGTCGTAATGGTCTTTTTCCTCATTCGAGCCGGAGAGGAAATGGGGGAGAATCGGTACACCTTTTTGGTAACGCTCTCGTCCGGATTCATAGTCCTCGCCTGTGGCCATACGGAGTATTATCCGCAACTTCTGGCGGGGATGGCGGCCTGGAATTGGGCATCCATGCGATACCTGCGCGGGTACGGATCGTCATTGCTTTCGTCGCTGCTGTTTTCGCTCTGTGTGTGGTTTCACCAGGAAGCGATTTTTGCCTTTCCCGCTCATTGTTTTCTGCTCATACTCCGAAAAGAAAAGAATCATTGGATTCCCTGGGCTTTCGGGCTTCTTCCGCTCGTGTTGCTTGCGATCATTCGGCTGGTTCCGCAGATTTCGCCGCTTCGCCTGGAAGGGATGTCGCACGGGTGGAATGTTGTTCCGCTATGGTCCACAGAGGGGACGGAGAAGTTGTACTCCATGTTCGAGTGGGCGCATGTGCGGGATATTCTGTATGCGTGGGGGCGACGCTCCATTGTGGCCTGGCCGATGATTGTGGCCAGCATTGTCATGCAGCGTTTCTCGGCCGTTCCCGGACAGGTGAATGAAACCGGGCAGATTCGATGGTTCCTGGCGGTCCAGTGTGCGGGGTTCTGGTTGTTGTGCATTTTGTGGCATCCCAACCTGGGAATTGAGGCGGATTGGGATTTGTTCGCAGTGGAGGCGATTCCTTCCACGCTTCTTGCGCTGACATTCATTCCCGTCATTGTTTCCAAACGAGTGACCTATTATTGCCTGATTATTCTGTTGTCATTCTCCGCACTGGATACATGGACCCGGATTTACGATCGGGCGCAGCCGGGAGCACGCGATCGGGGAAGTGTTGTGATTGAAGTGGGAGGCTCCGAAGACTTGTTGATCGTTCTGGATGGGCATCAGAAAGGGAAGGTGATTCCCTCCGTTCCGGAGGGTCGGCACTACCTGAAAATGATCGACCCGATTGAGCGATGGTCTGTGGACTACGTGCTTGTGGTGTCCGGCGGGCGTGAGACGAGGGTTATTGTGTCCAAATCACGCGATCTTCAGTACAAACCTGTACCGCATAGATGACGACAGGCACGGAGGGAATGACAGGCACGGAGGCCTGTCCTACCGGGATGACCGGGTGACAGGCACGGAGGCCTGTCCTACCATTTTTCCAGTAGGCCAGGCGTCTCTGCCTGGCGATTAGCGTCAATCCGCAATCCACAATTCGTAATTGTTGAGGGTTTGCGTTTTTGTAGGAGAAGGCTTAGCATAGCGATGTGTGACTCGCCGGGAGGTAGCTCGATATCGACGGGACGCCATGTCATCGGTTCTGGGCATTGATTTAGGTACGACGAATTCGGTGGCCGCCATGGTCATCGGTGGCTGCCCTGTTGTGATTCCCAATTCGTTCGGTAAACGTATTACTCCCTCGGTGGTTTCATTTGCCCGCGATGGGGAGATTTTTGTCGGCGAACCGGCCCGCAACCGGGCCGTCATCGACAACGCGCGAACTATTTTCTCTATCAAGCGCCGGATGGGGATGTCGCACAAGGTGTGGATTGACGGCGCATCTTACCTTCCCCAGGAAATTTCCGCGATGATTCTGCGGAAGCTTCGACGCGATGCCGAATCGTACTTGAAACACCAAGTCACACAGGCAGTCATCACAGTCCCCGCCTATTTCAACCATGCACAACGGCAGGCCACGCGAGAAGCCGGAACCATCGCCGGACTGGATGTGATTCGTATTATCAACGAACCGACCGCCGCTGCCCTCGCGTATGGCCTTCATGAGGCAACAGAGTCCAAGACGATTTTGGTCTATGATCTGGGCGGAGGAACCTTCGACGTTTCCCTGCTGGAGATCGGTGACGGGCTTTTTGAGGTTTTGGCAACCGGCGGTAACAACCGCCTGGGGGGCGATGATTTCGACCGTGCCCTGATGGAGGATGTTCGGGTGCGGTTCAAGACCCGAACGGGGGTGGATCTATTCAACGATCCGTTTGCCTGTGCCAAGATTCGCGAGGAAGTTGAGAAGGCCAAGATCAGCCTTTCCCAACATCGGCAGGTATCCATCAGCATCCCTTTTATCTCGGCCACCGACAATGGCCCGCTGCATCTGGAAGAGGAATTCACACGGATTCAATTCGAGCAGATGATTGAGCCTCTGGTCACCTCCACGATAAGCCCGATTCAACGGGTGTTGAGAGAGGGGAAAAAGGACACGGAGGAGATCGATCAGGTCCTGTTAGTTGGTGGGTCCACACGAATTCCGCTTGTTCAGCGTGTACTCCAGGAAACTGTCGGAATCCGCCCGGATATGGCGCCCAATCCCGATGAGCTGGTGGCCATCGGCGCGGCGCTTCAGGCATCAATTCTGGAAGGGGAGCTGAAAGGCTCCGTTCTTATGGATGTGACACCGTTCACGTTGGGGGTCGAAACGGAAGGAGGGGAATTCGCGCCGATCATTCCCCGAAACAAACCCATTCCGATAGGAAGGAGCCGGGTGTTCACGGCGCCCCCGAAAGAACAGGGAGCGGTTGAGATCCATGTGCTGCAAGGCGAATCCAATCGTGTGGATCAGAATATCTCGCTCGGGCGCTTTCACCTGGATCATATCGGGTGTTCGGGAAAGGAATCCCAAGTCCGAGTTACTTTCTTTGTCAATTCGGATGGGATTGTGCAGGTCAGCGCGGCCAATACCGGCACGGGCCACCAGGAAAATCGGTTGATTTCAGGATTACAGACGCTCTCGCGCTCCCAGTTGGACGAGCTGACCCAGTCCGCCCAACAACGCGAATTGGATGCCCGGAGACGTGAGCGTGAAATGGACCGGCTGGTTCGGGAGGCACGGGAGATGATCCGCCGAGCCAGAAATCTGCTGGAAAGTCTGGTAAAAAGCGAACAAAGCGTTATGCTGGAAAGTATTGAATTGCTCAACGAAGCCCTGCTCACCGGCGATCGGGATTCTCTCAAGAACTGCATTTCCGATATGGGGTTCCTGTTAGAGCAGATGGAAGAAACGACGGAACCTGTGAGTTGACCGCGACAAGGGGCGAGATTCCCATTTCGGGAGTATGACAGTGACCGCTATCTTCGATCCGTATCTGATTTTACAGGTTCGGCGCAATGCAACCCGTGAGGAGATCAAACGCTCCTATCGCAGGCTTGTTGTTCGATGTCATCCCGATGTGTGCAGCGAACCGGACGCCGCCGACCGATTCCGGCGTGTCGTTGCGGCTTACGAGATGATCGACGAAGAAAAGAAATCCACGGTTCGTCCGGCGCATACAGGCCGTCATTTCCAGGCTGCCGCCGGTCCGCGTCCCGCGCCGTCCGCTCAGCAGGCTCAGCAGTCTGCTCGGAAGCGATTCAGTATGAAGCTGGGACGGAAACTGGATCATCTCAGTATTCAGGAATTGATTGCGCGGTTTGAGGGATCATACAACCGTTATGTGAGAATTGCGGCGGCGCAAGCTCTCGGAAGACGTCGGTGCCTGGCGGCTGTCCTGGCCTTGTCGCGAAATGTGGCGTCTTGCACCGATAAAGAGGTACTCCTGGCCATTATCGGCGCGCTCGGTGAAAGCCGGATCCCACGGGCGGCATATACACTCGCGCCGCTTTTGGGGCATCGGGACCTGGATGTTGCCTCGGCGGCGGAACAGGCGATCTATGCGCTGAAAACGGAGGTCACTGTTCCCATCCTGGAACGTCTGCTGCGTACGGAGCCTCTGATTATCCGTGCGCGGATGGTGCGTACATTGAGGCGGATTCTCCGTTTTGCAGCGGCATGATTCGCTGAGATTCTTCCGGCTCATTTCTGAGTCACCCCTCCCCCCAATCCCTCCCCCGATCTTCGGGGGAGGGATTTCGTCGCACCAATCGAGGTCCGGTCACACTTGGTCCGGAATCACGTAAGGCTCGCGATACTTGCGTTTCAACAGCGCATTGGCTTCATCGTCGCCGACGATTTGTTCCTTTTCAGGATCAAAGACCAATTGCCTTTTGACCCGGTGTGCGATCATACCCAGGTGGCACAGCGCCGCGGAATAATGCCCCTGAAGGACCTCGCCGTTCTGATCCTCGCGTTTCCGGCTGCGGACGGCCTTGATGAAGTTGGCCTTGTGGTTGCCGCCCTCGTTGCGTTTCTTGCCGGGTTCCCGCTTTTCCCCCATAAAGAACTCATATTCGTCATATCCGCGAATGACCAACATGCCTTCTGAACCGTAGAAGAGGTTCCCGACCCCTGTGCCTTCTTCCTCGTTGGTGATCCAGGGCCGGACATCAAAAACAATCTGCTTGTTTTCCTTGGGATACCGGAACGCGGAAACACTGACATTGGGGATTTCCTTGTCATCATCGGTCCAGATGTACATGCCCGCCATGGTGCAGATCTCTGTGGGGAGAGTAACACCCAGCCCCCACATGCACATGTCCATTTCATGCACGCCCTGGTTGCCCAAGTCGCCGTTACCGTAGTCCCAGAAATAGTGCCAATTGTAATGGAACCGGTTTTGTGTGAACGGGCGCAGGGGCGCCGGGCCGAGCCACATATCATAATGCACCCCGGGAGGTACAGGTTCCTCTTCCTTGTGCCCGATCGTAGGTCGATTGCGGTAACACAGGCCACGCGCCATATAGACCTCGCCGATCTCGCCGTCCCGCATCAATTGGACGGCCTCCTGGACAGCCGGGGAGCTGCGCAATTGCACGCCGTACTGGACAATTCGATCGTATTTCCGCGAGGCCTCGACCATCTTGCGTCCTTCCCAAACATTGTGGGAAGCCGGTTTCTCGACATACACGTCTTTTCCGGCCTGGCAGGCCCAGATCGTTCCCAGAGCGTGCCAATGATTGGGAGTTGCGAACGACACGGCGTCAATCGAGGAATCCTCGAACACTTTCCGCATATCCCATTCGGTTTTCGGCTTCCGTTTGTAAGTCTCCTCGAAGGATTTCGCCCGCTCCATGAGGATGTTTTCATCGATATCGCACAGCGTGACAACTTCCACGTCGTCCAGCTCTTCAAATCCCTTAATATGTCCTTTTCCCTGGCCCCGGATTCCGATGCAGGCCATACGAATCCGTTCGTTCGCTCCTTTTGGACGTGCGGCCGGATTGACCGCCTGCGCCATCGACTGATACCCACCCAGCGCCACCATTCCCGTCACTACACGGGCGCTGCTTTTCAAGAAATCGCGTCTCTTTGTTTCCATCTGTCACGATCCTCTCTTTTTGAACAAATTGACCGTTTCCGAGCCGTTCTCTGGGACGGTCCCGGACCATTCATCCTATCCCTCTCCCGCCGCGCTTGATAGGGAAACGGAAGTGACATACTGTTCTTATGGGAGGGCGAGGCTCCTGCCGAGCCGCAGGCAATAAGAATATCGGCTCGGCAGGAGCCTCGCCCTCCCGGAAATCCGTGATCCAAAGGGGGTATTCAGCGATGCCGCGAGCTCTTTTCTCAACCTTCTTTGCGCTTTTGCTTACCGCCCTGGTTTTGCCCGTGTCCGCCGATGAATTCGACGGCCTGCGGGATGCGCTGAAACGGGCGTGGGAGCCGTTTACGCATTATTCGGCAGAGATTCATGCGCTGACATATCAAATCACTGCAAACAATCGCACCATGCATCTGGTTGGGGAAGCGACCCGAACCGTCGAAATCCAGAAGATCCATGATCCTGCCAAGGGGGGCCAGGAATGGCTGCACGATCTGACCGAAGAGTGGGGCATGGGCCAGGATTCACCAGGAAGGGAGTACCGACGAAATGAATATGCCTGGACACCGGAATCACTGTACTGCCAGCTATTGAGTACACGAGAACCCAACGGGCAGACTCATTATGTCGGAATTGTCGGGCAGGATGTTGCCATATCATTCTTCTATCCTCATGCCGTCATAGGCAGGCGCTTGTCAACCGTCTATCCTGCACCGGACGTTACTTATACGTATTCCCAGCCTGCTGAGGACTACCAGGGATTGCCCGGAATGCGGATGACCTCCCGGAGTGCCGATATAACCGTATGGTTTTCTCCGGAAAAGGACCTTTTCCCGATCCGCTGTTTGTATTGCGCGCCGCAAATCGGCAACATAGATCGATCGATCCATACCGTTGAGGAATTCGGCACGGCGGATTACAGGGGACGCTCGGTTTACTATCCGAAGAATTACACATACGAGGAATTCGAGCCGGGTTTCAGCACGTGTCGTGGACGGTATGTCATGGAAATCCGTTCGATTCAGTTCCACGAGTTCGATCCGCAGTTCAATCCCACAGTGACATTCCCTCGTGGTATTGAAGTCAAAGGCGGTCAGGCGGGAATCTACGAGTATCGCACGTTTGTTCCCGAAGATCATCCCGGCGGGCACTGGAATTCCATCACACTGGCTACGTCCATTTCATACGGTGCGCTGATTGCGCTTTTGTTTGGTATCTGGCTGCTGATTCGGGCGTATGACAAGTATCGGTCGTAGAGAGCAGAGAGAATTAGGAATTACGAATTGAAGAGAAGAAGGGGAGCGGGGGCGTCTCGCCCCCGGTTTTCACAGAAGGTCCAGGAATTTTAAATCGGCGGCGGGAAGAGGGTAATCTTTCAACCGGGAGCGCAAAATCCATTTGATTTCCTGGTGGTACTCCGGCCTGGGTATCCCGGATCGATGTCGGCATTCATACACGTGCAGGGTGATTCGAAAATGGGAGTACGTGTGCTCCACCATGACCAGGTACGGGCCGACCTCGATTTCAATCCCCATCTCCTCTCGCAGTTCACGGATCAATGCCTGCTCGTGGTTCTCTCCGGGTTCCACCTTGCCACCGGGGAACTCCCACAATCCACCCAGCATTCCGCCGGAAGGACGTTTGCCGAGCAAATACCGTCCATTCTTGCGAATTACCGCCGCAACGACCTCATAGTGCGGGATCTTTTTTCTCTGTGTACGAGTCGGCAACTCTTCAACGTTGCCCTGCTGCAAAGCATCGCAGACCTGTCGGACCGGGCATTGTGGACAAATCTGTTTTTTGGGCAAACAGATCCGTGCGCCGAGTTCCATCATGGCCTGGTTGAAATCGCCGGGATGTTTCGGCGGAACGAGATCCCCGGCAATTTCCCACAACCGCTTTCGGATTTGCGCGTCTTCCAGGGCATCGCGAATGGCGAACAGGCGAGCCAGAACCCGTTTGACATTGCCATCCAACACCGGCGCACGAATCCCCAGCGCAATGCTCGCAATTGCCCCCGCTGTGTATGGCCCAACACCCGGCATTTGTGACCATTCCTCCGCCGTCTGTGGGAAGGCGCCGTTTCTCTCGCTGATAATGATTTTCGCGGCACGTTGAAGATTCCGCGCGCGGGTGTAATATCCCAGCCCCTGCCAGACCCTCAATAATTCATCCTCCCCTGCTGACGCAAGATGTTTCACCGTGGGGAACCGTCGCATAAATCGCTCGAAATAGGGAATCACTGTTTCCGCGCGGGTTTGTTGCAGCATGATTTCCGAAACCCAGATCGCATAGATGTCGTGTGACCGACGCCATGGAAGATCGCGGGCGTGTTTTCGGAACCAGTTCAGCAAGGCTCTGCGGATGCGGGGACGTTTTGCGGTGAGGGCGTTATTGGTTAAGTAGGATTTTTCTGGTGGCATGTTGGTATCCTGAAGACCCTCACCCCGACCCTTCCCGGAGGGAGAGGGAAACGATGAATTCTCTCCCGGAGGCGATGTTATTGAGTCACGGGCATTCGGGAAGGGCCGGTTGTTGAGCTTGTCGAAACGCCGGCCCTCCGATCCTTCGGCAAGATCAGAAACCGGGACTGAGATCGCCACGTCGCCGCCCGGAGTCTGCGAAGGGCGGCGACGTGGCGATCTCATGGCTTGCGTTCCGCGGCGGCGAGATTGCCACGCTTCGCTCGCAATGACAGACCGCCGCCTCCCGCAACGACGGTTGCAGGCGAGCCTTCTCAGGAGAAAACACGATGAAAAGATTCTTTCTCATCAGTTGGGCGCTCTTTCTTCCGGTGATGTTCATTTCTATGAATGTTGCCGGTGAAGGAGAGTTGCCGAAAGTGAAATGGATCAACCAGGGAATGGGGCAATATTATGTTCATCCCCTGGCTGCGGATTTTGCCTATACGCCCGGTCTTGAGATTCTGGCTGTGAGCGGGGATGACCGGATGGTCAAGCTGATCAATCCACAGGGCAAGACGATCTGGACATTCAACCACTTCGACAAACGTCTGACCGCTGTGCCCGCAGCGGGCGATGTGGATCAGGACAAGGAAATGGAGATCCTGATCGGTAGCGGGGACCAGTCGATCACCTGCCTTGGAGCGGATGGAAAAGTGGAATGGAAGAATCGCCTGGAGAGCGGGATTGTCTGGTCCGGGGTGACAATTGCAGATCTGGACGGATCGGGCGCATTGACCATTGTCACCGGCACAGAGAAGGGGGATGTTCTGGCTTTCGATGGCCGGGGGCATCCACTCTGGACCCGTCCGTTGGGGAATGGAGTCAGCAAGCCGCTGCTGGTGGCGGACCTCAACGGAGAGACGGGGCTGGAGATGGTTGCGCTGTGCGACCACCGTTGGCATGGCCTTTCCGGCAAGGGAGAGGCGCTTTGGCAGCGGATGGGCGCCCAGGCGGCAAGCAGCCCGATAGCCGCCGACCTGGACCGGGACGGATTGCCGGAGATTCTTCTTCTCACCTCGGATGGGCAGGCGCTTTGCCTGGAAGGAAAGACGGGCGCACCCCGTTGGGCGCATCGCACAGCAGGCGGGAATATCACCGGTGGGTGCGGGATTGCACTCGGTGACCTGGACGGAGATTCCTCACTTGAAATTGTTTTTGCCGATGACGCCGGATTTGTGTATATCCTCAACTGGAAGGGTGAAGAGATCCGCGCGATTCGCCTGGAACATGCCGCCTCCGGCAGCGCGTCCATCGGCGATGTGGATGGCGACGATGATCTGGAGATTCTGTGTTCCGGCATGGACGGCATTCTGCGTTGTCTCAATTTCGCCGGTCAAACCGAATGGGACTATCGAACACAACGTCGGTTACAGGTCCCGCCGACACTCGCCGATATCGACCAGGATGGCACGGTTGAGATTCTTCTCGCAACCGGCGACGGCGATCTGGTTTGTCTTTCGTGTAATGGGAAATATCAGCCTGAACGGTTGCCCTGGCCGAGTCGCCTCTTTGATCTTGGACAGACAGGGTGGATGCGATGAACAAACATCTTACGAAATCATTCCTGATTCTTCTTTCGACCGTTTTCTTTGTTCCGCCGGTTCTCGGCGGGCGGTTGGTAGCGGGACGGTATGAGGTTCGCGATCTTGTGCCGGACCCGGATTTTGCTCAATCCGGTGGTGCGATGACGATCTCGGATCAGAAGGTGCAAATCGGAGACCTGACCCTGGTCAGCGGACTGCCGTACAGCGTCGGCGTTCGCGCACAGGGGGATGGGAACCTTCTCATTTCGCTGGAGCCGAAACAGGCGGGAAGTGAGGCCGTATCGCTGACTATTCCTCTTGACGATTCCAGGTTGACATACACACATCGGACTTTCACGATTAAGTCGTCGGGACATGTCGCGGAGTTCACGCTGTATCTCCAATCCTCTGCAGGCAAGGCAATTGTTGATGAACTGCACATCACGCCACCTGCCAACCTGCTTCGGAACGGCGGATTCGAGGAGCGAATGAACGCGCATCAGGATGTGCATCTTGATGAGGATCTAAAGAAATTCTTTTCGGCAGTGGCCGCTTTCTGGTCCATAACGGGAGGGGATCTGCAGGCTGTATTGTGTGAGAATGCCGGATACGGCGCCTCGACAGGGCTGTCGATCGAGGGTGGAGCCGGGGACATCGAACTGACCTCATCACAGATTGTGTTGGATTCCCTCCTCGGTCCCGCCATGCTGGGGACATGGGTGAATGCCCCCGATGGTGCGCATGTTGAAATGTCGGTTCGGGGTCATCCGCTTGAGGTACAGAAATTGACTACAGAGGTCAGTGGCCTGCAATTTCTGTCTTCGCCCATCGAATCGTTTCCAACAACCGTGAACCGTATCTCGGTTTCTTTTCGCATTTCCAAAAAAACGGACAAGGCGGTTGTTCTGGATGATGTGCAGCTGATGGAATTAACTCCACCCAAACCCGATCTGAAAGTGTTTGTCAACCAGGTCGGATACGAGCCGGGAATGCCCGGTCGGTTTGTGGTAGCAACAACATTTCTCGATGAAGATGGGGTGAAATATGCTCTCCGTCCCGCCGGTGGGGGCACGCCGCTGGCCGAGGGGACGCTGGAGTGTGTCGGCAGGGTGCATGAGGGGCGGGTTGACGATTGGGGTGCGTTCTACTGGCCGGGTGAATTCCCCGCGAACATTCCCGATGGCGAGTATGTTATCGAGGCTCGGACGGAGGAAGCGCAGGCCGTCTCCGAGACATTTCAAATCGGGCAAAGCCTGTTGTCGAAAGAGACATCGGAGCTTGCGGTGGATTTTTTCCGGTATCAGCGATGTGGCATGGAGATACCGGGCTTTCACAAGGCGTGCCACCTGGATGATGCGCGGCTGCCGGATGGAACCCACGTGGAGGGATGGGGCGGCTGGCATGATGCGGGGGATTACAACAAGTATCTGGGTGGAGGCTCCTATACAGGCATAGCGGCTTTTTCCCTGGCGTACGCTGTGCATGATGGCCCGGCGCGTTTCGACAAGATGGACCGCAATGGAGACGGTGTGCCGGATGCGCTGGATGAGGCCGTGTGGGGTGGAGATTTCCTGCGTCGGATGATGGACTGGGAGGGGGGAATGCACAGTTCCATCAGTACCGGCTACACCTTCTTTGGTGACCCATCTCTTGAAACGGACGGGTGGATCGGCAATGACGATGACCGGCCGGTCCACCCAGGAAGTAGTTACCAGCATTTTGCCGTCGCAACTTGGGCTATTCTGGCAATGGAAATCCCGGACCGTCGGGAAGAGTATCTTGCCTCTGCGCGGAAACACTGGGATTACGCTCTTACTCACCGTGGGGCGGGTGAGCAATTTCTTATAGACGCTCTCTATTTTTATGAAGCCACAGGGGATGAGAAGGTCTATGGAGAAGTGACTCGCCTCGTTTCGAATCTCCTGAAGGGACAGATCAAGGAAGGCCCGTGGCGGGGCGGGTTTGGTGATCCGAAGGCTCCGGCAACGGACTTGGTGAATATGGGGGTTCGTCCGGCGGCATTGGCGTTGTTTGCTCTTAAGCATCCCGATGATCCGCTTTCGGTGCAGGTTCGAGACTTTCTGAAAAACTATCTGAGGTTCTGTGAGGCGATTTCCGACAATCCATTCGGGATCACACGATTGATGCACGGAGAGGAGCCGAATTATTTCTTCCCTCGCGGTGGATGGGCGGTGGGCAATGACAGCCAGTATCTGTCTCAAGCCTGGGCGGCCTGCCTGGCGAACCGAGTGGTTCCGGATGAACGCTGGTTGGCGTATGCCGAAAGGCAGCTGGATTGGGTACTGGGACTGAATCCGCTGAATGTCTGCCTGATGGAAGCGGCGGGGTCGATCAACCTGCCGACCTATCATCATCGGTATGTCATGATTCCGAACAATCCACGCGGCGCGGTTCCCGGCGCGGTGGTGAACGGGATTGTCGGGACGGACCCATATCACGATTCTCCGCACGTCGATATGGACCCGTTCCCTCTGGCGGAATACGAGTGCAATGAACCATGGCTGCCGCACAATGCGTTTTTTGTTCTGGCAATCTGCGAATGGGGGACCAGTCGTTGCGAGAAGCACTGAGAGTTCATCAATCTCTTGCCCCTGTTTCTGTGCCTGTGATAATTTGAACCGTGCGAAGGATGTTTTTACAGGACAGAACTGTGGAGTGTGGATCATGATCGAATGCACCACGACGAAAGAATCGGGTCTTGCCAGGTTGAATATCAAGGGGCGCATTGACACGAACACGGCTCCGCAAGTGCAGAAAGAGTTGGACGATCTGATTGCGGCAGGGGAGCAGAAGATCGTGTTGAACCTGGAAGAAGTGCATTATGTCAGCAGCGCCGCACTGAGGGTGTTTCTGGTCACCCAGAAGCAGTTGAAACGATCCGGGGGTGAGGTGATTCTGTGCGGGGCGGCTCCATCGGTGATGGAGGTTTTCAAATTGAGCGGATTCGACCAGATTTTCCGGGTGGTTAAGGGCGAGGAGGGGATGTAGCCGAGTTATACCCTCCCCCCAATCCCCCCGTAAACGGGGGGAAGGTTCTTAACTCCCTCCCCGTTTACGGGGATGGTTGGGCCGTGGGAGTGTGGCGCTGGAAGCCGCTATTTGCCGTACACCTTTTATCGCGGGCGCGGGTTTGGTAGCATGAATCTCAATTTCGATATTCCACATTCAGAAAGGACGTATCCATGAAAATCTCTCGTTTCTTCATGATGGTTGGGATTGCCGGTCTGTTGGTTGTGCCGTTCGCCTCGGCGCAGATGACCTCTCCGCCGGAATGGAAGCCCCTGTTCAATGGGACCAATCTGGACGGATGGCATCTGAAAGTCCCGGCAACCGATCGGGATGTCCCAAGCTGGGCAGCGGTGAACGGCGTGCTGGTCAATGTTCCGCCCTCGGAGCGCGGTCGGCACGGGATCGATCTGGTCAGTGATATTACACTCGGCAGCCATGAGCTCTATATCGAATTCATGGTTCCCAAAGGCAGCAACAGCGGTGTGTATATCATCGGCCAGTATGAGATCCAGGTGTTTGACAGTTTCGGTGTAACCCCCCCCTCGAAAACCGACTGCGGCGGTATCTATAACATTATTGCCCCCAGTGAAAACGCTTCGCTGCCGCCCGGAGTGTGGCAATGCTTCCATGTTATCTTCCACAAGGCCAAAGTGGATAAGAGCGGCAAGGTTCTCCAGAAACCCCGAATTACCGTTTATCATAACGGCAAGATGGTGATCGATAACCAGGAAATCGAAGGTGTGACCGGCGCAGCCCTGAACGACAATGTGATCGAGCAAGGCCCGCTGTATCTCCAGGGCAATCACGGGATGGTGTTCTATCGCAATATCTACTACAAACTGATTGAAGACTGATCGCTCTGTCCCGCAATCGGATCTGAGGCAAAAAAGGCCCGGCCCGAGACTGTCGAAGGCCCGGCCTTTTTTCTGATCTCGAACCGGCGGGCCGTAAGCGAATCAACCGGACATATTATTCTTTACGAAAGAACCCTCACTCCAATCTTCACCGAAAGGAACAGGCAGAAAAGGCTGTGACAGGTTTCCAACCTGTGAAGTTACAGGACGCTGAACAGCGCCAGGCATTCCAACTCAGGAGCGTACAATCATGCGCCGACGATCCGTCATTATCCGTATGTATCTTGGTTTGTTTCTGACTTTTGTCTGCGGTTTTGTTTTAGCCGCGCCGGTTCCGGTCTATCAGGCGGACCGGCTGGAAACCTGTTTTCGGGAGTGGCTGCTCTGCGGTCCGTTTCCGAACACACTTCCGGGAAATGAGGATGTAACCGACTATAAGCACGGCGAACGCTGTGTCGGATTCTTCCACGACTATCTCGAATCCATCGGTGGAGAGAAGAACGCGAATCCAAAGGACGGCGAGGCAGGGTGGCGTTATTTCAAGTCCGATTCGGATTTCATCCGCCTGAACGACATTTTCCATCCCAATGAATTGGTAGTGGGGTATGGATTCTGTCTGATCGAATCGCCGCAGGATCAGGACGCCATGCTGTCATTCGGCTGCAATGATGGGGGGCGAATCTGGCTGAACGGGGAGATGGTCCATGAAATCCATCTTCCCGACGGTCGCTGGCTGGAGAAAGATGACGATTACATTCCGATCAAGCTCCGGAAAGGAACGAACCGACTTTTGGTGAAGATTGACGAGGGCAGCGGCGATTACGGCTTCGTTGTGCGCCTGTTGGATTACAAAAAGACGGTGGCGGAACTGCGGAAGAACCTGGAAACGCACAAGCATCTTTCGGTTGTAACGCTTGACGAGGATCTCACTTTCATGTTCGGCACGCCGCACAGGATTGCCGCGCTCGCGGCGCCGGGGACCAAAGTAAAATTTGAAATAGTCGACAAATCTGGCCGGGTGTTTCGGACGCTATTCGGGCAGCCCGGTTTTCTGGTAACCATGCCGCTTCAGGGTATTCCACAAGGGGAGTTTTCCGTTCGCGCCTCATTTGAACTGGCGGATGGCGATATGGCCGTTTCCGAGGTGCGTCATTTCAAAGGCCGTCTTCCGCGTCATGGCTCGCCCGAACGCCTCGGTGCAGACTTGGCCTTGCGCGACGAGAATGGGAAACCGTATCTGCCGATTGGGACATACGGCGCGCCACAGGCTGATTTTGAAACAATCCGCAAAGCGGGGTACAACTTTGTCATGGGCGGGGCGAATGATCTCGATGCCGCCCAGGCGGCCGGTCTCAAAGTCGGGCTTGGTATGCACGGGCAAGGCAAGACGTGGTTGGACGAAATCCGCGAGACGGTCAGAGCCAACCGCGAGCATCCTGCACTGCTTTTCTACATGCTGTTTGATGAACCGGGATACAATCGGGCGGACCTGATGTTGATCTATGATGCGTACAACCTGATCCACAAGGAAGACCCCGTTCATCCGATCTACCTGGTGATCACCAATTCAAAGGTCTACGAGACTTTCGGGCGATGCTGCGATGTCCTTGCCATCGACACGTATCCCATTTCACGCGGCACGATCGAGAATGTGGGGGATTGCATTCTGAAAGCGTATCGGCTTTCGGATGGCGATATCCCGGTCTGGCATTGCGGGCAGTTGTTTGCCTGGCCGGCAGACCGGTATCCCACTCCCGCCGAACACCGAATGATGACCTATATGGCCGTTCAATCCGGTGTCAAAGGACTTCTGTGGTACACCTACAAATGGGACCGGAATTCCCTGCCGGATGATGAGCCGGTTTTGTGGCAGGAACATATCCGGATCATGGCAGAACTCAAAGAACTGGAGCCGGTAATTGTTTATCCGGGACTCGGAGAACATCTGGGCACAGGAAACTATTTCCTGAGAGCCTCCGCAAAACAAGGCCCCGGCGGAGAGACTTACGTGTTTGCGGTTAATACCTCCAAAACCGAGATGCTGACCTCCAAAATCCAGTTGCCGACAACTCTAACCGGCGACATTGAAGTCTGGAAAGAGAATCGGAAGGTTTCCATCAAGGATGGACTTCTTGTGGACCGGTTTGAGCCGTTGGGGGTGCATGTGTATCGGTTTCGGTGAGAGGGGGTTACCTCAGTCCGAGGTTCCCTCATCCTAACTCTCTCGCCGGTCCGCGAGCAACCGGGTGTTCTTGCGCGGGCAGGGATTTGCTTCTCTCCCGATACAAGCGTTTTTTTCTGCCCTATAATATGTATCTCATTGGAGAGATTACCGGGACAGGGTCCCGGTGTAATTGACTCCGACAGATTCTCCAAAAGGGACAGGAAGGGCACGGAGATGTCCTGGTTTTCGGTTCTCGTTGTTTTTTTGATTCTGATGACCTTCTCTGCGGTCGTGCTGATCGTGTTGGGGATTGGGGTGTTTCTGTTCTGGTGGTCCAAAGAGGAGAAGCATCCCTCGATCACAGCGGATCATTTTGCATTCGAGGTCTCGGATCTGAAAAAGTCGGTGGAGTTCTACACCAATCAATTGGGGTTGAAACTCCTTTCCACGAACATTGATGAAGAGCACCATGAAGCCTTTGCTTTCATCGAGCTGGGTGGAGGAAATCTGGAGCTGCTTCAGATGCTTGATGAGGACAATAAGCCCCTTCCCATTCTGGAGAAAAAAGAGTTTCATCCGCTTTACTGTCCCCACCTGGCAATGAAGACCAGGGACATGGACAAACTGGTGCGGTCCCTGCGCGAAAAGAACTTGTCGATTGTGAAAGGTCCGCTGGAGATTCCCGGTACGGTCCGCTGGCTGTACTTGGCAGACCCCGACAATAATATCCTGGAGTTTGTGCAATGGCTGTAAGGAAAATTAAGAATTAAACCGAATTTCCTTTCGCAGAATAATTTCCTATCATTTCATCGAATACATGAGTACCCTTTTTCGCCCCAAAAAATCCCCTAACCTGCCATAATGCTGACTTTATGTAATCGATCCCATAAAAAATTTGTCGGGAGTTTCATCTCGGGCAATTCGGGTGGGTTGCCCCTGTATTCACTCGTAAGCGCCATTCCTCCCCGGTGATTCCGGTAAAAACCGAAATCTCGACTATCGTCAGGATTTTCCCATCCTTCAGAGAACCGGATCGTCTGAACCATGATTTCCCCGATTCGCGGATTATCATGATTTTCTTCATCAAGGTCATCCCGAAATCAAGCAAATCATGGTTCAGACAATCAATCATCAGGCGCCCCTCCACCCACCCTCTCTCTACAACCCGGAATCCGCTGCCCACAAATTGTATGGTATAGATTCCCGCACGTACCCACCTGGCAAAAAATCAGCTGAACACAATTTTTTTGTTGACACCCCGCAAACCCCACGATATATTCACTCCAGGATCGCATGGAGCATGATCCCTGAACTATCAGGTCATCGGGGATACGATCCGATGGAGCGATGTGTACCCAAATATCGACCTGACAGTGCGTTACGTTCATGATACACTCAAGGTAGACACAATTGTGAAAGCGCCGCTGATGAAAGAAATCCGCGCACAGATCGGGGACGGGCGATTCGATGGAAACAATTATCTGACCGCGCGGTTTTCCGTTTTGCAGGCGGCGGTAATAGCGGAGGCGCGTCAGGGCGGCGAGATGCGCGACCTGTACGCGGAACCGTTCACGATTAACGAGCCGCTGCTATTTGTACGAGATAATCAGGTTATTCACGAAGTCCGCCCGGTAGAGGCATATCCCGTAGACACTGTGGGGCAACCCGTTAAAGGTCAACGAGTTACGTTACGTACGGCGCAGCGGTGGCAGCTGGAGCGTAACGCTCCCGGTATTGCCGAAATGTCGGTCATATTAGCCGATCTCGCCAACTTGCCGGATGGGGATTTATGCATTGATCCGACATCGACGTTTGGGGGTACGGCGCAGGATCAGGATACCCTTTTGGTCTACAACTCGTCATCGAATTACGGTTCGACCGGCCTGGTGTATTGGGAGGACAACGACCACCTGGTTTTCGGTTTCGATGTCGATGCAGACAGCATGGAAGCAAATAAGGGCATCATCAGCGCGACATTGGAGGTTTACGCGGAATACAGTACTATGGAGGCCGGGATTGAAGCTCGGGCACGCCTTGTTGAGACCAACTGGAGTGAAAGCACGGCCCATTGGACGAATCCATGGACCGCTCCCGGAGGAGACTATGCGACTCCGGAATTTCAAAGCCCCGGAATGTGTCAAGTCCAATGAGACAGCTCCGTTTGGAAATTAGTGAGTGTTTCTTGTGTTGAACTTCTTTGGTCTGGCGGGTTGATCCAGACCGCTTTCGGGAGTGCAGCGACTACCGGGGTTCCT